>WBZP01000468.1_pt1 | contig 54256 bp, 85 predicted proteins | sample 5204301 | NCBI WGS metagenome assembly WBZP01 (sample SAMN12412401, study PRJNA552823) | activated sludge metagenome | isolation source: activated sludge from nitrification reactor of wastewater treatment plant... | place: USA: Pennsylvania | collected 2017
GCATTGCGCACCTCCTCGTACTCCGGGAGGCGCCGCACCTGACGGATCGCCTCCACCATCTCGTCGAGCTCGTCGAACTGGCGCTCGAGGCTCTCGACGTACTGCTCCGCGGCCTTCCACGCGCAGCCGCAGCCGAACCCGGCGACGGCGGTGAGGGCCGCCAGCACCGCATCGGCCTTGGCGGTGCAACGGCGGGTCGGGCACCCGTGGGCGCGGCACCATGCGGCTGGGCAGAAGCAGTTGCGCACGGCGTTGCGCGCGGTCAGGTCAGGCACGGTCGTCCTCCTCGGACGAGCGGTACGCGGCGATGGCGAGCGCGGCGAACCGCTCCACGAAGTCCTCGAACGACTCCACGTCGGGGCCGCTGTTGTACGCCGGCCAGTTGTCGTGCATCGCTCGCGCGACGCGCGCGATGTCCTCGTCGGTCGGCTCGCGGAGCAGGCGCGTCACGTCCTGCGCGGTGCGGCCCGTCACGACGACGGCATCGGTGCGCGGCGGCGACAGGTAGCGACAGGTGTGCGCGCTCGTGCTCGGCTTGCACGACCCATCGATCACGTAGCCGACGGAGCACGCGCACCACACGGCTTCGCGGATGGTCGGATCAGCCGGCATCGGTGTCCTCCTGGTTCGGCGCGTCGTCCCACTCGCGGAGGCGAGCGATGGAATGCGCGCGAGTGTTTGCGTAGATGGCGCGTGCGGCGCGTTCGATGCGCGCCTCGTCGTCACGCTGCGCGAGCGGCTTCCCGTCCGCCACGTCGCGCGCGCGGCGCCACGCCTTCGCGGCGAGCCGGTACGCGCGCTCCGCGTCGTCGTCCTTGCCGGTCGCGATCAGTTCGGAGATCAGGCTGTAGGTGCGGGCGCACTCCTCCGGGTCGGTGAGCATCCCGGCGGCGAGGAGCGCGTCCACGGCGTCGGCGATGGCCCTGTCGCGGAGCGGGGTCACTAGTCGTCCTCCTGGTCTGCGGCGGCGAGGCGTGCGAGGTACTTCCGGCGCGCATCGCGGAGCGTGGTCACTGGTCGTCCTCGAGGATCGTGTGGAAGACGCGCGGCGCGCCGAAGCGGCGCCACCATTCGTCAATGCGGTAGCACTCGGTGCCGTCGGGGCGGGTGACGACGAGCGGCCCCTCCACCGGCTCAGTCACGAGGAGTTCGGAGTCCATCCTTTCCCAATTCGGGGTGGTGGTGGAGGGGCCGTCGTCGAGCTTGTAGAGGGGCGGCGTCACGACCGCACCTCGGGGAGGTTGCGGATCGCGCGCGCGGTGCGGACGAACTCGTCGAGATCGTCGTCGTGCTGGGTGGCGAGGGTCGCGGCGAGGTCGGCGATGCCGTGCGCGAGGTGCGGGGTCAGCATGTGGGGAGCTCCTCGTACGAGCGCACCCATGCGGGGAGGCAGCGCTTCGCGCTCTTCCGCCATTGCACCTGGACGGGGTAGACGCCCTGGTCGAGGGGGAGGCCCATGCGCGTGATGGCGGGTGTGCGTGCGTCGACGAGGCGCCCTGTGATGTAGGGGCCGCTGTCGGCGCGGCGGAACGCGAAGCGGTGCCCGTCGGGGAGGGTGAGGATGACGAGGGCGCCGCAGGGGATGCGGAGGCTCGGGTGGGTGGCGATGGTGCGCGCACCTGCGGGGATGCGCCCGGAGCCGCACGCGACGGGTTGTCCCGTCTCGTCGTAGTGCGACATCACGGTCGCGATGGGGGGCGTGTCGACGATCACGATGCTAGTACATCTCGGGGTTGATGCCGAGTGCGAGTCGCATCGCGTACCGGATGCACCGGGCGCCGGCGTAGTTCTCGGCGGCGGCGATGCGGTCGATCTGCTTCCGGCTGTTTCGGAGGTCGCGCGCTTCGTTCTCGAGGCTGCGCGCGAACGCGAGCATTCGTCGGATCTCGGTGGTGCTCACGGGTGCAGCCCTGCCGATGCGGGGATGTACGGCGGGTTGGGGACGCGGCATGCGACGCCGCCGCGGTAGTCGACGCGGACGCGCGCGCGCCACGCCCCGTTCGCGCGGTAGAGGGCGTGGTTGCCGATGCGGCGGCTCGACGTGCAGTAGCGGAGGCGGTACGTGACGCGCACGCCGGGCTCGCCGACGGTCGACCACGACCCGGTCGCGTCGCACCTGTAATGCGCCGGCTTCGTGCGGACGCAGACGCTGCGGGTCGGGGTCCAGTACCAGCCGGACGCGTCGGCCTGCTCGAGCGCGTTGATGCCCCATTCGGGGAGGGCGCGCGCGATGGTGCGCGCGTTGTAGTCGAGGGGGCGTGGCGGGTTGGGTGGTGGGGTGGCGTGTGCTGCGGTGGGGAGTGCGAGGATGGCCGCTAGTGCTAGTGCGTTCATTTGTGCTCCTCGAGCTTGGCGGCGAGCGCGAGCACGGCCGCCGCAGGCGACGCGCCCCCGGCGATCTCGTCGCCGGCTTCGGCGACGTACTCGTGGTATCCCCGTGCGCGCGCGTCAGCCGATGTCGGCCAGATGGACAGCGAGTCTTCGGCCATGCGGAGTACGGCGAGGCCGGCGCGTACGTCGTCCGTGGTCGTGTCGGGCGGGATGCCGAGCGCCGACAGCACCGCATCCGCCTTCGCGTTACAGATGGTGAACGTCGGGCACCCGTGGTCGCGGCACCATGCGGCGCCGCAGAAGCACTCGCGCACGGCGTCGCGCGCGGCCAGGTCAGGCATCGGGAGACTCCAGTCGTGCTTCGAGCGCGAGCACGGCCGCCGCAGGCGACGCGCCAGGGGTTCCGCACTCGCCGTGGTAGACGGGGCGGTACGCCTGGTAGCCGCCTTCGCACTTGACGAGCCGCAGGGGCGTCGTGGCGTAGCGGTCGATGCCGTCCGCGAGGATGCGGAGTGCGGCGAGTCCGGCGCCGATGTTCGGCACGGGCGCGTCGGGCGGGATGCCGAGCACCGCCAGCACCGCATCGGCGGCCGGGCCGAAGGTCGCCTCGTACTCGCTATCCGTCCATGCCCCGCGGAACGCGTCGAGTAGGCCGCGCTTCACGGCGTCGCGCGCGGTCTGGTCAGGCATGGTCGGTCTCCAGGTACGGCGCGTCGAGCCACGCCTTGCCCGTCCGGTCACGGTCGAGCAGCGCGAGCGCCTCGCGTACGTCCTGCACGGTTGTGTCGGGCGGGATGCCGAGCGCCGCCAGGATGCCGCGCGCCCACACGCGCGCGGTCGTCTCGTGGACGCCGCGCCGCGTCAGGTAGCCGACCGCGGCGTCGCGCGCGGTCTGGTCAGGCACGGTCGGCCTCCTCGGGGTGGTCGGCGAGATCCCAGTCCGGCACGGGGATCGCGAACCCGATCCGGTTCGGGTTCGGCGCGACGCCGTACTCGTCGCGGAGCGCCTTCAGCACGGTCAGCCCGACGCCGTACCGTGCGGCGTCGTCGCTGCGCGCTGCTGCGCCGATCACGTCCATCGGGTTACGCACGGTCGGCCTCCTCGGGCGAGCGGTACGCGGCGATGGCGCCTGACGTCAGCATGTCGGTGCGTACCGCCCGCCGCTGCCCTGCGCGGGCCGCCAGTAGGTGTGCACCCAGCGCGGCACGCACCGCGCGACCGGCTTCACCCGCCACTCGATCGCGACGACGCCGCGGCTCAGATCGGCGACGGCGGCGAAGGTGCGGCCGTGGAGGTCGTGGGTGCGGCCGGCGACGTACGGGCCGCGGTCGGTGACGCGCGCCTCGACGCAGCGTCTCGGCGGGCCGGCGGTGCAGATGACGAGCAGCGCGCCGCACGGCAGCGTCATGTGGGCGACCCCGTGCACGTTCGGCGGGACGCGCCCGGCGCCGCACGCGACAGGGTCGCCGGCCGGCTCGTCGGGCGGGCCGTAGTGGCTCGCGACGCCGCGCTGGAAGCGCGCGTCGGGCGGCGGCGCCGCGGCGCGGGTCTGCTCGGTGACGACCGCGAGCGCGGCGATCGCGAGCGCGGTGAGCGCGGCGAAGATGGCGGCGTCTCGGCGCGTCACGTCGCCGGCCTCATGCTGGCGAGGACGCCGGGCTGCGCGACCTGGATCGCGGGCGCGCCGAGGACGCGCCGCGCGAGCGTCTCCGCGTCGCCGGTCTTGAGCGTGAACGCGAACTGCTCGACGGGGATGGGGACGGCGCTGCCGTCCGGGGCGGGGACGAGCGCGAGCGCGAGGAACACGAAGGTGATCGTGCCCTCCTGCTCGTCGCGCTGGACGTCGTACCCGACGGGTCCGTCGGCGACGTGCATCGCGGTGACCTTCGGCATGGGCTTCCCCTCCTACTGGGGCTTGGTGGTGAGGTTGACGATGAAGCGGACGCCGGCGCGGGCGAGGTGGTCGGCGAGGCGGTCGGCCCTGTCGAGGTACGGCTCGCTGACGCTCATCGGGGTCTGCTCGAAGGGGATGCGGCCGCCGTCCTGCTCGTAGAGGCCGATCGCGAGGTGGCGGACGGCGACGGCGCGGGCGAGGTCGTCACGCATCGCGGAGCCCTTCCAGGCGCTCGTGGGCGGCGTCGAGGTCGTCGCCGGGTGTCGGGGTGTCCACGGCGGGCTCGTCGCTCCAGGTGGGCGTGGTGGGCTCGGCGAGGGCGGCGAGGATCGCGAGGGCGCGCTCGTCGACGCTGGGGACGTCGGGCCACTCCTCCTCACCTGGGAGGAGGAGATCGGCGACGCGGTTGAGCGGGTCGGGGCTCGGCATCGGGCTAGCCGCGGTAGTCGGTCAGGGTGAGGAGCGAGGCGCCGTTGCGGAGCGTCTCCAGGGCGCGGAGCACCGAGAACGGCTCGGAGTCGTACGACCCGACGAGGCTGTTGCCGGCGTCGTAGATCTCGGTGCGGACCCAGCAGCCGGTCGGCGCGTCGAGGGGGATCCAGAGGGTGTTGTCGCAGTCGATGACGAGGACGGCGTGGGTGGCCTCGCCGCGCTTGGGGGTGCCGAAGGTGCGGCCGATGTAGGCGTAGTCGTCGTAGCCGTTGCGCTCGAGGCTGCCGAGGAGCATCCGTGGGCCGGCGTGCATCGGGTGGGCGTCGCGGCGGGTGGTCTGCGTGCTGCTCATACCCATAATGTACCGCCCCCCGTACAGGATGTCAAGGGGTAATCACCAAAGTTGTTCGGGACGCGACGGATTCGGCACCAGCAGACGCCTCCACCGCCCCGGCTCCCTCGCCACCACCGCCGGCCACCCCTCCACCCCAACCCACTCCGCATCCCTCGCCCCACCCCGCCCGAACAGATCCCGCCCATCCGCCAACCGCGCCTCCACCACACCCGGCCCCACGAACTCCGGCACGTCCAACTCCGGATGCGCCGCCTCCCGCACCTTGAACCTGACCGCCTCCGCCCCACCCAGATACGACAGATGCCACCCGAACGCGCTCATCACATCACCCGGATACGCCACCTGCCCATTCGCCCGCACCCACTCCTCCCGCGGATCAAGCCGCGCCGCCGCCGACCGCCGCACCTCCTCCAACGACCACCCCCGCCGCAACACCCGCTCCCCCCGAAACAGCCGCAAGATCACCGGCACCGGCTCCCGCCACCGCCAGTTCAGCGCCCCCACATGCAGCGGGATCGCCGGCTGCACCAGCGCCGACGCCCCCGCCCCCGCATACCACCGCAACACCAGCGGCGACGCCACCTCATCCAGATCCGACAGCGCCACCACATCACCGTCCGCCAACCACCCCGGCAACCCCTCCCCGAGCATCGCCCGCTGCCAGTTCTCCCGCCGCCACCGCGCCGCCTCCCCGAACGGCTGATACACCTCGAAATCAGCCGGCGGATCCGCCGTGAGCTCCACCACCCTGACCTCCGCCGCGTGCCCCTCCACCACACCGCACCACGACACCACCCGCCCCCACTCCCGCTCCACCACCTCAACAGGCCCCGACGGCGCCACCTCCCGCAACGCCCACTCCACGCACCGCAACGGCTTCGCCGACCCCGCATACGTCCACGCCGCCTCGCAGAACACATGACAGTCCACCACCCCAGCGTGCTCGAGCAGGCGGATCGTCAGCACGTCCTCCTCGTTGAAGAACGGCGACGCCGCCACGATCCGATCAGCCCTGCGCTGCAACGCGCCGCCCCCCTCTAGGTATCCGCCGACCATGCGTCCGCTCATGGCACGGCCGGCAGATCGCGACCAGCACGAACCACGGATCCAGCCCCATCAGCACGTACGAACGGTGATGCACGTCCAGCGCGCCGCGCGCCGAGCACCCCCACCGCGCACACTCCCCGCCCGCCCGCGAGACCGCGCGGCGCCGCGCCCGCCGCCACGCCTCGCTCCGCATGTACCGCCGGTACGCCCACCGCCACATGCGCGACCCGCGCCGCCCGCCGCGCGGCACCCGCGCCGCGACGAACAGCGCGAACCACCCCGCCCTGACCAGCGCCCACCAGCACCGCGCCGCGACCCACCGCATCACCGCTGCCGCTCCGCCCACTCGCGTCGGCGCCGCTCACGCGCCTGCTGCCGCGTCTCGCCCGCCCGGCGCCGCGACGACCCGGCCGACGCCGCCGCGCCGCTCTCCGCCGCCGCAGAGCGCGGCGCCGCGCCGAGGAGCGCGACCGGGCGCCGCGCCGCGCCGCCGCCCGACGCGGGCCGCGTCACGTCGACCGGCCCGACCCTCACCGACCCCGCCTCGCTCTCGCGCGCGTCCCCGCCCGCACCCGCGCGCGGGCGCGCCTCGCCCCCCTCCGGGGGGTGCTCGGCGACACAGCGCGCCGAGCGCGCCGGCACCGACGCGACGAGCGCGTCAGGGTCAGCGAGGTACGCACGGCCGAACGCGACCCGGCCCCGCTCCGAGACGACGAACCGGCCCGCCGTCCGCCGCCGCCCCTCCGGCGACGACTCCGGGCTCGGCAGGTCGCGGTACGCGAACTCGGCGGCGTCATGCCCGACGATCGCGACCGCCATCTCGTACGAGCCGCACTTGAACGCGACGCGGTTCTCGGCGAGCGCCGAGAGCGCGCTCGGGACGCTGTCCGCCGTCGGCTTCTGCGAAGCCAGCACGACGCTCACGTTCACCGCGAGGCCGCGCATCATCGCGTCGCGGAGCGCGCCGAGGAGCCGCTGCGCCGCTCGGCCCTGACCTGCGTACGCGCCGACCTCGTCCATCACGACCAGCACCGGAGGGAACAGGTCGTGCCGCCCCGCCGCGCTCGTCAGCCCGGCCTCGAGGAGCCGGCCGAAGCGGCGCTCGATCATCGCCGTCACCGCGAGCGCGGCGTCCGTCCCGACGCCCTCCCCGTCGTGGAACCTCGCGCAGTGCGCGCGCCACGCGCCCAACTCGGCGCCGCCCTTCCCGTCCCACACGTACAGCGCGCAGTCCGGGTTCGCGGCGAAGTGGGCGATCAGCCCGTGCAGGGTGTTGCTCTTCCCCGCGCGGGTCGTGCCGCCGAGCAGGGTGTGCGCCGCGCCCATGTCGAGCACGACCTCGTCGCCGTCCTCCTCGACGCCGATCGCGACGCGCGGCTCCCATACCGCCGGCAGGGCGGGGCGGGTGCGCGGCTCGGCGAGGGTGTCTCGCCGCCGCACGCGGAGATGCGCGACGCGCGCGGTGCGGCCGGCGTCGACGACGACGCTCGGCGCGTCGAACGCGGCGGCGAGCGCCTCCGCGTTCAGCGTCGCCGCGGCGACGCCGCGCGGGAGCCGGACGACGAGCCGTTCCCCGCTCGGCGTCGCGCGGACGCGGAGCACGGTGCCGACGCTGCGGCCGGCGGCGGCGCGCGCGGCGAGCGTCGCGGCGGCGGCCGGCGCCGCGAGCCGCCAGCGGCGCCGCGCGGTCAGCCGTAGCGTCGCGGTGCGGCGGCTGTGCGGGCGCGCGGCGGCGAGGATCACGAGCGCGGCGGCGGCGGCGGCGGCGTAGTGCGCCGCGGCGGCGGCGCCGCGCGCGACGACGCGCACCGCCTCCGCCGTGTCCGACTCGCGCCACCAGCGCCGCACCCTGACCGCGACCAGCGCGACGAGACCTACCCCGGCCGCGCTCAGAGCCGCCAGGAGCGTCACGCGCCCGTCAACCATCCCTACCCCCTCCCGCGCGGCAGGCGCGCCGCAGACGCGCACGAACCTGCCGCGCCGGCCGCGTCAGCGACCGACACGTACCCATCGACGCCGCTCGCGCCCGCCGCGAGCCGCCGCACCCGCGACAGCCGCGTCCGGCACGACCGCGAGCAGCACACCGCGTCCCGCCGCATCGACTGCGGGATCACCGCACCGCACACACGGCACCGCCGCACCTCACCCACGCCGCCCACCGACCCACCCCAGATAGGCGTACACCGCCGACGACACCACCAGCACCGCCCCGACCACCAGATGCCCCGTCGCGAACGCGACGACCGCACCCACCAGCACCAGCAGCGCCATCACCGGCATCGCCTCCGCATCCACACGGTCAGGCCCGAACATGCCCCAACCACCGCGCCGTCGCGCGCATCCCGTCCTCGAGCTCCACCTCGGGCTGCCACCCCAACCCGCGGATCTTCGACGTCGCGAGACGCTTCACCGTCGTCTGGTTCGGCGGAGCCTTGACGAGCCGGATCAACCGCTCCGCCTCCGCCTCCGACCGCCCAGCGATCAGGCACGCGAGACGCGCCACGTACACCATCGGCACCGCCGCGTCGTCCCGCCCCAGGTTGTAGCACCCCCACCCAGCCATGACGTCCTCCGGCGCGAGCGCGACCTGCCCGCGCTCCACGATCAGCCGGAACGCGCGCACCGCGTCCCCGACCCAGCACCACGACCGCTCCGCCCCGTCATGCGTCACGATCTCCGCGCCGCGGTACGCCTGGTCGAGCATGTTCACGATCGCCGCGCGGCCACGGCCCGGCGGCAGCCCCGGCCCGTACGGCATCGACGGCCGCACGATCTGCAGCCCCGCCGGGCTCCGCAGCGCGCCGTCCGAGTCGCGCCTCGCCTCGCCGACGGTGTAGAGCGTCGCCGCCTCCTCACCCCACCGCTTCGACAGCCCGTACAGGTTGTGCGGCAGCGCCCACCGGTCCCGCGCCATGTCCTCCGACGCGACCCGCGACCCGACGTCGCCGTACACCTCCGACGTCGACACGTAGACGAGACGCGCACCGATCTGCCGCGACCACTCCGCCACGCTCGCCGTCAGGCTCGCGTTCGTGCTGATCGTCCGGTAGCGGTCGTCCTCGCCGAACACCCGCCCGACCGCCGCCGCCAGATGCACCACCACCTCCGGCTCCCACGCCTCCGCGCGGAGCAGCGCGCCGGGCGCCTCGCCGACGATCGGCCGGCACACCTTGCCGCCGCGCCCGTCCGCGATCCCGAGATCGACCGGGCTCGGCGGGACGAGCGGCGCCGGCTCCGGGTCGAGCACCATCACCTGGTGGCCGTGCGTCGCCAGTTCGGTCGCGAGGTGCGACCCGATGAAGCCGTGCCCGCCGACGAGCAGCACACGGAACCCGCCCACCCTCACGACACACCCCCGGCGACGAGCGCCCTCTCGAACTCGACGTACGTCTCACGCTCGCGGTTCGCCTGCTCGCCGACCCCGCTGATCCGCCCCTCGCTCGCCCAGTGGTGCCGCCACGCGAAGCGGCGGCTCGCCAGCACCGGCACGTCCAGCGCGCGCAGCACCGCCGTCACCGCGTTGTCCGACCAGTAGTGGATCGGCGGGATCGGCCGCCACCACTCCACCCGCAGCGCCGGGATCCGCGTCATCGAGACAGCGACCGCGCCCTCCCCCTCGTACGCACGCCCCCAGTCGCCATGAGACTCGACGGTGTCCTCGCAGTCCGCGGCCGGGCAGGCGCGCGCGATGAACGCGCTCGGAGCCCACCCGTCCTCGAGCGCGACGCGCGCCGCCTGCGCGGCGCCCTGCGCCGCCTCCAGGTCGTCGGCGGCGAGTACGAGGTAGCGGTAGCCGCTCGCCGCCGCCAACGCCGCAGCGTCGTTCCACGCCTCGCCGCACGTCGCGTAGCCGCTCATCCGCAGCGTGTCGACGGGCGGCCCGTCCTGCAGCCACAGCGAGCGGTCGAGGCGCGCCGCGCTCTGCTCACGGCCGGGGACGGTCGGGTACGCGACGAGCATGTCCGCGTCCGTCTCCGGCACTCGGGTGTGGAGCCACCCGTCCGGCATCGCCATGTAAACCCCTCTCGCCGTGGTGTCAGTGTCGGGGCTACTATACGCCGCGCGTCGGCGAGCGGCCTCGCCCCACAGGGGCGAGGCGGATCACGCGGTCGTGTGGGGGTTCACGAGCGAGACACCGCGTGCAGGGGTGTGGACGCGCTGCGCCGCGTGCGCACCGGCTGCGCCGCGTGCGCACCGGCTGCACCGCGTTCCTAGCGTCCGCAGATCACGCACCGCTCCGCACCGCTCGCAGCGGAGCGACCCCGCTCGGCACCGCCACCCGAGCAGCCCCACCACGAGACAGCGCGTGCCACGCCTCCGACAGCGCATCCACCTGATCGTCATGCGCCCCATTCGGGAACGCATCCATCTCCTCGAGCAGCGCCTCCACCCACCGCCCCGCCCGCATCAGCACCAGCCCGTTCCCGACCGCCGCCGCCGGGATCCGCGCCCGCGTCTCCTTGTCCCCCGACTCGCGCCACCCATGCACCGCGAACCCGCGCAGCACGTTCCGCGCGTAGTGCGCGACGAGCGCCTTCCCCGCCGACCCCGGCTCCTGAGTGATCCACACCGCGACGTTCCGCCCGTCCCGCTGCGCCGTCTGCGCGACGACGCGCTCCACATCAGCCGCCTGCCGCCGCACCCGCACCACGTCCTCGACCAACCACAACCCCGACCCCTCGCACAACGAGACGAGCGCCCCCACCGTGTAGTCCGGGTCGGGGCTCGCCGGGCTCTCCTCCGTCGCCGCCATGTCCCAGCACCGCGCCGACCGCACCCGCGCCGGCCGCCCGTCAGGGTGCCGCCCCCACCCAGCGTCGATCAGATCGGCCTCCTCCACGATCCGCACCCGGCTCGTGTCGAACGCGGTGCCGGCGTCCTTCGCCGACCAGTCGCCACGCACCAGCCGCATCCGCTCGATCTCGGGCAGGTGCTCGAGCGCGGCGAGGTACGTCTCCGCGTCGATGTGCGGGTTCTCCGACAGCAGCGCCGGCAGGAACACCGCGCCGGCGTGCCTCGTCTTCGCGTTCACGAGCCGGCGCCGCACCCACTCGTGCCCCGGCCCGCCCGGATTCGACGCCGACCGCATCCGCAGCGGCACGTCGCGCAGGCTCGTCCCGTCCGCGGCGACGCCGAGCACCGCCCGCTTCGGCTTCCGCAGACGGGAGAAGAGGAAGGTGTACTGCGTCTCGGTGAACTGGGTGAGCTCGTCGAACCCGATGAACTGGAACGCCGCTCCGGCGTAGCGCCGCTTGTCCTCCTCCTTCATGAGGTGGCCGAAGGTGAGGCTGCCGCCGCGCGGGAACGTCCACGTCTTCGTCGCTGCCGACCAGCGCGCGTCCGTCCCCAACAACCACTCGCGCGCCATGTCCATCAGCGCGCCCGGCAGCGCGAGGTCGCCGTACGTGCGGCGCAGCAGCAGCGCGGAGTAGCCCGGCACGTCGGCGTACTGCAGCGCCGCCATCAGCAGCGCCGTCGACTTGCCGGGGCCGGCCGCGCCGCCGTAGAACCCCTCGACCGTGTGGAGGCGCAGGAACGCCTCCTGCTTCGGTGCCGGGGTGTACGGCGAGTAGCGGAGCCGCAGAGGCGGCAGCGCCGCCTGGAGGCGGCGCAGCAGGGCTTCTCGCTCGGCGGGTGGTAGCGCCTCGACCTGCGCCCACCACGACGGGCGGCGACCCACCTACTCCGCCCCTTCGACCTCTACCGCGGTCGGCACGACCCCGGCGTCCTCGAGCGCCGCGAGCAGGTCTCCCATCGAGTCGAGGGTGCGCTCGTCGGACGGCTCTTCCTGGTCGGCCGGCTCGGCGGTGAGCGGCGGCAGGTCGTGCTCGGTGACGGCGCCGCGCGCCGCGCGCTCCACACCGACGAGCAGGGTGAGCGCGCGCGCCGCGCCCTCGACGGCGGACAGCAGCCGCGCCGTCGGCATCCGCCGCAGATCGTCGAGGCGCGGCACCTCGATCGGCTCGTTCGGGTTGTCCGGGCTGTCGACGAGACGCGGCTGGGCGAGCGCCTGGATCGGCGTCGCGAGCGCGGCGACACCGAGCGCGCTGATCTGCGCGTGCCGCTTCGCCATCTCGCGTACCTCGTCGACCCTGACCGCGACCCGCTGCCGGTCGAGGTACACGTCGTACCGCGCCGCGCGGGTCGGCCACCCCCACGCCTTCGAGAACTGGGCGATGCCCTGGGTGCCGCGCCCCATCCGCGCCGCGACCTTGCGGATGCTGCGCTCGCCGAGCGGCGAGTCGCGGTAGACCAGCCACGCCTCCCACGCGGTGTCGCTCTCGCCGTCCTGCCGCTCCCACGGCTCGCGGTCGGGGACCGCGTCGTCGGGGAGCGGCGGGCGGTGGCGGCTCACCGCGCACCTCCGAGGCGTGCGCGGCGCTCCGCCTCTGCGCGGTCGCTCGCGGCGACCGCCTCGCGCGCCTCGCGCTGCACGTCGTGGCGGGGGAGGTCGGTGACGGCGAGACGGCGCAGCACCGCGCGGAGCGTGTCGCGGTCGTGGATGATCGCGAAGACGATCTGGTCGAGGCGCGCGGCGGCCTCGCGCTGCTCGGCGAGCGCGGCGAGGAGCGGGAGCGGCCGGTCGGGCGCGTCGGCGTGGTCGTCCACGGGGGGGAGGTTACTGCTCGAGGAGCGGCGAGTCGGGGGCGGTGTCGACGGTGAGTTGCATGCGGTCGGGCGATGCGACGTGCTTGTGGGCGGCCCAGATGGTGAGGGCGGTGAGGGCGGCGATGGCGAGGAGGGCGGCCCAGTCGTGGAGGGTGTCGAGGTGGGCGAGCGGGGTCATGTGGTCTCCTGGTCGATCTGGTCGAGGATGGGGGTGAGCTCAGCGGCGGTGGTGATGGTGTGGGCGGTGCCGCCGCGGCGGCGGATGAGTTCGAGGGTGGCGCGTTGGGCGGCGGTGAGGGGGTGGTGGCCGCGGTGGGCGCGTTTGACCTCGAGGGCGAGGAAGCGGCCGCGGTAGCAGGCGATGAGGTCGGGAACGCCGACGCGCCGGACGCCGGTGGTTTTGATCCACCAGGCGGCTCGGCGCGTCAGGAGTGTGGTGATCTCGTCGACGGCGGCGGCTTCGCTGCGGGGGCGCGGCGGCACGGGGGTTAGGCGTCGATGGGGCGGACGCCGTTGACGAGGATGTTGGCTCGGCCGCGGCTGATGCCGGCGGCTTCGGCGATGGACTGGACGCGGGCGCCGCTGCGTCGGGCGGCGATGGCTGCGTCGCGGTAGGCGGTGCGTGCGTCCTCGGCGGCGGCCTGGGCGGCGGTGTATCGCTGGGATGCGTCGCGGAGGTCGTTGAGCGCTTCGGGGATGGTCTTGACGACGGCGGACATAGGGGGGGTTGACACCTCCTGCTCGGTTGGTTGGGAGCGTAGCAGGGGGGGTGCTACGCACGCTGGGGCGGCGCCGGGTTGGCGCCGCCCCTGGGCGGTTCTCGCGGTGGGGTGCCGCGGTGGCGGCGGGTGGGGGTCACTGCTCGGCCGGCGTCTCCGCGGTCTCCGGCTCGGTCGGGAGCGGGTTGGGGAGGCGGTCGGCGTCGAGGCCGTTGCGGCGGAGGATGCCGGCGATCTTGCCGCGGAGGTTGAGCGCGACGGCGATCTCGTGGCGGCGGGCGCGGGCGGTCATGGCGACCGGCTCGTTCCACATCGCGACGACCTTGGCGTCGGGCTTCTCGGTGGCGGGCTTGGCGGGCTTGTCCTGCTTCGCCTTGGCGGGGGCGGGCTTGGCCTTGCCGGCCGGCTTGTCGGCGGGCTTGGCGGCCTTGGAGGCGGCGAGGGCGCGGCGGTCGCGCTCGGTGCGGACGGCGCTGCCGAGCGGGCTGCGCTTGCCCTTGATCGCGTCGAGGTGGCCGGCGAGGATCGCGTCGGGCATCTCGCGGAGGATGCGGGCGAGGCGGCGGCTATCGGCGTTGGAGAGCGTCGCCTTGGGGTCGGCGGCCTTGGCGATGACGGCCTCGTCGGCGGCGGCCTTGGCGGCGGCCTTGGAGTCGATCGCGTCCTCGACGCCCTGGATGACGGGCGGGAGGTCGGGGAGGTTCTCGGCCGTGGTGATGGCGGCGATCGCGGCGGCCTCGTTGGCGGCCTCGCGCTGGGCGGCGGCCTTGTCGGCGGCGGCCTCGGACTTGGCGATGCGGCTGATGGTCTCGGACATGGTGGTCGCTCCTTGGCGTCCTGCCCCCGGGGGGGCTGTTTGCGTTGTGTCCTCACTGTAGAGCACCCCCACCACCGTTGTCAAGGGATCTGTACGAATTTCTTTGGGGGGGCGACGATTTGGCTTGGGGAGACGACTCGCGGCTACTCGACGAGCCCGTACGACGCCCACGAGCAGCCGACGAGCCCGCGCCGCCCCGCCACCGGGAACGCCGACCCCGGCAGCATCCCGCTCGCCGCCTCCGGCACCTCGAGCCGGAACCCGGCGACCCGCCCGACCCGACACCCGGCATGCACGTCCAGCATGTCCGTCGCGACCCGGCCGCCGTCCGCCGACTCGACCTCCACCCGGTACGTCACGAAGCAGCGCCAGCGCCGCCCCGCAGGCCCGCACGTCACCGCGAGACGCGACACCCGCGCCCCCGGCTCCTGCCGCCAGTACCAGCGCGTCCAGCGCCCAGCAGCGACCTCCACGCGCCTCCGCGGCCAGGCCGGCGCGGGCGGCGGGTCAACGACCGGCGGCGTCCCGATCGGGTCAGGCGGCGGCGCCGCGACGCCCACCATCAGCAGCGGCAGCGCGAGCAGGGGCAGGGGCATGATCGACCTCCCAGGTCGTCGGCTCGTCCTCGTCGGCGAGCGGGATGATGCGGCCGTGATCGGCCATCTGCGCCGCGTAGAGCGCGTCTCGGCGCGCGGCGTCGGTGTGCAGCGTAGGGACGTAGCGCGACACTAGAACAGCACCGCCTGCGCTCCGACCGGGGTAGCGGCGACGCGCAGACCGTCCGGCTCGAGCGCGATGCCGTGCCCGATGAGGAGGCCTTCCTCGATCTCCTCCTCGGCGACGTCGATCGCGGGCCGCGTCATGCGCAGAGCGGGCACGGCCCGTCCGGGTGGGGGTTGAGGCGGACGCCGCGCGCGATCTCGTAGGTGAAGTCGGCGAGGGTGGCGCGGCGCAGCGCGCGGAGCGTGCGGAGCGCGTCGACGGGCGGCATCCAGCCGAAGGTGATGCTCTCGACCTGGCGGTACGTCTCGCCCGGCTCGGGGACGAGCACCGCCCACTCGCCGGCGCCGTCCTCGCTCGTCGCGTCGTTGACGAGGACGGTGCCGTTGGGGAGGCGGAACGCGGTGCAGAGGGTGTGGGTGCGGCCGTCGCGGCTGAGCCGCTTGGCGAGGACCGTCGGCGCCTCGTCGGGCGGGACGTCGGTGATGTGGATGGGGCGGCGCTCGTAGAACATGGCGGCTCCTCGGGTGGTGGGGCTAGATCTCCGCGCCGAGCGCGGCGAGCGCGGCCTGCCAGGCGAGGCGGGCGGCGCCCTCGGCGGGGGTGCCGAGCGCGAGGGCGAGGTTGAAGTGGGCGGCGGTCTCGACGTCGGCGAGGTCGCGGAGCGGGGCGGAGCAGGCGTCGCAGAGGCGGTACTCGCCGGCCTCGGCGATCGTCTCGACGTCGTCCTCCTCGACCGCGCAGGCGCGGCAGAGGGCGGTGGTGGTGTGCGGGGTGGTGCTGCTCATACCCGAACAGTACCGCCCCCCGTACGCCGTGTCAAGGGGTAGCGCAAGATCGTGCTACGGGGCGGGGAGCCGAGCAGCGCGGGGACTACTCGGCGCACAGAGGTAGAGCCCTCCGCGCGTCCGCGTGAACGCCACGTAGAACAGCCGCCGGATCGCCGCCCGCGACGCCTCCGACCCCGACCACTCCCGCATCGCCGCATCCGACAGGTCCGGGAACACGTACACGTCATCCGCCTCGCCGCCCTTCACCGAGTGAATCGTCCCCAGCACCACCCGCGGCTCCTCGAGCAGCGACCGCGCCCCGCGCCTCGCCGCCACCTCGCAGGCGTACGCCACCCGCGGCTGCCACGACGCCAGCAGGCTCCGGCGCCACCACCCGACGTCCGCCCCCATCAGCGCCCCGAACGCCTCCCCCACCAGCACCTCATGCAGCACCCGATGGCCGTCCTCCCCGATCGACCGCCACGCCGCGTCCTCCGACCCGAACGCATCCCGCCCAGCCCGCCGCTCGATCAGCGCCTTCCCGCCCCGCACGAACCACTCCGCCCGCATCGGCTCGCAGAACGCCCACACGTCCTTCCACGACCACTCCCGAGCCTCCGCCCCGAACACCTCCCCCTCGCCGCGCAGCAGCGACAGCACCCGCCGCCCACCACGCAGCGGGTTCCACCCGCCATGCGTCGGCCGGTACGGGTTGTGGAACGGCACCCCGTCCTGCCGCAACTGCGCCGCGACCCCGCCCAGCATGAACCCGCACGACGCGAGGATCATGCTGCTCCGCCCCTCGCGCGCCGCATCCGCGACCCTGACCGACAGCGCCGCGAGCGCCGCCCGGTCACGGTACTGCGCCCCGTACCGCTCGCACCGCCCCTCCTCCGCCGTCGGCCGGTAGACGATCTGCCGGCGCCCCGCCGTCCGCTCGATCCAGCCGACCGCGTAGGCGTGCGGCGCGCGCGGCACCCGGTAGGTCTGCTCGAGGACGTGCTCGCTCTCCGCCGGGTCGCGGCCGAACTCGGCCGGGTCGGAGCCGCGCCACTCGTAGAGGTTCTGATCCGGGTCGCCGACGATCACGACGTGCCCCGCCGCCGCGCCCCACCGCGAGACGAGACGCATCTCCGCCGCGCTCATGTCCTGCGCCTCGTCGACCATCAGCACCGCCGGGTCGCCGGGCGCGCAGTCGAGCTCCTCGGCGGCGCAGTCGATCAGGTCGGCGAAGTCGAGGCGCCCCGTCTCGCGCTTCCACGCCTCCCAGCGGTCGGCGAACCGCGCGACGTCCGGGGGGTAGGCGGAGCGGTCGGCGAGGCGCGCGCGGAGGATGCCGTACGCGCTGCGGAGATCCTCGCCGACGCTCTCCGGGCCGGTGGGGGCGAGCGGCTCGGCCTCGGGGTAGTCGGGGTCGCGGGCGGCGGCGAGGCGGAGGTTCGGCGGGCAGGTGTCGTTCCACGCCTTGATGCCCTCGGGGGTCTCGGCGAGCGCGGGCCGGTCGAGGCCGCGGTACGCGAAGGAGTGGAGGGTGCCGATGTTCTGCGGTGGGAAGGTGGGGATGCGGCCGGCGACCTCGTGGGCGGCGGCGCGGGTCAGGCTGCAGACGAGGACGTTCCGCTCGCCGTACTTGTCGGCGGCGATGAGCGCCTGGCGTCGGAGGTAGGTGGTCTTTCCACAGCCGGGCGGGCCGTAGACGCGGTGGAGTGCCATGTTCGCCCTTCTACTGCGCGAGGCCCCGCCGCGGGCTGTCGCCACGGGGCGGAGTCTTGTGCGGGGGTGTTACGACGTTCGGGGGTTGCAAGTGCGGTCTGCGCATGTGGGACGCCGGTGTTAGCAGATGCTACTCGGTGAGTAACGGCCGATTGTGGCGGTTTGCAGGGGTGTTTAGCGGTGTTAGCGTGTTGGACTTTCAAAGGGTCTATGCCGTAGGCCCGGGGGAGACACGCGCGCGCGAAATGCGCGCGCGCGTACCACTAACACTTCTAACTGTCAAGGGGGGCGAACGGGGGACAGATCGTTCAACATGCTATGCCGTCCTTGCCGCCCGCTCAGTGGTCGCGAGCAGCGACGCCGGCCCCGCGTAGTACGACGCCGACGACCGCGACCCCTCATGCGTCGAGAACGCCACCGTCTCCCGCACGAACCCCGCCCGCCGCAACGCCGCCAGCAGATCCGGCTTCTTCCACGTCAGCCGCGTCGCCTGCATCCACGTCAACAGGCTCGGCACATGCACGTACACCCGCCCCTCCTCCAGAAACGGCGACCGCGACTCCACCGCGTCATCCTCCCGCCGCGCCCGCAACGAGTGCAGCGTGTACAGGTTCAGCGCGTCGACCAACTCGCCGATCTGCGTGTCGTCCTCGTCCTCCACCGTCTCCGCGCAGCGCAGCAGCACCCGGATCGCCGCCGTCCACTCCGCCTGCTTCGGCACCGCCATCACATGCCCCGTCGCCGTCATCAGCGCGCGCTGGAACGAGCGCGGATCGATCAGCCCGCTCGGCGTCATCTGCACCTCGCGCCCGTCCTCCAGCCGCAGCACGTACCGCGTCTTGTCCTCCTCGCGGCCGAACTGGCGCAGCGCCGTCACCCGCGGCGCGCCGCGCTGACCGCTCGCCACCACCTGGTTGAAGAGGTCGACGGCGACGTCCGCGACCACCTCCTCCTCGTCCTGCAGCCGGCCCAACTCGGCGACCGCCGCCTCGCGCTCCTCCTCGAGCACCTGCCGCTCCGCCTCGCGCTCGCGCCGCTCGACCGCCTTGCGGACCGTCGCGGCGATGTAGTCCGGCCGCGCGTGCTTGCCGCTCGCCCGGTCGTGCTTGCGGTGGTGCGCGATCACCAGCGTGGCGATCTCCTGCGGCGTCCAGCCGGCGTGCGCGGCGTAGTTCGCGAGGCTCATGTCGTACGCGCTAGCCGACTGGTCGTTGCCGGGCAGACGCCGCTCGTGCCGCCACGTCCGCGCGAAGTCGGGGTGGTTCTCCATCAGCGCCTCGAACCGCTCGAACGGCGGGTCGGCGTCCGCGTCGATCACCAGCGTCCCGATCGGGTCGTCCGCCCCGCCCTCCCACACGACCCCCGCCGCGGCCGCTCCAGCGCCGCGTGAGCTCCGCGGCGCCGGCAGGAGGGGTACGGGGACGCCGAGCCCCTCGGCACGCTCACGTAGCGCCCCAGCGGGCCAGAGCGGGCCGCTCGCGTCGAGGAGGCGGACGGCGGCGGCCTTCCCGCCCTTGCGGTTCACGGTGCCGGGGATGCGGAGGATGCGCGCGAGGTCGTGCGTCGCGTCGATCCTGACGCCGGGGGCGAGCACCCGCGCCGCGTCCTGCCACTGCCGGGCGAGACGCTGCGCGCTCTCCCGGCTCGCCGGCGTGGAGAACAGCCACGGCTCCTGCAGCACCCACCAGGCGTGCACGCCGTACCCCGAGTCGACGATCACGGTCGGCTCGGCGAGGCGGCGCGCGGTCTCGATCGCGTCGTCGGCGGACGCGAACGCGCCGGTCTTCTGCTCCGGCCCGCCGTTGACGTCGAGGTCGACCCACAGCGCGGCGATGCCGGCGACCTCGGTCGCCTTCGCGCGGCGGCTCGCGGGGATCTTGGTGCCGGCGTAGCCGACGGCGATGTAGAGGTCGTCGGGGTGCTCGGCGGCGACGCGCGCCGCTTCGGCGGCGCTCGTCGCGGTGTGGGTGCGGCGCGCGGCGAGGCTCCACAACTGGACGCGGAGCGTGTCCGGGAACGGGTCGCCGAACACGGTGCTGACGAAGTCGGCTGCGTCCTGCACGTTGCCCTCCTGCTGTAGCATCTGGTCGTCCCTTCTGCTCAGGGGTGTGCCGACCCGCCCGGGACGTTGAGAGGGCCGCGCCGATCGGCGCGGCCCTCTCTGTCTCGCGGCGGGGGTGGCGGCCCCGCTGCCTACTCGGCGCCCATGTCGTAGGCGTCGGCCGGCTCGGTGTGGGCGAGCGCGGGGGTGCCGACGAGCAGCGGCTCGATCGCGGCGGCGTAGGCGTCGGCGGCGGCCTTCGCGTCGGCGGTGAGGTCGCCGCCGAAGCGGAAGGTGGCGCGGCTGTAGCCGATCCCGTCGCCGCTCTGCGCCTTCTCGAGGCCGATCTCGGTGATGACGTGGCGGTACTTCTTGCCGCGCTCGGCGAGGCTGACGAGGTAGCCGCGCGCGGCCTTCAGCGAGGTCGGGGGGAGGGTGAGGATGACGGGGAACGCGCCGCCGTCCTCGCGGAGCAGGAAGAACTGGCGCTGCTGGGTGCACGCCTGGGTGTTGCCGCGGCCGCTGCCGAACTGGGCGAGCGGGCAGGACGAGCAGTCGCCGCCGGGGGTGCCGATGCCGGTGACGCCGTCGTCGCTGCGGCACTCGGGCGGGCCGCCCTCGCTCTCCTCGAACGTGGTGGCCCAGTAGGTGCGCGGGGTGCGCTGGTAGACGATGACGCCGCGGAGCGACTTCTGCACGTCGGCCTCGCCGTCGAGGTTCGGGACCTCCCAGGCGATGCCGCCGCCGGCCGGCATCTTGATGCGGGTGAGGTCGGCGACGCGGACGGCCTCGCCGCCGAGGTTCTCGGCGAGCGCGCCGATGACGTCCTGCACGTCCCCGGCGAGGCCGGGGAGCGCGTCGCGGTCGTAGGTGGCGACGGCGGTGCTCGTCGTCGCGGGGGTGGTGCGTGCCATGTGGTGCCCCCTCCTAGGAGGTCTTGGTGGTGCGGATGGTGAGGCGCCGGTCGACCGTGAAGGCGCGGCGGATGCCGACGGGGATCGGGTCGGGCTGGCCCGACTCGATCGCGCGGTCGGCCTCGCGGAAGATCGCGCTGATGGTCTGCGCGCTCCATCGCGGCTTGACGATCTCGGGGTAGTGGCGGCGCAGGACGCGGATGGCGCGTGCCTGGTCGCCGTCGAGCGGGAACGCCCAGATGTCGGTGCGCGGGCTGACGGTGCGCTTGGCGACGATGGGGGTGGGCTCGCCAGGGATGGTGACCTCTACGGTGACGCGGAGGCTGTCGACGCCGGTCTCGGCGATGTAGTCGAGGAGGCTCGCTTCGAGCGCGGCGCGCTCCTCCTTCGCGGCCTCGATCGCGCTGGTGTGGTGCGCGATGAGGACGTCGAGGGTGGCGATGCGCTTCGCGATCTGCGGCCCGTCTACTGCCATCCTGTCTCCCTTCTGCCTTCGGGGTGTGCCTAACGCGTTATGCGTTACCGGAACGGTAGCGGCCCCTACGCCGCTTGTCAAGGGGGGTTGTCGCTCGTCGGGGTGTTAGCGACGTACGCCGCTCGCGGAGCGCTGCACGTCCTGCTGCACCCGCCACACGAACGCCAGCGCGCGCACCACCTCCGCCGCCTCGCCGGCGTCGTACGGCGCCTCCACCACCCGCAGCGCGCCATCCGGCGACAGCCGCAACAGCCCGCCCGACACCTCGAGCGGAGCCCCCGCGAGCAGCGACGCCTCCCGAGACGCCGCCACACACGCCTGGTAGATCGTCACCTGGAGCAGGTTGTCGACGCCGACGTACGGCTTCCGCCCCACCTTCGCGTCCCACACCACCACCCCATGCGGATGGTCGACCACGACGTCCGCGCGGCCCCACACCTCCACGTCGCCGAGCGGCGTCTCGACGACCGCCCGCAACGGCACCTCGGCACGAGCACCGAGCGCGCCGTCCGACGCCTCCGACCACCACTCCGCCAGCGTCACGACCGCGTCGTCCGCCGCGTCAAGCAGCGGCTCGCCGAGCACGAGCCGCTGGAGCTCAGCGTGCAGACGGTTCCCGTCGGAGAGGCCGCCGCTGCGCGCCTGCGCGAGCGTCTTGCCTTCCAGCCCGACGCGGTTCGCCCACTCGACGAGGCCCTCGCTGCTGCCGGCCGTCGCCTTCGCGAGTTCAGTCACGCTCGGCATCCGCCGCCTCCTCCTCGTCGCCGACCACGATCCCGGCCGCCGCCGCGAGCCGGCCGCGCGCCATCTCGATCGCCTCGAAGCGGCGCTCCTGCTCGCGCCGCTCCTGCGCGAGCAGCCGCTCGAGGTCGGCGCATCGCCGCGCCTGCTCGTCGAACGCGCGCAGAGCCGCGTTCAGCGCCTCCGCGGCGCCGAGCAGGGCGCGGCCCCGCCCCGCCCCGGCCGGCACGTCAGCGGGGCTCAGAGCGGCCTCCAACGCGGCCAGCGTGTCGTCCGTCGTCGGTGCCGGCTGGTCGCCGACAACCCATCTCGTTCCCACGGTGTGGAGCCTCCTCGCTCGGGGGTTGGGTGGGGCGCGCCGCGTAGGGTGCGGCGCGCCCCGGGGTGGTAGATCCTACGCCTCGTCGTCCGCGGCGCCGAACGCCGCGTCGCGGGCGGCGGCGAGCACCGCGTCGATGCCCTCCTGCCGGCTCCGCAGCGCGCGCATGATCGCGCCGTCGACGGTGCCGCGCGCGACGAGGTAGACGTACAGCGTGTTCCGCGTCTGGCCCGGCCGGTGCACCCGCTTGACGCTCTGCAGGTAGTCGCCGAGGTTGTGCCCGACCGAGTAGTAGATCGCGATCGCCGCGCGCGTCAGGTCGATCCCGACGCCGCCCGACTGGATCTGCACGCCGACGACGCCGACGCCCTCGCGGAGCCGCGCGTCGTCATCGAGCGCGTCCTTCCGGTTCCCGCTGATCTCGGCGTAGACGCGGCCCTGCTGCTCCGCGACCTCGCGGATCTGGCGGAGGTCGTGCGTGAAGCGGGCGAACACCACGACCGGCTCGGCTACCGGCACGTCAGCGAGCACGTCGGCGAGCAGGTCGCGCTTGGCGGTGCTGATCACCGTCGGCTGGGCGGGCGCGCGGTCGGGGTCGTCGACGGGCGCGATCCCGCTCGTGATCTGCTGCAGCCGCAGCACCTTGACGCCGCCGTTCGCGGCGGTGATCTGGCCGCCCTCGACGTCGGCGACGAACTGCTCGGCGAGCGCGGCGTACGCCTTCTTCGCGGCCGGCTCGAGGTCGCAGGTTCGGGTCACGTCGACCGTCTCGGGGAGGTCGAGGACGTCCTCGGCCTTGCACTGGAACGCGATCCGGCCGAACAGGTCGGCGAAGGCGTCCTGGTTCTGGTAGCCGATGACCTGCCGCCCCTCGAACCCGCCCATCACGGCGTACCGCGTCTTGAAGCGGTGGAACGAGGTGCCGAACAGGCCGGGGTCGAGGAAGCGGCACTGGGCGTAGGCGTCGAGGACGCTGTGCGGCATCGGGGTGCCGGTCAGGGCGAGGCGCCGCTTGGCGGTCTCGCCGAGCCGCGCGGCGTACATGCTGGCCTTCCCGCCGGGGCTCTTGATGCGGTGGCTCTCGTCGCAGATGACGAGGTCCCAGCGGACGTTGAGGAGCGCGGCGGCGATCGGGTCGCGCCACGCCGACTCGTAGTTGACGACGAGCGCGCGGGGGTGGCGCTCGTCCTGGGCGAGGAACGCGGCGAGCGCCTTCTGCTTCTTCGCGGCGCTGCCGGCGAGGACGGTGACGTTCCAGTCGCGCTCGGCGTGGATCCGGAACTCGCGCGGCCAGACGCGCATCACCGAGACGGGGCAGAGGATGAGCGCGCGCTGGACGCGCGGGGTCGCCCACCCGTCCCACCCTTCGGCGAGGCCGATCGCGGTGCGGCTCTTGCCGGTGCCCATGTCCATCGCGAGCATCGCGGCGCTGCGCGGCTCGGCGAAGCGGTAGCCGCGCCGCTGGTGCGTCCAGGCGTCGGTCTTGCCGGGGATGGCGGGGAGGTCGGTGTCGGCGGCGAGCAGCGCGAGGCGCTGCGCTTCGGCCTGGTGGTGGGCGGCGTCGATGATCGCCTGGGTGGCGGTGTCGGCGGCGAGGGTGTAGCCGCGGCGGGTGACGGTGGTGTGGAGCGCGTCGGCGGCGCTCTCGACGGCGGGGATCGTCCACGTCTTCGTGGCGGGCGACCAGCGCGAGCCGGGGAGCGCCTTGATCGCGTCCTTGAGCGCGAAGGGGCTGTGGACGTGGATGCGGGCGCCGTCGAGGGTGGCGCGGACGGTGCGGCTCGGCGCGGCGCGCTCGGTGAGGGTCTGCTCGGCGGCGCGCTGCTGGTGGGCGAGGTCGGCGGGGGTGACGCCGATCGCGGACAACTGGCCGGCGTACTTGCGGAGCATGTTCGCGGCGGCGCGCTGCTGGTTGGTGGTGAGCGCGCGGCCGGCGGCGATCTGCTGGGCGAGGCTGTGCCCGAAGGCGGCGTCGCCGCCGTTGAAGCCCATGCCGTCGTCGTCGTGGGCGCCGTCGCAGCGGGACGCGAGGTAGGTGATCGCCTGGGCGATGTGGTCGGGGGAGGTCGTGCCCGACATGGTTGCCTCCTAGGGGGTTGGCTTGCCTTGTAGGCACAGCGTAACCGCCCCGCCCCCCGTTGTCAAGCCCCCCGTACATCGCGGTTGGGGGCGAGCACGGCGGCTCGCCCCCACCCCGCTACTCCACCGCGATCAGCGACGTCCCCACCGAGTCGCCATCCTGCGACCCCAGGTAGCGCGTCCGCCGCCACACCCCGCCGCCATCCGCCTGCGACCCGAACACGCCGCTCGACGTGTTCCCCTCCACCGTCGCCACCGTCCACCGCGCCAGATCCGGGAAGTCGAGCGTCAGCCCGATGTGATCCTCCACCGACCCCGCATCGAACCGGAACGTGACCACCACGTTCCGCAGCCCCGCGCTCGCCGCCGCCTGCTGCGGCGAGACGTGCCGCATCCCGTACCGACCAGCCCGCGCCGCCTGATCCCACGCCTCGACCCACGCCTCCGACGCGCCAGCCCGGAACGCCGCCGCGTGCTGCCACCCCGCCGCGAGCAGACCCGCATACGCCGTGATCGCACACCACGGCCACGCCCCCGGCGGCAGATCACCCGTCCGCTGGAGCTCGCGGATGATCGACCCCTCGTTATTCCCCTCCGTCTCGAGCGGCCCCTCCAGCGTCGCCACGACCCACGCCGCGCGCGCGCCGAGAGACCCCGGATAGAACGGCCCCACCACGCGCAGCACGTCGTAGTCGAGCAGCCCCTCATCGCCGTCCAGCCGAGCGTGCTTCCGCACCCACCCCAGCAGGTCGCGCGCCGGCTGCCCGAACCGCTGCGCCGACAGGTCGAGGCCCTTGAACGCCTTCTTCGCGTCCCGCCCCGTCTCGCGCCGGTAGTAGCGCGCGAGCGCCGACTTCAGCCGCGGCTGCGCCGGGTGCGACCTGCCCGCATCGAGCAGGATCACCCCGGCCTTGTTCGCCACCGCGCTACCCCTTCTTCTCAGCGGCGAGGCTCGCCGTGCCGTTCGCGACCGCCGCCGCCGCGATCTTCGACCGGCCGTGCCGGATCACCGCGTCCGCGCCGAGCAGGAACGCCGCGACGATCCCCGTCAGGTTCAGCAGCGCGTCCTGCTGCTGCTGGGTGATGTCCACCCCGAACGAGACGGCCACCGCGATCACCGCACCCACCGTCGCGATGATCTGCGCCGGCGTCACCGCGCGCAGGTCGATCTGCGTCATCCCTCACCCCTCCTGGGTAGTGCCATCACGGCCGGATGGTAGCGCCGAGCGGAGCGCCTCCACGAGCGCCATGCTGCGCTCCGCCGCCGCCTCCTCGTGCTGCGCCATCCGCTGCTCGATCTGCTGCAACGTCCGCGTCACCGCGAGCAGCAGGTTCCCGTGGTCGCGCAGCACCTCCGCCACGTCCGTCATGTCGGGCCGCGCCTCGAGCGCCGCGACCCGCTCACGCATCGCGCCGCGCTCCTTCTCCCCCTCGTCGACCCGCTTCTGCAACTCCTCGGCCCGCGCCTTCCACCCCTCGGCTGTCTCGCGCCAGGCTACCGAAACCTGACGACGGATCAGAGGGTACGCGCCGACCGCGGCGATCAACGCGCCGACCGCCGCCTCCGTGAAACCGTCAGGAAGCGCCATCCGGCCGCTCCTCAGCCCCATCGGCGGGGCGCGCGGCCTGCGCCCCCTCCGACGCCCCCGACCCGCCAGCGCGGCTCACACGCGCCCGCGCCGGGATCAGCCCCTCCGGCATCGGCAGCCGGACAACCGGCACCAGGTACGACAGACGGATCCACCGGTCTACCTGCTCGTCCGCGTCATCGACCCAGACGACGTCGCCCGGCGCCGGCCCGCGCCCGCTCGCGTCGGGCGGCAGATTCACCGTCGCCCGGCACTCGATCACGCCCACAGCCCCTCCCTCGGCTAGCGGTACGGCGCCATCCACGACGCCACCATGTACGACGGGAACACCGCTGGCGGGTCAGACCCGGCCGGCGTCGCCGTCTGCTCCCCCGCGATCCACCCCGGCACCCCGATCGGCGTCGACTGGGCGCGCACCACCACCCTGTACCGCTCCTCCCGCGGCACCAGGAAGTGCCCCGAGAACGTCCCGACGAGCGCCGTGTTCCCCTCGAAGTCGCCGACCAGATCGGCGCTGATCCACGCCGACCACGGCCCCGCCGCCTGAGCGCCATGCGCCTGGAACTGGTAGTTGCTCGTCACGACCGACGACCGGCCCTGCACGTTATTGATCGCGACGTAGCGAGACTCCGACTCGAGCACGAACCCCTGCGCCAGATCGGACAGCAGCGGGAAGGTGTAGAGGTCGGCTGGGTCCGACGCCTTCGGCACGACCCCGACCGTGTGGAGCGCGCCCCACCACACCCCCTCCCGCAGCGTCACCCACGACGGGTCGAGGCTCGACCACCCGGCGTCCGCCGACGACTCGCCGGCGTCCCACTCGACGGCGACCGCGCCGCTCGTGAAGTCGCACGCCTGGTTCGTCTCGCGGCGTAGCGCGACGTACGCGCGCTCCGCGACGTACACCCCGTCAGGCGCCGCCACCACCCGGCTGTCCTGCGCAGGCGAGACGCGCACCGCCGCGCGCAGCCGGTTCCCCGGCAACGTCAGATCGACGCTCACGCTCGGGGACAGGAACGGCGGCGTCGGCACGGCTCAGAACGACGGCAGCGGGTGCAGGAACGTGGTGATGAGGCCAGACGCGCCGCCCGTAGCGCCCGTCGACCCCGAGATGTTGCACGCCCCCGTCCCCGGCGAGACGAGCACCGCCTCGATGTAGTCGCCAGCGTTCGCGCGGAACCGGCCGCTCAGGTTGTAGCCGCGGTTCGTCGTCGTCGTGAACGTGGCCTGCCAGTTCATGTCGAACCACATGCCCCGGCTGCCGCCGCGCGGCGTCATGATCTGCGCCGTCGTCACCGTCGCCACGTCGGACAGGTCGGTCGTGCCGTTCACGCGGATCTTCACGCCCTCGGTGCCCGCGACGACCGCGCCGACCGTCCAGAACACCCAGCACGACACCGAGTACATGCCGCTCTTCGCGAGCGTGATCCGCGACGGGTTCGCCGAGTCCCACCCGTTCCCCGTGTCGAAGTCCTCGGTGTCCCACGCGACGGCGAGGCCGGCCTGCGGACCCGTGAACGACTGGTTGCTCGACGCGCGCCGCACCGCCGTCGCGAACCCGCCCGCCGCGTACACCCCGTCCGCGACCACCGTGAGCGCGTTCCCCGGATCGCTCGACGGGTGCACGCGCGCCGTCAGCGCGCCGCCGACGAGCTCCAGTTCGACGGACGGGTCAGGGTCGAGGCACGCCATGGGCGAATCCTACTCCGGCACGTCGCCGATGCGTACCGCCGAGACGCGCACATCGCACGTCAACGCTCCGCCCGACACCTGCGTGATCTGCGCCCCGACCCGCGTCGACCCGTCGCTCACGACGAGCGCGCCGCTCTGCGCCTCGGTCTGCACCCCGGCCTGCGTCGTCGGGCCGACCATCGTCCGCCGCCCCGACGACCCGCCATCGACGAGCGGGAACACCTGCCGCTGCCCCGTCGCCGAAGCGGCGAACACCGCCCACATCTCGTACCACCACACCCCGGCCGGCAGCACCCAATCGTCGCTGCTCGACACGCGCGGCGTGAACCCGGCGTACTCGGTCAGATGCGCCGTCGTCCAGACGACGGTGAACGCCACCCCGCTCGTCGTCGCGAGCACGTTCCCGGTGTCCGCCTTGAAGTACCACGCCTGGTACGGCGCCGCCACGTCCGGGGTGCTCGGCACCTCGCGCCGCTCGAGCGCGGCGAGACGCCGCTCCGTCTCGATCAGGCGCCGCATCAGCGTCTCCCGCATCGGCGCCGGCTCACGCATCGTACGCCTCCAGGTCGACGCTGACCGTCTCGCGCCCGCCCACGACCCGCACCTGGACGCCGCCCAGCCGGGCGTGGACGCGCCCCGCGCCGCGCACCGTCGCCCACAGCCCGCGCCCCGGCCGCAGATCGCTCCACGCCACCGCAGCGGTCGGCGCGAGGTCGCCACCCGCGACGAGCCGCGCCGGCTCCGCGCGCCGCGCGACCGCGACCGCGGCGAGACGCTGCGCCGTCGCCTGGTCGCGCGCGTTGTCGTCCTGGAAGCGCTGCTCGAGGAGGCCGTACGCGGCGGCGCCGGCCGCGCTAGTCGTGTCGCCGAGGATCGCGGCCGCGTCGCGCTGCTGCGGCCCAGCGATCAGCACCCGCGTCGCCGCCGTCAGCCCGTCCTCCTCCACGTCCGGCTCGTCCACCCACCCGTCGCCGAACACCTCGCCGGCGTCCGCCGTAGACACCGCGCTCCCGATCCGCAGCGTGCGCCGATCGACCGCCCACTCCGCGCCCGCGTCAACGACCTCGCCGAGCGCCTCGATCGCCGGCTTCCCGTCCCGCTCCGCGTACGCGCGCGAGACGAGAACCCCGATCGCGCCCCACTCGACCGCGAGACCTACCGGGTCGGCGAGCAGCGCGCCGCGCGCGACGAGCGCCGCGACCTGCGCGGCGTCCGCCGCCGTCGCCACCACCGACCGCGCGAACCGCCGCGTAAGCCACACGCTGAGGTCGCGGCACCGCCACGTCAGCCTGTCGCCGCTGATCCGCCGCCCGACGATCGGCCCGACCCACGCCAACTCGCCGTCGCGGTACAGCGCGACCTCGTGGCTCCACGCCCTGACCGTCTCGCCGAGCGTCGCGCAGACGCGACGGTCGAGCACGTCGACCGTCGCGTCGCCCGTCTCCGACCGCCGCATCTGGACGCTGATCTGCGTGGCGGGGACGTCCGTCGCGATGACGCTGCCGCCGCCGCGCGCGAGCACCGTCGCGCTCCACACGCCGCAGCCGAGGGTCATGCCGACGCGAGGCTCACGACGGGCACCGGCGGCACCGTCACCGCGGCGGTGTACTGGTCTGTCATCCCGAGGATCGTCGTCGGCGCCGTCGCGCCGCCCGACGTGATCCGCGCGGCGAGGCCCGGCCCGCCGATCAGGTTCGACGCGCCCGCGCCGAGGTAGGTGACGCTGCTGCTCGCCGTCATCGCCGCGACGCCGAACACCACCCAGTACAGCCCCGCCTCGAACGTCTGCGACGTGAACGATTCGTTGCGGCTCTGCAGGCTCGCCGCGGCGCCCGTGAACGCGGTCGCCGCGGTCGCGACGATGATACGGCCGGAGTAGTCGGCGATGCCGAGGAAGTAGTTGCTCGTCGCCGCCGTCGCGCCCTGCACGTACCGCCACCGGAACCGGTTCGCCGTCACGCGGCGATGCAGCCGGACGAGCACCGCGGCCTGGTGCGCGTCCGTCGCGGTCGGCGCGATCGTCGCGGTCGCGACTGGGATCCCGGCGAGCGGATCGAGCGGCACCGCGTCCCCGGCGAGCGCCTGGATGATGTGGATCGCGCCGCTCGCGGTGCTCATCCGGCGCCGGTCGCGGATGTTCCCCGCCGCGATGCTCGTCACCCCCGCACCGACGAGCACGTCGGCGAGGTGCACGCTCGCGGCGGGCAGCGCCGCCGCGCCGGTGCGGTTGTCGAGCGTCGCGCCGCCCGTCGCGACGCCCTGCACCACGCGGACGTTCGGCGTCTCCGAGTCGGCGTCGGTCGGCGCCTCCGCGATCACCGCGTCGATCCGCGGGTTCGTCGGGTCAGCGGCGGGGATCGTGACGGCTGGCGACGAGAGCGCCCCCTCGTAGCGGCGCATCTCCCCCGTCGTCCCGCCGATCGGCACGACGACGGCCTGGTAGCCGCCCGCCGCGCCGACGTCGAGCGTCATCCCCGACAGCGCCGAGACGCGGTACGAGGCGTAGTTGACGGCGCCCGGCCCGGACTCCTCGATCGCCGTCACCGCGCTCATCGCGGTGCGCGTCTCCAGATCCTTCACCGCCTGCGCGGAGAGCGGCGTGGTGGTGCTGGGGAGGTCGAGCCACCCCTTCGGTGTGTGCGGCATCTACTCCCTCGTCCTCGTCTCGATCTTGACCGTGGCGTCGTCGCCGCCCGAGCAGTACGCCTCCGCGGCGACCATCACCCTCCGCGTCAACCCGCACTCGACGGCGGGCCAGTCCGGCGCTCCCGAGCTCACGTCGAGCAGGCTGCTCGCGTCGACCGCGTCGCCGCCGTTGACGGTGTAGACGCCGCGCTGCGCGCCGTCGACGACGAGCGTGGTGTTCGGCGGGATCGTCCCGAACCGGACGACGCTCGGACAGGTCTGCGGGACTGCCATCGCGGCGCCCGCCGCGCTCGACGGGTAGAGGCACGAGGCGGGGAAGACGGCGGGGTCGGGCGCGACCGTCTCGCCGACCCACACCGCCGCGCCGTTCACCGGGTTCGCGCCCGTCGTGATCGTCACGACGGCGGCCGCCGCGCCGCTCGCGGGCGCCGAGACGAGCGCCGACACCGCCGCCGGCTGGCCCTGCACCCACGAGCAGAAGTCGATGCCGGCGCCGAGGCTCGGCTGCAGCGCGGTCGGCGAGACGACCGTCGCCGCGTCGGCGTACAGGTCAGGGTTCGCGAGCACGATCGAGAACTCGACCTCGGCGTAGTCGCAGCACCCGTCCGGCGCGCCGCGCGTCACCACCGGAGCGTCGAGCAGCGCCGCCTGGTAGCCGGTGCGGACGCCCCACGTGTTCGGGTAGCCGCCGGGAGGGCAGACGCGCCGCATCCTGAGCAGCGCCCCTCCACAACCCGGCTGGCACGTCGCCGTCAGCGTCTTCGCGAGCCACGCGCGGCCGTACTCCAGCCCGGCACACGACGTAGCGATCAGCAGCCCGCGCACCGTCAGCACCCGCGCCTTCCGCAGCGCCGTCCCGAGCACCGCCCCGACCCGCAACCGGTCGGACACCGACAGGCTGACCTCCGCGTCGAGGCCGCTCACCTCGTCGACGAGGAGGCCGAGGAACTGCGCGCTCTCCGCGTACGCCGCGGAGTACCACGGCGCCGGGTCGGCGCTCGGCGAGACAGCGCTCACACCTCCCTGCTCCACCGCGACGATCGCCGCGCACGCCGCGCTCGCCGCGACCACCAGGTTCTTCGGGCCGAGCCCCAACTCGAGGTAGCGGCGGGTGCGCTCCGCGTTCGACACCTCGACGCCGCCGAGCGCGAGGTACACCAGCCCGTTCACCCTGTCTACCATCACACCGCCTTATGCCGCCGCGGCGGCGGCCCACAACGCGAGCGGGTCCGCCGTCACCCCGACGTTGATCTCCGGGTTCTTCGCGAGCGCGCGCAGGATCGCCGTCAACAGGTCGACCTGCCGGTCAGCCGCCGCCTGCGCCGCGCGCGCCGCGTCGAGGTCGCGCTGCGCCTTCTTCTTCTCCGCGTCGGTGTCCGCCTTCTTCACCTCGGCCTGCGCCTCACGCACCTTCCGGTTCGCCTCCCGCAGCCTGTCCGTCGCGTCGCTCCGCGCCTGCCGGATCACGTCGCTCGGGCGAGACACCGACACCCCGATCTGCCCCGTCGCCGCGACCCCCAGCCCGAGACTGCCGATCAGCGCCGCGACCTGCCTCTGCAACGTCACGACCTGCACCCGGAACGACTCCGCGAACGCGAACCCGAGCCGGTCGCCCGCCGCGCGATAGGAGATGCCAGCGTCGGCGAGGATCTTCTTCACCCTGTCCTGGTACTGCTGCTGGGTGATGAGGCCGCGCCGCGCCGCCGCGTCGAGGTCAGCCAACTGCCGCTCGACGTTCGCCTTCGCGTCCTCCCGCTTCTGCGCCTCCGCGTCGGCCGCCGCCTCCATGTCCTGCTCGCGGATCTTCTGCGCCGCGTCGGCGCGCTCCTGCGCCGTCGCGTTCGCGTCCCGCATCGTCGCGAGCAGCGCGTCGCGCTCCTTCTGCCTCTGCTCGGCGCGGTACCTGTCGAGCGCCTTCTGCGCCGGCCCCGCCGGCCCCGCGTCGATGAACTCGCCGATCGTCCGCGCGAGGCCGTCCGCGGCGCTCGTCGCCGCGCTCGCCGCCTGCCCGATCGCGTCCCGCACCTGCCCACTCAGCTCACCGCCGAGACGCTTCCCGAGCGCAGCCACACCCTTCAACGAGCCGCGCACGATCGGCTCGCCGATCGCCTCCGACGCAGCCTCATCGACCGGCGAGAACCCCGGAACGTCGATGTGGCTGAGCGCGTTGCGGATCTGGTCGGCGACGTACGACGCGAGCCGGCTCCCGAGACTCGACGCGCCCGACAGGATGCCGTCCACGATCGCCGACCCGATGCTGAGCGCCGCCGACGCGGCGGCGCCCGCCGCCGCCGCGAGCAGCCCCGGGATCTGCCCGAGCAGCGCCGCGACGCGCGGCGCCAGCCCGACGAGGCCCTGCGCCACGCTCGTCACGACCCTGACCGCGAGACCGACCGCCGCCGACGCCCACCCCGGCCCGTGCTGCACGATCGCGCGCGCCGCCGCCCCGACCGCCGTCCCGACCAGCCCCGGCAGCGCCGCCAGCCCGCTCCGCAGCGCCGACACCGCTGCCTGCGCCGCCGCCGCCGCGTACGGCCCGAGGTTCCGCGCCACGTTCTGGAAGATCTGCGTCGCCGTCTCGATCGCGATCTTGACGATGTTCTTCGCCGCCTGCCACGCCGCCGACCAGTCGCCGTTGAACAGCGCCGACACCATCGCCACGATCTGCCGGAACACCCGCAGCGACCCGAGCACCACCGCCCCGATGTTCTCGAACACGGTGCGGATCACCGCCTGCACCGGCGGCCAGATCGCGACGAGGAACCGCGCCACGTCCTGCGCGATCGACCGGACGTCCGTCATGATCCCGCGGAACTCGTCGCCGTGCGCGCGCACCCCAGCCGTGAACTGGGCCCAGGCGTCGCCCGCGATACCAGCCACCGTCAACACGACGGCCTGCACCGCCTCGATCGCCGTCGTCAGCGCGCCGACCGCCTCGCCGCTGCTCGCCCCCTCCGACTGGAAGAACGAGAACACCTCGCCGAACGCGGCGATGATCGCCGACCCGGCCTGCATCACCAGGTCGAACCGCTGCCGCAACGAGTCCCACAGCGCGAGCACGACCGGCATCGCCGTCTGCACCGCGCCCATGATCGCCGGCCCGAACTCCGCCCACTTCGCCCGCACCCAGTCGACCGCGCCGCCGATCCCGTCCGCCACCATCGTCGAGAACGACGCCAGCCCGGCCTGCACCGCCGGGTCGGACAGCACCCCCGACACCGCCTCGAGGCCCGACTTCAGCGCGGGCGCGAACGGCGCGACGATGCTCGCCGCCGCCTGCGCCGCGGTGTCCTTCGCCGTCGACCACAACCCCTGCAGCGTCTGCGACTGCTTCGCCATCATCCCGCCGAAGCGCTTCGTCATGCCCTCGGTGAGCGCGTTGATCGTCGTCGTCGCGTCGATCTGGCCCTTCTCGGCCATCTTCATCGCCTCGGGGATCGACACCCCGATCTTCTCCGCGAGCATCTGCCACGCCGGGATCCCCGCCTGCGTCAACTGCAGCATCTCGTCGGCGCTCGCGCGGCCCTTCGCCTGGATCTGCCCGAGCGCCGTCGTCACGCGCCCGACCGTCTCCGAGTTCCCGCCGAGCGCCGCGACCGCGTCGCCGACCGCGGTCAGCGTCGGCTTTACGTCCTTCGCGGCGAACCCCATCGCCATCAACCGCTGCGACGCCTGGATCAACTCGGGGAACTCGAACGGCGTCTTCGCGGCGAACTGCTGCATGTCGGCGATGAACGCCGAGGCGTCCTGCGACGCGCGCCCGAACGCCTCCATGTTGCCCTGCGCCTTGGCGGCGTTCTCGAACATGGTGGTGAACCCGATCTGCGCCTGCTCCTTCAGGTTCACCAGGCCGAGACCCATCTTCGCGATCCCGACCGCCGCGACACCGGCGAACGCGGCGCCGACGAGCAGCCCGCCCTTCGCCGCCGTCCCCGCGACGCCACGCAGCGCACCGCCGATCGACCGGTCCGCCTCCGCCTTGAACCCGCGCGTGTCCGGGCGGACGGTGACGAACGCCTCGCCGATGCTCCCTGCCACCGCGCCCCTCCCCCCAGGCCGCTCTGCTACTGCTCGACGAGCCGCATCGCGTTCATCACGGCCAGGATACTAGGAGGAACCGCCACAGGCGGCTCGGGCGGCGCGTCAGCGGCGTCGTGAGCGCTGCCGGGCGGCGCCGAGGGGGTAGGGACGCCCGACGCGACCGGAGCGCTGTGAGGCCGCTCAACGTGCGGCGCGGCCGGGGCGGCCGGCGCGTCGCCGAGACGCCCGTCCCGCCCCTCGAGGACGCGCAGCGCCGCCTCCTCCACCGACGACGCCTCCTCCTCCCACCACCCGCCGCGCGCCGCGACGAGCGCCGCGACGTTCAGCAGACGACGCGCGTCGTCTACCCCGTCGGCTCCGTCGGGGTGCCCGGCGAGGACGAGAGCGGCGTCGACACGGTTGTGGAAGTCGGGTCGGGCGAGGAGGGCGGCGAGGACGGCGACCCCTCCAAAGGGCGCCCCATCACCGCCGACACCAGCCAGTTCAGCACGTCGCGGAGATCCTCGATCGTGACCGGGTCGTCCTCCCTCGCCCGCAGCGCGACCCACCGCTCCCGATCGTCCGCGTCGATCAGGTCGAAGCAGAGCCGGTCGATCAGCGTGATCGCGCGCGCGCCGTCCGCGGGCGCAGCGCCGTCATCCCCAGTGAGCTCCGACCACGCCAGCAGCGTCTCCGGGCGGCACCCCGCGACGCGGCGGAACTCCTCACCGCCGATCTTGAAGGTGCGGTCGAGCGCGATCCTGCGGCGACGCTCCGCGTCGAAGTCCTTCACCTGTCTACCCTCCGAGAGTGGGTGTCGTCCCCGGGGAGACTAGCGCGCGGCGTCCAGCGCGCGAGTGAGGTAGAACGTCCCCGTCATCCACCGCGTCCCGTCGTGCTGGTAGCGCCCGTACTCCACGTTCGTCCCGACGACCGCGACCGGAGACGAGTCCTCCCACGCAGGGTACGTCGTGATGCTCGCACGCAGCCGGCCCGTGTCGACCCTGACCAGCGTCTTCGCCTTCGACTCGACCCGCTTCCCGCGCCGCAGCACGTCGCGCGCTACCGGCCCGCTCGGCCCCGACAGCAGCGCCCGCAGCGCCGCGTCGTCCCACACCAGCCGGACGCTCACACGCTCCTCAGCGTCGCCGAGCAGCGCACCAACCACCCGGCGACCGCGCCCTCCGCCCCGACCGGCTCGAGCGACGCGACCTCCCACCCCGCCGCCGCGCCGCTCAGCGTGATCGTCCCCGACCGCGCCCCGTCCGAGAGGCCGATGAACAGCGCCCACCCGTCCTCGTACAGCGCCGCGCTCGCCGCCTCGATCTCCGTGTCGGGCGGCGCCGACCCGTCCGCCGCGACGCTCGGGTAGCCGCACCGCACGACCAGCACCCGGAAGTCCGCCGCGATCACCCGCGGCCGGCTCTGCTGGGTGTAGGTGTCGGTGCCTCGCCCCGTCACCGGGGCGGCCGCGACGCGCGCCGCCGCCGCGACCGTCACCTGGTCGCAGTCCAGCGCGGGGTCGCCGACGCTCACGTAGCGCCGCTCCGGCGCGCCGAGCGACGAGTGCGCGTCGAGCGCGGCGACCGCCGCGTTCAGCAGATCGACGCTCGCGTTGTAGAGCGCCGCGCCGATCACGACGAGCGGCGCCGCCGCACCGGCGCCGGCTCGGGCGGCGCGTCGAACACCCCGACCGCGGGCGGCGCGTCAACCACCACCGGCGAGTCGTCCCGTACCGGCGCCGTCGGCACCGGCGCCGGCCCGTGGTAGTAGGCAGGGTCGAACAGGTCGTGCCGCATCACCGGCTCGTCGCTCATGCCGTCCTCCGCCGCCCCACCGACGGCCTGTCAGGGGTCCACACCGCCGCGGCGCGCCGCACCCCGGCCGGGTTGTACGTCGCGACCAGCGTGTCTACCGCGACCAGCCCGCTCGACGCGCCCGCCTTCAACTCGCGCGCGAGGAACACCACCGCCTGCCGATCAACCGTCACGCCCTGACGAACCACCTTCCGCGCGCCCTGCGGCAGCCCGCACGTCTCGCCGCGCCCCGCCCGCGCAAGGTGGTACGCCAACTCGATGCTCGCGAGCCGGCCGATCTCCGGCGGCGCGACCCCCGCCGTGTACGCAACGCTCCACGTCCCGACGCTGCCGGCCGCCGCGTTCAGATCCTGCCCGACCGGCCACCCCTCCCCGTCGATGCGGACGAGGTAGGCGTAGTCGAGCACCTCGTACGCCGCCGAGGACAGCACCGCCCCGTCGATCCGCACCTCCACCACCGACCGCACCGGGTACGCCGGCAGCAGCACGCTGCTCACCGACCCGCACCCGCACCGCCCGAACCCGACGCTCGGCGACGAGACGGGCGGCGACTCCGCATCGACCCAGCAGCGGCACACGCTCGAGCACGGCCGCACCGTGTGGGTGCAGACGCCGGGGAACTGGCGCGCGGTCAACTCGAAGAGGATCTGCGACGCGGCGACCGCCCAGTCGGCGTAGTCGCCCGGCTCGCCGCCTGGGTACGCCGCGTCCACATCAGCCGCCGAGCACCACGCCTCGCACGGCCCGACCGAGACGCCGGCGCCGGTCACGTCGAGCGGGGTGTGCGCCTCGACGTCGACCGAGAACTCGGGGGTGTCCTGCACCCGCCCGTTACCAAAAGTGACCTGCCACCACGCGCGGTACCGCCCCGCCGTGTCGAGGTCGCCCGCCGCCCAGTCGTACCGCACCGCGCCCGCCGCAGGCGTCACGAGCACCGCCGCCGCGTCGACCTTCAACGCGGCCGAATGCTCCGCCCGCATCCGGAACCGGACCGCCGCGCCGGTCAGGTCCTGCGCCGCCCCCGCGACGGTGATGACGTCGGCGAGGCTCGGCGACGTGTTGCCGACGAACACGGTGTAGACGCGGCTCATTCCGGCACCATCCTACTCTGCTCCGCGAGGCCGCGGCTGGTCGAACTCCGCCGCGCCCGGCCGCGACGACACCCCGACCGGGCGCGGCACGTCAAGGGTACGCGCAGCGGGCGCGCTCCGCACTCCGACCGGGCGCGGCCGATCGAACCCGACCAGCACCCGCACCCCGTCATCGACGACCACCTCGTACTGGACGACGATCACGCTAGACCCGACGACGACGCTCGCGCCCGTCAGCCCGACCTGCCCCGCAGCCGACACCACCGCGACGCCGCCAACCAGCGCCGTCCCCGTCACGACGCCGCTGCTCTGCGCCGAGACGACGCTGCTGCCCGACACCGACGCCGCGCCGAGGTGCACACCCTGCCCGCTCGCCGAGACGACGCTGCTCGCCGACACCGCCGCCGCGCCTACATGCGCGACGCGCCCCGCGCCCGACACCACAGCGACCCCGCCGACCAGCGCCGCGCCCTGCGCGCCCTGCTGCGCCGCCGCGCCGACCACCGACGACCCCGCCACCGCCGCCGACCCGACATGCACGCCCTGCGCAGCCGCGCCGACCACCGACGACCCCGCCACCACCGCCGCGCCCTGATGCACCACCACGCCGCTCGCCGCGACGCTCGAGGAGCCGTCTACCTGCGCGGCGCCGGTACCGCCCGCCCCCGGCACCTCGACACCCGCCGCCGATACGCTGCTCGACCCCGCCACCGAGGCCGGGCTCGTCGCCGGGTTCCCGACCGCGCCCGCCGCCGCCGCCGTGGAAGCGCCCGTGACGGTAGCGGCGCCCTGCGACACCCCGACACCCGCCGCAGCGACGACCGCCACCCCAGCGACCGCCCCAGCGCCCTGAGCGACCTGCTGCGCCGCCGCCGCCACCGAGCTCGACCCCGCAACCGCCGCCGCGCCCTGCGACGCGCCCTGACCGCTCGCCGCGACGCTGCTGCTCCCCGCGACCGCCACCGCGCCTACCCCGACCGCCTGCCCGCTCGCCGAGACGACCGCGACACCGGCGACCGCCGCCGCGCCCTGCGACACACCTACCGCCGCCGCCACCACAGCGCTGCTGCCGGCGACCGTCGCGGCGCCCTGCGAGACGACGACGCCGCTCGCCGCGACGACGCTGCTGCCGGCGAGCGCCGCCGACCCGTCAACGTTCAGCCCGCCCCCGGCGACCTCCACGCCGCTCGCCGCGACGACGCTGCTGCCGTCAACCGCCGCGCCGTCCGAGTAGACCGCGAACTCGCGCAGCGCCCGCAGCGCGCGCGCGACACCGAACCGGCGCCGCCCCGCCACCTACCGACTCCTCGCCCCGGTCGCGACCCGGAACCGCTGCGCCAGCACCCGCGCGCCGAGGTTCTTCTGCTGCTGGTACGTCATCGCGAGCGCGCACGCCGCCCAGTTCGCCGCCGACGTCGCGATCGTCGCAGCCGGAGCGCTCGCCGCATTCGGCGCGAGGTCCTGCCGCGTCGCGCCGTAGTAGCGCCCCGTCGAGAACGCGCCGTCATACCGCTCGGTGTGGGACCCGCCAGCCGTGCCGGTGTTCGCCGAGTCCCACGCCGCGGCCATGACGGTCGCCGTGCGCGTGCTCGCGATGTTCGGGGTGTTCGCGCTCGCGATCGCGACGGCGGTGCTCGCGCCGGTCGCCGGGGTGGAGTGCTGCTGGACGACGATCCCGCCGTCCGAGTAGGCGGTGTTCCACCGGTAGAACTGGGCGTTGAACTGGGTCACCGCGACGGACAGCGTCCAGGTGAACGTGAACGACCCTGACGAGCGCGTGATCGGCGCGACCGGCCGCCCCCACGCGATCGCGCACCCCGCGAACCCGCCCGCCGCGTTCTGCGCCTGCGAGACCACCGTCCACGTCGTCCCCGTCGTGTCCGTCAGCCCGGTCACCGTCACCCCAGCGACGAGCAGGAACGCGCACGACGCGACGATCAACTCGCCCGGCTGGATCGTCCCCGACCCCGGCCACTGCGCCGTCTTCGACGTGCTCGAGGAGCCGGAGACGTTCGTCGACAACGACGCGACGTCAGGCGCGGTCGCGGCGGTCCCGAACCCGCGACCGTGCAGCACCCCTACATCTCCGCCCAGGTCATGAAGCCGCGCACGTTGACGGTCGTGCCGCTCGTCGGGTTCGTGATGCGGATCAGCATCCCCTCGCCGAGATTCGTCTCGGGAAGATCGTCGAGCGTGAACGACTCGGTGAACGTCGGCTGGTTCGGCGTCAGGTACGTCGACCAGATCGGCGTCACCACCGTCGGCTCCGCCGTGAACGAGTGCGCCGCCGCCATCGCCGACGCCACCACCTTGCCGCGGCTCTGCACCGGCGTGAACGAGGTGCTCGTCCCCGCCGTCGCGAACGTGCAGTGGCACAACTCAGCGAGCAGCGCCAGCGCCGCCCCCGTCACACCATCCGCCGACACCCCGATCCTCACCACCGCCGGGTCGCGACTCGCAGCCGCGTCCATCGACACCAGCGTCTTCGTCGTGTTCGCCGCGTACGAGAAGGCCGCGGCGTTGACGGTGTAGCGCCGCGTCGCCATCTACGCCGGCCCGAGGTAGACGAAGTTGCCCGTCTCGGTGTCGACCGCGACCCGCACCCGCGCCGACCCGCCCTGCCACGTCAGCGACGACCCGATCGCGCGCGCCGCCTCCTGCCCGCCCATGTACAGGTTCCGCTCCGGGGTGCCGTCCTCCGGCTGGTCGCCGGCCGTCTCCTCGTCCTCCACGAGCCCGACGCCCTGCGTGTACGTGTAGAAGCGCTCGTCGATCGGCACCTCACGCCTCCGTGATCGTGATGCCGGTGCTCGCCGGCAGCCGGTAGAAGTTCCCGACGTTCACCGTCTGCGACGTCACGTCCGCCCACCACAGCCGGTTCCCCGACGTCGAGGCGTCGTAGCACGCGATGCCGACCACCGTGATCGACGAGCCCGTCACCGTCGGGAAGTCGACCGCCGCGCTCAGCGCGACCGACCCCGCGCTCGGCGTGCCGAACTTGCCGCTCGCGTTCTGACGAGACTGGCCGCTGCCGGTGATCTCCGTGCCGCCGCCCGACGTGTCGTCCGGCACCACCGAGAACAGCGCGATCCACGGCGTGATCGGCAGCGACAGCGTCGCGAGCGCCTGCCCCGTCAGGATCCGCAGCACCTCGAGTTCGACGAGGTCACTCTTCGAGCCTGCCACTGTCTGCGCTCCCTTCGCGCGAGAGGACACCGCCGCGCCGCGCCCCGCCAGTGGCGGCGAGGCGCGGCGCGGTCAGGATCACGTCGAGGTGGTCGAGTAGCCGCAGTACGCCGCCGGCACCGCGTTGTCCCAGAAGTAGCCGCCCTGCCCGGGCAGCGTCGTGAGACCGGTCGGGAAGTCGACGTACGGGTTCGCCCAGGCGTTCGGGTTCTTCCGCGTGTACCCCGCGAACTTCGGCGTCGCCCAGTCGTTCTCGAGCGACCAGTCCGACACCTGGAAGTACGAGTAGGGGAACACCCACCGCACGTACCGCGGGTTCGACACCTGCGCGTCACCGACCCACAGGTCCTGCCACGCCTCGACCGCGACCGGCGCGTTCAGCGCCGCCGAGCACGAGTTCTGGTCGGTCCACGAGTTGCCGATGTTCTCCGACGACGCGTTCGTCAGCACCGCCGAGCCCGTCAGGATCTCGACGAGCGCCGGCTCCCACGCCGTCATCGTCAGTTCGAGGTTGAACCGCTTGAGCTTGTCGCGGCCCTTGTACGAGACCGCGACGCAGTCGCACCCGCCGATCAGCGTCTTGTCCTCGCCCTGCTCGATCTCCGGCGTGATGCCGAGCACCATCGGCTTGTCGGAGACGACGTGGTTGTTCGGCGCCGCCGCGACGACGCCGGTGCCCTCCACCAGCCGCGTGACGCGGATCCGGCAGATGTGGATCGGGGTGGGGCAGATATTCGCCACTGCCGGGGCCTCCTACGTGAGCGAGACGCGAACGGCGGCCCGCAGCGACGCATCCCACGTCACCACGTAGAGCCGCTGCGCCTGGATGGTCCGCTGGTTGACGGCGCGGTCGACGCTCTGCGCGTCGTCCCCGCCGGTGATCGTGATGCTCGCCTCGCGGCGAGCCTGCATCAGCCCCGTCGCGAAGGCGTACGCCTCCAGCCCCGAGACCGCGGTCGCGCCGGCCGGCGCCGCGCCGCTGTACCCCGCCCCCGGCACCACCACGGTGCCGAGCACGGTCTCCAGCCGCCCCGGACGCTGGATCAGCGCGCCGTTCTGCGACCACTGCGAGACGACGCGCGGGGTGGCGTGGATCATCCCGCGCCGCCCGCTCGTCGCGATGGCCTGCTCGAGGAGCGCGAGCGCCGGCCCCGGGCTCGTCGCCGTCGACCCGTTCGGGAGCGTCGCCCCCGAGTCGATCAGCGCGTGCCCGACGCCGGTGCCGCCGTCCCACACCTGTGCCTCGACCTGGGCGGCCTCGACCGCCGCGAACGACGCGCGGAGCCGCGCCGTCTCGTCGTCGTAGCCGCGCGCGCCTCGCGTCGTGCAGGTCTGCTGCAGGTAGACGAGGAACGCGCCGAACTGGTCGACCGTGAGCGGCGACGTCGAGGTCATCGTGCCCGGGCTGGTCGCGCACGGGTCGTACCGCTTCGCCGGCCCCGGCAGGTACGGAGCGATCTGGACGCCGTTCGCCCACTCGTTCCCCGCCTCGTCGACCACGTCGATCGACGAGAGCAGGGTGTAGGCGGGAGGGGACGGCGCCGGGCCGTCCACCGCCCACGGCGGTCCGTAGACAGTCATGCGCCGTCCCCTTCCCTACCGGCCTAGACGACCGGGCTCGTCGCCGTCGTCGGCCCCATGACCGACCCGTTCGCCGTCACCGTCGAGGTGACCTTCAGCGACTCCACGCCGAGGAACGCGACGTTCTCGAAGCCCTCCGCGAAGATCGAGAAGTCGTTCGTCGCGTTCAGCGTCGAGTCGCGCACGACGCCGAGGTCGAGCGTGCCGCCGTCGAGGTAGACGAACGACCCCTCCGGGAAGATGTACCAGATGACGGTGCTCGGGAAGCCGAGCAGCGCCGACGCCGCCTGGGTGCCGAACACCTGCGTCGACGACGTCTCGCCGTCCACGAACGTCGAGACGACGATGTTCTTGTCGCGGAGCAGCGACAGCACGTCCGACGAGCGGTGCTCGAGGCGGTCGAACTGGGCGCGCGCGAGGTCGACGTCGAGGAGGTCGACGGCCCAGTCGGGGATCAGCACGCGGAGCGTGCGGTTCCTGCTCATCCGGTGGCGGGACCGCATCCCGGCCGCCGCCGTGATGATCTGCCCGGCGAGCGTGGAGGCGGCGCCGGCGACGGCGCCGGCCGTCGTCGCGGTCGACGCGGCCGCGATCCCGTCGATGATCTTCGTCTCGGCGAGGCGCGCCCACGCTGCCTGGGCGAGGCCGAGGAAGTTCTCGACCTGCTCGGGGAAGGTGCGCGCGCCGAGGTTGCCGAACTTCAGCTGACGGTAGATGATCGCGACGTCGACCTCGGTCTGCGCGGGGCAGGGGATCGTCTGCGACGTCTTCGTGGCGGAGGTGCCGCCCGCGAGGTCCTGCGCCGCGGTGATGTAGCCGATCGCGGTCGTGACCGCGCTCAGCTTCGGCGGCGTCATGAAGCGGATGCCGCCGCGCGTCGCGTTGAAGGACGGCAGCGCGTCGCGGACGGGCCGCATGGCCTCGCTGACGAGGTCGAGGTCGTAGTACGGCTGGACGGGGGCGCAGAGGCCGCCGGACGCGACGAGCGCCTCCTCGCCGATGACGGCGTTGACCTGCTCCCAGTTGCGGACGGGGTCGTCGCCGAGGATGCGGTCGCTCGGGTACGCGCCGAGGACGCGGACGACGGGGACGTCCTCGCTGACGCCCTCGGGGACGGCGCTGAACGCGCGCCGCTTGGCGAGGAGCGCGGCGGCGACGTCGCGCATCGACGGCATCTCGGTGCCGATCGCGCGGCCGACGCCCTCGCTCACGACCTGGATGCGGGGGCGCGCGGCGGCGTCGTCGGTCGGCGCGCGGTCGTCGCTGCGGCGGGGGAGCGCGGCGAACCGCGCCGAGCGGCGCTGCGGCTCCGGGGTGGCGGCGGCGGCGAGCGCCGGCTCCTCCTCGGCGACCGGCTCGTCGGCGGCGGCCGGCTCGGCCTCCTCGGCGGCGGGCTCGTCGGCGGCGGGCTGCTCGCCGCGGGCGCGCGCGGCGAGGTCGGCGAGCGCGGCCTGCGACGCGGCGATCTCGTCGGCACGCGCGGTCTGCTCGCCGCGGGCGCGCTCGATCGCGTCGACGGCGGCCTCGGTCTGCGCGATGACGTCGGCGGCGCTGAGGTCGCCGGTGTCGATGCTGCCGCTGGCGACGCCCTCGACGGCGGTCTGCGCGTCCTCGATGAGCGCGGCGAGCGCGTCGTCGTCGAGGGCGGAGAGGTCGTCGGGGAAGACGGGGTAGAGCTCCACGGATCGCTCCTGGTGAGAAGGGTCGTCTCGCCGGGAGCGTGGCCTCTACGAGCCTGCTCCGCTCGTCGTGGCGCCGCTAGGGGCGCTCTGACGGGCTGTGCGGGGCGGAGGCTAGCACGGGGGCGCCCGCCTCGCCAGGGGCGGGGCGGGCGCTCGAGGGGCGGTGGAGTGCGCTGGGTGGCTAGTCCTCCTGGTCGGGCGCGTCGTCGGCGGGCTCCTGCCCGATCCGCTCGACGCAGTAGATCTTGGCGTTGGCGCCGATCATGCGGTCGGCGTACTCGCGGGCGAAGAGGTGGCGGTCGCGGCCGTTGAGGATCGCGAAGTCGACGGTGACGGTGCGGGTGGTGAGGCGCCAGTAGTAGGTGACGCGGAAGCGGTACGGCCCGTCGGCGCCGGGGGCGGTGGCGGCGAGGAGGTCGTGGTCGGTGGGGAGGTGCGTGCTGCTCATACCCTCACTGTACGCCTCCCAGCCCAGTCTGTCAAGGGGGCTGTACGAATTTCTTTCGGGGGGCGACAGCGCGGAGAACGAGCGAGGCCCCCGGCCGGCGGCCGGGGGCCTCGCCGCGCGCGGCTCAGACCGCGACGAGCCGCATCTCGCAGTCGCCGCGGAGGAAGCGGCTGCGCTCGTCGCGCTCGACGCGGTAGGTGCCGTGGTCGGTCACGAGCAGGTCGCCGGGCTCCACCTGGACGAGCGGGCGCTCGGCGACGCGGACGCGGGCGATGACGCGGGCGGCCGGCCCGGAGAAGGCGTGCGGGCCGGCGACCATCGGGCCGCCGTGCTCGAGGCGCCCGGCGCCGTCGGCCGTCCAGCCGGCGAAGTAGTGCCGCCGGCCGCCGGCGAAGGCGATGTCGGCGTAGGCGTTGAAGTGGCCCTCGCGCTGGTCGGCGGTGGGGGCGGTGGGGATGCGGTGCGTGCTGCTCATACCCTCACTGTAGACCAGCCCCACCAGCGTGTCAAGAGGTCTGTACGAAATTCTTTCGCGAAAGAATTTCGTCGCTACCCCTTGACAACGTGTGCGGGGTGCCCTACAGTGAAGGTATGAGCAGCACCCGCCCCGACCCCGAGACGATCGCCGCCGAGCGAGCCTTCACGCGCACCATCGCCGCCGCGATCCGCTTCTTCAACGCCGCCGCGCTCGCCGACGACCGCCTCGCCGACCGCCACCCGCTCGCCGCCGAGATCATCAGCGTCCGCACCCAGGGCCGCCGCGTCATCGACCTCGTCTGCGAGGACGGCGCCCGCTTCCAGATCACCATCGACCCGATCGACTAGGAGCACAACGATGCCGCTCTCCACCAACTGGCACGTCGCCGTCGAGACCCGCGCCGTCCAGCACAGCGCGCAGAGCGACCGCCTCACCCTCGGCGGCGCCACCCTCCGCGTCTCCTGCCCCGCCGACGAGCAGTACACCGCCTGGCTCCACCACGACCTCAACGGCACCACCTACGAGACCGCCGACGACGCCTGGGCCGCCGCCCGCAGCGCCGGCCTCATCCACACCTACCAGAAGCGCCCCTACGACGAGGTGCTCGAGGAGGCCGCCCGGCTCCGCCAGAACCTCGCCGCCGCCCGCGACGCCTACCGCCGCGGCGACGAGCAGGAGGCCAAGCGCCTCCTCAGCCTCCCCGCCTGACCGCAACGGCGCCCACCACCGAGGAGGATGGTGGGCGCCGCCTGCGGGGCGAGCGCCTCGGAGGAGGGCGCCCTCAGAAGTCTACCGACCACGGCACCGCGCCCCACGGGTGCTCGCCGATCCAGCACGTCGCCCAGCGCGCCCGCCCGTCCCGATGACCGAGGAACGTGGAGGGCGCGTCCTCGTCGTGCTGCGCCAGGTTCGGGACCGTCGCCCACACCTCCGCCCCCGCCGACGCCGCCCAGTCCCCCACCGCCTCATCGTCCGCCTGCGGCCGGTCGAGCACCGGCCGCGCCTCAACCGCCGCGCGCGCCACGAGCTCAGCGGGCCAGAGCGTCGCCACCGTCGGCACGAACCGCTCCCCCACGATCGGCGCCCACCCGGCGCCGCGCGCCGCCGCGTCGCGGATCCGCAGGCTCGTCTGCACCGCGAGGTCGTTGACGAACAGGCAGACGAGCGCGGCCGGCCGCCACCGCGCCGCCTCCCTCGCCGCATCGAGCAGCCCCGCGCACGGCAGCACGTCGTCCTGGAGGAAGAGGTGGTGCGTCGCGCCGTCGGCGCGCGCCGCCTCCTCGAGCGCACGCCGGTACGTCCGCCACGGGTTCACCGGGCCGGCCGGCTTCGGGTCGAAGACGACGCGCGGCTGCGCCTCGCCGAAGCACGCCGCGTCGGCGAGCAGGTCGAGCAGGCGGAGCGGGAGGTACGGCCGGCTCGGGTGGTGGGTGATCCAGCAGCGGAGCGAGACGCTACCGGGCGGAGCCGGCGTGGCGCGGAGCGCGGTCAGGGCGGTCACGTCGGGGAGGGTAGTCGACGTGTCCCTGCCCCTGTACCGCGTGTGCGCGTCCACGCCGGCTCCGCCGGCCTGCAGGCGGATCACACGTCCGTGTGGCCCTTACGAGGCGAGACGTGGTGTCATCGCCCCGCGACAGGCGCGCCGCGGTGGGCGCGGTGCCGCGGGATGCGGTAGCCGCCGGCCGCGACGCGGAGTGCGGCGCCGACGTAGAGGCGCTGCCCGCAGCGCGGGCAGTACGTGGTGTGGTCGCGGCGCATCTGCGCGTTGACGACCCGCCCGGATGCCTGACATGCCTGCATGTCCGCTCGGTTCCCAGTCTCGGGGTGACGACACCTCGGCGCGAGGTGTATGTGCACAGTCTACATACGGCGTCGGCGTCGTATGTAGACATCCTCCCAGGTGAGTAATCACCGCATAGCACGCAAACCGTTGCTGCATAACAAGGGTAGCGTGTTAGCCGCCGTAGGGCGGCTTGTGAGGCGGCGTGAGCTCTCGCGCGCGCGCGATAGGGGGCTAACAGGCTATGCAGCAGGAGCCCCCTCCCGCGGGTTGGGAGGGGGCTCCTGCCGGGGCGCGCTACCGGTGAGCAGCGACGGCGCGCGCCCCCTCCTCGACGAGGAGCGCGAGGCACTCCTCATGGCTGATCGGCACCGGCCGCTCGTCGCCGTCGACGGTGATGCGGAGCGCGGTCGGGCGGTACTCGACGCGCCCGTCGTCGTGGTGGTCGCCGGTCAGGATCGCGTGGACGTGCCGCCCGTTGGCGAGCAGGAACGAGGTGATGACCTGGCGCGTCCAGCCCTCGTGGCCGGGCTCGCGGCGCTCGTGCCAGTAGCCGGCCGGCATCAGGGTGCGGGTGGTCTTCCAGCCGCGGCCGTGCTCGCGGACGGCGACGAAGGCGTTGAGGCCGAGGCCGTGGGCGATCTCGGCGAGGGTGTGGATGGTCTGCTCCTCGGCGGCGAGCACCGAGCGGTCGACGTGCTCGGGGTTGCGGGGCTGCGGGGCGTGGTAGGTCATGGCTGCTGCTCCTGCTCAGTCGGCGTAGTCGAGGGCGTCGCGGTCGAGGTCGGCGAGGAGGCCGAGGACCTCGTCGCGGGTGAGGCGGCCGGCGTCGGCCGCGTCGAGGATGCGCTCGAGGTCGTCGCCGATCTCGGTGGCGCTGCGCGGGGTGCGGGGCTCGTTGCTGCTCATACCCTCACTGTACCTACCCCGGTACGTCTTGTCAAGGGGTGATTACAAATTCGTTGAGGGCCGCCTGAGGGTCATCCACAGGTCACGACGGCCCCCGCCCGGCGGGCGGCCTCGGCGACCGCCACGAGGCGCTCGCAGTAGCCCTGGAGGGCGCCCTCGGGGCGGCCGTAGGAGACGAAGCGGGCGCCGAGGGCGCCGCGCGTCTCGACGGTGGGGACGGGCTCGTCGGCCGGCAGGCCGATGCGGAGCAGGACGCGCCCGAGGAAGTCCTCGGCCTCGGCCTCGCCGTAGAGGTCGTCGGCGTCGTAGCCGAGCGCGGCGAGCAGGTCGGCCGCGTTCACGTTCGCGAGGTTGACCTCGGGCGCCGCGTCGCGGCCGGCGCCGGTGCCGCCGCAGAGGGCGCAGTCGACGTCGGTGCCGAGGTTGTAGTCGCCGGTGAAGCCGGCGCCGCCGCAGGCGTCGCAGCGGGAGATCGGGAGGTTGGGGCGGAAGGTGACGGACACGGCTGCTCTCCGGTGTTCGTGGGGTGGTATCCCCACTGTAGACCGCCCGCACCATCTTGTCAAGCGGTAGCAGAAATTTGTGCGGAGGGCTTGACAAGACGTACGGGGTGCCGTACAGTGAGGGTATGAGCAGCACCGAGCACTTCCCCGAGACCCCCGCGCACCTCACGGCGACCTTCGCCTGCGAGGCGCACCTCGGCGAGATCGCCGCCCGCATGACCCTCGTCTCGCTCCCGATCCGCAACGCGGGTGACGACGCCGGCGAGATCGTCAGCCCGACCCGCGGCTGCATGCGCACCGTCAGCGATCAGACGATCCTGCGTGAGCTCGACCGGGCCGCCCGCGAGATCGTCGGCCTCGCCGCGATGATCGAGACCCTCGAGGCGCGCCTCACCCTGGCGCGCGCCCTGACCGTGACCGCGATCCAGAAGGAGGGCTGAGCGGTGGCCATCCGCGACGACCTGCGCGACCTCGCCGACGCGCTCAACGACCTGCGCGCCAAGATCGACGAGGCAGCCTCGGCGGCGAGCGACCTGGCCTTGGACGCCGAGGCGGCGGCCGACAAGCAGGACGCGATCGACGATGGGGAGTTCACCAGCCCGGACGAGCGCCGCGAGGCGCGCGACGTGACGGACTGGCCTCCCGAGGAGGCGTACGTCTCGCTGCTGACGGCGGACGGGTCGGAGGTAGCGGACCCGGCGTACCGCCGGGTCCGTCTGACCGCGACGGGCGGCGTGGTCGACCAGTGCGTCTTCGCGGCGGCCGAGACCGCGTACGCCGTGTCAGCGTTCGTCGTTGTCGACGCGGAGGGTGCGCCGATCACGGAGCGCGCCTGGGTCGTGCCGATCGTGGTGGCGCCAGGTGGGCGGGTGAGGCTCGTGATCGAGCGAGCCGAGTAGCCCACCAACAAATTTGTACAGACCCCTTGACAGGATGGTGGGGCTGGTCTACAGTGAGGGTATGAGCAGCAAGCACACCGCAGCCACCATCACCAAGATCCGCAGCCACAGCGCCCCCGGCACCCACAGCACCGACCAGCACATCTGGATCGACGACCCCGAGACCGGCACCCTCATCGTCAGCGTCGCCCGCTTCGAGGGCCGCATCGTCAACGTCAACCTCGACCTCCCCAACGGGCGCCGCATCCACAACATCGGCGGCCACCCCCACAACCTCATGCCCGGCACCGACGAGTACGACTCCACCACCGTCCGCCACTGGGCCGAGGTCGCCCGCAAGGCAGCGCGCCGCGCCGCCCGCTAACCGACTCCAACCGGGAACAGGGCCGGCAGCGGCCCCCCGACCACCACCACCCCCCGGACGCGAGACGGGGGCGCTCGCCGGCCGCGGCGAGCGCCCCCGCTCATGCAGCCCCCGCACCACGCGGCAGCCGCCGCCCAGCCTACACCGCCCGCGCACGCACCGCGAGACGATCCAGCACCCCCGCACGCCGAACGAGCGACACCGGCACCGCGACCGGCGACCCATCGAACCGCCCCGTCACCGCGACCGGCCCGCCACCCGCGACCAGCGCGCGCGGCACCGGGAACCCCGGCACGTTCACCGCCAGCGCGCCGACCAACTCGAGCCGCCCACCGACCGTCCGCCAGTCCCCCGAGATCGGCGACGCGCGCAGCGCCCTGACCTGCTCATCCGTCGCGTCCGCCCGCACCGCGCCCGCGACCCAGATCCCGTGCTCGTCCTCCCCGCACGCCACGTCCGCGACCGCGAGACACGTATCGTCGTAGTGGCGCTGCGCCTCCTGCCGGCTCGCACGCAGATCCGCGTGCGGCCCGCCGAGCGTGATCTTCCCGACCGCGACCCGCGACCCCTCCGCCGTCACCACCTCCCCGAGCCGGAAGTAGGCGTACCCGCTCGCGCTCCGCGGCGCCGTCCGGCACCCCGGCAGCCCGATGTGGCACGTCCCCCACGTCGCGAGGTGGCCGAACACGCGCCCCTCGTCCGTCACCGTCAGCGCGGTCGGCTCCGCGAGGCCCGGCGCCTCGAACCACGCCGCGGGCGGCGCGACCGGCGCGCCGCCCGCCGCGAGCGCGACCGGCTCCGCGCGGCCGACCATCCCCGCCGCGCCACCATCCGCGTCCGTCGACCACGACACCGCGCGGCCGAGATGGTCAGCGAGACGCTGCGCCGCCTCCTGCATCGCGTCGCCGAGCCTGTCCGCCTCCGCGCACGCCCCGCACTCATACCCCGCGTCCCCCGACCAGCGCACGACGAGCGCCGCCGCCTCCCCCGCCGCCGCGCCCTCCGGCAGCGCCTCCGGCGCCGCCGAGACGACCCTGAGCCGCGCATCCGCGAACGCCGGGAACGGCGTCAGCGTCGCGCCCATGATCTCCCCCGCCAGCACCACGAACGTCCCGACCGGCCCGAACAGCAGATCGAGCGCGTCGGCCTCGCCGTCCTCCCCGTCCGCCGCGTCCTCCTCCGCCGGCTCGATCTCGTACTCCAGCACCGCCATGTCGATCGAGACGCCACGCAGCGCCTCCGACTCGACCAGCCCAGCGATCTCCGCGCCGTGCTCCCCCGTGAACACCCCGGACGCGAAGATCACCCCGCCGTCCTGACGCTCGATCGCGTCGATCCGCCCCGCGAGACGCGCCCCGTCATGCCCCGGCGCCGTCTCCGTCTGCGCCATCAGGCTCAGCGGCAACTCGCGCCACGTCAGCGCGCCCGGAGCGATCCGCCGATCGTCCGACGTGTCCACACCCTCGAACGCGATCTCGCCCTCCCAGGCGACGTCGCCGCCCGCCGCCGCAGCGGTCAGGCTCGTGATCCGCAGCAGCGGCACAGGTCTACCCTCCATCCTCGACGTACGTCAGCGTGCACCGGCAGTTGACGATCTCCTCCGCCGGACCCGTCGGGTCGTGCGGCGCATCCAGCCGCGCCGACCCGACCAGGAACACCCCGTCGACGGGGACGCGCTGCCCGTTCGCCGCGGCGTGGCTCGGCCGCGTCCGCCCGTCCAGCGCCGCCACCCAACGCTTGTGGGTGAACAGCGGCGCCTCCCCGGCCCGCAGCGCCTCGTAGTTCCCCGCGCGCACCACCGCAAGGCTCGCGAGGTTGCTCGCCGCGTTCATCTCCGTCCGCGCGACCGCGAGCGCGCGCGCCCGGCCGAGCGCGCCGTCCGCCTCGAGCAGCCGCGCCGCGTCCCTGACCGACAGCCCGTCCCGGTACGCCTCGCCGAGCACCGCCATGATCCGCGCCCGCTCCGCGTCCGTGACGTGCGCGATGCGCTGCCCGAGCCGGCTGATCACCGCCGTCGCGAGCGGGTTCACCAGCGACCACGACACCTGCGCCGCGACCGCGTACCGCTGCGCCTCCGCGAGCACCGCGCCGGCCTGCTCCGCGGTGATCGTCCGCGCCGCCTCGTCCGCGTCGCGCGCGCTCGCCGCGTCCGAGACGCGTATCGGGTCAGCGGCGGCGACGAGCGCGCCCGCCTCCGCGACGCGCACCGCCGCCGAGCTCCACATGCGGCCGAGCGCCGCCGCGACGCGCCGCTCCCGCGACGCCATCACCGGCCGGTCAGCGACCGCGCCGAGCAGCGCCGCGCGGCGCTCCGCTACGGCGAGACGAGGGCGCCGCCCTGCAGGCACAGCCCGATCACCTCCGCCGGCAGCGCGCCGGGCCGCTCCTCGAGCAGCGTGTCCGCCGCGAACCGCTCCGCGGCGGCGACGAGCAGCCGCGCCGTCGTCGGCTCCACGCCCCACGCGACGATCCGCTCCTCCGCCTCGCGGCCCGCCCCGGCGACGAGCATGTCAGGCTCCCCGAAGGTGCGCGCGTCCCACTCCCCCGCCGCGCGGATCGCCGCGCAGGCGTCCCGCACCGTCGCCGCGGAGAGGTACGCCGGCCGGTCGGTCCGCCACACCTTCGCTCCGCGCGACAGCGCGCGGCTCCCGGCGAGCGCGCGCGCCCGGTCAACGATCAGGTCGGCGGCTCCCGCGAGGCGCGCCATCATCGCCGTCTCGGCCGGCGCCGGCGGAGCCTGGTCGACCTCACCGCCGTCCGCAGGCCCGTCAGGCGGCTCCTGCGGCGCGGCGGGCGGCTGGGCGGGCGGCGCCGCGGCCGGCGCCGCCTCACCCGTCAGGAGCAGCGTGGAGTCGCCCGTCTCGATCGCGATGCGGCGCACCACCTCGTCGTCGGTCGGCGCGTCCTCCTCATCGAACCCGCCGACGCGACGCAGCGCGTCCGCGCTGATCGCGTACCGGTCGTAGGCGTCCTTCGCGTCCTCGGTGCGGTCGGGCGGCATGACCGCCGCCGTCTCGTCGTACCAGACGATCAGGTTCTCCGCGTCCGCGAGGCCCGCCGCCTCCGCCGCCGGCCGCAGGTAGATCGTCGTCAACTCCTCGCAGAGCGCGCGGCAGACCGGCTCGACGTGCGTCTTCCACTCCTTCTCCGAGATCAGCCACGACCCCCAGTGGTTCACGTCCGCCGTCCCGAGCAGCACCTCGGGCGGCATGTCCAGCCCCGTCGCGATCCTCCGCAGCGCCTCGTCGCGGAGATCCTTCTCCTCGTACGCCGCCGCCGGCCGCAGGTCGATGTGGCGCCACTGCTCGATCGTCTCGCCGGGCGCGCGGATCGTGATCGGCACGACACCGCCCGGCGCGCCCGGCTCCGCGATCGGCGCGAGCAGCGCGTCGGTCAGCACCCGCATGAACGGGTCGGCGTCAGGGTCGTCGTCCGGCTGGTCGGAGAGCGGCAGCGCGATGCTCGTCTCGTCCGGGTAGAGCAGCAGGCCGGCGCCGGCCGCGCGGCTCGTCGCGCGGCTCCGCACCGCGAGGCTCAGGAGCCGGAACTCCTCGCAGTCGTCAAGCACCGCGCGCAGCGGCGCGTCGGCGAGCGCCGAGTAGCGCGGGTGCGGCGCCCACAGCCGGTACACCACCGCCTGGTCAGGCCCGATCTTCGCGGGCGGGTCGGTGGAGACGTCGACGTACGTCTCCTCCGCCTTCCCCGTCTTCCGCGTGATCTTGCCGTCGCGGAGCGTCACCTCGAACACGCTCACGCACTCCCACACCTCGCGCCCCGCCGCGTCCGCCGTCACGAGCAGGTAGCACTCCCCGTTCAGGAACCGCAGCCGGCCGTACTGCGCCTGCAGCAGCGAGCGGCCGCTCCCCGCCTTCCCGCTGATCCGCTCGAGGAGCGCGCTCTGCTCCGGCGTCGGCTCGGCGAGGTCGCCGTCCTCGTCGCGTACGCGGACGACGAGCTCCACTGCGCTGAGCGGCTTGGCGTAGAACTGGGCGGCGTACCAGACGGGGCCGACCTGGTCGTACGCCGCCATCGCGCGCTCCTGCCAGTCGGCGTGGCGCGTCTTGGTGCCGACGGTCTGCTCGGGCCGCTCGCGGGTCGCGCTCGCGGTGATCGCGGCGCGGCGCCGCCCCGGCCGCCAGGTCGGCACTACGCCCCTGCCGGCTGCGGCTCGGCGCTCTGCGGCGCCTGGTCGCTCTCCGGCGCCGCCGCGGGGGCGGGGCCGCTCCAGTAGTAGGTCGGCTGCGCCGTGGGCGCGTCGAGGCCGGTCTGCGCCGGCTGCTCCGCGGGTGCGGGTGTCCATCGCGACCCGCCGCAGTTGCACCCCATCCGTCCCTCCTACGGGTCGAGGTTCTTCGCGATGAGGCCGACGAGAGCGCTGATCGCGAGCGGCGTCATCGCGACGAGAGTAGCAGCGGGCGCGACTCGCCACGCGGCGTAGACGGCGACGCTGATCCAGAACCCGACGCACCACGGGCAGTGGGCCCACGCGGCGAGGCGCCACCGCGCGGTGCGTCCGCGGACGGGGCGGCCGTCGTCGGTGACGCCGAGCAGCGCGCGCCTCGCCGGGTGGGTCACGTCGTCCCATCCGGCGAGGCGTGTGAGGCGGAACGCGCCGAGCGCGAGCAGCGCGAAGGTCAGGAGCGTCACGCGCCGAACGCTACCAGCGGTCCGACACGTCCAGCCACCACGCCAGCGCGAGTAGCGCGGCGTTCGCTCCGAGCCAGACGGCGACGACGACGCCGCCGACCCACCACCACGTCACCGCTGCCGCCTCCGCTTGCGGTGCTTGGCGGCGTCCGGGCAGGTCGCGAAGTGCGAGGTGCGGAGGGTGCCGCCGGTGGGCGCGTCGAGCGGGATGAGGCCGGGCTCGCGGAGGACGATTGCGGGCTCGTCGGGGCCGAGGTCGAGGACGTTGCCGGCGGGGTTCGGCTGCGCGTCTAGCGGCATCCGGCCGCCGCGCTCGCCTCGCCGCCAGACGATCGGCGCGCCGCATGTGGAGCATGTGGCGGTCATGGCGCCGGCCGGCCGTGGGCGTGGAGCAGGAGCAGCGCGTCGCGTACCTCGTCCGTGGTCGTGTCGGGCGGGATGCCGAGCGCCGCCAGGACTTGCAGCGCAGCGAACGATGCGCCGTCGCGATTACGCACCTGCGCTTCCGTGATTGCGGCCGCTACGGCGTCGCGCGCAGTCTGGTCAGGCACGGACGGTCTCCAGGTACGGCGCGTCGAGCCACGCCTTGCCCGTCCGGTCACGGTCGAGCAGCGCGAGCGCCTTCTCCACGTCCTGCGCGGTGCGGCCCGTCACGACGACGCACGGCGGGCGCTCCATCGTGTAGCGGCAGTAGGGGCAGCGGGAGGTGCGGTAGCCGCCGTCCTGGCAGCACTCGAAACCGGCGCGGACGGTCGTGTCAGGCATGGTCGGCCTCGGACGCGAGGTCGGCGTCATTCCATCCGCACCACGAGCAGTAGCCGGACGCTACGGCCAGGGCGTAGTTCTCGCGCCCGTGGTTTGGAGCGCACGCGAAGCACCGCACGAGGTACAAGCGACCGTCCGGCTCGCGCCAGTTCGGCTCGCGGTCGTTCACCGTCCTACGCATC
>WBZP01000469.1_pt1 | contig 54092 bp, 57 predicted proteins | sample 5204301 | NCBI WGS metagenome assembly WBZP01 (sample SAMN12412401, study PRJNA552823) | activated sludge metagenome | isolation source: activated sludge from nitrification reactor of wastewater treatment plant... | place: USA: Pennsylvania | collected 2017
GCCGACCACACCGCGGCAGCGCCAGCCCGATCGCCACCAGGTGCGAGGCCTGCGGATCCGCGCCCGCCATCGGCAACCAGTACGCACCGGCCCGATCGCCGTCGCCGGCGAGGCAAGCCCGATCCGGCACCGACCGGCCGCAGCCGCTGCCGGCGCCATCGGCAACCGACCGGCCTCGATCGCCGCCGCTGCGCTTCGCCCTGATGAGAGCTGGGGACGCGCCCGGCGCCGCGGCCGCTCGCCTGGGGTGCGTGCAGCGATCGCCGGCGGCGGAATCGAGGGTGGCTGAATCGCCCGCGAAAGCCCGGAAACAGGGCGCTCCCGCAATTCCTGGCCGACTCGATGAGGCCACGTCCGCGAACGCTCGCCCTGGTGGCCAACTGGCGATCGCTGCACGTCTTGCCGGCGTCGCCTTGGTGCAGGTGCCGCGGCACGCACACCCAGCCGGAGATCCACACGCCCCGTCCGCACCCCTCGATTTCTGGCGCGAAGGTGCGCCCCGGCGCACCCCATCGGCTGCGGATTTCTCCAAACGTCTGCACCAGGGCAACGCCGGACGGCCGTCGCCGGCTATTGCCCTGGCCAGCATGGGCGCGTCCTGCTCGCTGCATGCGCCGCCGGCGACTGCTCGGCACCGGCCTCGATCGCCGCCGCTGCGCTTCGCCCTGGTGGAAGCCGGGGCCGCGCCCGGCGCCGACCACACCGCGGCAGCGCCAGCCCGATCGCCACCAGGTGCGAGGCCTGCGGATCCGCGCCCGCCATCGGCAACCAGTACGCGCCGGCCCGATCGCCGACGCCGGCGAGGCAAGCCCGATCCGGCACCGACCGGCCGCACCCGCTCGCCTGCCCGCTCAGTCACGGCGCTTGCCGACAAACTCGCAAGCCCCGCGCCATCGCTACCGCCTCGCCTGCTGCGCCGCGCCGTCACGCGATAAGGCCGCGTCACGGCTTTGTGCCTTCGCCGGCCGCCGTCCCGCCGTCGCCGACTTTCGCCCTGGCCTGCCTGCGTGCCTTCTGCCCGCCGCCTGCGCCGTCGGCGGTGAAGCTGCCCACGTCTTCGGCGGCTACGCCGGACAAGGCCAGATCACCGCGCCCTGCGCGCCTGGCACAAAGCCGGGCCGGGGTAAATCGCAAGCGATTGAACATAACCGCGCATTACACAAAGCAGGCCAGTCGCTGCGCTGGGCTTCGCTTGATGGCCTGCCGCTGTCGCGCCCTGCGGGTTCGTGTAATGGTCGGTTATGTCTTGCGCCCCGGCCCGGACAATGGCTATGTTGGCTTGCTTCGCTGCGTCCGTCTATTCAGGCGCTGCGCGCTGGGCGATGTTGGTAAAGTCGCCTGGCCTCGCCTGCTGTGTTCGCCGATCCTTCGCCGACGCAGGCGAGGCATTAAATAGGGGTAGCGAAGGAAAAAACGTGGTAACTATCGTGGTAACACGATAATGCCGCAAGGCGAAAGCTCAGTGTTAGCGCGGCTTTCCGGGCATAGTTCGGAAGACACCCCCCCGCCATGGATTCTACCCGCGGCCTCTTCCCCGGATCGATTTGGTCAGCCGCCCTTGCGGCGCGACAGTGGATGGCGTGGCACCTCGGGGTGGCGGCGCGCCGGCGGTGTCCTGGGGGATAGTGTGGGCGCGACAGGTGTTGATCGCCGTCTCGCCGGCGTCGACTTTTGGGTGTGTGCGGCGGCGCCTTGCCCCGGTTTGTGCGGCGTGGTGGCGCTTGCCGTCCCCGCCGGCTGCCATGCGGGGATCAGGTGGCGCTTGCCCGGTCCGATCAGGTCGCTGCGGCCCATGGCTTTCATCGCCTCGCGCAGCAGGGGCCAGTTCTCGGGATCGTGCCAGCGCAGGAAGGCCTTGTGCAGTTTGCGCTGGCGGCCGCCACGCACCACGGCCACGGCTTCTGAATCGGCCGTGACTTTGCGCAGCGGATTCTTCTCGGTGTGCCACATCGCCGTGGCCAATGCCAACGGAGTAGGAAGGAAGGTCTGCACCTGGTCGAGGCGGAAGCCGTTCCGCTTCAGCCACAGCGCCAGTTCCAGCATGTCCTCATCGGTGGTGCCGGGGTGCGCGGCGATGAAGTAGGGGATCAGGTACTGCTCCTTGCCGGCCTCCCTGGAGAACCTGTCGAACATCTGCTTGAAGCGTTCATAGGCGCCCATGCCCGGCTTCATCATTTTCGACAGCGGACCTTCCCGGGTGTGTTCGGGGGCGATCTTCAGGTAGCCGCCGACGTGATGCGTGACCAGCTCCTTGACATATTCCGGCGAGCGCACCGCGAGGTCATAGCGCAGGCCGGACCCGATCAGGATCTTCTTGATGCCGGGCAGCGCGCGTGCCTTGCGGTAGAGCGCGATCAGCGGCGCATGGTCGGTGTTCAGGTTCTCGCAGATGCCCGGATAGACGCAGGAAAGCCGGCGGCAGGAGGACTCGATCTGCGGGTCCTTGCAGGCCATGCGGTACATGTTGGCGGTCGGTCCGCCGAGGTCGGAGATGACGCCGGTGAAACCGGGCGTCTTGTCGCGGATGTCTGCTATCTCTTGCAGGATCGAGGCTTCCGAGCGGCTCTGGATGATGCGTCCTTCATGCTCGGTGATCGAGCAGAAGGTGCAGCCGCCAAAGCAGCCGCGCATGATGTTGATCGAGAAGCGGATCATTTCCCAGGCCGGAATCTTCGCGTCGCCATAGCTCGGATGAGGCGCCCGGGCATAGGGCAGGCCGAAGACATGGTCCATCTCCTCGGTGGACAGGGGAATCGGCGGCGGGTTGAGCCACAGGTCGCGATCGCCATGGGCCTGGACCAGGGCGCGCGCGTTGCCGGGGTTGGATTCGAGATGGAAGCAGCGCGAGGCGTGGGCGTAGAGCACCAGGTCGTCGCGCACCTGCTCGTAGGCGGGCAGGCGGATGGCGGTGCGGGCGCGTACCTGCTTCGCCGCCGCGAGCCTTTCGGCGCGACTGACGACGCGGATCACCGCCGTAGCACCTGCGCCGACTGCTGCCGCGGTCTGCTGGTCCGCTTCCATCGCGTAGGGATCGGGGTGGGCGTGCACCGCTCCCGGCGTATCGACTGTCGTCGAGTCGGCCGCCGCCCAGTCCGGCCCCGGCAGCCAGCCATGCGGCACCATGAAAGCGGTGCCGCGCAGGTCGCGGATCTCGCCGATGCTTTCGCCCCTGGCCAGGCGGTGGGCGAGTTCCACCAGCGCCCGCTCGGCATTGCCGAACAGCAGCAGGTCGGCCTTGGCGTGAGGCAGGATCGAGCGCCGCACCTTGTCCGACCAGTAGTCGTAGTGCGCGATGCGACGCAAGGACGCTTCGATGCCGCCGATCACCAGCGGCACCTCGGGAAAGGCTTCGCGGGCGCGCTGGGAGTACACGATCACGGCCCGGTCGGGGCGGCGGTCGGCCGCGGCGTGCGGCGTGTAGGCATCGTCCGAGCGGATCTTGCGGTCGGCGGTGTAGCGGTTGACCATCGAATCCATGTTGCCGGCGGTGATGCCGAAGAACAGCTTGGGCTTGCCCATTCGCTTGAAGTCGGCTGCGGAAAGCCAGTCCGGCTGGCTGATGACGCCGACACGAAATCCCTGCGCTTCGAGCAGGCGGCCGACCAGCGCCATGCCGAAGCTCGGGTGGTCGATATAGGCATCGCCGGTGACGAGGATTATGTCGCATTCGTCCCAACCCAGCGCATCCATTTCGGCGCGCGACATCGGCAGGAAGGGCGCTGCGCCGAAGCGCTGCGCCCAGTACTTGCGATAGGAGGTCAGCGGCTTCGCCGCAACCGCAGTCATTGCCGCTGCGGGCGATCAGGCCGGGCGCACGCGGCTTTGCGACGGCACGTGGCGTGCGAGGAAGTCCATCTGGTCGGCGAGGATGTTGCGGTTGCAGAGGATCAGGTATTCGGCCTTGTTGGGCACGTAGGGCGCATAGACCAGTTCCATGCGCGCCTGTTCGGGCGTGCGTCCGCTCTTGGTCTGGTTGCAGTGGCGACAGGCAGTGACCACGTTCATCCACGTGTCGCGCCCGCCCTGCGAGACCGGCAGGATATGGTCGCGGGTGAGGCGCTGCGAGGAAAACTCGCGCGCGCAATAGCCGCAGATGTGGCGGTCGCGATGGAACAGTTCGCGGTTGGACAGCGGCGGGATCGGATGCAGGGACTTGCCCGACAGGGCTTTGCCGCGAATGGCGATGATGCTGTTGGTGCAGAGCTCGGAGCGCTCGCCGGTGGCGCGGTTGGTACCGCCGTAGAAAACGAAATGCGTATCGCCAGCGTCCCAGGCGACCAGGTCGCGCGCGACGTAGATGCAGGCGTGCTGCCAGTTGACCCAGCGGTGCGGAACGCCGTGCTGGTCGAGGGTAAGAATCAGCGGATGGCTACTCATCTCTATAGAATTCCGTGTTGGCGAGAATTTAGCAGAGCGCGATGACTTTTCAAAGCTTCGATACGAGGGCATTGGCGACGCGACGGCTGCGCTATGCCATTGTCGCCTCGCTGCTGGTCCACCTGCTGGTACTCTGGCCCGCCGGCGTGCGCGTGCTGACCAAGGATACGCCTGCGTTGCTGCAGGCCACGCTGCGCCGGCCGCCGCCGGCAGAACAGGCGCCACCCGCGCCGCAGCGTACCGTGCCGCCGGCGCCGACTCTCGCGCCGCCCCGGCCCGGGCCGCAATCCCAAGTGTTGGAGCGGCCCGACCCGCGTTCGGTTCCCCAAACCCTCGCGGCGCCGGCCGAGGCCGCGCCGAAGCCAGTGTCGGCGCCCGAGTCGGCTCCGGCCGCTGCCGCCGCGCCAACCGCCGCAGCCGCCAGCGCTTCCCTGGTTACGGAAGCCACCGCGTCGGGTGAGGCGGTCGACGGCCTGCGCGGTTATCGCCTGGCGCTGGCGACCCAGGCCAGGCGCTTCAAGCGCTACCCGGCGCAGGCGATGGCCTCGGGCTGGGCCGGCACTGCCGAAATCCGCGTCGAAGTGGGCGGCGATGGCCGCCCGCGCGCCGCCACGGTGGTTCGCTCCAGCGGTCATGAGCCGCTCGACAGGGCGGCGCTGACCATGATCGACGCCGGCGCCCTGCGCGCGCGCCTGCCGGAGAGCCTGCGCGGCAAGGCCTTTGCCGTGGTACTGCCGGTGGTATTCAATCTGGATGACGAGTAGTCGTTACAACCGGGGTCTGGGCGGCGCGGTCAGGTCCTCGGTACGAAAACGATAGTTTCCGCTGCGGCGATCGGCAAAGTAGTGCCTGAGGGTAATGGCAACGGTGCGAAAGGCGATTTCGTCCCAGGGGATTTCATCCTCCCGGAACAGCCGCAGTTCGAGGGTCTCCGCACCGGGGGCGAAGTCGAGGTCAAGCAGTCGCGAGCGGTAGAAGACATGCACCTGGCAAATGTGCGACACGCTGATGAGGGTGTACATTTCGCCGAGCTCGACGCGGGCGCAGGCTTCTTCGAGGGTTTCGCGCAAGGCGGCAGCGGCGACGGTTTCGCCGTTTTCCATGAAGCCGGCCGGCAGCGTCCACTTGCCATGGCGCGGCTCGATGGCCCGCCGGCAGAGCAGGATGCGGTCTTCCCATTCGGGTACGGCGCCAACCACCAGGCGCGGATTGCGGTAGTGGATGGCGCCGCAGGCATCGCAAACATGGCGCGGCAGGGAATCGCCGGCCGGAACCTTCAGCGTGACGGGCGCGCCGCAGGCGCTGCAATAGTTCATCGCCGGATCCATGCCGATATTCTAGCGTGCCGGGCCGGGCGACGCGCCTGCCTCGGTGGACCGCCGCGAGCTTGCAGTCCCGGAGGCAGTTGGCGGCAGGTTGAGCCAGATAAATACACTATAAAACATGTTGTTATTGTTGCTTTGTAATGCTTTCTCTTACAAAGCTGCTCTATCTAATTCTTACAATAGAATGGTTTTTCCAGTGATTTCTTTCTTGTCACTGCTCATGTGATCATGCAGTTGCCGCGATTCGCGCTCCAATTCGGGTCGAACCGGCGCTCACAAGGAGTGCATGATGAAATCGACCGACACCTACAATGACATAAAGGAAGTCAATCTCTCCTATCTGATGCTGGCGCAGAACATGGTTCGCTCGGATCGCGAAGCGGCCATTTTTCGTCTGGGCATCAGTGAAGAGATTGCCGATGTACTTGGCCGCCTGACGCCGGGGCAGGTCCTGAAAATGGCCAGCTCGGACATGCTGCTGTGCAGCTTCCGCTTCGAAGACACCCTGTTGCTTGACCTGCTCGCCAATCACGAACGCAACCGCGGCGTGGGGCACGTGCACGCGGCCATCCTGGCTGCGGGCCGGCCGGTCGCCGCAATGGCCTGAAGCAGGCCCTCATTCAATCAAGCGTCACGCTGCGGAGGCTCCACATGCGCAACAAGTCCGTCATCATAGAAGCGAAGGATATCGGCCTGGCGATCGAGCTGATCGAACTCGGCGCCCGCCTGCAACTGCTCGAAGCGGAAACCAATCTGTCGCGCGAGCGGCTGCTCAAGCTGTACAAGGAAGTCCGCCACGAGTCGCCGCCGAAGGGCATGCTGCCGTTCTCGACCGACTGGTTCATGACCTGGCAGCCGAACATTCACGCTTCCCTGTTCATGGCCTATTTCCGCTTTCTCAAGTCGCATACGCAACTGAGGGGGCTGGAACTGATCATCAAGTCGTACCGGATGTATCTCGACCAGATCAAGCGCGGCGGCATGGATACCGTGCTTTCGCTGACGCGGGCGTGGACCATGGTGCGCTTCTTCGATGCCAACATGCTGCAGATGGCCACCTGTCGCGAATGCGGCGGCGAGTTCGTGGCCCATGCCTACGATCCCACCCGCGGCTATGTCTGCGGCCTGTGCCACATGCCGGCCCGCGCCGGCAAGACGCGGCGCGCGGCCGAAGCCGCCGCCAGCGCGGCGGTCGTGGCAAGCGCCGCCGCCTGAACCACGGCCCCGGCGCCGTGCGATCGCCGTCTGGCGCTTCGGCATTGCTCTGACGCGCTGCTCCGGCTTGCCGGAGCAGCGCGTTTTTGCGTGGTCTGCCCCGACGCGATGCCAGGGCATGCCGGTCCCTCACGTGGAATCCCCGGCAGGCTAGGGTCTGCTTCGCATGACTTTCGCTTTCGATATCCGCCAAGCCGCCGTTTGCCGCTATGATTGCACCTCGTAGCAGGCCCGTCGATCTCCGGTTGCGACGGAAAAACCACAGTTCAGGGCAGGGTCGAAGATGTTGCTGATCGTTGGGTACGTGATCATCCTGGTGGCCTCGCTTGGCACCTACGCCGTGCACGGCAGTCTGGCCGCGCTGTGGGTGCCGATGGAATATCTGGCGATCGTCGGCCTTACCCTTGGAGGCTTCATCGCCGCCAATGGCAGCAAGGCGGTGAAGGCCACGCTGAAGGCCCTGCCGGGAGTGCTGAAGGGCTCGCATCTCAACAAGGCGCTCTACATGGATCTGCTGGCCATGCTCTACGAAATCCTTTCCAAGGTGCGCAAGGAGGGCCTGATGTCCGTCGAAGGCGACATCGAGAATCCCGAGGGCAGCGCCATCTTTGCCAAGTACCCCAAGATCCAGGGCGATCATCACGTCATGGAGTTCATCTGCGACTACCTGCGCATGATGGTCGGCGGCAACCTGAATGCCTTTGAAATCGAAAACCTGATGGACATCGAGATCGAAACCCATCACCAGGAGGCTCACGTGCCGGCGCATGTGATGTCGAAGGTGGCCGATGCGGTGCCGGCCTTCGGCATTATCGTTGCCGTGATGGGGGTGGTGAATGTCATGGGTTCGGTGGGTTCGCCGCCTGCCGTGCTCGGCAAGATGATCGGCGGCGCGCTGGTCGGAACCTTCCTCGGCATTCTGATTTCCTACGGTTTCGTCGCGCCGATTGCCGGGCAGCTGGAGCAGAAGTGCGAAGAAGAAGGCAAGATCTTCCAGGTCATCAAGTCGGTCCTGCTGGCCAGCATGAATGGCTATGCGCCGCAGGTTGCCGTTGAATTCGGGCGCAAGGTGCTCTACTCGGGCGACCGGCCGAACTTCCTTGAGCTGGAAGAAGACCTGAAGAGCCGCAAGGGCAAGTGAGGCCTGGTCCTCGATGCGTGTGAGCGACGATGAGTGACGACACCCAGCAACCGATCGTCGTAAAGAGAATCAAGAAGGGCGGCGCCAGCGCGCATGGCGGCGCATGGAAGATAGCCTACGCCGACTTCGTCACGGCCATGATGGCCTTCTTCCTGCTGATGTGGCTGCTGGGCTCGACCTCGCAGGGCGACCTGAACGGCATCGCGGAGTTCTTCCAGAACCCGCTGAAGGTTTCGATGGGCGGCGGTTCGGGTTCGGGCGATTCTTCTTCCGTGATTCCGGGCGGCGGCAAGGATCTCACGGCGACTCACGGCCAGGTCAAGAAGGGCGATATCGAGGCCGAGAAGAGGACCATCAACCTGCAACGCCTGAAGGCGGAGTTCGAGCGTGCCGAAAAGGCCCGGTTGGAGAGCTTGAAAGCCAATCTTGAGGCATTGATCGATGCCAGTCCCGCGCTCAGCCAGTTCAAGAACCAGTTGCTGCTCGATATCACCACGGAAGGCTTGCGCATTCAGATTGTGGACGAGAAGAACCGGCCGATGTTCGATTCGGCGAGTTCCGACGTGAAGCCCTATACACGCGTCATTTTGCGGGAAATCGGCCTGGCGCTGAACAAGGTCGAGAACCGCATCAGCCTGTCGGGTCACACCGACGCACAGCCGTTTGCCGGCGGCGACCGCGGCTTCGGCAACTGGGAGTTGTCGACCAATCGCGCCAATGCTTCCCGTCGCGAGATGGTGGCCGGCGGCATGGACGACGCCAAGGTGATGCGCGTGGTCGGTCTCGCCTCGACCGTGCTCTACGACAAGCAGCAACCCTTCAGTCCGAACAACCGGCGCATCAGCATCATTGTGATGAACAAGCGTACCGAGGAGGCGATCCTCGCCGATGGCCGGCAAACCGATGTCGGCAGCGCACAGGAAAGCGATGCAGCAAGCCCCGCCGAGCCTGCCGCCGCGGCAGGCCGTTAGGCTACTGCGGTGACTCGGATTGCAAGGCCGAACCTAGGCTGCAAATAACGGGCGTTTCAGCGCCTGTTCACGGGTTCTGCGTCCTGGCCGGCGGCAATAATTGCCGCTATGAGCGAGAATCCCCGTGGCTGAAGAAAGCGACCTCGAACGGACCGAACCGGCGTCATCGAGGCGCCTTGAACAGGCGCGCGAAGAGGGCAATGTCCCGCAGTCGCGCGAACTGATGGCCTTCATGGTCCTGGCAGCCGGCGCCGGCATCTTCTGGGTTCTCGGCGGCTGGCTTTCCCAGCGATCGTCCGGCTTGTTGCGGCACGGCTTGAGTTTCAGCCGCGATGCCGCCTTCGATCCTTCCCTGATGACCGGTCTTGCGTTGTCGCTGACGACCGAGGCATTTGTCATCGCCGGGCCGGTGTTCCTGCTCGCCATGGCGGCGGCGATCGTCACGCCGTTCATGATCGGCGGCGCGGTGGTCTCGCCAAAGGCGTTCCAGCTCGACTTCAACCGGATGGATCCGATCAAGGGCTTGCAGCGGATGTTCTCCTGGCAGAGTGTGGCCGAGCTGGTCAAGGCGGTGCTCAAGGCCCTGCTGATTGGCGGTGTCCTCTACTGGGTGGTGATACATGAGCAGGATCGGCTGTTCGCCCTGCTCAGCCAGCCCGTTGAAACCGCCCTGGTCTCCTTTGCGCAGGTGCTGCTTTACAGCTTTCTCGGGCTTGTCGTCGGCCTTGCCCTGATCGCCGCGATCGATGTCCCGTTTCAGCTCTGGCAATACCATGACCGGCTGAAGATGACCTTTGAAGAACTGAAGAGGGAAGCCAGGGAGAGCGAGGGCGATCCCCATCTCAAGGCGCGCATTCGCAGCCAGCAGAGGGAGCTGGCGCGCAGCCGCATGATGTCGGAAGTGCCGAAGGCCGACGTGGTGGTGACCAACCCGACCCATTTTGCGGTGGCACTGAAATACGAAAGCGGCACCATGGGGGCGCCGACGGTGGTGGCCAAGGGCATGAACCTGATTGCCGAACGGATCCGCGACCTGGCCGGCGCAAACCGGGTGCCGATTCTCGAGGCGCCACCGCTGGCGAGGGCGCTGCACCGTCATGCGGATGTCGGCGACCAGATCCCGGCCACGCTGTATGCCGCGGTGGCCGAAGTCATGGCCTATGTGTATCAACTGAACCAGTTTGCCCTCGCCGCGGGAGCTCTCCTGCCCCCCGTCGCTCCCGCTGCAATCGCCGTTCCCGAAGGCATGGACCCCGGGGTTGCTGAATGAACGATGCGGCTGCGCTGCAGGGGTTTCTCGGGCGGCTGAACATCCGTCAGATGCTGGCGCCGCTGCTCATCGTCCTGATCCTGTCGATGATGGTGCTGCCGCTGCCGCCGTTCGTGCTCGACGTGTTCCTCACCTTCAACATCGCCATCTCGGTGATGGTGCTGCTGGTGGCGATGTACACCCTGAAGCCGCTGGATTTCTCGATTTTCCCGACGGTATTGCTGATCACCACGCTGTTGCGCCTTTCGCTCAACGTCGCCTCGACACGCATCATCCTGTTGCACGGACATAACGGCCCCGACTCAGCGGGCAAGGTCATCGAAGCCTTCGGCCACTTCCTGGTCGGCGGCAACTATGCGGTCGGCATCGTGGTGTTCATCATCCTGACCCTGATCAACTTCATTGTCATCACCAAAGGCGCCGGGCGCATTGCCGAAGTCACGGCGCGCTTCACCCTGGATGCGATGCCGGGCAAGCAGATGGCCATCGACGCCGATCTGAATGCCGGCCTGATCGGCGAGGACGAGGCGCGCAAGCGCCGCGCCGCGGTCGCCCAGGAAGCGGATTTCTACGGCTCCATGGATGGCGCCTCGAAGTTTGTCCGCGGCGACGCGGTGGCGGGCATCCTGATCCTGTTCATCAACATCATCGGCGGCCTGATCATCGGTGTGATCCAGCACGACATGTCGGCTGGCGATGCGGCGAAGACCTACACCCTGCTGACGATCGGAGACGGCCTGGTGGCGCAGATTCCCGCGCTGATCATTTCGACCGCGGCCGGCCTGGTGGTGACGCGCGTCGCCACCGGACAGGACATCGGGCAGCAACTGGTGGTGCAGTTGTTCGGCAATCCGATGATTCTCGCCATCACTGCGGCCATTCTGGGGATCCTCGGGCTGGTTCCCGGCATGCCCAATTTCGTATTCTTGATGCTTGGCTCGGTATTGGGTTTCCTCGCCTGGCGGATGATCAGGAAGTCCGCGGCGGGCGAGCGCGCGGAGGAAACCGCGGCCTCCGCACAGCAGGCCGCCGGCGTGCCGGAGAGTGTCGAGGCAAGCTGGTCGGATGTTGCGGCGGTGGACGTGCTCGGCCTGGAAGTGGGCTATCGCCTGATACCCCTGGTCGACCGTGGCCAGGATGGCGAGTTGCTCAAGCGCATTCGCGGCTTGCGCAAGAAGTTTGCCCAGGAAATCGGCTTCCTGTCGGCCCCCGTACATATCCGGGACAACCTCGAACTTCGCCCCAACGCCTATCGGGTAACGCTGAAGGGCGTGGCCGTCGGCAACGGCGAGGCGTTTCCCGGAATGTACCTGGCGATCAATCCAGGGCGCGTTTCCGGACAACTGGCCGGCACGCCCACCGAAGATCCGGCCTTCGGCCTGCCGGCCGTTTGGATCGAGGCCGGGCTGCGTGAGCAGGCCCATGTCTTCGGCTACACCGTGGTCGACGCCAGCACGGTGGTGGCGACCCACCTGAACCACATCATCCTGTCGCATGCCGCGGAATTGCTCGGGCGCCAGGAAACGCAGGCGCTGCTTGATCACATCGCGATCGAATCGCCCAAACTGATCGAGGATCTGGTGCCCAAGCAATTGTCGCTGTCCGCACTGCAGCGCGTGTTGCAGAACCTGCTCGAGGAGGGCGTCAACATCCGTGACATGCGTACCATCATTGAAACCCTCGCCGAGCACGCGCCGCGCAACCAGGACCCGCTGGTGCTTGCCTCGCAGGTGCGCATCGCGCTTGGTCGCGCCATCGTCCAGCAGCTTTATCCAAGCGGAAACGAGATGCAGGTAATGGCGCTTGAACCAGGTCTCGAGCGCCTGCTCGGCCAGGCGCTGCAGGGCGCGGCAGACGATGCTTCGGGAATCGAGCCGGGCCTTGCCGACACGCTGTTGCGAGAAACCGCAAGCGCGTCCCGGCGCCAGGAAGAACTCGGGCTGCCGCCTGTCCTGCTGGTTCCCGGAGGTGTGCGCTGGCTGCTTTCCCGCTTCCTGCGCCGCGTGGTGCCCCAGCTCAAGGTGATTGCCAATGCCGAGGTGCCTGATTCCAGAACGATCAAGGTGACGACTATCATCGGAGCAAGCAAATGACCGTAAGACGCTTCGTCGGCGCAACGGCGCGCGAATGCCTGCGCCGCGTGAAAGAGGAACTCGGGCCTGATGCCGTGGTGATTTCGAACAAGCCTCTGGACAGTGGCGTGGAAATCGTCGCCATGACGCCTGATGGTCTCGATGCGCTTTCGCGGCAGGTCGCGGCGCCGCGCGCCGAAGTTCCGCGTGCTGTCGCCGCGTCGACCGCTTCCGCTCCGCCGTTGGCAGCGGCGCCGCCGCGGCCGCCGCAGCCGCAGGAAGACGACTACACCGTGACCCTGTCCTCTTCCGCCGCGCGCAAGGCGCCGGGGCCGCGTCCCTGGGCCCCGTACCAGACGGCTCGCGCCGCCGAAACCCCGGGCGAGACGCGCTCGCGTCCGGGACATTTGCCGCCCCGTCCGGCAGCCGCAGCCGATGCGGGGTCGCCGCAGGAGGCTGCGGCCTCCCTGGGTGCGCCTGCCGAATCGGCCGCGCGGTCAGCCACCGCCACGGATCCGCTGGCGGACGCTGCCGAACTGCGGGATGAAATGCGCATGATCAAGAGCCTGCTTGAGCGACAGCTCGCCGGCTTCGCCTGGGGAGAAATGGCGCGCACCACGCCGGTCCGTGCCTTGCTGCTTGGCGAGATGATCGAAGCCGGCTTTTCCGGTCAGCTTGCGCGACGCCTGGCGCAGGACATGCCGGAGGACATGAATCAGGATGACGGACGCAAGTGGCTGCAGGCAGCCGTCAATCGTCGCCTGCGGACCTTGCCGGCAGAAGAGGATTTCATCGATCGCGGCGGGGTCTATGCCGTTGTCGGACCCACCGGCGTGGGCAAGACCACCACCACGGCGAAGCTGGCCGCACGGTGCGTGGTGCGCTACGGCGCCGATCGCCTTGCGCTGCTGACCACGGACGGCTACCGGATCGGCGCGCAGGAACAGTTGCGGATCTATGGCCGCATCCTTGGTGTGCCGGTGTTCGTGGTGCGCGACGGCGAGGATTTGCGGCGCACGCTGGCCGATCTGCGCGACAAGCACATGGTGCTGATCGACACCGTCGGCATGAGCCAGCGCGACCGCATGGTGGCCGAGCAGGCCGCGATGTTGATGCGCTCGGGCGAGGTCAATCGCCTGTTGCTGCTCAACGCCGGCTGCCGCGGCGATACCCTGGATGATGTGGTGCGCGCCTACTCCGGCGAAGACCTGGCCGGTTGCATCATCACCAAGGTCGATGAAGCGACGGCGCTGGCTCCGGCCCTGGATTGCATCGTGCGGCACGGCTTGACGCTGAGCTATGTGGCAAACGGCCAGCGGGTGCCCGAGGACCTGCACCTGCCCAATCGAAACTACCTGCTGCATCGGGCCTTCAAAGTCGGCGCCGGCGACACGGCGCACAGCCTGCGTGGTGACGAAATCGCGCTGGCCATCGCACCGCGCGGTTCTCCGGCGCGGGGCGCTTCCTATGCGTGAGGCGTCGCACCACGCTGGCGGGGATCAGGCTGCCGGATTGCGCCGGCTGTTCGGCGAGCGCCCGCCGCAGGTAATCGCGTTTGTTTCCGGTCGCGAGGCCTGCGGGCGGACTACCCTCCTGGTGCAGACCGCGGCGGCCCTGGCGCAAGCCGGACATGGCGTGGTGATCATCGATGAGAATTCCGGAGCCGGCAACGTATTCTCGACCTTCGGCATGATGGCGCGCCATGACCTGATGGACCTGGCCCGGGGCGGTGGTTCAGCGCAGCACATCATGCAGCCCGCGGCGCCCCTGGTGCGCGCCGTTGCGGCAGCCCGCCTCGCCGCCGAACTGCCGGATCCGGATGCCGCCGCCGCCGCGCACCTGGACGCCGGTTTGCGACAGATCCAGCAGGGCGCCGCCTTCGTCCTGATCGATTGCGCCGCCAGGCGCGGCGGGCAGGTTTCTTCCCTCGCGCTGACCGCCAGGCATATCGCCGTGGTGGTGGCGGCCCAGGGTACCGCGATCACCCACGCCTATGCGCTGATCAAGCGTCTGGCGCGCGAGCACGGGCGCGACGACTTCCAGGTGGTGATCACCCGCGCCCGGTCCGCCGAGGAAGCGCAAGCCATATTCGACAACCTGCGGCGCACGGCACGCGAGCATCTCGGCGTTCGCCTCGACTATCTGGGCGGCTGCCGCGTGCCTGCGACCGACCATCTGGCCGAGGCCCTGCAAAGCCGGTTGCCGCTTCATGCGGCGGCTGTTGATGCCGGCGGATTCCTGCCGTTCGAGGTGCGTCGCGGGTCGCACCGGAGCCTGTCCGGGCCCGCGCCGAAGCGCCTGGAATCGGTGGTATAGTCGTTCCGTCTTTGACGGCATAGTCGACCGGATCGATGTACACCGCACAGGGCGTGCTCGCCAAAGAGCAGCTCGTTTCCAAGTATGCTCCCCTCGTCAAACGCATCGCCTTTCATATGATGGCGAAGCTGCCGGCCAGCGTCGAAGTCGATGACCTGGTGCAAAACGGCATGATCGGGTTGCTCGATGCGCTGGGCCGCTACGAGGAAGGGCTCGGCGCCCAGTTCGAGACCTATGCGGTGCAGCGGATACGCGGCGCCATGCTTGACGGCCTGCGCGAGAACGACTGGCAGCCGCGCGGCGCGCGGCGCGAGATGCGGCGCGTCGAGGCGGCGATCCACAAGCTGGAGCACGAAAACGGACGCCAGCCCTCGGAAGGCGAACTCGCGGATGAGCTCAAGCTTGGCCTGGCCGAGTACCAGAAGCTGCTGCTTGATGCGCGGGGCCATCAACTGGTGTATCTGGAGGATATGGCCGATGCCCACGGCGGGGATTTTCTGGAGCGCCACGGCGTGACGTCGGGCCACGATCCGCTGGCGCTGCTGGAGGAAGCGGGTACCCGCCAGGCTCTGGTCGGCGCCATCGAAGTGCTGCCGGAACGCGAAAAGATGATGATGGCCCTGTATTATGAAAAGGACTTGAACCTGCGGGAGATCGGTGAAGTGCTCGGCGTCACCGAATCGCGGGTATGCCAGTTGCACAGCCAGGCGATAGCCCGTCTGCGGGCGGCGGTGGTTGGCGAGGGCAAACCGGTCAGCAAGCTGCGTCGCGGTCGCAAGCCGGCCCCGGGCGGAGACGAAATGGGGGCCGACGCCGGCGTGGTCGGCGTTGAGCGCGGCGACAGCAAACACACCTGACCCGGCATGGACAAGATCAGCATTGCAGGCCTCGCACTCGGACTCGCCGCGATTGTCCTCGGCCAGGTGCTGGAGGGCGGGCACGTCGCGTCGCTGGTACAGCCCACCGCGATGCTGATCGTGTTCGGCGGCACCCTGGGCGCGGTCATGCTGCAAAGTCCGCTGCCGGTGTTCATTGCCGGAGTCAGGATGGGCGCCTGGGTGTTCTTCCCGCCCGTGGTGGATGCGCAGAAGCTGATCAGCGACCTCGGTCGCTGGAGCCAGATCGCGCGCAAGGAGGGTCTGCTGGCGCTCGAAGCGGAGATCAGCACCCTTTCCGACCCGTTTGTCATCAAGGGATTGCAGCTTCTGGTCGATGGCTCGGAACCCGAACGATTGCGCGAGGTGCTGGAAGTCGAAATCAGCGCCTACGAGGCCAAGCTGAAACTGGCGTCGAAGATATGGGAGTCCGCCGGGGGTTATTCGCCGACCATCGGAATTCTCGGCGCCGTCATGGGCCTGATCCATGTGATGGAAAACCTCACCGATCCGGCGAAACTCGGCAGCGGCATCGCGGTGGCGTTCGTCGCGACGATCTACGGGGTCGGCGCCGCCAATCTGATTTTCCTCCCTGTCGCAAAGAAGCTGATGGCGAACATCGACCGCCTGGTCACCCTGCGCGAGATGCTGGTCGACGGCCTGGTCGGCGTCGCCAATGGCGACAACCCGCGGATTGTCGAAGGCCGCCTGCGGGGATACATCGCCTGATGGCGCACTATGGTCGCCATCGCCGTCGGCGCCAGGCCGATGAGCACGAAAACCACGAACGCTGGCTGGTGTCCTATGCCGATTTCATCACCTTGCTGTTTGCCTTCTTTGTGGTCATGTATGCCCTCTCGTCGATCAACGAGGGCAAGTATCGCGTCATGTCGGATTCGATCAGTTCGGCTTTCCGCAACATTCCCGGTGTTGCCACGTCAGGCCAGGTGGGGATCAACAGCGTTGCCAATCAGCAGCAGACCATCGCCATTCCGACCAAGCGGCTGCCGCCCAACGTCAAGGCCGATGCAGCCCAGGCCATCAAGAGGGAGCGCCTGAAGAATGTGGCCAAGGACCTCAACAAGGCGCTGGCCCCGCTGGTCGCCGAGGGCAAGGTCAAGGTCACCGAAGGTGCGCTGGGAATCACCGTCGACATCAATGCCAGCGTGCTGTTTGCCCCCGGCGATGCCCGTCTCGACCTGGGCGCCGTGCGGGCCTTGGCCGCCGTTGCACAGATCCTGGCGCCGACCGATTTTCCCATCACCGTCGAAGGGCATACCGATAACACGCCGATCAACACGGCGCAGTTTCCTTCGAACTGGGAACTCTCCGGAATGCGCGCGTCGAGCGTAGTGCGCCTGTTCATCGAGACCGGCGTCGACGCGCGACGGCTGACCGCCACGGGCTATGCCGACCAGCGGCCGCTGGCCGACAACGCCACGGCCGATGGTCGTCAGCGCAATCGGCGGGTGGCGATCACGATTGAATCGCGCAATCCCGACAATACGGTGGAAGTCGATATTCCCGAGTAGCGGGCGGCCCCGGGGGCTGGCCGCCGCAGGCAGTTCAACCTGCGCCGAAAGAGCGCTGCGCGGCTGCCAGGCTGCGCTGCTGGCCGTCGGCGCCGTAGATGGACTCGTCGCCGCCCGACAGCAGCACCGAGAGCGCTTCCCGATTCTGCTTGAGCAGGAGGTTTATCAGGCGGCCGTTGCTTTCATTCTCGTCGCGGGCCCGTCCGGCGAGTTGCAGCAGTTCGTTCCATCGGCCCCGCTCGCCATCGACGCCAGGACGGCTCGCCAGCCATGCTTCGATGCCGGAACGACCCTTGGCGAAGCCTCCCTGCACCAACAGCGCCTCGCGGCGTGTTTCAAGCTGGCTCAGTTGTCCGGCAAGCAAAGCTTTCTGTGCGGCGATATCAGGCAGGCGATCCGCCTGGGCTCCGCCGAGGACTTTGCGCTCTTCCTCGAGCAGGGCGCAGAAGCGCCGCAGATCAGAGAGTTCCCTGACCAGCAGTTCCGACAAGGATTCCACGGGAATGAAGGGTGCTACCGACAATCAGGATGCGACCGCCGGCATCACGCGGGCCGGCGATTCTGGTCAAGCATTTCGCGCACGCTGCTGAGCAGTCCGTCGGCGATCCGCTCTGGATTGATCTGAAACCGTCCTTCACTGATGGCCTGCCGGATCTCGGCGACCTTCTGCGAATTGAAAGCGGGTTCGGAATCGCCGACTGAATGCAGGCCCATCGAAACCACCGTGGTCGCCTGCCCCGTTGCGGGACCGCTCGCTTTGACGTCTGCTGCAGGAGGACGAACTCCGCCCACGCGGGGACCGGCGGAGTTTGACCCGGGGCCGATCGTCTTGGCAGAGTTGTCGATTTTCATGGGCGGAGCTTCCGTCGTGGGTGCAGCATCTATGTTTGTTTACGGCACATTTGGGAGAAACTTGATGCGCCGCGAAGCGATAGAACAATTAACAAAATCAGAACCTTATCTCAACCGTGCCATCGGCGCGGACGACCCCGCTTAGGACCTGGCCGGAGTTTAGCCGTACCTGCGCGACTTGTCCAACCGCGGCGCTGGCCAGCGCGCGGCCTTCGTTGGTGACCTGAAATCCGCTGCCGGTGCCGACGACCTTGACGCTTTGACCCTGCTGCACGACCATCGGCAGTCTTAGCAGGTCGGCACGCAAGGGTCTTCCGGCGGCAAGGAACGAGACGGCGGTCCGGCCGATCGCCTGCTCCTTGTCCATCAGGACGCCATTGGGCAGGTCGGCCAGCTCGCCCAGTTGCCCGCGAACATCGGCGTCGACGAGCTTCTGACCCGCGCTAACTGACCGCGCCGCGACCAGATACTCGGCGACCACGCTGATCTGTACCGGCACCCAGAGCTTCCATGATCCGCCGCGACAGCCCACGACTACCTGGGTCTTGCCCCACGGGCGTGCGCCATTGGCCATAGACACGTCGAAGCCGTCGCAGGCGCCAGCCAGGCGATCGGCATCGATATTGCCGATGCCGTAGGTCGATTTTCCAGGATAGCTCTTGACCTGGGTGCGCAGGAACTCGTCAACCGCCAGGCGGATCGCGGCAGAATCCGCTGCCAGCACAGGCTGGCCGGGGAACGCCAGCAGCAAAGCCATCAGTAAGTGGGGAACAAGTCGCATAGGCCGCCATTGAACCACAGCTTCACCCGCCGGCATGCGACCAGCAGCATCCGGCAATCCCCCCCAATTCTCGAAGAGTCCGTGGCGCGGCAGCGGCAAGTTTTGCCGACAGCGGTGCCCGGCTTGCCGTCAGGGCCGCGTCAGGGCCCCGGTTTGCTGGCTGGGGACTGCTGGCAGCGGCATGGCACGGATGATGCATTGTCCCCCGTACTTCCTATCCGTGATCCGCGCCCCCTGCCGTGACAGACCGAATCGATGCCCATCTCCAGATCAAGCGTACGGCCCTGAATGCGCGGGCCTATCGCCAGGAGTTGCTCGCTTCCAATATCGCGAACGCGGATACGCCGAATTACAAGGCCCGCGACATCGACTTCAAGGGTGTACTGGAAGGGGCGCTCTCTGGTCGCGTGACCGGCGCCCTGGCCCTGACGAGGACTTCCTCGCGTCACCTGGGCAGTGAATCCAGCCAGGCATTTGGCGGTGCTGCCATGTACCGCACCGAGTTTCAGCCCAACGTCGATGGCAACACGGTCAATATGGATGTCGAACGCGCCGCGTTTGCCGAGAACGCGGTGCAGATGGAAGCCATGCTGACGTTCATTCGCAGCGATCTGGGCACCCTGCAGACCGCCATGCAGAGCACCCCGTAAGCGGAGACCATCATGGGCCTGTCCAACATTTTTTCGATTGCCGGATCGGCGCTTACCGCGCAGTCGGCGCGCCTCAACGCCGTTGCGAGCAATCTCGCCAATGCCGACAGCGTGGTCGGTGCGGATGGCCAGCCTTACCGGGCCAAGCAGGTGGTGTTCAAGGCGACAGCGGTGGAGGGCGGCGGCATCGGGGTGCGGGTGACCCAGGTGGTCGACAGCGCGGCGCCGCTGCGCATGATGTACGACCCGAAGAATCCGGCCGCCGACGGCCAGGGCTATGTTGCGCTGCCGAACGTGAACGTGGTCGACGAGATGGTGAACATGATCTCGGCCTCGCGTTCCTACCAGAACAATGTCGAAGTAATGAACACGGCCAAGTCGCTGATGCAGAAAACGCTGGCAATCGGTCAATAAGCGAAAGGAACATGAAATGACAACAAGCGCGACTTCCGGTGTATCCGGCCTCAGCCAGGCGCTGCTCGACTCGGTCAATGGAACGGCCGGCAAGGCGGCCAAGAGCGCCATCAGTGAGGCACAGGACCGCTTCCTGAAGCTGCTCACCACCCAGCTCAAGAACCAGGATCCCCTGAATCCGATGGACAACGCGCAGATGACCTCGCAACTGGCCCAGATCAGCACGGTCGATGGCATCGAGAAACTGAATGCCACCCTGCAAAAGCTCCTGTCTTCGAGTGTCGATGCGGAAGCCCTGCAGGCTGCCGCCCTGGTCGGGCACCAGGTGATGGTGGCCGGCAGCGGCCTGCAACTCGCCGACGCCGGTGCGGTGGGCGGGGTGGAGCTGGACGCCACCGCCGATCAGGTGACTGTCACCATCAAGGATGCGAACGGGATCGTGATGAACACCGTGAACCTGGGCCGGCTCGACGCCGGCCTGCACAACTTCGTCTGGGACGGAAAAAATGACGCCGGGGTGCGAGCGGTGAATGGCGCCTACAGCATCTCGGTGAGCGCCACGCGCGGCGCGGAGAAGGTGGCGGCGACGGCGTTGCAACTTGCCGGCGTGCAAAACATCAATCGTGGCAGCCAGGGCGTGACACTGAATCTCGGAGCCCTGGGTCTGGTCACGCTGAACGATATCAAACAGATTTTCTGAGCGGGAGAACACCATGGGTTTTCAACAAGGATTGAGCGGATTGAATGCGTCCTCCAAGGCGCTGGATACCATCGGCAACAACATCGCCAACTCCGGCACGGTCGGCTTCAAGTCGTCCGCCACGCTGTTCGGCGACGTCTATGCGGCATCGCTTGGCGGCGGCGGCCAGGTCGGCATCGGCACTCAGGTCAGCGGCATCAACCAGCAGTTCACCCAGGGCAATGTCACGGTGAGCAACAATCCGCTGGACATCGCGATCAACGGCCAGGGCCTGTTCCGCCTCAACAACAACGGCGCGATCACCTGGACGCGCAATGGCCAGTTCAATATCGACAAAAGCGGCTATGTCGTCAATTCCAGCGGCTACCGGCTCACCGGCTACCTGGCCAATGCGGCCAACGTCATCGTGCCATCGACGCCGGCCGACATCCTGATCAACACAGCTGACCTGCAACCGCAACCGACCGGGAACACAGGAGCGGGCGTCGCCATCGGCCTCAACCTCGATTCGCGCGACGCCGTGATTGCGGCAGCCTTCAACGCCAGCGACCCGACGACCTACAACAGTTCCACCTCGGCGACCGTCTATGACACTTTGGGCAACCCCCACCTGATGTCGCTGTTCTTCAAGAAGACCGGCGCCAATGCATGGAACATATTTACCAACCTGGACGGAGGCGCGGCTTCGGGCGCCACCGGCCTGACGTTCAGTTCAACGGGCGCGCTGACGATCCCGGCAACAGGCCTCGTCGCGCAGTCGTTCGCGGTAGCTACCGGCGCCACAACGCCGCTGGCCTTCAACTTGAACCTGACCGGTTCCACCCAATACGGCAACATCTTCGGCGTCAACAATGTCGCCCAGGACGGCTACACTTCGGGTCGCCTGGCGGGCCTCAGCGTCTCGGCGGACGGCACCGTGCAGGGTCGCTACAGCAACGGCCAGACGCGCGACCTGGCCCAGGTGGTGCTCGGCAATTTCAACAACCCGAACGGCCTGTCGTCGCTCGGCGCCAACCAGTGGGCGGAGACGGCGGACTCAGGGCAGCCGCTGGTCGGCGGCCCCGGCAGCGGCTCGCTCGGTGTGTTGCAGTCGGGCGCCATCGAGGAATCGAATGTCGATTTGACCGCCGAACTGGTGTTGCTGATCACCCAGCAGCGCTCCTACCAGGCCAATGCGCAGACCATCAAGACGCAGGACAGCATCCTGCAGACGCTGGTGAATCTGAGGTAATAGTCGGCAATGCGGGTTTTCCCCATCCCCACCCTGACCCTCCCCTTGAAGGGGAGGGGACTTCGTGAGTCGCTGACGCGATTTTTACGGAACGCGACATGGACAGGGTGATCTACACGGCAATGACCGGCGCCAGCCAGACCCTGAACCGGCAGGCGGCGATCGCGCACAACCTGGCCAACGTGTCGACCGCCGGCTACCGTGCCGAGGAACATCGGCTGCGCGCGGTGCAGGTGCAATCGAACGCGACGCCGAAAGGCTTGCCGACGCGCGCCTTCGTCGTCGATGCCAGCACGCACACCGATTTTGCACCGGGTCCGCAGATATTCACTGGCCGCGCCTTCGACATGGCGGTGCAGGGGCAGGGCTGGATCGCCGTCCAGGCGCCCGACGGCAGCGAGGCCTACACCCGCAACGGCAATTTCGAGCTCAGCGTCAATGGCGTGCTGCAAACGCGCAGCGGTTGGCCGGTGCAGGGCGATGGCGGCCCGATTTCCATACCGCCGGAAAGCAAGACCAACGTCGGTATCGACGGAACAATTTCGGTGGTGCCCGAGTCCGGTGCGCAGAACATAGTCAACGTGGTCGGCCGCGTCAAGCTGGTCAATCCGCCGGAAGCCGATCTGGTGCGCGGTGCGGATGGCCTGTTTCGCCTGAAGGATGGCAGCGCCGCGCCGGTAGACGAGCAGGCGAGAATCGCCGCCGGCTATACCGAAGGCAGCAACGTCAATGCCGCCGAGCAGATGGTGAGCATGATTTCCCTGGCGCGCCAGTTTGAAATGCAGATGAAGCTGCTGTCGACCGCCCAGGCCAACGACAGTGCTGCCACGCAGATTCTTTCCTCACGATAGTGGTTTTCTCACCCCATCCCCACCCCAGCCCCCCAATCGCAAACGTCGCTTTCGCGACCTTCCCCTTGAAGGGGAGGGGCGGTTAGTCATAAGGACTGAACGAACATGATCCGCTCGCTCTGGATTGCCAAGACCGGCCTCGATGCCCAGCAGACCAACCTGGATGTCATTGCCAACAACCTGGCCAACGTCAGCACCAATGGCTTCAAGCGGGCACGGGCGGTGTTCGAGGACCTGCTTTACCAGACCCTGCGCCAGCCCGGAGCGCAGTCTTCGCAGCAGACCCAGATCCCGTCGGGGCTGATGCTGGGCACCGGGGTGCGGCCGATTTCAACCGAGCGCATCTTCACCCAGGGCAGCGTGCAGAACACCACCAATCCGCTCGACATCGCCATCAACGGCAATGGCTTCTTTCAGATCCAGATGCCGGATGGCACCCTGGCCTATACCCGCGACGGCTCCTTCCAGCTCGACAGCACCGGTCAGTTGGTCACGTCGAGCGGCTATCCGCTGTCGCCGGCGATCACCATCCCGAGCACCGCGATCACCATTTCGATCAGCCGCGACGGCATCCTTTCCTATACCGCGACCGGCGTGCCGACGCCGACCCAGGCCGGCACGATTCAGCTTGCCGGGTTCGTGAACAACGGCGGCCTGCAAAGCATGGGCGAAAACCTGTTTGTCGAAACCGCCTCCTCGGGGACGCCGACGCCCAACACGCCGGGGACCAACGGCACGGGGCTGCTCAGCCAGGGTTACGTCGAAACTTCGAACGTCAATGTGGCCGAGGAACTGGTGACCATGATCCAGACCCAGCGCGCCTACGAGATGAACTCGAAAGTGGTGTCCACTTCGGATGCGATGCTGGCGCGGCTCACCCAACTCTGATGAACCGCGCAATGAAGGACGAGGAAAACCATGAATAAGTCGCTATGCGGTTTGATTGCGGCCCTGGCACTGGCCGGTTGCGCGACCACCGCGCCGCCGACCGCGGTGCATCAGCCGATGACGGCGCGGCCGGAAGCGCGTTCCAGCATTGCCCCCAGCAGCGGCGCGATTTTCAGCGTGGCCTCGGCGCGGCCGCTGTTCGAAGACCGGCGCGCCCGCTTCGTCGGCGATACCCTGATCATCAACATCCAGGAAAAGGTCCAGGCGTCGAAGAAGTCGGAGAACAAGACCACGCGCAGCGCGAAGGTCGATGTCGCGGTGCCGACCGTCGTCGGCCTGCCGTTCAAGGGCGCCCAGGGCACCACGCTGGCCGCCAGCGATACCAACAACTTCGACGGCAAGGGTGAGAATACCTCGTCCAACGATTTCACCGGCACGCTGACCGTCACGGTGATCGAGGTCTATCCCAATGGCAACCTGCTGGTGTCCGGCGAAAAGCAGATCGGTCTCAAGGAGGGTGAGGAGTTCGTGCGCTTCTCCGGGGTGGTCAACCCGAACACCATCACTGCCGCCAATACCGTGACGTCGACGCAGGTGGCCGATGCGCGCATCGAGTACAAGGCCAACGGCTTCCTCGACTCGGCGCAGGTCATGGGCTGGCTGGGGCGCTTTTTCCTGACCTTCATGCCGTTTTAGGGATACTGACATGACACGCATCGAAAAGAGCTTCCTGGTGTTCATCTGGCTGCTGGCGGCGCTCCTGGTCATGGACTCGGCGCGGGCCGAGCGCATCAAGGACATCGCCTCGATCGCCGGCGTGCGCACCAACCAGTTGGTCGGCTACGGCATCGTGGTCGGCCTCGACGGCAGCGGCGACCAGACCACGCAGACGCCGTTCACGGTGCAGAGCATGATCAACATGCTGTCGGCCATGGGGGTCAATCTGCCGCCGGGCCAGTCGCTGCAATTGAAGAACGTTGCTGCCGTGATGGTGACCGCCAGCCTGCCGCCCTTCGCTCGTGCCGGACAGCAGATCGACATCACCGTGTCGTCGATCGGCAATGCCAAGAGCCTGAAGGGCGGGACGCTGATTCTGACCCCGATGAAGGGCGCCGACGGACAGATCTATGCCATGGCGCAAGGCAACGTGGTGGTGGTCGGCGCCGGTGCGTCGAGCGCGGGCTCCAAGGTGACCGTGAACCAGTTGTCGGTCGGCCGCATCGCGAGTGGCGCGACGGTCGAGCGCGAAGTGCCGATGCCGCTGGGCCAGGGTGAATTCGTCAACCTCGAATTGAATTCGACCGATTTCGGTACGGCACAACGCATGGTCGCCGCGATCAACCGCGTGATGCCGGGAACGGCCACGGCGGCGGATGGCCGGCAGATCCGACTGCGCGCACCGGCCGGCGCGGACGAGCGGGTGAGCTTCATCGGGCGCATCGAGGGCATCGAGGTGGTTCCGGCCAGGATGGCGGCCAAGGTGATCATCAACAGTCGCACCGGGTCGGTGGTGATGAATCAGGCCGTGCTGCTGGAGAACTGCGCGGTGGCGCATGGCAACCTGTCGGTTTCGGTCAGCACCGAGAATGCCGTGAGCCAGCCGGGCGCCTTGTCCGCCGGACAGACCGCGGGCGTCGCCAACGCGCAGATCGAAATCAAGCAGGAAGGCGGCGCCCTGATCAACGTCAAGTCCGGCGCCAATCTCGCCGAAATCGTCAAGGCCCTGAACACCCTCGGCGCCAACCCCCAGGACCTGACCGCCATCCTGCAGGCGATGAAGTCGGCGGGCGCCTTGCGCGCCGAACTTGAGATCATCTGATTGGGCCGGTCAGTCAAGCATTAGCAGGCTTGCTTCGCCGACTGCCGGCGACGCGTCCATGCGATGCTAACGATCGCCATGACACAGCCCAGCGAAAAGGCCGGCCTCAGTGCCGGTACCAACATCTTCGACGTCAACGGCCTTGCCGCGCTCAAACGGCAGGCCAAGGCCGGTGATCCGGCGGCGAACAAGCTGGTGGCCAGGCAGTTCGAGGCGCTGTTCCTGCAGATGGTGCTGAAATCCATGCGCGACGCCACGCCGCGCGACGGCCTGTTCGACAGCGAGCAGACGCGGATGTATGAATCGCTGCTCGACCAGCAGCTTGGCCAGGCGCTCGGCGCCGGCAATCGCGGTACCGGGCTGGCGGCGATGATCGAGGCACAGCTCTCGCGCCAGAATCCGGAGCCGCAGCCCTTCGACGGCCCGTTGCCGCTGCATCCCGCAACACCCACGTATCGCCTGCCGCAGGACAAGGCGTTGCCATTGCGGCGCGATGCCCCGCCGAGTTTCATTCCCTTGCCGAATCTTCCCGTCGGGCCGTCGGGCGCCGTCCCCCTGGCGCCGGCTCCGGCGGACACCGCCAGCGTCACCGCCGCGCAGCGTGCGTTCGTCGAACGCCTGCTGCCGGCGGCCGCGGCGGCCGAGCGCAGCACCGGCATTGCGGCACACTTCATGGTCGCGCAGGCGGCGCTGGAAACCGGCTGGGGCAAGTCCGAACCGCGCCGCAGCGACGGCAGCCCGAGCTTCAACATCTTCGGCATCAAGGCCGGCGCCGGCTGGCGCGGCGCAACGGTAGATGCGGCCACCACCGAAGTGCTGGCGGGCGTGGCGCAGACCCGGGTCGAGCGTTTCCGCGCCTACGGCTCCTACGAGGAAGCGTTCAGGGATTACGCCCAACTGCTTGCGGGCAATCCGCGCTACGCCGCGGTTCTCGGTGCGCAGGATGCGGCCCGCTTTGCCCGCGGACTGCAGGCAGCGGGGTTTGCCACCGATCCCCTCTACGCCGCCAAGCTCGAACGCATCATAGGCGGCGCCACCTTGCGGCAGATCCTTACCGGCTGATCCGCCACGGGGACGGGCGCTGGGGATGATCCCCTGGCACGTCGATTGCAGTATCTCTCCCGAGCCCTCAACTAACGGCAAATCTTGCCGTTATTCAGGTTCCAGCTTGGAGCGATCATGAGCATTTTCAGTATTGGTGTCAGCGGCCTCAATGCGGCGCAGATTGGGCAACTCACGACCAGCCACAACATCGCCAATGCCTCGACCCAGGGCTATTCGCGGCAGCAGATCGTCCAGGGCACCAACACGCCGATGTTCACCGGCGCCGGTTTCATCGGTCAGGGAACCAACGTCCGGACCGTGCAACGGGTCTACAACAACTTTCTCGGCAGCCAGGTCTTGGCGTCGCAGACCGGCGCCTCAGCTATGGACAGCTACCTGGCCGAGATCCAACAGATCGACAACCTGCTCGCCGATCCGAGCGCGGGCCTCAGCCCTGCCCTGTCGGAGTTTTTCAAGGGGGTGCAGGATGTCGCCGCCAATCCCGCTTCGGTTCCCGGGCGCCAGTCGATGATCTCGGCCAGCCAGGCACTGATCGGGCGCTTTCAGGCGCTGGACCGGCGCCTGCGCGAGATTCGGGACGGGATCAACAGCCAGGTCAGCAGCGAGGCGACCCTGATCAGTTCCTATGCAAAGCAGATTGCCGACGTGAATCAGAGCATTGTCCTCGCGCAGGCCGCGGGATCGGCGCAACCGGCCAACGACCTGCTCGACCAGCGCGACCAACTGATTGCCGACCTCAACAAGGAAATCCGCGTCACCACGCTGCTGCAGAGCGACGGCACCTACAGCGTATTCATCGGCAACGGCCAACCGCTGGTGGTCGGGACGCTCAATTACACCATGCAGGCCGTCGCCGCGCCCGACGACCCCGAGCGCAGCATCATGGCCCTGCGCTCGCCGACCGGTTCCACGGTCAACCTGCCGGAGAGCCTGCTCACCGGCGGCAAGCTCGGCGGCCTGATCGCCTTCCGCAGCGAGTCGCTCGACCCGGTGCAAAACGGACTGGGACGCATCGCGCTGACCCTGGCGCAGAATTTCAACGACCAGCATCGTTTGGGGCAGGACCTGAGCGGGGTGCTGGGCGGCAACTATTTCGACCTCAGCCTCGCCGGACCGGCGGTGCGAGCCAACGCCAACAACGCCGGCACAGGCGCCGTCACCGCCGCGATCGTGGCGGGCAGCATCGGCAACCTGAGCACCAGCGATTACCGCCTGACCTACAACGGCGGAGCGAACTACACGCTGACGCGCCTGGCGGACAACGCGATTCTGGTGAACGCGGCGCCATTGCCGGCGACCGTCGATGGCTTCTCGATCGCCGTCGGCGGCGCTCCGGTCGCCGGCGACAGTTTTCTGATCCAGCCCACCAGGAACGGCGCGGGCAATCTGGGGTTGGCCATCACCGATCCACGCAGCATCGCCGCGGCCGCGCCGATCCGTACCGCGGCGGCGCTGGGGAATACCGGCACCGCGACGGTCAGCCCCGGCACAGTCAATGCACCGCCGCCGCCGAACGGCAACCTGACGCAGACCGTGACGCTGACCTTCGACAACCCGCCGACGACGTTCGATGTCGTGGGTGCCGGTACCGGCGACCCGGCCAACGTTGCCTACACCTCAGGCGGCAATGTTACTTACAACGGCTGGACCATCCAGATCACCGGGACGCCGGCCGCCGGCGACGTGTTCACGGTCTCACTCAATTCCAGCGGCGTCGCCGACAACCGCAACGCCGTTCTGCTCGGCGCCCTGCAGACGCAAACGCCCATGGTCGGCGGCACCGCCAGCTACCAGTCGGCCTATTCGCAAATCATCAGCCAGGTCGGCAGCAAGACGCAGCAGGTCGAGGTGACCGGGAAGGCGCAGCAGAGTCTCGCCGATCAGGCCACAACGGCCTTGCAGTCGCTCTCCGGCGTCAACCTGGACGAGGAGGCGGCCAACCTGTTGCGCTACCAGCAGGCCTACCAGGCATCGGCCAGGGTGCTGGACATCGCCAGCAAGCTGTTTGAAGAAATTCTCGCGCTCGGGAAATGAGTCCGCGCCGCGACGGAGAGGGAAACCATGCGAATCAGTAGCGGGATGATTTTCGATGCCGGAGTCTCCAGCATCAACCGGCAGACAGCCTCGCTCCTGCACTTGCAGCAGCAGGTGTCCGCGGGCCGGCGGATCCTCGTGCCGAGCGACGACCCGGTCGCCGCCGCGCGGGCGCTGGAGGTGACGCAGGCCGCCGACATCGTCACCCAGTTGAAGCAGGATCAGGACTCTGCCAATTACTCCCTGGGCCTTGAAGAAGCACAACTGAGCAGTGTCGGCGATGTGCTTGCGCGGGTCCACGAACTGGCGGTGCAAGGCGGCAGCACGAATCTTTCGGCGACGGCCCGCAAGGCCATCGCCACGGAGTTGCGCGCGCGTTTCGATGAACTGCTGGGCCTCGCCAATACCACGGATGGCACCGGGCAGCATATTTTTTCCGGCTACATGGGAGCGACCACGCCCTTCGGCGGCTCGGTCGACAACATCCTTGCCGGCAACGAAATCGTCTATCAGGGCGATGACGGCCAGCGCAAGCTGCAAGTCTCGCCGAACCGCTTCATCGAGGTAAGCGATTCCGGCAACGACGTGTTCAAGCGCATCAGGAACGGCAACGGCTATTTCGCCACCGACTATGCCGGCGCCAATACGGGCACCGGAATCGTCACCTCCGGCGCGGTGACCAATCCGGCGGCGTGGAATGCCGCGGCGACCAAGGACGTCACCATCAACTTCACGGTGACGGCGGGCGTCACGACCTATGACCTCGTCGATACATCGAGCGGCATCTCGCTGCTGACGGGCGCCGCGGGACCGGCGCCGCTGGCAAACCAGCGCGCCTATCAGAGCGGGCAGCCCATCGTGCTCAAGTCGCAGGGCGCGGAGGCGGCCTTCGATCTCGGCGCCAGCACCAGTGTCAGCGGGGCGCCGGCGAGCGGTGACAGTTTCTCCATTGCGCCGAGCACCGCGCAGAGTGTCTTCGTCACCGTGGCCAACTTGATCGGAGCGCTCGAGGCGCCGAGCGGATCGCCCGCCGCCGATGCAAAGTATATCAATGACATTGGCTTTGCCCTGACCAATCTTGACCAGGCCGACAACAACATTCTCGGCGTTCGCGCCCGGATCGGTTCGCGCATGAATGAGATCGAGTCGCTGGCCAGCCTGAACGATAACCTCAACCTGCAATACCAGCAGGCCCTGTCGACCCTGCAAGACCTCGATTACGCCAAGGCAATATCGGATCTCACGCGCAAGCAGACCGATTTGCAGGCGGCGCAGCAGTCCTTCGTCAGGATTTCGCAGCTCTCGCTGTTCAACTACCTATGACGCCGGTCCGCCGCCGCCGACTGTTGCCCGTTGCCGTGCTGTCCTGTTGCCTGGCGGCCTGCGGTACTCCCAGCATATTCAATTACCCCGGGCCGACCAGCCTCAGCGGTCCCCTTCCGGCGCAAGGGCCGCTGGTTCCGGATACGACGCTGAACCTCACCCCAAGCCTTGCCATCAGCCTCGAAAAACTCGTCTTCTGGGGCGCCTACGCCGGCGCCGCCTACCTGATCCTCGACCCCCTGGCGCCGAACTGGGAGATCGAACAGGCCGCCTTTCCCGACGGCCACTATCATTTTTCGCTGAAAATGAAACGCTTCTACGCCGGCGGCGCCGGCGAGTCGCGCACGGTGTTCCACAAGCGGGCGAAGGAGCTCATGCGCCAGGGCGGCTACGACGGCTATCAGGTGCTGGAATATACCGAAGGCATGGAGTCCTCGGTGCTCGGCTCGCAGCGCGTGTCGCAGGGCGTCATCCGCCTGACCAGAAACGAGCTGGCAGCGAAGGCCGACGCCGGGCCGGTCGACCCCAAGCGCAGCGGTCGCAAGTAAGGGCGCTATCAGAGCGGATTTCCAGCGGCCCGCAGCACCGTTCCCATCGCCTGGAACCCTTGCGTGAACAGGCCTTCCATCGCGGCGCCGATGTAGGGCAGCGACAGCAGCAGGACCAGAAACCCGAGCGCCAGCGTGACCGGGAAGCCGACCGCGAACAGGTTGAGTTGCTGCGCGATGCGCGCCAGCACGCCGAGGGCGATGTTGGCGATCAAGAGCGCCGTGATCAGCGGCAAGGCCAGCAGCAGGCCCGTCGAAAACAGGATTGCTGACCAGGCCATCAACGAGGCAAAGGCCGCGGCGTGGATCGGGGTGGTGCTCACCGGCAGCAGTGTGAAGCTTTCGGCGAGTGCCGTCAGGGTCAGCAGGTGACCGTTGAGGGCGAGGAATACCAATGCCGTCAGCAGCCCGAGGAACTCGCTGACAACCGGCGTCTGGCCGCCGCTGCCGGGATCGAAAAACGTGGCGAAGGACAGGCCCATCTGCAATCCGATCAGTTCGCCGGCGACATCGACCGCCGCAAACGCGATGCGCAAGGTGAAGCCGAGCAGAACGCCGATCAATACCTGTTCGGCGAGGACGACCAGGCCGATCCATGAACTTGCCGGGATTGCCGGTAGCGGCGGCAGCGCCGGCGCCAGCGCCAGCGCGATGGCAAGCCCGGCGATCAGGCGCACGCGCACCGGCAATGCCGCATTGCTGAACACGGGGGCGCTTGCCAGCAGGCCGAGGATGCGCGACAGGGGAAAGACCAACAGCGCAAGCCATGCATCGAGCTGCGCCGAACTGATCGATATCACGCCGCGGCCCCGGTCATCCGATCATGCTGGGGATCGACTCGAAGAGCCGGCGCACATAGTCGGTCAGTACCGTAATCATCCATGGCCCGGCCACGATCATGGTAATGAAAATGACCACCAGCTTGGGCACGAACGAAAGCGTGGCTTCGTTGATTTGCGTCGCGGCCTGGAAAATGCTGACGATCAGGCCGGTGACCAGCGCCGCGAGGAACAGCGGTGCCGAGATCATCAGCGTGATCTCGAGCGCGTTGCGGCCGATCTCGATGACTGTGGTGGGAGTCATGGCCGGCTTTCAGCCGAAGCTGAGGACCAGCGAGCCGATCAGCAGGTTCCAGCCATCGACCAGGACGAACAGCATGATCTTGAAGGGCAGGGCGACGATCACCGGCGACATCATCATCATGCCCATCGACATCAGCACCGAGGCGACCACCATGTCGATGATCAGGAAGGGAATGAAAACGATGAAACCGATCTGGAATGCGGTCTTCAGTTCCGAGGTGACGAATGCCGGGATCAGCACGCGCATCGGTATCTCATCGGCTTTGGCGGGAACCGGCAGCTTGGCCACCTTGGTGAATGTCGCCAGGTCGGTTTCGCGTACCTGCTTCAGCATGAACGCGCGCAAGGGGACAGCGCCCTTCTCCAGCGCGGCCTGGAAGCTCAGCTTGTTTTCCGAGAGCGGCAGGTAGGCGTCGGCGTAGATGCGCTCGGTGACCGGGGCCATGATGAAGAAAGTCAGGAACAGGGCCAGGCCGACGAGTACCTGGTTGGGCGGCGATGTCTGCGTCCCCAGGGCGTGGCGCAGCAGCGAGAGGACGATGATGATGCGCGTGAAACTGGTCATCATCAGCAGCATCGCCGGCAGAAAGGTGAGACTGGTGAGCAGCAGCAGGGTCTGGATCGACAATGACCATTGCGTGCCGCCGCCGGCCGCCGGACTGCTGGTCACCGCCGGCAACACCTGGGCGTCGGCGAGCAGCGGCGCCAGCAAGAGCGCGAGGAGTGCTGCGCTGCGAAGCAGTCTGGCCGGCATCGTCAGCTCCGCGGCGTCAGCTTGCGCAGCCAGGCGGGGAAACCTTCGCCGGCCGGGGCCGCGCCGGCTGCCTGCGCAGTGGCTTGCTGGCGGGGAACTTCGGCCAGGGCCGAGACACGACCGGGCGCAACGCCGAGTACCAGCCAGGTAGTGCCGACTTCGACAATCACCACGCGTTCCCGCGTACCGACCGCGGTGCCGGCCACGACGCGCAGCAATCCTGCGCTTTCGCCGCGTGGGGCAACCAGTTTCTTCAACACCCAAAGGCTGCCGACCACCAGCGCCAGCACCATCGCCAGGCCCAGGAACAGTTGCCAGAAGCTTCCGCCGAGATCGGCCGCGGGCGCCGCCTGCGAAGCCTGCGCCGACGCCTCCGCGACGGCGAGAAGCAGCAACGGGGTGGCAATGAAACGAACCATGCTCGCGACCGGGGTGACCGGGTGACCTGATAGGGCGCGAGCTTAGGCTTTCGCCGGAGGCGAAAAACCGCCAAGCAGAAGGCGGAAGCAGGGACTTATCAGTGCTTCAGTTTGCGCATGCGCTCCTGCGGCGTGATGACATCGGTCAGGCGGATGCCGAATTTTTCATTCACCACGACAACCTCGCCCTGTGCGATCAGGGTGCCATTGACCAGCACATCCAGCGGCTCGCCGGCCATTCCTTCGAGCTCGACGACCGAGCCATGCGCCAACTGCAACAGGTTGCGAATCGATATCTTGGTGCGGCCGAGTTGCACGGTGAGATTGACCGGGATGTCGAGGATCATGTCGAAGCCCTGCGGCGTTGCGGCTTTCTCGGCCGCCGCGGAGAATTCTTCGAAGAGCGCCGCAGGCGGTGCCGCGGTTGCACCGCCACCCTCGGCCGCGGCCTGCTCGCCGCTGGCGGCTTCCCGCTCGCCTTCGGCAACCTGTTCCTGCTGTTCGCTGGTCTCGCTCATTCTATGCTCCCTGTGTATCAGTGCCTAAGCTTCTTCCCCGGCGAGGAAGCGCTCGATCTTCAACGCGTACTGCCCGTTGCGCATCCCGTAGCGGCATGCCGCGACCGGGATGCCTTCGACCGCGACCGGCACGTTCGGCTCGATGGCAATCGGGATGATATCGCCGACCTTCATGTTCACAATGTCGCCAACGGTGACGCTGGCGCCGCCCAGCGTGGCCACCAGCTCGACTTCCGCGGTCTGCAACTGGCGCGTCAGGGTTCCGGTCCAGCGCTTGTCGGATACGCCTTGCTCGTTGTGCGTGGTGCTGCAGAGCACGTCGCGGATCGGTTCCAGCATCGCGTAGGGCAGGCAGAAGTGCATTTCGGCGGCGGTGCCGGAAAGTTCGATGGTGAAGGTTGCTGACACCATCAGTTCGGATGGCGTGGCGATGTTTACAAACTGCGTGTTCATTTCCGAGCGGACATACTGGAAGTCCAGCGCATAAAAGGGCGCCCAAGCCTTCTGGTATTCCTTGAACACCACGCCGAGGATTCCCTGGATCATGCGCAGCTCGGTGGCCGTAAAGTCACGGCCTTCGACCCGGGTGTGGAAGCGCCCGTCGCCGCCGAACATGTTGTCGACGATCAGGAACACCAGGTTCGGATCAATGACCACGAGGCCGGTGCCGCGCAGCGGCCTGGCCTGGATCAGGTTCAGGTTGGTCGGCACCACCAGGTTGCGGATGAACTCGCTGTACTTCTGCAGCTTGATCGGCGCCACGGAGATTTCGGTGGTGCGCTGTATGTAGTTGAACAGGCCGACCCGCAGGTAGCGGGCGAAACGCTCGTTGATGGTGTCGAGCGTCGGCATCCTGTCGCGGACGATGCGCTCCTGAAGGATGATGTCATGGCTCTTTGCGCTGCCGTCGGTGCTTGCCGAGGGCGCTTCCTCGGCTTCCGCGGTGACACCCTTGAGCAGGGCGTCGACCTCATCCTGGGAAAGGAAGTCCTGGCTCATCGTGCCGTCCCCGCAACGAGGCGGAAGGCGCGAAGCGCCCGAACCATGGTCAGTTCCTTGGGGACAGGGAGCGGGCGGGATGGGCGTCTGTTCATTACTGGATGATGAACGACGTGAATAACACGGCCTGCACCGGGGCGTCCGGCGCGGCCGTATCGGCGGGTTCCTTGGGTTCGGCTTTTTCCTTTGTTTCCGCCTTGTCCTTCGACTCTGCCTTGTCCTTGCGCTTCTCCGGGGCGGGCGGTTCAAGCGTGTTGTTCACGGTGTCGCGAATCTCGTTCGACAAGCGCTGGACGCCTTGCGCGGTCCCCAGCTCGGAGGCCTTCTTGGCCAGCAGGATCAGCATGATGCGGTGCTTGAGTTCCGGGTCATACTGCTTCAGCAACTCCAGTGCCGCCGGGTCGAGAACGCGCAACTGCACCTCGGCCTGCAGATAGGCCTCCTGCTGCTCGGTCTGCAGCTTCACCGTAAACGGCTTGTCGAACTTGTGGAAGGCAGGCGCCCCGTGTTCGCCTTTCTTGTCCTTCTTCTTGGCCTTGACTTCCGCTGCGGGGTCGTCGCCGTCGACCGCCTCGTCGGCGGCCTTCTTCTTCATCAGAAAATACGCCGCTGCGCCGCCGCCGATGGCCAGGACCAGGACGCCGATGATGATGAAAAGGATCAGCTTGCCCTTCTTCTTCGGGGGCGGCACTTCCGTCGCTGCTTCAGTTTCCGCTTTCTTTGCATCCGCCATCAGTTCTCTCCAGATCGATCAGAGGACATCCCTCGCGGGACTGCCGCCGACCGTCATCAGTCATCCGTCATCAGGCGAAGATGTCGATCATGCCGCGCCCGGCGCTGGTCCTTTCCGCTCCCGCCGTTGCCGGCAAGGCGATGGGCGAAGCATAGCGCACGCCTTGGTCCCTGCCAAAATCGATTTCGTTGCGGCGCGCGGACTGATTGGGCGACTCGGAGCCCACCTGGGCCTGGCCAAGGCTGACGCCGGCGTCGGCGAGCACCTCGCGCAGCCGGTGCAGCGAGCCTTCCAGAGCTTCGCGCACCGCCGGATTGGATGAGGTGAAGATGGCGCTGGCCTGATCGCCATGCATGGTGAGCGAAACCTCGACGCGACCGAGTTGGGGCGGGGTCAGGACCAGATCCGCCAACTGGCGGTTGTTGCCGATCATCCAGGTCAGTTTCTGGCCCACTTCGTCGGGCCAGCCGGTTTGCCCCAGCGGGGTGTCGATGCGCAGGCCCTTGCTGGATGCCGAAGGATTGGCCGGGGCGCCGGGTGTCATTGCCGCGGCGCGGTCGAGCAGGGCATGGAAATCATTGGCAGGGAGTTCGGCGGCATTGCTCTCGGCACGCTTGTGGCCCGCGTCGGCAGTAATTGCCGCATCGGGCGCAATCTTGCCGGCTGCCTGGCTGGTTCCGTCGGATTTTGCAGTCCCAGCCGTTGCAAGTGCTTCATCCGGTCTGGCCATGGCCGGTTTGGCCTTCTCCGGTCTGGGCGACGATCCATCCATGACCGCGTTCGGGGTTGCGGGCAGGGCTGTGAGCACCGCGGGCGCTGCCTGTTCCGCGACCGACTGGAGCCCGGCCAGCAACTTCTCATCGGGGCCAGAGGTCGGTACTTGGGCCGCAACAGGGTCCGCCGCGACGCTTGCTGCCGCCGCATTGGCCCCGAGCACGGGCAGCAGCGCTGACAGATCAACGCTGACAGCCGCGTTTGCGGCAGCGTCCGCCGCTGCGGCGTCCGTACTGTTCGCCGCATCCGTGGCTGCCGCCTTCTTGTCCATTTTCGACTTGAGCACCGCGGCAAAAGGCGATTCCGTCCCGCTCGCTCCCGTGTCGGTCGTTGCGCCATCGACGGAGCGACCGGCGGCGTCGTTCGGGCCGGGTGCGTTTATGCTGCCGGTTCCAGTCTGGACCGGCATCGGCGCCGGGTTGATCATCAAGTCGGGCATCGGTATTCCCTCGCGGTCCGGGTATTCATCACACCGGTAAACGCAAGAGGTGTGCCAGATCAATCCTTGTCCTTCTGAGCATGGCGACGGGCGGCTTGTTCGTCGCTGGCCTTCTGTTCCTGGCGTTGATCCTGGTAGGCGACCTTCGACCGGTGACGATCCGCCAGGGTATCGAAGGCCCGGACGCGCCCGCGCTTCACCACCCATTCCTGCTGCCCGGCGACCGTGCGCTGTTTGGTCTGGGTCATGGCGGCGTCGGCCTGGCCGATCGCCTCATCCAGCCGGGCGAGGAAGCTGGTGTAGTTCTGCCATGCGCCGGGCCTCAGCCCGTCCCGCGCCGCGAGCACGAAACGCGTCCGGTACTCCTCGCGGTATTCCACCAGGAGGCTGTGCCGCTTCGACGCTTCCTGTTCGCCCGCGATCAATTCGCCCAGTTTTCGCCCGGCTTCATCGAGGCGCAACTGGGAAAGGTCAAGCAGGGATTGCAGAGGGAAGGCGCGCGTCATGTCAGCGTCAGGGGAAATGCCACGGGCTATCTTACTTCGCCGCGAACAACTCGGCCAGACCTTGTCGCGATGAGGGGAGGTCGGCCTGTTCGTTCATCTGTTGCTGAAGAAACGCCTCCAGGCGGGGATTCATCATGATGGCGCGGTCGAGCAGCGGATCGGATCCGGCCGCGTAGGCGCCCACGGCGATCAGATCGCGCGCTCGCTGGTAGCGGGAATACAGTTGCTTGAACTGGCGCACCTGTTCCAGCTGGTCCGCCGTGATCAGGTTGGGCATCACGCGCGAAATGGATTGTTCGATGTCGATCGCGGGGTAGTGTCCGGCATCGGCCAGCAAGCGATTGAGCACGATGTGGCCATCGAGAATCGCGCGCGCCGCATCGGCGATCGGGTCCTGCTGGTCGTCGCCCTCGGCCAGCACCGTGTAGAAAGCCGTAATCGAACCGCCGCCGGCCGGGCCGTTGCCGGCGCGTTCGGCGAGTTGCGGCAGGCGGGCGAAAACCGAGGGAGGATAGCCGCGCGTGACCGGCGGCTCGCCGATCGCCAGAGCGATTTCGCGTTGCGCCATGGCGTAACGCGTCAGCGAATCCATGATCAGCAGCACATGCCGCCCCTGGTCGCGGAAGTGTTCGGCGATCGAGGTGGCATAGGCGGCCCCTTGCAGTCGCATCAGCGGACTGACGTCGGCCGGGGCGGCGACCACCACCGAACGGGCGCGGGTTTCGTTGCCAAGATTGAGCTCGATGAATTCCTTGACCTCCCGGCCGCGTTCGCCGATGAGGCCGACCACGATGACATCCGCTTCGGTGTAGCGCGCCATCATTCCGAGCAGGACGCTCTTGCCCACGCCCGAGCCGGAAAACAGGCCGAGCCGCTGGCCGCGCCCGACCGTCAGCAGGGCGTTGATGGCGCGGATGCCGACATCCATGGTATGACGGATCGGTTCGCGCAGCAGCGGGTTGAAGGGACGGCTGGCCAGGGAGCGCGTCTCCTTGGTTTCCAGCGGGCCGAGGCTGTCGAGCGGGCGGCCGTTGCCATCGACCACCCTTCCCAGCAGCGCATTGCCTACCGGCAGATGCTTGGCGCGGTCCGGTGCGCGGCGCTGCGGCGACGCCACCCGGCCCGGCGCCGGCGCCGCTTGCGGCGATTCCATGGGGATTACCAGCGCACCCGGCGACAGGCCGTAGACATCTTCGGCCGGCATCATGTACAGGCGATCCCCGGCAAAGCCGACAACCTCGGCCTCGACCGTGCCGTCGCCGGGGATCTGTATCAGGCACCCCGAGCCCAGCGGCAGCTTGAGCCCCGATGCTTCCATGACAAGGCCGTTGATGCGCGTCAGTCGTCCGGCGGCGAGCCAGGGCCGGACATCGGACAGGTGTTCGCGGCAATCGACGAGAAAGCGCGACAGATCGCCGGGATTCATTCTTTGCTTGCGGGCGCCGCGCCTGATGCGGGTCGAGCCGGCGCCTCGCTTTCGCTGCCGTCGATCCACGGCGCATGCTGGCCAAGGGCGTCCACCACGCGCCGCCAGCGCGATGCGAGGCTGGCATCCAGATGGCTGCCGCCGGCTTCGATGATCACATCGCCGCGCTTGAGCTTGGGGTCTTCTTGGATCCGGTGCCCGGCGTGGGCGAGCTGGTCACCGGCGCGCAGGCGGGCAAGCGATGCATCCTCGGGATTAAGGTGGATGGCGGTGTGCAGCAGGGGCAGTTGTTCCAGAGCCTCGCGAATCACGCCGAGCAGCACTTCCGGTTTGACCGCGACTGCCTGGCGGACAACCCGGCGAGCGATTTCGATGCTCAGCGCCAGCAGGTCCTGGGCAACGGCCTGATTGAGCTCCGCGATGCACTGCTCGAGTTTCTCCAGGGTTTGTGCCAGGCGCAAAGCCTCCTCGCGGCCCATGGCCTCGGCCTGCGCCTGCCCGGCGGCAAGGCCTTCGGCCTGTCCGGCGGCATACCCGGCCTGATGCCCTTCACTTCGCGCCTGTTCGCGCATGCGGCGGATTTCTTCGTCGTCGAGGGCCGGCGGAACCGGCTTGGCGGGACCAGCGGCCGGCTCGCCGGCAGTCTGGTCGAAACTGGCGAGCTCCCAGCGCTCCCAGGCGGTAAGCGATGACTTGGGATGCTCGCCCATGGTCATCAGACGAAGGCGTCGCCTTCACCTCCGCCGCCAAGCTGGAGCTGGCCTTCATCGGCAAGCCGGCGCGCGATCTTGAGGATTTCCTTCTGCTCGGCCTCGACTTCCGAAAGACGCACCGGGCCCTTTGATTCGAGGTCTTCCTTGAACATTTCGGCGGCGCGCTGCGACATGTTCTTGAAGACCTTGTCGCGCAGTTCCTGCGAAGCGCCCTTGAGCGCCAGGATCAGCGAATCCGACTGCACTTCGCGCAGCAGCAACTGTATTCCACGGTCATCGATGTCGAGCAGGTTTTCGAACACGAACATTTCGTCAAGGATCTTTTGCGCAAGTTCGGGATCGTATTCGCGCACATTGTCGACAATCGCGGTTTCCACCTGCTGGCCGACGAAGTTTAGGATGTCGGCCGCATGGCGGATGCCGCCCATCGGCGCCGCCTTCATGTTGCTCGAGGCGCCGGCCAGGATGCGCTTCATCGCCTCGTTGAGCTCGTGCAGCGCCGCCGGCTGCACGCTGTCGAGCGTGGCGATGCGCAGCAAAACGTCGTTGCGCAGGCGATCGGCGAAGTTTTTCAGGATCGCCCCGGCCTGGTCGAACTCGAGGTGCACCAGGATGGTGGCGATGATCTGCGGATGCTCGTTGCGGATCATGTCCGCCACGGTGGCGGCGTCCATCCATTTCAGGCCCTCGATGCCCGCCGTGTCCCCGCCGTGCATGATGCGGCTGATCAGGTTGGCGGCGCGGTCATCGCCGAGCGCCTTGGTCAGCATGGCCTTGATGGCTTCGTTGTCCACTGCGACCGGCGCACCCTTGGCCGCCTGGCCGGTGAACTGGTCGATGACTTTTTCGATGCGGTCGCGCGGCACCTGCTTCAGTGCCGCCATGGCATGGCCGAGCTTCTGCACTTCCTTCGGGCCGAGGTTCTTCAGGATCGCGGCGGCTTCGTCCTGGCCGAGCGAAAGCAGCAGGATGGCGGCATCTTCGACGCCTTTACTTTCCGTGCTCGCCGCCATCCACCCAGTCCTTGATCATGCTGGCGGCCGCCTTGGGATCCCTCTTCGCCAGCTCCCGCGCATCGGCCAGCTTTTCGTCATAGCCGCGGCGGCGGTGCAGCAGGCCATCGGCGCCGACCTCGAAGCCGCTGTCTTCCGGCGCCAGCCGCGGCGGTCCGGGCGCCATCAGTTTCTCGAACACCGGCTTCAGCAGGCGGGTCCATAACCAGAAGGCCGCGCCGGCGATCAACAGGTACCTTCCCAGTTCGAGGAGGATGGAGATCAATTTCTGGTTCTCATAGATCGGCGCATCGGCGACGACCTCCTTTTGCACCGCCGTGAAGGGGGCATTGGCGACATTCAGGGTGTCGCCGCGTTCCTTGCTGAAGCCCATCGCCTCGCGGGCAAGATTGGTGATCTGCTCGAGTTCGGGTGCGGTCAGGGGAACCGGAGCGACCTTCGGCTTGGTCGGGTCAGCCCGGTGATTGACCACCACCGCCACCGACAGGCGGCGCACCGTGCCCGGCACGCCCTTGGTGTGGCGAATGGTCTTGTCGACCTCGTAGTTGATGGTCGCGTTCCTGGTGAAGTTCTGCGAACTGTTGGCGCCGGCGGCCCCGGTGCCGGGCGCGGGGTTTACCGCTGGCTGGGTCAATGGGGCTGTCGCCGGCACCGGCGGCTGGTTGCTCAGGGCGCCCGGAATGCCTACGGCGACGGACGGCGCTCCGCTGCCGACTTCGGCGGTCTGCTGGCTGCGGATCGCGGTATCCGGAGTCGGGTTGGGCTTGTAGGTCTCGGCGACCTGGTCGGTCTGCGAAAAGTCGAGATCGGCCGTGACTTGTGCGCGGACATTGCTTGCGCCTACCACCGGCGCCAGGATGGCTTCGATGCGCTTGCCGTAGTCCGCCTCGACTTCGCGGACGAACTTGAGCTGGGTGGGGTCCAGGCCGGCATCGCGCAAGGGGTCGCGCTGCTGCGAGATCAGCCGGCCTTCCTGGTCGATCACGCTGACATTGCTCGGGCTCAGTTGCGGCACGCTGGAGGCAACCAGGTTGACGATGCCCGCGACCTGCACCGGCTCCAGCGTGCGCCCCGCATGCAGGCTGACCAGAACCGACGCGGAGGTCTTCTGGTCGTCGCGCAGGAAGGCGCTCTGCTTGGGAATCGCCAGATGCACGCGGGCGCCGCGCACGGCGGCCAGCGATTGCACCGAGCGGGCCAGTTCGCCTTCGAGGGCGCGCTGGTAGTTGATCTGCTCGGCGAACTGGCTGACGCCGAGCTTCTGCGTTTCCATCAGTTCGAAGCCGACCAGCCCTCCCTTGGGCAGGCCCTGCGACGCCAGCCGCAGCCGTGTGTCATGCACCACGGCCTGCGGCACCAGGATGCTGCGCCCGCCGTCGCCGAAGCGGTAGGGAATGTTCTGCTGCGACAGCGCGGCGACAATCTGCCCGCCGTCCTTCTCGTCCTGGATCGTGAACAGCAGGGCAAAGGGCGGATCCCGCGTCCACAGCCAGCCGCCGATCAGCAGCGCCAGCAACAGCGCCGCGCCAGCCATGCCAATCACCTTCTGGCGCTGGTCGAGGCGGTTGAAAGCCTCCATCGAAATCGGGAACGGGGTCGCCGCCGTATTGTCTGCCATGCCTTGCCTGTGTTGTAGTTACATGTCGGGTAACTTGCCCGCTCGCGGATTGTGGACTGCCCCTGCAAGAGCGGTTCCCGAAAGAAGCGGCAATTTTTGCCGGCATATCGGAAGCCTGGTTTCCTTGTTGAGTGCGGGCGATTCTGCCATCATCGGACGTCATGAACGCTTCCCCGGCTTCCGCCGCCCAACCCAGCAGTGCCGCTGTCGCTCCCGCCGAGGCCCAACATCTTGCCGAAGCCTTTCGCGTTTTCAGCCAGGCATCGGAGGAGTTGGCCGCCGCCTACAGCGAGCTGCAGGGGCAGGTCGCCCGGCTGACCCACGAGCTGGCGGCCGCCAACGGCGCGCTGCGCCAGCAATACCAGGAGAAGGCGGCGCTGACCGAGCGCCTGACCCTGCTGCTCGATGCGCTGCCGGCCGGTGTCGTGGTGCTCGACGGCGGCGGCAGCGTGCTGCAGGCCAATCCGGCGGCGAGCCGGGTTCTGGGCGGTGCGATAATCGGCGCCGGCTGGGCGGCGATCGAGGCCGGTGCCCTCGTCGCCAGTGAAACGCCGGGCGAGTTCCTGGCCGGCGAGCGACGGCTGGCAGTGGCCGTCACCGCGCTGGATTCCGCGGGCGGGCGCATCGTGCTGCTGCATGACGTGACCGAAACCCAGCATCTCAAGACCCAGGCCGAGCGCAACCAGCGCTTGGCGGCGATGGGTGAAATGGCGGCGCAACTGGCCCATCAGTTGCGCACGCCGCTGGCGGCAGCGCTGCTCTACGCGGGCAATCTGGAGAACCCGGAACTGGCGCCGGCCAGCCGCGTCTCGATCGCGCAAAAGACCGTGGCGCGCCTGAAGCACCTCGAGCGCCTGATCCAGGACATGCTGATGTTCGCTCGCGGCGAAGTGCTCGGGCGCGAGACGTTCGCCGTCGCCGACCTGTTGTCCGAGTTGGCGCAGACCTTCGAACCGCTGGCGAAAAGCCGCGGCATCGCTTTTTTGGTGACCGACGACAGTGCGGGCGGGATGCTTGCCGGCCATCGCAAGTCGCTCGTCGGGGCGCTGACCAATCTGCTCGAGAATGCCCTGCAAGCCGTCGATTCAGGCGGGCGTATCGATCTTGATGCGCGGCGCGATGGCTCGCTGCTGCTGCTTTCCGTGCGCGACAATGGGCGCGGCATGGATGCCCGGACCACCGCGCGGCTGTTCGATCCCTTCTTCACCACCCGCGCCGACGGCACGGGCCTCGGCCTAGCCATCGCGCGCGGCGTTGCCCGCGCCCACGGCGGCGGCATCGAAGTCGTTTCCAGCCCCGGCGCCGGCGCCGAGTTCACCCTGACCCTGCCATGTCCGCCTCGCTGAGGATTCTGGTGGTCGAAGACGACGACGCGCTGCGCGATGCGCTGCTGATCACGCTCGAAGCGGCCGGGCATCATGCCACCGGGGCCGACGGCGGCCCGGCGGCGCTGACCGCGCTGGCCGGCGAACGCTTCAGCATGGTGGTCTCCGACCTGCGCATGGATCCGATGGACGGCCTGACGCTGCTGGGCGAAATTCGCCACCGGCATCCGGCCCTGCCGGTGCTGCTGATGACGGCCTTCGGCGACGTCGACAAGGCGGTTGCGGCGATGCGCGGCGGCGCATGCGACTTCATGCTCAAACCCTTCGAGCCGAAGACGCTGATCGAGCAGATTGCGCGCTACGCGGTGCCGCCGCCGCCCGCCGATGGAGTGATCGCCGCCGATCCGAAAACGCGCGAAACCCTGCTCATTGCAGCGCGCGTGGCGAAGACCGATGCCACGGTCCTGCTCACCGGCGAGTCGGGAGTCGGCAAGGAAGTCTTCGCGCGCTACATCCATGAGCAATCGACGCGCGCGCGCGGGCCGTTCGTCGCCATCAACTGCGCCGCGATCCCCGACAACCTGCTCGAAGCGACGCTGTTCGGCTACGAGAAGGGCGCCTTCACCGGCGCGCAAACCGCGCAGGCCGGCAAGTTCGAGCAGGCCAACGGCGGCACCCTGCTGCTCGATGAAATATCCGAAATGCCCCTGGGACTCCAGGCCAAGCTCTTGCGCGTCCTGCAGGAGCGCGAGGTTGAACGGGTGGGCGGCAAGAAGCCGGTGGCCCTGGATATTCGCGTGCTCGCCACCAGCAACCGCGACATGGGCAACGAGGTGCGCAACGGGCGCTTCCGCGAGGACCTCTACTATCGGCTCAACGTCTTTCCGCTGGAGATTCCGGCGCTGCACCAGCGCCCCGGCGACATCCTGCCGCTGGCCCGCCACTGTCTGGCGCGACTGGCGGCCGCCTCGCGTCGCGCGGCAAGATTTGCCGCGGCGGCCGAAGCGCGGCTGGCGGCCTACCCCTGGCCGGGCAACGTGCGCGAGCTGGAAAACGTCGTCCAGCGCGCCCTGATCATGACCGCCGGCGAGTTGATCGAGGCCGACAGCCTGCCGCTCAATGGCGCCATGGCGCCGGTCGGCGCGCTTTCGCCGGCAGCATCGCCAGACGCGCCGGTCGCCGCGGCGTCAGCGCCGACTGTCGCGGAAAGCCCTGCCAATGCTGGCTTCCCGCCCAACATGAAGGACCTGGAGCGGCAGCACATCCTCGATACCCTGGCCAAGGTCGGCGGCTCGCGCAGGAAGGCCGTGGCGATTCTGGGCATTTCCGAGCGCACCTTGCGCTACAAGTTGTCCCGCTACCGGGACGAGGGATTCTTCAATGACGAAGAGGAGGCCTGAGCGGCAAATGAATCCCGGCACGCCGATTGCTATTCCTTTCGTGAGTGAATTCAAGTAAGGTTTTGGCCATGGCCATCGATACACGACAAATCGACCAGATGCTCTCCGAACTGCGTTCTGCCTCCGCCCTGGCAGGCAGCAAGCCGACGGGCAGCGCCGCGCCGGTAGACGGGCCGGATTTCTCGCAGGTGCTCAAGTCCACCATCGACCAGGTCAACGCGGCCCAGCAGCAGGCGCACAAGATGGCCGAGGATTTTTCCAGCGGGCAGAGCGACGTGAACTTGCAGGATGTCATGATCAACCTGCAAAAGGCCAACCTGTCGTTCCAGCAGATGGTGCAGGTGAGGAACAAACTGGTGTCGGCGTATCACGACATCATGAACCTCCAGGTCTGACCCGGACCGGGTAGGCAGCAGACCGGCTGCTGCCGGCGCGACGCGCTATCATGGCGGCCTTTGGTTCCCGGCCTTTCCACCCCCGATCATGTGGTTCCGCAACCTCCAGGTTTTCCGACTCAGGCCCGAATGGGCGTATGGCGCCGACGCTCTGGCGGACGTCCTGCAAAAAGGATTGTTTCAAGGCTGCGGCGCAATCGATCGCGCGGCGCGCGGCTGGGTGCCGCCGCGCGGCACTGAAGGCGAACTGGTCTTTTCCGTCGAGCGCCAGCAACTGATCGCATTGGGCATCGAGCAGAAGTTGTTGCCTGCCTCGGTGGTGCGTCAGTATGCACAGGCGAAACTGGCTGAAATCGCGGTGGCACAGGGCTACAAGCCGGGGCGCAAGCAGTCGCGCGAGGTGTTCGACCAGCTTGAAGCCGAACTGCTGCCCCGCGCGTTCGTCAAGCGCAGTCTGAGCTACGTCTGGATCGATCCGGTCAATCGCTGGCTGCTGGTGGACGCCGCATCGAGCGGCCGAGCCGATGAAGTGATGGAGCATCTCAAGCTGTCCCTCGGCGAGCTGCCGGTCATCCTGATCAAGACCCAACTGGCGCCGGCGACCGCCATGACGCAGTGGCTGGCGGCGGGCCGGGCCCCCGGCAGTTTCACCATCGACCGCGATTGCGAACTGCGCGCCATGGCCGAAGAGCGCGCCGCCGTGCGGTACGTGCGCCACAACCTCGACAGCGACGAGGTGCGCAGTCACATTGCCGGCGGCAAGACGGCCACCCGCCTGGCGCTGACCTGGAACGATCGCATTTCATTTGTGCTGACCGATCAGTTGCAGATCAAGCGGCTGGCATTTCTCGATGTGCTGAAGGAAGACGCCGAGCGCCAGGCCGAAAACGCCGATGACCTGTTTGCCGCCGACTTCGTTCTGATGTGCGGCGAACTGGCGCAGTTGCTCGGGCATCTGGTTGAAGTACTCGGCGGGGAGGGCGAATAGGATGCGGCGCACACTTGTCGCCTTGCTGGTGCTCGTCGGGGGTGCAAGCGGCTGCGTGCCGGCACGGGCCGACGGCGTTGACGTGGGCAAGCCCTCCAGCGTGCGCAATCTGGTGCCGGCCGGGACCATCGAGAAGCAGGCGGCGCAGGAATACGAGCAGCTCAAGCGCCAGGCCGCAGCGAAGCGCGCACTGGGGCCGGACGATCATCCGCAGGTAAGGCGCTTGCGCGCCATCGCGGCGCGCATGATCCCCTTCGCCGAACGCTTCAATCCGCGTGCCCGCCAGTGGCAATGGGAGGTGAACCTGATCGGTTCCAGGCAGGTCAATGCTTTCTGCATGCCCGGCGGCAAGATCGCCTTCTTCAGCGGGATTCTCGATGCCTTGAAGCTGACCGACGACGAGGTGGCGATGGTGATGGGCCACGAGATCGCCCACGCGCTGCGCGAGCATGCCCGCGAGCGCATCGCGAAGAGCCAGATTACCCAGTTGGGCGCCAGCCTGTTGGGCGAACTGGTGGGCGGCGGGCGCTATGCCGGCGCTTTCCAGTTGGGCGGCAATCTGCTGTCGCTGAAGTTTTCGCGCGATGAGGAATCGGAAGCCGATGTGGTCGGGCTGGATCTCGCCGCCCGGGCCGGATTTGATCCGCGCGCCGGCATCAGCTTGTGGCAGAAGATGGCAGCCGCCAACAGCAGGGCGCCGCTGGAATTCCTTTCAACCCACCCGGCGGGCGAAAGTCGCATCAGGGAAATCGAGAAGCACCTGCCGGATGTGATGCCGCTCTACGAAAGGGCCCGCAGCGGCCGCAACTAGGCGGCGCCGGCGCTACGCCGGAGAAGCGCCGGGCACTGGCGTGCGCTCAGCCCATCCCGGATTCGCGGGCCTTGCGCTCTCGTTCGACCTTGATGATGTAACGCTGGATCAGGGTCAGCGTGGGCCCGGGCAAATTCAGGAACTCACAGCCGGCACGTTGCGACTTGATGCCGTTGCGCGTTACGGTCTCGAACACGCTGCGTACCACGATCGAGCCGGACACTGCGCCGACCTCGGGCAGATCGATCCTGCACGTCAGTTGCAGGCCCGTTTCCAGCGGAATATCGAGCGGAATCGAGATGATGCCGAGTCCGCCGCCGCTGATGTCCCCGATTTGGACTTCCAGCATTCGCGGTTCGCCGCTTGCGGCAGGGAAGGCGATGACGCACTTCAGCGGGCGGACGATGGGCGTGGCCAGCCGGTAGTACTCGCGACGCTGCAGGCGCAACACGCTGTCGGGCAGGGCGGCGAAGAACGCCGGCCCGCCCTTGGTCTCGACCCGCCTTAGCCCGCGCAGGATGAACTGGATCTTGACCCTGTCGAGTTGCGTGACGCAGAAGAGTTTCTCCGCATCCAGCGCCTTGCGGTTCATCTCCGGACTGGCACCGAGATCCAGGAAAAGACCGTTGTCATTGTAGCTGATCAGACTGGTCAGCACCAGGTCGCGGCCCTCGTTGAAGAACATCGTGACCTGCGAAACGTGTTCAACCATGCCGCGAAAAACCGAAAACATCTCGGCCTTGCTGTTCAGCATGTACTGGCTGAAGTCATCCGTCGACAGCAACTCGGCCGCCAGCTTTTGTGCCGGGGACGGCACCGCAACGGGTGCGGGCGCTTCCTGACTGGGGAGATGGTCGGCTTCGGTACCGCTCATGGTTTGACAAACGCCGGGGCAGAAATAATCGAGCTTTCGATGTTAGCCGAGATTTTACCCAGTCAGGCCGTCGGGAAGCGCGCCTTCGCGCTCCACCTGGTAGATCCATGCCAGCAGTTCGGCGATCGCAATGTAGAGTTGCGGAGGGATTTGTCCGTCGAGGTCGACTTGCGAAAGCAGGGCGACCAGTTCCGGCGATTCGTGCACAAACACCCCGTGCTCGCGGGCGCGGGAGATGATTTCCTCGGCGATCAACCCGCGTCCCTTCGCCACCACGGTTGGCGCCGAGGTCCCCGGCGCATATTTCAGCGCCACCGCCAGCGACTTCTGTTCGCCGTCCCTACTCCTGGATGTCATGGGTCACCTGCAAGCCCAGCAGCGGCACGCCGGCTGCCGCCATCGATTTCTCCAGGGACGGCGCGGCGTCGCGCAGATCGGCGGCGCTGGCACCACGTGGCGTGGCGATGACGATTCTCGCCCCTTGCGCGGTCAGGCTGAGTCGCGCATCGAGTTCCCCCAGGCGCGGCGTGACCAGGCGCAGCGACGTGATCCATCCCCTGTCCGTCTCCGGCTGCCCGTCGCCGCTGCGCCGCTCATCCGGCTCGATCTGCCAGTCCAGCGACTGACCCGGCCAGACTTCCCCGTGCCAGGCCAGGCGCTGCGTTGCCGCAGCGTCCAGTTGTTGCTGCACCAGCGGCCGCAGATCTTCGGGCACCGCCTGGGCCGGATTGGCCGCTGTCGCTGGCTGAGCGCCGGTCTGCTGGCGCGCTTCATCGCTGCCGAACAGGTTTTGCAGGAGCACCATCGGCCCGGACAGTTCGGCGGCCCGCCCGCCCGAGGTTGCGCGGGTAGCGGCAGCGCCGCCTTCATGGCCGGCCGTCGCTGGGCTTTCGGTTGTCGAATGTCGCGCCTGCGGCTCGACCAGCAGGTCGCCCAGCGGGCGCCGGCCCATGACCCACTGCACCTGGTGGGCTTCGTAGAACAATCCGCTCTGGCTGACGGCCTTGGCCAGTTTTGGCGCAAGATCGGCGGCCAGGCTGGCGGTATCGGTGGAAGCGGCAGGGAGCAGTGCCGGCCCCCGAGTGAGGGGCGCCGCCGGCGGCGCGGAGCCATCGCGGGCGAGCAGGGCGCCGATCAAGCGGGCGGCGGGTGACAGGCTGGTGAATTCGTAACTTGCCGCCGCGAGATCGCCGGGACCGCCGCGATTGGCCAGTTGGGCGACGATCAGGCGCGGCGTGCGGTCGATCACCACCAGTTCCAGCGTATCGCCGGCCTTGGCCCCCTCGGGCAGCGCCAGCGTCAGGGAGCGGCCCGCGACCAGGGCCTTGTAGGTATTCTCCGGCAGGACTTCCTGGATTCGGGCCGAAAAGGCCTGCCCGGGGCGCAGTTCCGTCAGGTCGGCCGGTATTTCGGCAACCGGCGCGATCGGGTGCAGCGCCGTTTCGGTCTGCATCCGCATGCGGACGCCGACATCGTTGGGGATCAGTACCACGGCACTAACCCGGGGTCACGGACTGCTTCGGGTCGGGCAGTTGCCTGCCTCACCGCGCGGGACGAGCTACGTCCCCAGGCCGCCGGTAGCGGCCTCCCCGGCGCCGGCCGCATAGGCCTTCTCGACATCGCGCCGGCGCGCGGTGTTGCCGAGATACTTGCGCACGTGCTCCATCCATGGTTCGGTGTGGCGGCGCACTTCCGCGTCGTCTTCAAGGATGCGCTGAATCAGGCTGCGCTTGCGCGCCAGTTCGACGGCCGGCAGGTCGTTGTCGTCGGCACCGGCCATCAGGCTGTTGCGCAAGGTGGCGACACCGTGCTCGAGTTCGATCAGGTTGTCCCACTCGCCCGCGCGCGCGGCGTCCACCATGCGCGACGACAGCAGGCTCATTTCTTCGTAGAGTTCGATCTGGGAAGGCATCCGGTGCATCGTAGCCATCATGCGGCAGCCTTGTTGCGCGAAGCTACGGCGGGATCATCGGCTATTTCTTCCCAGGCGGTCTTGATTTCGGTCAGCAGGCGACTGACTTCCCGCAGCGCCGCAGGGTCGTTGTGCAGGTTGGCGTATATCAGGCGCAGCACCAGATAGTCATAGAGCGCAGCCAATCGCTCGGCCAGTTCGTCGCCCGCCGAGAAGTTGAGGCTGCTCCGAAGTCCGTTGGCGACAATGTCTATGGCGCGGGAAATGGCTTGCCCCTTGTCGGCAATGCGCCCCTGTTGCATGCCATCGTCAGCCTTGGCGATGGCCAGCAACGCGCCGTCGAACAGCATGAGGATCAGGCGGTGCGGATCGGCAGCGGCGACGCCGGTTTCGATGCCCACTGTGGCATAGGTTTGCGCGGAGTTGGGGGACGCGAACTGCATGACTCTCTCTCCTGATTAATTGTTCGAGGGCAGGCTGGCGAGCTGCTGCGTCAAGTATTGGCTGGTCTTGTTCAGGCTGGTGACGAGGGTATCGAGCCCGGCGAATTGGGCGCGATAGCGTGCCTCGATTTGCGTCAGGCGCAAGTTGAGCGAATCACGGCTCAGGCCGATGCTCTTGATCGAGGCAGTGATGCCGTCGGTCCGGTTGGCGATCAGGCCGTCGAACCCGACGCTGGACTCCAGGTCGGTGTTGAAGCGTACGGCGATGCCCTCATTGCCGCTCGTGGTCTGCGTGAATAGCGAGGTTACGTCCTTGCTCGGGTCGGCCAGGGCTGCGGCGAGCTTGGTGCTGTCGGTGGACAGCGACCCGTCCTTCTGGACTGTGATGCCAATGTCCGACAACGAGCTTATGCCGCCGGCGACCCCTGTCACGCTGGTGTGCACCAGGTTGCTCAACTGGGATTGCAATGAGCGCACCGTGCTGTCACCCGTAAGCACCGCCGCCTTTTTGGTGGCGGCATTGTAGTTCGAGTTGGTCTTCAACAACCCGACGGCGATGTTGTACGCCTTGACAAACGCGTCGATGGCGGAGGTGGTTGCCGCCGTGTCGGTGGCGATGGTCAGAGTCGCCGTGCCTGGCGTTGCCGGCGTGCCCTTGGCCAGGTTGAGCGTCACGCCGGAGATGGCGTCAGTGATGGTGTTGGAGGACCTCGTGATGGCGAAGCCATTGATGGTCAGCGTGGCATCCTGGGCGTTCTGATCCGTGGTCAGGTTGGCGCCAATCAGGTCGGTCAGGCGGCGGGTCCCGTCGCCGTTGGTGGTGGGCGCACCGACGGTGATGGCACCGGTGGTGCCGGTCGTCTTCGAGGTTAGCACCAGCCGGTCTGCGGTGCCGTCATTGATGATGGCCGCGGTCACGCCGGCGTCCGCCAGGTTGATTGCGTCGCGGATGCCTGAAAGGGTGCTATTGCCCGTCAGGTTGATATCGACGGGCGTGCCGGCGCCGATCGTGATGCGCAGGGTGCCGGTGTCGAAGGTATCGGTGCCGTAATTGACGTTGGTGTGAAGCGTATGCGCCTTGGCCAGCTGGGTCACCGCGATGTCGTAACTACCGGCGACAGCGTTGCTCGACGCCGAGGCGCTCAGCACGGTGGTATCGGACACTGCGGCAGACTTGCCGGTGAGGGTGCTGGTGTTGGCCAGGGTCCTGGCCGCTGTTTGAAGGCTCGACAGCGCACCCTTGAGCGAACCATACGCCGTGAGCTTGGCGTTATAGTCGGCTTCCTTGTTCGCCAGCTTCGTCAATGGTTGCTGCTCTATCTGCATCAACTTGCTGACGATGGCGTTGACGTCGAGTCCCGACGCAAGTCCGGGCGACGAAATTGAACCTGTGGTGGCCATGTGCGTGTGCTCCTGCCTATATGGCTACTATAACGGAAACGCCCGCCGAATCTGTAGGGGCCCGTTCCCCGCGTCGTGGCGGTGCCGCGCCCGTTCCGCAATGCGTGTAAGTCACCCCCAGGGAACTGCCGTCGTGGAGCGGCGGGATGGGGAGGGGGTCGGCGAGGATCGGCGACCGACGGCCGATCATCTTGGTCAGCCATTCAGGCTGCTTTGGCGGGGGGCGAGCCGCCGCTGTTTGCAGGGAAATCAAACAAACATGCATTTATTCAATTAGATAGATTAAGTGCCCCGCTGTCGGCCGCCGTCTCTCGGTACCACCGCCACTGACTAATATGGATGCAGCAGGGGTTCGGACGTCCCTTGGTGAGATTTGAGCGATCGCCGCCCCTAAAGTTTTCAGTCAGCCAACCGTAAAGAACTCCAACTGCGGTGAATATGCCTGGCTTGCCTGAGGCGACCCGAAGCTGATGGCACTGATGCCGTCTTTGCAAGAACCCGAGTAAAGGAGCTTTTTCATGGCACAAGTCATCAACACCAACGTCGCGTCGCTGTTCTCTCAGCAGGCGCTGAACAAATCGAACATTCGCCTGCAGACCGCCATGCAGCGCCTGTCCTCCGGCCTCCGCATCAACAGCGGCAAGGACGATCCGACGGGCCTGGTGCTGGCCACCGGATTTGACAGTCAGGTTCGCGGCGCGAACCAGGCCGCGCGCAACGCCGCCGACGCCATTTCGGTCGCGCAAACCAATGATGGTTATGTGGGACAGGTCGTCGAGAATCTGCAACGCCTGCGTGAAATCGCGGTGCAACTGGGCGGCACGGCCGCAGGTGTCGAAACTACTGCGCTTGTCGCTGAAAACGCCCGCATTGCGGCGTTGACAGGGGCTACCGGAAACGTCGTGGTGAATTCAAACGGCGGCACGATAGCCGGCGTTGGTACTGCGCTGCCGGTAATGGCCGGTGTCACGATCGCCAACATCGATGCAAATCTCACCACGGCAAACACCACACGTGCCAGCTACGGTGCCGACATGGCGACGTTCTCCTCGGCGGTGGCCAACCTGCAGGTCCAGTCGGTGAATTTGTCGGCGCAATACAGCCGCGTCATGGATACCGACTACGCCATCGAAACCACCAACATGATCCGCAACCAGATTCTGCAACAGGCGGGTACGGCCATGCTGGCGCAGGCGAACCAGATTCCGAGCGGCGTCCTGAGTCTGTTGCGCTAAACCAGGCAGCGGTCCGACGCATCGAAGCGGGATGATGCAACTGAGCTCCGGAGCAAAAAGCCGATGAATTGCAATCCGGAGTCTTGCCCATGAACCGTCATCGTGTTGGCCGCCTGCATTACCTGAGCAGTCCAGGGAATGCATTGTGTGAAGGGTATGCATCATGATCATCCAGAATGGGAACTACGCGAATCAGCAATCGCCGCCTGCCGGGCGTGTCAGTGACGATGCGTCGAGGGTCGTTCTGGCTGCCGCAGGTGTCGGCGCCGGGCGCGGGGTTGAATTGCCCCAGGGTACTGCCCAGCCCGTAGCTTCGCGGCCAGTGCCGGCCGAACAATTGAAGCAGGCCGTGGAGACGATCAACAAGGCGCTGAAACTGTCGAACCGCAACCTGGAATTCAGCGTCGACGAAGAGAGCCACCGGGTAATAGTCAAGCTGACCGACACGGAAACCGGCGAGGTGATTCGTCAGATTCCGTCGGAAGAGACCCTTGCCATTTCACGGTCGATCGGCGAATTCCAGCAGGGACTGTTGCTGCATCGCCAGGCATAGCGGCGCAGGAATCCGGGTAAAGGAGCGTTTTCATGGCACAAGTCATCAACACCAACGTCATATCTTTGTTCTCGCAGCAGGCGCTGAACAAATCGAGCATTCACCTGCAAACTGCCATGCAGCGACTGTCCTCGGGTCTGCGCATCAACAGCGGCAAGGACGACCCCACCGGCCTGGTGCTGGCCACGGGCTTTGACAGCCAGGTTCGCGGCGCGAACCAGGCCGCGCGCAACGCCGCCGACGGCATTTCGTTGGCACAAACCAACGATGGCTATGCGGCCCAGGTCGTCGAGAACCTGCAACGCCTGCGCGAGATCGCGGTGCAACTGGGCGGCACGGCCGCGGGTGTTGAAACCACGGCGCTGGCCGCTGAAAACCTTCGCATCAAGGCCTTGATGAATGCCACGACCACCGCCGTGGTGGTGACCTCCAACGGCGGCACGATAGCCACTACCGGCACCACGATCGCCACGACCGCGGGCCTGACGATTGCCAATATCGATACCGATCTCACGGCGGCCAACACCGCACGCGCCAGCTACGGCGCCGACATGGCGACTTTCTCGTCGGCGGTCGCCAACCTGCAGGTGCAATCGGTGAACCTGTCGGCACAATACAGCCGCGTGATGGACACCGACTATGCCATCGAAACCACCAACATGATCCGCAACCAGATTCTGCAACAGGCGGGCACGGCCATGCTGGCGCAGGCCAACCAGATTCCGAGCGGCGTCCTGAGTCTGTTGCGCTAAACCAGGCGGCGGTCCCCCGCATCGTGGCGGATCAGCTCGAATTGAGAAAGTCGAAACTTCGCCGGCCCTAAAGATTTCAGCCGGGCAACCGTTAAGGATTGCAACAGCGGTGAATATGCCCGGCTTGAGTGAGGCGACCCGAAGCTGATGGCACCGATGCCGTCTTTGCAAGAACCCGAGTAAAGGAGCGTTTTCATGGCACAAGTCATCAACACCAACGTCATATCCCTGTTCTCGCAGCAGGCGCTGAACAAATCGAGCATTCGCCTGCAAACTGCCATGCAGCGACTGTCCTCGGGTCTGCGCATCAACAGCGGCAAGGACGACCCCACCGGCCTGGTGCTGGCCACGGGCTTTGACAGCCAGGTTCGCGGCGCGAACCAGGCCGCGCGCAACGCCGCCGACGGCATTTCGTTGGCACAAACCAACGATGGCTATGCGGCCCAGGTCGTCGAGAACCTGCAACGCCTGCGCGAAATCGCGGTGCAACTGGGCGGCACGGCCGCGGGTGTTGAAACCACGGCGCTGGCGGCTGAAAACGTCCGCATCAAGGCCTTGATGAATGCCACGACCACCGCCGTGGTGGTGACCTCCAACGGCGGCACGATAGCCACTACCGGCACCACGATCGCCGCGACCGCGGGCCTGACGATTGCCAATATCGATACCGATCTCACGGCGGCCAACACCGCACGCGCCAGCTACGGCGCCGACATGGCGACTTTCTCGTCGGCGGTCGCCAACCTGCAGGTGCAATCG
>WBZP01000472.1_pt1 | contig 53988 bp, 48 predicted proteins | sample 5204301 | NCBI WGS metagenome assembly WBZP01 (sample SAMN12412401, study PRJNA552823) | activated sludge metagenome | isolation source: activated sludge from nitrification reactor of wastewater treatment plant... | place: USA: Pennsylvania | collected 2017
CTGGCAGGTCACCTGCGAGGCGCAGCTCACCGCGGCGGTCCGCACGGGCATCGAAGAGGCCGGGATCACCGTCGAGTCGTCGGATCTGACCATGTTGGCCACCTCGACGGTCGAGCTGGACTCCGTCGAGGCGGCCAAGGCCGTGCTGCGGCTCGTCGACGCGCTCGAGGACCACGACGACGTGCAGCACGTGTACGCCAACATGGACATCGCCGACGACGTGCTCGCCGCGATCGACGCGTGAGCGATCCGGCCGCTGCCGATCGGGATCCGGTCGACCCGGCGGATCCCGACCTCCGGATCGGTGATCCCGCTCCGGAGTTCACGCTGCCCGGTGTCGACGGCCGCAACGGCCAGTCGCTCGACGTGACGCTGTCGGATCTGCGGGGAAGGCCGGTGGTGGTCGCCTTCTACCCGGCGGACGACTCGCCGGTCTGCACGGCGCAGCTGAGCGAGTACACGAGGACGATCGGCGAGTTCGACCGCCTCGACGCGTCGGTGCTGGCCATCTCGCCGCAGTCGCCCGAGTCGCACCGGGCCTTCGCCGCGGCCCAGGACGGGTTCGCGTTCCCGTTGCTGTCCGACGAGGACCTGGCGGTCGGCCGATCCTTCGGCGTCGTCGGACTGCTCGACCTGTACCGGCGCTCGACGTTCGTCATCGACGCCGCCGGGATCGTCCGCTACGCGCACCGCTACCTCAACGCCGGCACCGGCTACCAGAGCACCCCCGACCTCGTCACCATCCTCTGCCAGATATAGGGGTCCGCACTCACATCCCTTGTCACAATCCCGACCTCAGAATTCCGGCGACCCGACCTGATCCAGCTTGCGCAGCACCGTCAGCGCGCACCACTCGGGCGATCGACGGATCTGACGCCACGTGAACCGCAACGGCCACCACCCGTGGACGACGAGCAGGTCCTGGCGCCAGCGGTCGAGCTCGAAGCCCTCACGGTCGCCGTGGACCCCGAACCCGTCGCCCTCCAGGAAGACGTGGTGATCGGGATAGGCCAGGTCGAGGCGGAACCTGTGCCCGTCGACGACGACGTCGTGCTGGCGGACCGGTGTCGGTGCCCCGAACGTCCTCAGCGCGGCGATCAGCTCGACCTCCAGATCGCTCTCGGCCGCGGCGGAGTCGATGTCGATCGATCGCAGGAGGTCGCCGATCGGTCCCGCCCCGTTGCGACCCTGCGCCGAGATCCGCCTGTAGATCCGCCACACCTCCTCGAAGGTGGTGCGACCCGTGTGAACCGCTCGGTGCAGGGCCTTCTCCAGGTCCTTGTCGGTCACCTGCAGGCCCATGTCGACGAGCGTCCGCGCGGGGGTGGTGACCGGGACGCCCCTCAGCTCCATGGTCTCGACGTCGAGCAGGTCCTCGGTGCGGTGCACCACGACGTCGTCGAGCCAGTGCGAGCTGCGCCGCGCCACCGAGGCGTGCGGCGTGTGGATGCTCCGGCCGATGAGGTGGTGGAGCTCAGCTGCGGTCCGGTGAGAGACCACGCCGCCGCTGCGCCACGCCGCGGCGAGGGTGCGCTGGTCCTGGGTCACCGGAGCACCGGCGATCCGGAAGAGGTCGTAGCCGATCCGGTCGGCCCGTCCCTGTTCCACCCGGTAGCGGATCTGGCGTCGGGTGAGGCCAGCGTCGAGTGCGTCGGTCGCCCGGTACAACCCGTGATGCGCCGCGGTCCACCGCTGCAGTCGTCGATCGGGGCTCTCCTCCACGGAGGACAGGAGTACCGATCAGGGAGTGAGTTGTCACCGGGGACCGCGACCCGTTGATTCTGGGGTCGGGATTGTGACAAGGGTTGTGAGTGAGGACCCCTATATCACTGGGCGACGCCGAGGAGGCGGGCCCGGGTGACCGATCGGACGCCGGTGTGCAGGCTGATCGCAGCGACCACCCATGCGATGGCGCCCAGGATCCACCCCGTGTTCGGCGATCCCCCGAGCAACGTCCCGGTCGACTGGCTGTAGGCGATGCCGATCATCGGCAAGGTGATCAGCCCCGACGCCTGCTGGGCCGCGGCGGTCGAGCGCACCCGGGCCGACAGGCGCAGCACCAGCGACAACGTCAGCAGCAGGAACGGCGGGATGATCCACAGCATCAGGACCCACCACTGCGATGTCGGGAAGAACCAGCCCCCGACGTCGGGCCCCACCACCAGGTTGACCACCAGCGAGTACATGCCGAAGCCGACGAGCGTCGTCACGTAGCCGGGCACGAAGCTGGCGAACAGCTTGCCCAGGTAGATCTCGCGCACCGAGGCGGGGGAGTGGGCCAGGAACTCGCCGGTTCCCCGCTCCCGCTCGCCGACGAGGGTGGCGGCGCCGACCGCGGTGGAGATCGTCAGCGGCACCACCACCGCCACCGGCGCGAACAGGTACACCGCCAGGGCGAAGGCCGTCCGACCCTGCGGCGAGCTGCCCTGGATCTGGGCCTGGGCCTGGGCCGGGAGGATCTTGAGCGCCTGGCTGGCCTGCTGAACCACGTTGATGTCGCCGATGCGGGTGATGGTCAGGAGCAGGATCGTCGGGATCACGAAGAAGAACAGCGAGCCGAGCGCCACCATCGGGATCCAGTAGTCCTTGGACTGCACGAGCTGGCGCAGGTCGGTGCGGGCCACCACCCACATGCGGTGGCGGTCGAAGTCCCGGGCGGCCCGGGTGCGACGGGTGTGGCGCGCGGTCCGTCGGGGGCCGGTGGCGCCAGCCGGGTTGCGGTTCTCGAACTCGATCGTCGTCATCGGAGACCTCCGTCGGGTCGGGCGGCGCCGCCGGGTGCGGCGATGCTGCGCTCTCCCACCCCGGACTCGCGGCGGATGGTGAAGTAGAGGTCCTCGAGGGTCGGGACGTGCGGCTCGACCCGGGTCACCCGCACGCCGTCGGCGATCAGCGAGGCGACCATGTCGGGCACCCGGCGCAGGTCGTCGACCTCCAGGCGGGCCCCGGCGGGGTCCCGTCGGTACCCCGACACGCCGGGGAACGCGGCCGCCCGGTCGAGCAGCCGCGGATCCTCGGCGTCGAGGGTGACGATCGGGTTCGGCCAGTAGCGACGGGTCAGCTCCGTCGGCGAACCGGAGATCAGGTCGGTGCCCGACTCGATCATGACGATGTGGTCCGCCAGCCCCTCGGCCTCGGCCAGCAGGTGGGTGCACATGACCACCGTGTGGCCGTAGGAGGTCATGTCGCGGATCATGTCGAGCACCGCGTAGGAGGACTCCGGGTCCAGACCCGAGGTCGGCTCGTCGTACAGCAGCAGCTGCGGGTCGTGGAGCACCGAGCGCGCCAGCGCCAGGCGGGTCTTCATGCCCGTCGAGTAGCCGCCGACGAGCTGGTCGAGAGCGTCCTCGATGCCGAAGCGGGTGGCGCAACGTTCGATCCGGTCCGCCGCGTCGTCGCCGACCCCGTAGAGCTCAGCCGCGTAGGCAAGGTTGTCGCGCCCGCTCAGCCGGTCGTAGAGCGCGGGCTTGGCCGACACCACCCCGCAGCGGGGCCTCACCAGGTGGCCGTCGTCGTCGGGGTCGAGCCCGAAGGTGCGCACCGTGCCCCACATCGGGGCGAGGGCTCCGGTGATCGCCCGGATGGCGGTCGTCTTGCCGGCGCCGTTCGGGCCGAGCAGCACGGTGATGGCGCCGTCGGGCACCTCGAAGCTCAGGTCCCGTAGCGCGTCGTTGGTGCCGAAGCGGTGCCCGACTCCCGACAGCTGCACCACGGGATCCGATGGGCCCACGTCGGTCGGGGCGGTGAGCGGTGCCGCGGCCGTCGGAGGGACGAGGGCGACATCGAATCCGAACGCCAGCACCGGCGTCGCGCCGTTCGGCGCCGACGTCACGGCTGACGCCGGTGGGGTGGGCAGGGGCCCGCGGTACGGCGGGGGGACGAGCGCGGTGGGGGAGGAACCGGAGCCCTCCGTGGCGGGACGCGGCGGGGCAGCGGGGGATCCGAGGGACTCCATCACTGGTCGTATCGGCGCGTCCGCCGCGATCTGTAGCTCGTGACGCCATGGCCGTGGCGGGAGACGTGGGCGCGACCGGGCCGAACCGCCACCCATCGCCCCCGTGCACGCCCGCCGCGAGGGTCCCCCCGCTCACCCGGTCGCGGTTGCTACGGTCGAACCTGTGTTCGTACTCGGTGTGGATCCCGGGCTGTCGCGGTGCGGCTACTGCGTGCTGCGAGTCGGCGACGGCGCTCCCCGGGCCGCCGCGCTCGGCGTCATGCGCACCGACCCCGACATGGACGTCCCCAGGCGGCTCGCCGAGCTCCGCGACGACTTCCGCGGCCTGCTCGACGAGTTCGAGCCGCGGTTGGTGGCGGTGGAGCGCGTCCTGTTCCAGGTCAACGTGCGCACCGCCATGGGCGTCGGCCAGGCATCGGGGGTCCTCATGGCCGAAGCCGCCGCCCGGGGCGCCGAGGTCGTCGAGTACTCGCCAAACCAGGTGAAGGACGCCGTCGCCGGCCACGGCGACGCCGACAAGGAACAGGTGCAGAAGATGGTGCAGATCCTCCTCGACCTCCCCGCTCCGCCGCACCCGCCCGACGCCGCCGATGCCGCCGCGGTCGCGCTCACCCACGTCGCCATGAGCGGGGTGCTCCGGTGATCGGCTCGCTGCGCGGGACCCTGCTCGACCGCGACGGACCGGAGCTGCTCGTCGAGGTCGGAGGCATCGGCTACCGGCTCCAGGTCACCCCGGCCACCGCCGCCGGTGCGGGCGACGTCGGCGCCGAGACGTTCCTGCACGTCCACCAGCAGGTCCGTGAGGACGCGGTGACCCTCTACGGGTTCACCACGATCGAGGACCGACGGGTCTTCGAGGTGCTGATCGGCACCCACGGCGTCGGACCCGCCCTCGGACTGGCCATCCTGTCGGTGCACTCACCGCTGGAGCTGCGCCGCATCCTCGCCTCCGACGACGTCGCCGCGCTCTGCCTGGTCCCCGGAGTCGGCCGCAAGACCGCGGCTCGGCTGCTCGTCGAGCTCAAGTCCCGGATGCAGGCCGGCGAGGTCGACGCCTCCGCCGCGGTGGCGGCCATCACCGGAGCGCCCCGCGGCGGGACCCGCGCGGATGTTCGCGACGCGTTGGCCGAGCTCGGCTACGGCGCCGATGAGATCGGTCGGGTGCTGGTCGACCTGCCCGCCGACGGCGACACCTCCGAGCTGCTGCGCGAGGCGCTCCAGAGGCTGGCGGCCGCGTGAGAGCGCGACCCTGCGCCGGTCCGGCTCGCGGGCGGGTCCGCTGATGGCCCGCGAAGAGCTCCTCGACCCGTCGCCGCACGAGGGCGACGACGACGTCGACCGCTCCGCCGCGTCGCAGGTCGCGCCCGGCGAGGGGGCCGACCTCGTCGACCCCTCCTCCGATCCGGTCGCAACCCTCCGCCCCCGCACGCTGGACGAGTTCGTCGGCCAGACCGAGCTCAAGCGCCGCCTCGCCGTCATCCTGGAGGCGGCCCGGCGTCGCGGTCAGGCCGCGGACCACTTCCTGTTCGCGGGGCCGCCCGGGTTGGGCAAGACGTCGCTCGCCGGCATCGTCGCCACCGAGATGGACGTGACCATGCAGGTCACCTCGGGCCCCGCGCTCGAACGTCCGGGCGACCTGGCCGCCATCCTCACCAAGCTGGGCGACGGCGACGTCCTGTTCATCGACGAGATCCACCGGCTCTCCCGGTCGATCGAAGAGGTCCTCTACCCGGCCATGGAGGACTTCCAGCTCGACATCGTCCTGGGCAAGGGCCCCGCGGCGCGCTCGATCCGCCTGGACCTGCCCCGCTTCTGCCTGGTCGGGGCCACCACCCGCACCGGGCTGATCACCGGGCCGCTGCGGGACCGCTTCGGCCTGGTGGCCCGGCTCGACTACTACGAGCCCGACGACCTGCGCGCCATCGTCGTGCGCGCGGCCGGCATCCTCGGCGCCGACATCGATGGGGCCGGCGCCGAGGAGATCGCCGGTCGGTCACGGGGCACGCCCCGCATCGCCAACCGACTGCTGCGCCGGGTGCGCGACGTGGCCGAGGTGGAGGGCGACGGCCGCATCGACGCGGCGACGGCCCGCGCCGGCCTCGAGATGTTCGGCATCGACTCCATGGGGCTCGACAAGGTCGACCGGTCGATCCTCACCTCGCTGTGCGCCCGCTTCGGCGGCGGACCCGTCGGCCTGTCGACGCTGGCCATCGCGGTGGCCGAACCTCCCGAGACGGTCGAAGACGTCTACGAGCCGTACCTGATCCAACAGGGCCTGCTCATCCGCACCCCCCGGGGTCGGGTCGCCACCGCGGCGGCATGGCAACACCTCGGGATGGTGCCGCCACCGTCGGCGCTTCCCGGAACGGTGGACCCGAGCCTGTTCGACTGATCGGCCCGGTTCGGTCGGATGACCGTCCGCGTGGGAGTCTGGGAGGCACATCTGAACGGTCCGGACCTGCCGGCGCAGGGCCGGGCCATCGCACCCAACCACCCCACCGCAACCCCCACTCCCGAGGTCACCCAGTGCAACGCGACCACTTCACCGACGAGCACGACATGTTCCGCGAGGCGTTCCGGACGTTCCTCGACCGCGAGATGGTCCCGCACCGCGAGGCCTGGACCGAGGCCGAGATCGTCGACCGCGACGTGTTCGCCAAGGCCGGCGCCTCCGGGTTCCTGGCCATGGCCGTGCCGGAGCAGTACGGCGGAGCGGGCGTCGACGACTTCCGCTACAGCCAGGTGATCGTCGAGGAGCTGACCCGGGCCGACCTGTACCCCCACGGCCTGGGCATGACGCTGCACAACGACGTCTGCCTGCCCTACTTCCTCGACTACTGCACCGACGAGCAGAAGCAGCGCTGGCTGCCGGGCATCGCCTCTGGCGAGCTGATCACCGCGGTGGCCATGACCGAGCCGGGAATCGGGTCGGACCTGGCGTCGATGACCACCACCGCCATCCGCGACGGCGACACCTACGTGCTCAACGGCTCCAAGACCTTCATCACCAACGGCATCCACGCGGACCTGGTCCTGGTCGCGTGCAAGACCGACCCCACCCAGAAGCACAAGGGCATGTCGATCGTCGTCGTCGAGCGGGGCATGGAGGGCTTCGAGCGGGGCCGCAACCTGGACAAGGTCGGCATGCACGCCCAGGACACCGCCGAGCTGTTCTTCACCGACGTCCGGGTTCCGGTGGCCAACCGCCTGGGCGACGAGGGCCAGGGCTTCGTGCTGCTGGTCAAGAACCTGCCCCAGGAGCGGCTGTCGATCGCGGCGGCCGCGGTGGCGCACTGCCGGGCGATGCTCACCTGGACGATCGACTACGCCAAGGAGCGCACCGCGTTCGGCCAACCGATCGGCACCTTCCAGAACAGCCGCTTCAAGCTGGCCGAGATGGAGACCGAGGTGACGATCGCCGAGACGTTCGTCGACCGCTGCGTCGAGCTGCTCAACGACGGCCGCCTCACCGCCGAGGAGGCGTCGATGGCCAAGTGGTGGACCACCGAGCTGCAGAAGCGGGTGGCCGACACCGGCATGCAGCTGCACGGCGGCTACGGCTACATGAACGAGTACCCGATCGCGCGGGCCTGGACCGACGCCCGCATCACCTCGATCTACGGCGGGACCACCGAGATCATGAAGGAGATCATCGGTCGCTCCATGGGGTTCTGACCGGCCGACCGCCGGCCCCGATGCGCACCGACGAGCTCGACTACGACCTGCCCGAGGGCGCCATCGCCCAGGTGCCGATCGAACCGCGTGACGCGGCACGGCTCCTGGTCGACCGCGGCCCGGGACGGGACCCGGAGCACCGGACCGTGGCCGAGCTGCCCGAGGTGGTGCGCCCCGGCGACCTGCTGGTCCTCAACGACACCCGCGTGCTGCCGGCTCGGGTGCCGATCGAACGGGCCAGCGGAGGGACGGGCGAGGTGCTCCTGCTCGAGGAGCGGAACGACGGCTGGTGGGAGGTGCTGTGCCGCCCGGCCCGCAAGCTGCGCCCCGGCGACGTCGTCGACGCCACCGCCGGCGGCCTCCGCTTCGAGATCGGTCCCGATGTCGGCGACGGCCGCAAGCTCGTACGACCGCACAGCGACGTCCCGCTCCTCGACGCGCTGGAGCACGCCGGGGAGATGCCGCTTCCGCCCTACATCGGGGAGCGGCTGACCGACGCCGAGCGCTACCAGACGGTGTTCTCGGCCCGACCCGCCTCCGCGGCGGCGCCCACCGCGGGACTGCACCTGACCGACCGGCTCCTCGCCGAGCTGACCCGGCGCGGGGTCGCGACGGCGACGGTGGAACTGGTCGTCGGCCTCGACACGTTCCGTCCGCTGTCGACCGAGCGGGTCGAGGACCACGCGATCCACACCGAGCGATACTCGGTGCCGGCTGCCACGTGGGAGGCGGTCGAGCGCACCCGGGCCGACGGCGGCCGGGTGGTGGCGGTGGGCACCACCTCGGTTCGGGCGCTCGAGTCCCGAGCGGCCCGCGGCGAGCCATCGGGCCGCACGGACCTGTTCATCACCCCCGGGTACCGCTTCGCCGTCGTCGACGCGATGGTCACCAACTTCCACCTTCCCCGCACCAGCCTGCTGGCGTTGGTGCAGGCGTTCGTCGGCCCCCGCTGGCGTGACCTGTACGCCACGGCGCTGGCCGACGGCTACCGGTTCCTGTCCTTCGGCGACGCGATGCTCCTGGAACGAGCCGAGCCGCTGGAGCGGGCCGACGTCGGGGTGGTCGGGTGAGGCTCACGATCGACGTCGAGCACCGCGACGGGCGGGCCCGCACCGGCACGGTGCACACCGCTCGAGGCGCGTTCCGCACGCCGCTGTTCATGCCGGTCGCCACCCGCGGCTCGATCCGGGCGCTGATGACCCACGAGCTGACGGGCCTGGCCGCGGCGGACGGAACCCGCGCCGAGGTGCTGCTGGCCAACACCTACCACCTGATGCTGCGCCCCGGCGCCGAGGTGGTGGCCGAGCTCGGCGGCCTGGCCGCGTTCTCGGGCTGGGACGGACTGACGCTGACCGACTCGGGCGGCTACCAGGTGTTCTCGCTCGGACCGAAGCTGCACGACGGCGGCGCCGAGTTCCGCTCCACCTACGACGGGAGCACCCACCTGCTCACCCCCGAGGGTGCGGTCGCCACCCAGGAGCTGCTCGGCGCCGACATCCAGATGGTCCTCGACGTGTGCGCGGCGCTGCCCTCGAGCCGGGCCGCGCTGCGCGACGCGCTCGAGACGACCGCGTCGTGGGCGGCCCGGGCCCGCTCCGCACACCGGCGGACCGGAGACCAGGCGCTGTTCGGCATCGTGCAGGGCGGCACCGAGACCGACCTGCGCGCCGAGTCCGCTCAGCGCACCGTCGAGCTCGACTTCGACGGCTACGCGGTCGGTGGCCTGTCGGTGGGCGAGACCCGCGAGGAGATGCTGCCTGCCCTCGACGCCGCGCTCGAGCACCTCCCCGTCGACCAGCCCCGCTACCTGATGGGGGTGGGGGACCCGCTGTCGATCGTCGAGGCGGTCGCCCGGGGTGTCGACATGTTCGACTGCGTGCTGCCCACCCGACTGGCCCGCCACGGCACGCTGTTGACCGACGCCGGTCGGCTCAACATCAAGCGCGCCGAGTTCGCCCGCTCCGAGGACCCGATCGACCCGAACTGCCCGTGCCCGACGTGTGCGACGTACGCGAGGGGCTACCTGCGCCACCTCACCGCGGTCGGTGAGCCCGCCGCCGCGTCGCTGTGCACGGTCCACAACCTGACCTGGATGCTCGGCCTGGTCGCCCGCATCCGTGCCGCCATCGCCGCCGGCCGGTTGGACGGGCTGCGCGCCGAGGTCGCCGGGGTCTGGTCCGGATCCGGTCCCGGCCTCGGGTGAGCGTCGTGACCCCCGGGGCCTGATTGCCCGGGTCGCACCCCTCCGCCCTACCATCTCGGGTCGTGAACGCGCTCACCCCCCTCCTCGCCGCCGAGAGCCAGGGAAGCCCCCTCGGCATCCTGATCCTGATCGTCCCCTTCGGCCTGCTGATCTGGCTGATGGTCGTGCCCCAGCGCAAGCAGAAGGCCCGCCAGCAGCAGCTGATCAGCTCGCTGTCGGTCGGTGACGAGGTCATGACCACCGGCGGCATCGTCGGTCAGATCACCCACATCGAGGACGGCCTAGTCCACCTCGAGATCGACCACGACGTGGTGATCCGGGTGGCCAAGGGCTCGGTCGGTCGATCGATGGCCGAACCCGACCCCGACGCCGCCCCGGCCAAGGGCGGGCTGCTCGGCGGTCTGTTCGGAGGGGGTGCCGCGGCATCCCGCGAACGCGACGCCGACACCGTCGACGTCCGCAGCTCCACCGCCAAGGGAGTCTCGTCCAAGGGAGCCTCGTCCAAGGGCACCGGCGTCGGCGCTGCCCGCAGCGGGTCCACCAAGGGGACGGCCAAGGCGGGCTCCCGCAAGAAGTAGGCGGTCCCACCCCGGGGGGGGAGGCGGGAAGGGCGGCCCGCATCATCCGCGTCCCGCCGTCGGGCCGGTACCCTGACCCGGCCCCATCGACGAGGACGAGAATGACCAAGCACCCGTTGAGATACGTGATCGCCACCATGGTCGTGGCCTACGGCCTGGTCGCGGTCACCATCGCTCTGGGCAAGACCCCGACCCTCGGCCTCGACCTCCAGGGCGGCATCTCGGTCAACCTCCAGCCGGTCAAGGACGGCAAGGTCGACGACTCGGTCTCGCCCGAGCAGCTCGATCAGGCCATCGGCATCATCCGCAAGCGCGTCGACGCCCTCGGCGTGGCCGAACCCGAGGTCTCCCGCCAGGGCAACACCATCATCGTGCAGCTCCCCGGGGCCACCGACCAGCAGCAGGTCCTCGACATCGTCGGCAAGACCGCCGAGCTGCGCTTTCGGCCCGTCCTCGCCGATGTCGGCGTGATCCCCAAGGGCAAGAACCGCAAGAAGGCCGAGGCGGAGATCGCCAAGCTCCGCAAGGAGCTGAACATCCCCGAAGGGGTCACCGCGGCCCAGGTCGCCACCGAGGAGCAGCAGAAGCAGGCGGCCGCCAACCCGCAGACCACCCCCGAGGCGCCGCCGACGACCGCGGCGCCGACCACGACCGCGGCGCCGACCACGACCGCGGGTCCGGCCACCACTGTCGACCCCACCCGATCCGGCGGGAACCGCAGCCGCCTGACCGGCCAGCAGGGCGGCACCACCACCACGACCGCACCGGCCACCACCACGACCACCACCCCGCCGCCACTCAACCAGTGGGGGGTCAACGCCTTCGACACCAAGTTCGGTCAGCTGCACCAGCTGGAGCAGGCGCTCGGCACCCAGACCACCCCGCCCGCGGACGACAAGGCCGACGCCGAGGTCAACCTGGCCGACAAGGACGGAAACGTCATGAAGCTCGGTCCGACCATGCTGACCGGGCGGGCGGTCGAGACCGCGACGGCCGGGCTGGGCCAGGACGGCCGCTGGCAGGTCAACCCGGTGTTCCGCAAGGGCAAGGACGGCATCGACCTGTTCAACAAGGCGGCCGCGCTGTGCAACTCGGGTGCGGCGCAGTGCCCCGGCAGCAACGGCCAGCCCGGGCGCCTCGCCATCGTGTTGGACTCCGAGGTGCTGTCGGCGCCGACGATCAACAACCCCACCTTCGACCGGGACTCGATCTCGATCTCGGGCGCCTTCGACGAGGACGAGGCAAAGAGCCTGGCCGTCGCCCTGCGGTTCGGCTCTCTGCCGATCGAGCTGCAGGCCCAGCAGGCCGAGACCGTGTCCGCGACCCTGGGCGCCGACGCGCTGCAGGCCGGCATCATCGCCGGGGCGATCGGTCTGTTCCTGGTGTGCGCCTACCTTGTCTTCTACTACCGCCTGCTCGGGCTGGCCACGGTCGGCAGCCTCACCATCTCGGCGTCGATCCTGTGGGTGGTGATGTGCTGGATCAACGCGACCGTCACCCTGGCCGGCGTCGTGGGCATCGTGGTGTCGATCGGCATCTCCCTCGACAGCTCCATCGTGTTCTTCGAGACGATCAAGGAAGACGTGCGCAACGGGGCCGGCTTGAGACCGTCGGTCGACAAGGCGTTCGGCGCGGCCTACTCGACGATCGTCAAGGCCGACATGAGCTCGCTGATCGGTGCCGGCGTCCTGTACTGGCTGTCGGTCGGCCCGGTGCGCGGCTTCGCCTTCTACCTCGGGGTGGCCACCATCCTCGACCTGATCTCGGCGTACGTGTTCCTGCGCCCGGCCGCTCTGGTGCTGGCCCGCTCCCACCACGGTGAGCACCCGAGGCGCTTCGGGATCCCCACCGACGACCTGGCGCCCGCCGTCCGTGCCCGGGCGGAGTCCGAGCCGGTGCCGGTCGCCGCGTCTGGCGGGGCAGCACCGTCCGGAGACGCCGCATCGTCCGGAGAGGAGGCCTGACGTGGGCTTGGCATCGGATCTCTACCGCGGGCGCAACGACTTCGACTTCCCCCGCCTGTGGGTGCGGGTCGGGATCGTCTCGACCGTGCTCATCATCATCTCGCTGGCGTCGATGTTCACCCGTGGCCTGAACCTCTCGATCGACTTCGAGGGCGGATCGGTGTGGGAGGTCCCGTCGGCGACCTTCACCGAGGCCCAGGCCCGCGAGGCGCTCGCCGACTTCGGTGACAGCGCGGTCGAGCGCTTCCAGGAGGCCACCACCACCGAGGGCGGCCGGGTCATCCGGGTGTCCGGACGGGTCGACAACGTCGCCGAAGGGGCCAAGGCCGCCGAGGCCCTGGCCACGGCGGCCGGGCTCGACAAGGGCGAGGTCAAGGTCAACACCGTCGGGCCGTCGTGGGGGAGCGACATCACCTCGCAGGCCCGGCTGTCGCTCGTCGTGTTCATGGTGCTGGTGACCGCATACATCGCCTGGCGGTTGGAGACCCGTATGGCCGCGGCCGCGATGGTGGCGGTGATCCACGACATCATCATCACCGTCGGCGTTTACTCGGTGTTCCAGATCGAGGTCACACCGGCGACGGTCATCTCGTTCCTGACGATCCTGGGGTTCTCGCTCTACGACACGATCGTCGTGTACGACCGCGTCCAGGAGAACGCCACCCGTTACGGCCGATCCGGCCAGTACACCTACACCTCGATCATGCGACGGTCGCTGAACCAGGTGTTCATGCGGTCGCTCAACACCACGATGGTGACGATCATCCCCGTCATCTCGATCCTGGTGGTGGGCCAGGTCGTGTTCGGCCAGGAGACGCTCGGCGACTTCTCGCTGGCGCTGCTGATCGGCCTGGTGTCGGGGACCTACTCGTCGTTGTTCGTGGCCCCGCCGGTCACCGCGTGGCTCAAGGAACGCGAGCCCCGCTGGCGTCAGATCCGCGAACGCCTGGTCGCCAAGGGAGTCGATGTCTCCGACACGACCTGGCACGTCGCGAGCGTCGGTGCCCCGGCCGCCGCGACGTCCGGCGTCCCCGCCCGTCCGCGCCGCGGGGCCACCGGCACTGCCTCCCGACCGACCCGCTCGTCGGCGACGGCGGTCGAGGATCGGTCCGCCGACCCCGTCTCGTCGACCGACCCGGCCGAAGCAACTGTCGGGGATGCCGATGCCGCACCCGCGCCGCGGAACCCGTACGGCTCGGTTCCGCCCCGGCCGCGCAAGACCAAGAAGAAGCGCTGAGCCGCACCGATCGGGTACGGCGCTCCGGGCGGGCTCGGTAGCGTGGTGGTCGTGCGGCACGACCAGCGATCGACGCCGTCCCCGGCGGCGCCTGGGCGCCAGGAGGGTCCGACATGGCGACGGTGACGCGTGTCCTGCCGTGGCGGCGCCACACCCAGCCTCCGGCCATGGAGGTCCAGGAGATCGTCGAGCAGTACCGACGGTTCCACTCCAAGCTGCCCACCGAGTCGATCACCGAGGCCTACCGGGTGGCGGCGGGGTCCCACAAGGGCCAGCTGCGTCGCTCCGGTGAGCCCTACATCACGCACCCGCTGGCCGTGGCGGGCATCGTCGCCCGCTACGGCATGGACGACGTCACCATCGCCGCCGCGCTCCTGCACGACGCCGTCGAGGACACGGTGCTCACCCTCGACGAGGTCGAGGCCGGCTTCGGTCCCGAGGTGCGCGAGATCGTCGACGGAGTCACCAAGCTGGAGCGGGTCCACTTCGACTCAAAGGAGGCCCAGCAGGCCGCCACCATGCGCAAGATGCTGGTGGCGATGGCCAAGGACCTGCGGGTCCTGGTCATCAAGCTGGCCGACCGCCTCCACAACATGCGGACCCTGGCCGCGTTGCCGGCCTGGAAGCAGGAGCGCACCGCCCAGGAGACCCTCGACATCTACGCCCCGCTGGCGCACCGCCTGGGCATGCAGGAGGTCAAGCAGCAGCTCGAGGATCTGTGCTTCGCTGCGCTGCACCCCAAGCGCTATGCCGAGATCGACCACATGGTCGCCAACCGGACCCCCGAGCGCGACCGGTTCCTGGTCGAGATCCTCGACGAGGTCACCGGGCGGCTGAAAGAGGTCAACATCACCGCCGAGGTGACCGGACGGCCGAAGCACCTGTGGTCCATCTACGAGAAGATGGTCGTCAAGGGCAAGGCGTTCGACGAGATCTTCGACCTGGTCGGGATCCGGGTGATCGTCGACTCGTCCAAGGACTGCTACGCAGCGCTGGGGACCATCCACGCTCTGTGGACCCCGGTGCCCGGGCGGTTCAAGGACTACATCGCCATGCCCAAGTTCAACCTCTACCAGTCGCTGCACACCACGGTGATCGGCCCGGGCGGACGACCGCTCGAGGTGCAGGTCCGCACCCCCGAGATGCACCACCGGGCCGAGTGGGGGGTGGCCGCGCACTTCTCGTACAAGGAGGGTCACTCCGAGGACGTCGCCTGGCTGACGCGGATCGTCGACTGGCAGCAGGAGATGACCGACCCCGGCGAGTTCATGGCGAACCTGAAGATCGACCTGGACCAGGACGAGGTCTTCGTGTTCACCCCGCAGGGCGACGTGATCGCCCTCCCGGTCGGCGCCACCCCGGTCGACTTCGCCTACGCCATCCACACCGAGGTGGGCCACCGCTGCATCGGGGCGCGGGTGGGTGGTCGGCTGCTGCCGCTCGACAGCCCGCTGTCGTCGGGTGACACGGTCGAGATCTTCACCTCGAAGGTGGCCGGTGCCGGCCCCAGCCGGGACTGGCTCGACTTCGTCGCCACCCGCTCCGCGTCGAACAAGATCCGACAGTGGTTCTCCCGCGAGCGGCGCGAGGACGCGCTCGAGGCGGGTCGCGACGCCCTGATCAAGGCGCTTCGCCGCGAGGGCCTCCCGGTCCAGAGGGTCCTGGGCGGCAGCGCCGTGTCCGACGTGTCGGAACAGCTGCGGTTCCAGTCGGTCGACGCCATGTACGTCGCCATCGGCGAGCACCACCTGTCACCCGAAGCCGCCGCGGCACGGGTCGGACGTCTGGTGCGCACCGCCGAGGGCGAGCGCGAAGAGGTCATCTCGACCCCGGTGCGGCCCACCAACGGTCGGCGCCGGTCCCGTCCGGCCGGCGTGCACGTCGAGGGCTACGACGACGTGCTGGTGCGCATGGCCCGCTGCTGCACCCCGGTTCCCGGCGACGCCATCATGGGCTTCGTCACCCGCGGTCGGGGAGTGTCGGTTCACCGGGTCGACTGCTCCAACGCCACGTCGCTGCTCGACGGCCAGCAGGAGCGGGTGATCGACGTCGACTGGGACACCGAGTCGGTCGGCGACTTCGTGGCGCTCGTCGAGGTCAAGGCGCTCGATCGGCCCCGCCTGCTGCAGGACGTGACCGCCACGCTGAGCGAGAACCACGTGAACATCATCAGCGCCCAGACCCACTCGGGCAGTGACCGGGTGGCCAAGATGCGCTTCGAGTTCGAGCTCGGCGACGCCTCGCACCTCGACACCCTCCTCAACCGCATCCGCGGCATCGACAGCGTGTACGACGCCCACCGGGTGGTGCCCGGCTCCGCCGACTGAGGAGCCCGTCCGGCTGGTCAGCAGGTCCCGGGCAACGCGTCGGGCGGACACGCGGTGCTGGCCGGCGCCGGGGCAGGAGCTCCCGGGGCGACCGAGGTCGACGACGTGCCGGACCCCTTCGGCGCGGTCTTCGGGGCGGTGGTCACGGGGTTCAGATCGAGTCGCTCCTCGACGGTCTGGGCGACGACCATCCCGCCGCCGACGAGCGCCACCATGAACACGATCCCCGACGCCACCAGCGCGGACCGGACACCGTGTTCGGTCCGGGCCACGTCGGAGGACTCGCGGGCGGCACCGAAGACGAAGCCGACGAACGCGAACATGCTCGCGGCCAGGAAGACCCCGCCGAAGGTCGCGAGGGCGTCGCCCACGGTTCCCGATGCCGAGTCGGTCCGACGGATGACGCCAGCGGCCACGAAGCACGTCATCGCCACCACCAGGCACAGAACCATGAGCCCCGCCCACACCCGCGGTGGCGTGAGCCGTGACCGTGCCGGGCGCGACGGCTCGTCGTCGAGCGTCGGATCGGCGGTGGGAATCACCTCGTCGGCGCTGTGGTCCATCGGGGTCCTCTCCCGGGTTTCGACGGATCTGGTGGGTCATCGATGGTACGCCACCGGAACGGAACCGACCCCATGACCACGGGTGCGACCGATCGGCTCACCACCGGCTCCTTGATCGACGTTCGGAGATGCGGTTGACTTGTGACATCGGGCGCATGGCTGTCGCCCGAGAGGGGAGCTAGGGGTGATGAGGGCTATTCGCTATCTGGTCGCGTGCGCGGCCGCATGCACGGCGCTGGTGGTGGCAGGTTGTGCGCCACCGACCACGGGAGCGAACACGCCGCCGACGGCGTCGTTCACCGCCACACCGACCTCCGGCGTCGCGCCGTTGACGGTCGGTGTCGACGCCAGTGCGAGCTTCGACACCGGCGGGTCCGTGGCCACCTACGCATGGAACTTCGGTGACGGCGGCACGGCAACGGGGGTCACGTCGACCCACCAGTACACGGGGAACGGCACCTTCACGATCACCCTCACGGTGACCGACAACGGCGGCCTCACCGCGACCACCACCCGCACCGTGACCGTCGGCGTGGCCAACGTGCCGCCGGTGGCGATCGCCGGTGCGAACGTCACCTCGGGCGTGGCCCCGCTGCAGGTCACGTTCTCCTCGGTCGGCTCGGGTGACGCCGACGGCACGATCGCGGACTTCGAGTGGGACTTCGGCGACGGTTCGCCGGTCTCACACGGCGACAACCCGGTCCACACCTACTCGACGCCGGGCATCCACACCGCCACGTTGACCGTCACCGACGACGACGGCGCCGCCGGGCAGGACTCGGTCACGGTGACCGTCAACGCCAACCAGGCCCCGACGGTCTCCGCCTCGGCCGATGTCACCACCGGCAAGGCCCCGCTCCCGGTGACCTTCACCGCGACGGCCTCCGACGTCGACGGCACCATCGCCTCCTACGGCTGGAACTTCGGCGACAGCAGCAACGGCTTCGGCGCCACTGCGGCGCACACCTACGCCGCTGCGGGCAGCTACACGGCGACCGTTACCGTCACCGACGACAAGGGCGCGACCGCGATCGCAACGGTGAACGTCGTGGTCACCGCCAACCAGGCTCCGGTGGCCGTGGCGGCGTCCAACGTGACCGCCGGGCCCGCCCCGCTGGTGGTCAACTTCAACGCCACCGGCTCCACCGACTCCGACGGCACGATCGCATCCACGAGCTGGGACTTCGGCGGAGGCAACTTCTCGAACTCGGCCAACCCGAGCTACACGTTCCCGACCCAGGGCACCTACCCGGTCACCCTCACCGTCACCGACGACAACGGGGCGACCGACACCGACACCATCTCGATCGAGGTCGGACCGACCCCGAACGTCCCGCCCACGGCGGCGATGACGGCGGCCCCGACCTCGGGCAAGCGCAACCTGACCGTCGCCTTCAACGACACCTCGACCGACTCCGACGGGACGATCACGACCCGGTCGTGGAACTTCGGCGACGGCTCGCCGGTGGTCAACGGCGCCGCCACCTCGCACACCTACACGGTGGCGGGCACCTACACCGCCAAGCTGACGGTGACCGACAACGCCGGCGCCACCGCCAGCACCACCCAGACGATCACCGTCACGCCCAACCAGGCGCCGACGGCTGCGGCCTCGGCCACACCGGCCACGGTCAAGCAGGGCAAGCCGGTCAGCTTCTCGTCGAGCGGCTCGGCCGATTCCGACGGGACGATCGCCAGCTACCTGTGGGACTTCAAGGACGGCGCCACCTCCACGTCGGCCAACCCGACCCACGCCTTCGCCGGTCCCGGCACCTACGTGGTCGAGCTCACCGTCACCGACGACACCGGTGACTCGGCGACGACCACCGCCACGGTGACCGTGCTCGCCAACGTGGCTCCGACCGCGGTGATCAACGCGGCTCCGCAGACCGGTGCCCGGGGGATGACCGTCGCGTTCAGCTCCGCCGGCTCCACCGACGGTGACGGCACCATCACGGGCTACTCGTGGAACTTCGGCAACGGGAACTCCTCGACCGCCGCGAACCCGTCGGCGACCTACCCGAACGCCGGGACCTTCACGGCGACGCTGACCGTCACCGACGACAACGGAGCCACCGACTCCGAGTCGGTCACGATCACCGTCTACATCGACGACGACGGCGACGGCGTCAGCCCGCCGGCGGACTGCAACGACAACAGCGCCTCCACCTACCCCGGAGCGCCTGACACCCTCGATGCCTCCGGCACCGACTCCAACTGCGACGGCGTCGACGGCGTCCTCGCCGACACCATCCTGGTGGCTGGAACCGGCGGTACCGACGTGGCCGGATGCGGCCAGGCCGTGGCCAACCCGTGCCAGTCGATCGCCTTCGGCGTCTCCCAGGCCGGGGCGTCCCGCCACGCGGTGCTGGTCACCGGCAACGGCACGGCCTACGGCTCGTTCGCCCTCAACTCGGCGACTGGGGTCACGGTCCGCGGTGGCTACGGAGCGAACTTCGTGTCCCGCTCCGGTACGACCACAGTCAGCGGGGGCGTGAGCCTCTCGTCGAGCACGTCGATCACCCTGGCCGACATGACGGTCAACGGTCCCGGCGGCGCCAACGCCACCGGCATCGCCATCACCGGTACCTCCGCCACTCTCAAGGGCCTGACGGTCACTTCGGGGACGGCGTCCGGTGCGGGCTCGAGCGCCTACGGCGTGCGGGCGACCGGCTCGACGGTAAGCGTCCAGAGCTCTGACATCTCGGCGTCGGCCGGCATCGCCGGTACCAGCGGTTCGACGCCAGCGGCGGCCCCCAGCAAGGCCGGCCAAGGGCCGATGGGCAACCCTCAGGGCGATCACGGCGTCCTGCCCGGGGTTGCCGGCGGATCCGGAACCGGAGCGGGCGCGACGGGTGGAGCCGGCGGCCGTGGTGGCACGGACGGCAATGACGCCACTCAGAACGGTCAGACCGGTGGGACCGGTGCAACCGGTGCCACCGTCGGGGGAGTGGTCGGCGGTAACGGCGGTACCGGTGGTGCCGGCGGCGACCGCGGCGACTACGCCTTCGACTACAGGGGTGATGGCGGCACCCGGGGCAACGTGGGCAACCCCGGCGGCAACGGTGCCGCGGGCGCCAAGGCCGGACCCTCCGACGCAGCCTTCGGTGCGAACTTCGCCCCGATCGCCGGTGCGGCCGGCGGGTCCGGTTCACATGGTGGCGGTGGCGGTGGTGGTGGCGGCGGTGGCGGTAGCTGCTTCTACGGGGCCTGCGTCGGCAACTGGTGGCAGGGCGGTTCGGGTGGCGGCGGCGGCCAGGGCGGTCAGGGCGGCGTGGGCGGCAACGCCGGTTCCGGCGGCGGCGGCTCCTTCGGCGTCTACGCCCACAACAGCACTGTGACCATCGATGCTGGTACCACGATTTCCGCCGGGAACGGCGGAAATGGCGGCGACGGCGCGCCCGGCCAGACCGGCGGCGCTGGCGGTGATGGCGGCCGTGGCGGTATCGGTGGCGACGGCTCGTCCACCTCGGGCGGGACCGGAGGGACCGGCGGCGCGGCCGGTGTTGCCGGCGGCCTCGGCGGCAACGGCGGCGGCAACGGTGGATACAGCCAGACCGGGGCCGGCGGTGGTGGCGCCGGTGGCGGTGGCGGCGGCAACGGTGGCACCGGCGGTGGTGGTGCCGGCGGGCCATCGGTAGCCCTCCTCAGCAAGGGCTCCGGATCGATCACCTTCGGAGGGAACACCGGCACCCAGCTGATGATCGGCTCCGGCGGTACCCCGGGTGCGAACGGTTCCGGAACTCCGGCGAGCGGACTCGCGACCAAGCAGCACAACGTCAGCTGACGGCGCCACGGCGACGCCTACGCGGCGCCGTGACTTCCCGGACGCTGCAGGACCACCCCGGAACGATCGTTCCGGGGTGGTCACGCGTTCGGGCGCGAACCGGGCGTCGGGGAGAGCAGAATGGCGGCGTGAGCCCACGCCCCGAACGTTCCAAGGCCGATCGAACCAAGCCCGACCGGCCCAAGGCCACCCGCTCCAAGGGCGGCCGCAAGGCTGAGCGCACCGAGCCGATCGAGCCGGAACGGACCGAGCTCCACCTGGTCGACGGCGATGCCGGCCACGCTCCGGTCGATGACGACGGCGGTACCGACAGCGGTGCTGTCGTCACCACATCCGGATCGCCGGTCCAGGACGCCCGCGACCTGCTGGCCTCCACCGATCCCGTCGCCTACTACAAGGCGCTGTCGGGCCTGGCCCGCCAGGGACACCACGCGGTTCTCGAACCTCTGCCGTACCGGTCCAACCTGGACTTCCACGATCCGACCTGCGTGGTGGTCGACCCCCGCCCGGCCAACACCGACACGATCGAGCTCTTCGCCAACGCGGCGTACCCCGACTTCCCGTGGCTGCTCAGCCGGTTCCGGGACCCGGTCGTGGCCGAGCGCCTGGACGCGGTGTACCAGCTCGTGTTCAACGAGGGCGCGAACGTGGCGGTGGTGACCAACCACGGTCAGATCATCGACATCGCCCTGGTCGGCGGCGCCATGATCGACGCGATGTGCTCGGCCGGACGCACCTACGGGGTGCTGGGCGAGCAGATCGAGGTGGACGACCTGGCCGAGCGGTTCAACGTCCTGGTCAGCCGCATGGTCACCACCCGGATGGCGTTCAACGTGCCGGCCATGCAGGTGCTGCAGGTCGGCGCCCGGACGTTCCTGTCGGTGCCCCAGACCCTTTCGCGGCGTCGATCCAAGCTCGAACCCGCCCTGGCCCGGGCCAACAACCAGCTGATGCGCCACGAGCTCGACCTGCAGCTCTCGGAGGGCGGCCAGATCCTCGCCATGGCCGCCAGCGGCAGCCAGGACCTGTCTGTCGCGGTCGAGATGGTGCAGAAGATCAAGGCGCAGTGGCGTCAGATGCGCGGCGCCGAACCCGACGACACCGCCGAGACGGTCCACCTGCAGCCGCTCTACGACGGCACCATGAACATGATGCTGGGCTGCCGCTTCGTGCTGCCCATCGCCGTGTCGCTCGACCCGGCGCACCCTGCGCTCGAGGTCGGTTCGCTCACGCGGGTCCGCCAGAAGGACGACTGCCACCGCATCATGGAGTGGATCGCGGATGCGCACCAGCAGGCCACCGGACTGCCGACCATCTACCACCGCCAGGAGGACGACCTGCTCACCCAGGTGCGGGCGGTGGTGAAGACCTGACGACGCCTCGATGGCGCCCGAACCGGTTCCGGAGCGGCGGGCCCGCTCCGGTAACCTCGCCGGCCGTGACCGACGCGCCCCCGCACGGATTCCGTGCCCTCACCGGAATGCGCGACGTCCTGGCGCCGGAGTCGTCGCGTCGCCGTGCGCTGGTCGGACAGTTCGCCGACGTGGTCGAAGCCGCCGCCTACCAGGAGCTCGTGCTGCCCCTGGTCGAGGACCTGGGCGTCTTCCTGCGTGTCGGCGAGGCCACCGACGTGGTCACCAAGGAGATGTACGACTTCGTCGACAAGGACGGGTCGCGCATCGCCCTGCGCCCCGAGATGACCGCGGGCGCGGTCCGGGCCTTCGTCCAGCACTCACCGGTTCTGCCCTGGAAGGTCTGGTACTCGGGCAGCAACTTCCGCCACGAACGCCCGCAGAAGGGGCGCTACCGGTCCTTCGACCAGGTCGGCGTCGAGGTCCTCGGGGTGGACGACCCCGACCTGGACGTCGAGGTCATCGCCCTCGGGTGGCGGTTCTTCGAGCGCCTGGGCCTCCGCGACGTCCGCCTGCTCGTCAACAGCCTGGGCGAGCACGCCGACCGGGCCCGCTACAGCGAGGCTGTGCGCAGCCATCTCGAGTCCCGACGCGGCGACCTGTCCGAGAAGGCGCTCGAGACCCTGGCCCGCAACCCGTTGCGGGTCCTCGACTCCAAGCGCCCCGAGGACCGCGCCGTCGTCGCGGACGCCCCTCGTGTGGCGGATCACCTCTCCGATGAGTCCGCCGCGCACTTCGCCCGTGTCCTCGCCGGGCTCGACGCTCTCGGCATCCCGTACACCGTTGAGGACCGGCTGGTGCGGGGACTCGACTACTACCGGCGCACCACCTTCGAGTACGTGGCCGACTCGCTCGACTCGGCCCAGAACGCGATCGGCGGCGGCGGACGCTACGACCGGTTGGCCGAGGACCTGGGCGGCCCGCCCACCGACGGCATCGGGTTCGCCCTCGGCGTGGACCGGACGTTGCTGGCCTGCGACGCCGAAGGCGTGTTCCCGGCCCCTGCACGCGGGCTCGACGCCTTCGTGGTCGACCTGGTCGGCGGCGACGCCGCCCGCGACCTCACCCACGCCCTGCGGGCCGCCGGGCTGTCCGCGGACCGTCGCTTCGGGGCCGGCTCGATGAAGGCCCAGATGAAGGCCGCGGACCGCTCGGGTGCCCGCTTCGCCCTGCTGGTCGGCAGCGACGAGCTCGACGCCGGCGAGGTGACCGTCCGCGACCTCCGCGGCGATGCCGACCAACGCCGCGTCCCCCGTGACCACCTGATCGACGACCTGAGGACCCACCTGTGAGCACCCCCTCCGCCCCCGAGCAGGCCACCTCCCTGCGCACCCACCTGTGCGGGATGCTGCGGCCCGAGCACGTCGGGCAGACCGTCACCGTGTGCGGGTGGGCGGCCCGCCGCCGCGAGCACGGCGAGCACCTGGCCTTCATCGACCTGCGTGACCACTCGGGACTCCTGCAGTGCGTCGTCGACGGCGCCCACGACATCCGCAGCGAGTACGTCCTGGCGATCACCGGGACGGTCCGGCCCCGGCCCGAGGGCACCGTCAACGAGGCGCTGGCCACCGGCGAGGTCGAGCTGGGGGAGTGCACCGTCGAGGTGCTCTCGGTGGCGGAGCCGCCGCCGTTCCCGCTCGATGAACGCGCCGCGGACGTCGACGAGACCGTGCGCCTGCGGCACCGCTACGTCGACCTGCGTCGCGACGACATGCAGCGCAACCTCCGCACCCGCGCCGCGGTCAACCGGGCCATCCGCGCCGCGATGGACGACCAGGGCTTCGTCGAGGTGGAGACGCCGATGCTCATCGCGTCCACCCCCGAGGGTGCCCGCGACTTCGTGGTGCCGTCGCGCCAGAAGCCCGGGAACTTCTACGCGCTGCCGCAGAGCCCGCAGCTGTTCAAGCAGCTCTGCATGGTCGGCGGCGTCGACCGCTACTACCAGATCGCCCGCTGCTTCCGCGACGAGGACCTGCGCGCGGATCGCCAGTTCGAGTTCACCCAGCTCGACGCCGAGATGAGCTTCGCCTCCCAGGATGACGTGCTGGTCGCCATCACCGCCGCGGTCAGCGCCGCCACCGCGGCGGTCACCGGCGACGAGGTCACCGACGTGCCGCGGATCACCTGGCGCGACGCCATGGACCGCTACGGCTCCGACAAGCCCGACGTGCGCTTCGGGATGGAGCTGGTCGAGCTCACCGACGTGTTCGCTGCGACCGGGTTCAACGCGTTCAAGGCTTCGTGCATCAAGGGGATCCGCCTGGAGGGCGGATCGGAGTCGACCAGCCGCAGCCGCCTCGACGACCTCACCGACACCGCCAAGCGCTGGGGGGCCAAGGGCCTGGTGTGGATGCGGGTCGAGCGCGGCGAGGACGGCGCCCTGTCGCTGAACAGCCCGATCGCCAAGTTCCTCTCCGAGGCCGAGCTCGCCGGGATCGCGGAGCGACTCGACGCCGCCGAGGGCGATCTGCTGTTCCTGGTCGCCGATGGCTGGGCCACCACGTGCCACGTGCTCGGCCTGCTGCGACTGGAGCTCGGCCGACCCCCCGTCGACGAGGGCGGTCGCCAGCTGCTGTGGGTCGTCGACTTCCCGTTGTTCGAGTCGATCGACCCCGCCACCGGCCGACCGGTCTCGGCGCACCACCCGTTCACGATGCCGCACGCCGAGGACCTCGGGCTCCTGGCCGAGGTGGCGTCCGGCGACGGCGACGCCGAGTCGCTGCTGGCCGTGCGCTCCCAGGCCTACGACCTGGTGCTCAACGGCTGGGAGCTCGGCTCGGGCAGCGTCCGTATCCACCGTCCCGACGTGCAGCAGCAGATCTTCGGGTTGCTCGGCATCTCCGAGGCCGAGGCCCAGCACAAGTTCGGCTTCCTGCTCGACGCCTTCCGCTTCGGTGCCCCGCCGCACGCCGGCTTCGCGTTCGGCATCGACCGTCTGGTCGCGCTGCTCGTCGGCGAGGAGAACATCCGCGAGGTCATCGCCTTCCCCAAGACGCAGTCGGGAGCCGACCCGTTGACCAAGGCGCCGACCGCCATCGACGCAGTGCAGCTCGACGAGCTCGGGCTACGGCTCCTGCCCCCGCCCGCGGACTGAGCCCGCCCAGCCGGAGCACGGGATCACCAGGCCCGGAGGTGCGGGCAGGATCGGAGCGCGGCTAGGGTCGCCGCTACACGTCGCCCATCGGGGAAAGCCGGTCCGAATCCGGCACTGTCCCGCAACCGTGGGTGCGACGAACGGCCGGTCGGTCATTCGTCGCACGAGTCGGAGCACCCGCCCGGCGACGAGCTCGAAGAGACCCGTCGTGGACTGCGGGTGGAGCATCTGCCGGGTCCTCGACCCGTCGGATCCGATCCGCCGTCCGCGTCGACCGACGCCGGAGGCGATCAGGATGACCACACCGCAGTCGACCATCTCAGGCACGCGCCCCGTCCGGTTCGTCGGCGCCGCCCTCGCGGCCGTCGCGGCCGTGCTCCTTTCGGCCTGCGCGCCTCCGACCGGGCCGACGACTCCGGGGCAGACCTACAAGGAGGGTCGCTGCGCAGCCGACGAGGGCGTCACCGTCGTCGTCGACTTCGCCCCCCTCCAGGACCGGGTCGTGGTCCGCTGCGCCCTGGGCGCCCAGCCGAGCGGCACCGGCGCGCTCGCCGCGGTCAACCTGCCGGTCGATCCCGGACCGATCACCGGTGGCGTCTGCAAGATCGACGGCCTGCCGACCCAGGGCTACCCGTACTGCTGGACCACCGGCGGCTACTGGTCCTACTGGAAGGCCGCCACCGCCGGAGCGCCCTGGTCGTACTCGACGGTCGGCGCGGCGGCCAACGCCATCCCGGCCGGAGCGGTCGAGGGCTGGCGCTTCGCCGCGTTCAGCGCCGGCACCGCCGTTCCGCCCCGCGTCGGCACCTCCGGCCCGATCGTCCCCTGATCGCCACGACCGGACAGCCGACATCCTGCGATGGTCGGCCGGTTCCCCGTCGAGGCAGGACCCAGACCACAACGAACAGCTGAGGAGCAACCACCCATGACCACCTTCCGTCCCGCCCGGGCCCTGCGCCGCGGTGCCCTCGCCCTGACCCTCGGTCTCGGCCTGGTCGCCTCGGCGTGCGCGCCGGAGCCCACCCCGCCGACCCCGAACCAGGCCGCGGCGCACAACGCCGGGGTCTGGATGAACGCCCAGTTCACCGCCGGCCACGCCTTTCCCGGCCCCTTCGGCGGTGAGAGCGCGGTCAGCGCGGCCGAGGCGATCGCGGACCTCGACGCCCTCAGCGTCGGTCAGGCCCAGCAGGCCGACCGACTGGCCCGCCTCGAGGCCGACACGCCGGCTGCCATCACCGACGGCACCAACGACGTGCCCGGCAACCTGGCCCGCATCATCCTCGCCGTGGTCGCCACCGGTGGGAACCCGCGGGCGTTCGCCGGTCTGGACCTGGTCGCCCGGCTAGAGGCGACCATCGGCGCCGACGGCCGCTTCGGCGCCCAGTCGCCGCTCTACGACGGCGTGTACCGCCAGGGCCTGGCCCTCGCCGCGCTGTCGGTGGTGACGCCACGCCCGGCGTCGATCACCCCGGGAACGGGTCAGAGCCTGGCCGACCTGCCCGCGGTCGCGTGGCTGGCCGACCAGCAGTGCGGCGACGGCTCGTGGATGGCCTACCGGGCCGACACCTCCGCCCCGTGCGTCGAGGACCCCGCCACGTGGACCTACAAGGACTCGAACGCCGCGGCGATGGCCACCCTCGGCCTGACCGCGATCGGCGCCACCGCCCCGGTCGACCCGACCACCTGGTTCCAGTCGGTGCGCGGCACCGACGGCGGCTGGGGCGCCTTCCCGCCCGCGCCGACCACGCCGTCGGACGCGGACTCGACCGGTCTGGTGATCGCCGCGCTGGAGGTCCTCGGCCACGTCCCCGACGCGACGGCCTACGCCACGCTGCGCAGTTTCCAGATCGGCGGGACCGCCCCGGTCGCGAACCGCGGCGCGTTCGTCTACCAGTGGCCGTGGGATGCCAGCCCGGCTGTCCCGTCGATCATGGCGACGTTCGATTCGGTGACCGCCCTGTTCGACGAGACCTGGCCCCAGGCCCTCGTCCCGTAGCCCCAGGACTGCCGTGATGCGTTCCACCGGGAGATCCCGGCGGATACGCATCACGGACCTGGCGCGGTGTCGGCAGTGGGTAGCGTCGGCGCCCATGGCTGATGACCTGTTCGCCGCCGCGGCGCAGGACCGGCTGGCCGCCCGCGGCCCGCTGGCCGCCCGGCTGCGGCCGCGCACCCTCGACGACGTCGTCGGTCAGGACCAGCTGCTCGGACCGGGACGGCCCCTGCGGGCGCTGGTCGACGCCGACCGGCTGTCTTCGGTGATCCTCTGGGGGCCGCCCGGCACCGGCAAGACCACGATCGCCCGGCTGATCGCCACCGCGTCGTCCAAGGCGTTCGTCCCGCTGTCCGCGGTGACCGCCACGGTGAAGGACATCCGCGACGTCGCCGCCGGTGCCGAACAGCGCCTGGGCGGCCACGGCCAGGGCACGATCCTGTTCCTCGACGAGATCCACCGGTTCACCAAGTCCCAGCAGGACGCCCTGCTTCCGTCGGTCGAGACCGGGCTCGTGGTGCTCATCGGTGCCACCACCGAGAACCCGCACTTCGAGGTCAACCCGCCGCTGATGAGCCGCTCCACGCTGTTCCGGCTCCACGCTCTCGATCAGGGCGCGTTGACGACGCTGGCCGAGCGGGGTCTGGCCGCCGAGTCGGCCACCGCGGACGACGACGCCGTCGAGCACCTCGTGCAACGCTGCGGCGGGGACGGACGCCACCTGCTGACCAGCCTCGAAGTTGCGGTCGCCCTGGCCGCCGGCCGGACCCGCACCGCGGGTGCGACTGCGGTCCACGTCGAGCTCGTCGACGCCGAGGGGGCGCTTGGCGCGTCACCGGTCCGCTACGGGCGCGACGACCACTTCGACGTGGTCTCGGCGTTCATCAAGTCGATCCGCGGGTCGGATCCCGACGCCGCCCTGCACTGGCTGGCCCGGATGCTCGACGCCGGCGAGGACGCCCGCTTCATCGCCCGACGCCTGGTCATCTCCGCGTCCGAGGACGTCGGGTTGGCTGACCCGCTCGCCCTCGTGATCGCGGACGCCGGCGCCCGGGCCGTCGAGTTCGTCGGCCTGCCCGAGGCTCGCATCAACCTGGCCCAGGTCACGGTGCACCTGGCGTTGGCGCCGAAGTCCAACACCGCGTACGCGGGCCTGGAGGCGGCCACCTCAGATGTCCGCCGCCGCCCGGTCGGTGAGGTCCCGGCGCACCTGCGCGACGCCCACTACCAGGGTGCGGCGTCGCTCGGACACGGGCGCGGCTACCGCTACCCGCATGACCACCCCGACGGCTGGGTGGCCCAGCAGTACCTCCCCGACGAGCTGGCCGACGCCCGCTACTACCGCCCGGGCGTCAACGGAGCCGAGGGCCGGCTGGTGGCCCGCTGGCGGGAACGTCGGGGCGACATCCCGGCACCGGATCCCGACGCCGAGCAGACTGGGACCCGATGAGCACCCTCGATGTGGTCGTGATCCTGCTGGGGATCGTCGCTCTGGGCGCTGCGGTGGCCTTGACGCTGGCCACGGCGCGGATGCGTCGGGTCACCGCCGAGGCCGAGCTCCTCGTCGAGGACCTGCAGCGGACCCGGGCCGCCTTCGAGGAGGATGCCGCCGCCGCGTTCGACGAGCTGCACCGGACCGTCGTGCGCGCCGGGGCCCAGGTCGACGAGGTCGAAGCGCTGGTCGACGTGGCCCACGCCATCGGCGGTCGGGTCGACGCCGCGACCGACGTCACCTACCGGGCCCTGACCTCGCCGGTGATCAAGACCGTCGCCCTGGCCTCGGGCACGCGCCGCGCCGCGCGCCGCCTGCGACCCGGACGCCACGACGATCCGAGCTGATTCCCGCGCCGCCGCTGCGGGTCGGGCAGACTGGTGCGGTGTTCAAGCGTCTGACCTGGTTCGGGATCGGGGCTGCGGCCGGCGCCACCGGATTCGTGTGGGCCCAGCAGCGCGTGCGTCGCGAGATCGACGCGCTCGGGCCTGACCACCTGGCGGTCGTCGCCGCCCACCAGGCCGGCCGGGTCACCCGCCAAGCGGCCCGGACCGTCGCCGGAGCGGTGTCCGACGGGCGGTCGGCCATGCGAGACCGGGAGGACGAGCTCCTCGCCCGGCGCGACGCCCGCCGTCCGGGCGGGTCGGGCGCAGAGCGCTCGTCGTCGCCGTGGCCGGACGCCGCGGCGGACCGCTCCGATCGCCCGGAGCCGTGGCGGGGACGCTCCACCAGCGGCGCCGACCGGAGGACCCGCCCCGCCCGCTGGTGAACCACCCGCCCCGCAGAGGGCCGAACTGCGGCCGGGCCGGCGTGATCGCACCGATATCCTGAGCGGACCTATGACCGAGCCGACCGCGCCCCGCGGCGACACCTCCGCTGATGTCGCCCGACCCCCGTCCGATTCCGCCGGGGGCTGGACCGCGGACCGGCTGCGTCGCGCCTGGACCGAGTTCTTCAGCGAGCGGGCCCACACGGTGGTCGCATCGGGCGGTCTGATCCCGACCCACCCCTCCGCTCCCATGTTCACCAACTCGGGGATGATGCCGTTCGTGCCCATGTTCCTGGGCGAGGAGCCGGTGCCGTACCGGCCGCCGCGGGCGGTCTCGGTGCAGAAGTGCGTGCGGGCCGGGGGCAAGCACAACGACCTCGACGCCATCGGCCGCTCGCAGCGCCACCTGTCGTTCTTCGAGATGCTCGGCAACTTCAGCTTCGGCGACTACTTCAAGTCCGAGGCGATCGCATGGGCCTGGGAGTTCGTCACCGGCGTCCTCGGCATCGACGGAGAGCGGATCTGGGTGACCGTGCACGTCTCCGATGACGAGGCCGAGCGCATCTGGATCGACCAGGTCGGGTTCCCGGCCGAGCGCATCCAGCGCCTCGACAAGGACAACTTCTGGGAGATGGGCGAGACCGGCCCCTGCGGGCCCAGTTCGGAGCTCTTCTTCGACTACGGCCCGGAGGCGGGACCCGACGGCGGGCCGGCCAACCCCGCCGCCGAGGACCGCTACGTCGAGATCTGGAACCTCGTGTTCCAGCAGTACTTCCGGGGCGCCGACGGCGAGCTGACCGACCTCCCCACCCGCAACATCGACACCGGCGCCGGGATGGAGCGCATCCTCGCGGTCCTGGCCGGGAGCCCGTCGCTGTACTCCGCCGACGTCCTCGCCCGGCTGGTGACCCGTGCCGAGGAGGTCACCGGTCGCTCGGTCGGCGACGGCGAGCTGTCCGCCATCGCCCTGCGGCTGTTGGCCGACCACACCCGGACCGCCACGTTCCTGGTCGCCGACGGGGTCGTCCCCTCCAACGAGGACCGTGGTTACGTCCTGCGCCGCATCATCCGCCGGGCGGTTCGCTTCGTCTACATGCTCGACGTCGACGACCTGGTCATGGCGCCCATGGTCGAGTGCTGCATCGACATCATGGGCGGCGCCTACCCGGACCTGGTCGAGGGGCGTGGCCGCATCGTCGAGGCGATCTCGCGCGAGGAGGAGGGCTTCCGCCGCACCCTCGCCCGGGGCTCGGTGCTGCTCGACTCGGCGCTCGACGAGCTCCCAGCGGGCGGCGAGCTCGACGGGTCGGTGGCCTTCGCACTGCACGACACCTACGGCTTCCCGCTCGAGGTCACCCAGGAGATGGCCGACCTGCGGGGGGTGTCGGTGGACCGGGCCGGCTTCGACGCCGATATGGCCGCCCAACGGGAGCGTTCCCGGTCCTCCACCAAGCGTGGTGCGGTCGACGCCGGCGAACTGGCCGACGTCGCCCGGCGGCTGCTCGCCGAGCGGGGACCGACCGAGTTCACCGGCCGTGACGAGGACCGCAGCGACGCCACCGTGCTGGCCGTCGTCGACGACGCCGTCGTGTTGGACCGCACCCCGTTCTACGCCGAGTCGGGCGGTCAGGTCGGCGACACCGGCACGATCACGACCGCCACCGGAACCCTGCGGGTGACCGACACGACCTACGTGCTGCCCGGCGTGCACCGACACACCGTGGAGGTCATCGACGGCACCGTCACCGAGGGCCAGGCCGCCGTGGCCGCCATCGACACCGACCGCCGGGCTGCCATCCGCCGCAACCACACCGGGACCCACATCCTGCACTGGGCGCTGCGCGAGGTGCTCGGCGACCACGTCAAGCAGCAGGGCTCCTGGGTCGGTCCCGACCGCCTGCGCTTCGACTTCGCCCACCCCGGAGCGGTCAGCGACGAGGAGATCCGTCGCATCGAGGACCTTGCCAACGCCGAGATCCTCGACAACGCCCCCGTCCGCCACTTCGAGACCACCATGGACGAGGCCCGGGAGCTGGGCGCGCTCATGTTCTTCGGCGACAAGTACGGCGACGTCGTGCGGGTGCTCGAGGCGGGGCGTCACTCCACCGAGCTGTGCGGAGGGACCCACGTGCGGGCCCTCGGCGACATCGGACCGCTCAAGGTCGTCTCCGAGACCTCTATCGGCTCCAACATCCGCCGCATCGAGGCGGTCACCGGCACCGGTCCGATCGAGCGTCTCCGACAGGAGGAGGACCGGCTGCGCGCCGCCGCGGACCTGCTCGGAGTCCCCGTCGACGACCTGCAGGGCGCGATCGAGAAGCGGGTCACCGAGCTGAAGGCCGCCCGGGACGAGCTCAAGGTCCTGCGTCGCCAACTCGCCGGCAACCAGGCCGAGGACCTGGCCGGGTCCGCGGTCGACGGGGTCGTCGTCGCCCGCGTCGATGCCGAGAGCCGCGACGAGGTCCGGGACCTGGCGGTGGCGTTGCGGGACCGTCCCGGGATCCGAGCCGTCGTGCTCGGCGCCTCGCCCGGCGGCAAGGGCGTGGCCCTGGTCGCCGCGGTCGGCGCCGACAGCGGGCTGAACGCCGCGGAGCTGATCGCCGAGGCGGCCCGGACCGTCGGCGGCGGCGGCGGCAAGGGCGCGGATCTGGCCGCCGCCGGAGGCAAGTCGCCAGAGCGGCTCGACGAGGCCCTCGATCAGGCGCGGGCCGCGGCCGGCCTCACCGGCTGACGTGGATCGACCGCACCGTACCGCCGGGCCGGTGCGGGCTCTCGGACTCGACCTCGGCAGCCAGCGCATCGGGGTCGCCCTGTCTGACTCCGACGCCACGCTCGCCCTGCCCTACGACGTCGTCGTGCGCACCGGCGACCGGGACCGGGACCACCGTCGCATCGCCGACATCGTCGCCGAGACCGGCGCCGAGGTGGTCGTCGTCGGCCTCCCGCTGTCGCTCGACGGGGGAGAGGGCCCGATGGCCCGTCGGTACCGGGCCGAGGCCCGTCGCATCGGCGCCACCCTCGGCGTTCCCGTGGAGACCTACGATGAGCGCCTGACGACGGTCACCGCGGAACGGGCCCTCCGGGAGAGCGGCCTGTCGGGCCGGGCCCGGCGCCGGGTCGTGGACCAGGTGGCCGCATCGGTGATGTTGCAGAGCTGGCTCGACCGACGAGCAGCCCGAGGTGAGGAACCCCCTGAGTGACTGACGACGACCCGCGACCCACGCCGGAGCGGCCATCGAGCGGGGATCCGGCGTCCGACGAGCCGCGTCCGGTCCGGCGCAACCGTCGGCCCCCGGATCCCTCGCCGAGCGAGACACCGGGCCGATCCCGCTCCACCGGTGGCCGGTCAGGATCCACGTCCGACGACGAGTACGTGGTCCTGCCCCGGGCCACCCGCGGCGGTCCCCGTCTGGTCGCCGTGTTCGGCGCGATCGCGTTGGCGGTGGGCATCGTCGTGTTCTCGGCGGTGTTCTGGGTGACCCGTCAGATCAGCCCGTCGGGCGGCCAGGGCAAGCGGGTGGCCGAGGTGATCGTGCCGACCGGGGCCAGCACCGACGCCATCGCCACCCTTCTCGACGACGCCGGGGTCATCACCAACGCCCGCATGTTCCGCTGGTACACCAGCTGGAAGTCCGCCGGTCCATGGGACGCCGGCCGCTACGTGGAGTTCCGCCGGAACTCGAGCTTCGACGAGGCCATCGAGGTTCTCGACGACGGTCCGGTGCCGGTCGACGCCGTCACGGTGCGGATCGCCGAGGGGCGTCGGCTGGTCGACGCCCTGGCCGACATCAACGACGCGTTCCCCAACCTGAGCGTGGCCGAGTTGCAGGCCACCCTCGACTCCGGCTCGGTCACGTCGCGCTACAAGCCGGCCGAGATCCCCAACTGGGAGGGGTTCCTGTTCCCCGACACCTACGAGTTCTTCGACGACGCCACCGCCCAGGAGATCCTCCAGACGATGGCGACCAAGATGGACGACGTGCTCGACGGCCTGGGCTACGACAAGGCCGAGAGCCTCCAGGGTCGCACCGCCTACGAGCTGGTGACGATCGCGTCCCTGGTCGAGCGCGAGACCGGCCAGCCGCCCGAGGAGCGGGGCAAGATCGCCCGGGTGATCATGAACCGCCTCGATGACGGCGAACCGCTCGGAATCGACGCCGCCAACCTCTACGGGTTGGGGCGGACCTCCGGCGAGCTCACCAAGGCCGATCTGGCGGTCGAGTCGCCCTACAACGTCCGCAAGAACAAGGGGCTTCCACCCACGCCCATCTGCCTGCCCGGCGAAGCCTCGCTCCGAGCAGCGATCGAGGCTCCGGCGGGGACCTGGCGCTACTACGTGCTGACCACCAAGGACCCGCCGACGCACCTGTTCACCGACTCCTACCGGGAGTTCCAGAAGGCCAAGGCCGACGCCCAGGCCCGAGGGGTGTTCTGAACGCGTCCGCCCCGACCGGGGCCACCCGTGTGGCGGCGGTCATCGGCGACCCGGTCACGCACTCGCTGTCGCCCCGGCTGCACAACGCGGCGTTCCGGGCCGTCGGCCTGGACTGGGTGTACGTCGCCCTCCCCGTGGCCCGCGGACAGGCCCCTGCCGCCGTCGACGGCGCCCGTGCTCTCGGTCTGCGCGGGCTGTCGGTGACGATGCCGCACAAGGAGGCCGTGATCGACTCGCTCGACGGGCTGACCTCGGCGGCCGCAGATCTCGGCGCGGTCAACTGCATCCTGCGCTCCCCCCACGACGACGGCCTGCTGCTCGGCGACAACACCGACGGACAGGGGTTCATCAGGGGGTTGCGCGCCGACCTCGGAATCGAACCGGCCGGCCTGCGCTGCGCTGTCGTCGGAGCGGGCGGGGCGGGCCGGGCGGTGGCCCACGCGCTCGGGGCGGGTGGGGCGTCGGTGACGGTGCTCAACCGCGACCCGGGCCGAGGCGAGCACGCGGCCGCCCTGGCCGGACCCGACGGTCGATTCGTCCCCCTCGACGAGGACCGGGCTGTCCGCACGGCGATCGCGGACGTCGATCTGCTGGTGGACGCCACACCGACGGGGATGGCGGGCGACCCGTCGATCTCGGTTCCCGAGGCCTGCCTCCGGGCCGATCTGGCCGTGGTCGATCTCGTCTACCACCCGACGGAGACCCCGTTGCTCGCGGCGGCCCGGCGTGAGGGGTCGAGGACGGCCAACGGGCTGTCGATGCTGGTGCACCAGGCCGCGGTCGCGTTCGAGCACTGGACCGGAACCGCCGCTCCCCTCGACGTGATGCTCGCCGCGATCGCCTGAGAACCGCTGTCTCCTCGCCTGGGTCGATCGGCCCAGGAAATTGCTGAACCCGTCGCCGGTTCCTGCCGATGAGACCCAACAGGAAAGTTCGAGGAGGCCGGTCGCGGCTTCGAGGAGGATCAAACGTGGCACTCCAGGGAACCATCGACGCCTTCCCCGTGGTGGACGTGCTGCAGTTGCTGACGGGGTCGCGCAAGACCGGTCGACTGATCGTCGAGGGTGACCGCAGCACCGCTCAGCTCTTCGTCGCCGACGGATCGGCGACCGGTGGAGGCGTCCAGGGCGTCGACGGCTCGGCGCTCGTCGACGTCGTCGCCGAGCTCCTGCGCTACCGGGAGGGTTCGTTCCTCTTCGAGCCGGGCTCGGAGGCCCCGCAGCCCCAGGATCCCGAGGACCTGCCCGCTCTGGTCGACGCCGCCGGGGAGCGGATGGCGGCCTGGGCCGCGATCGAGGCCGTGGTCCCGTCCATGTCGCATCGGCTCTCCCTCTGCAGCGAGATCAGCGACGAGGGCGTCCACCTCAGCGCCGCGGACTGGCCGGTGGTGGTCGCGGCGGGTGCCGGTTCCCGTGTCGGTGAGCTCGTGTCCGCTTCGGGGTCCTCTGAGATCGAGACCTGTTCGTCGATCGCAGCCCTGGTCGAGCGTGGCATCGTGGCCGTGCAGGCTCCGACCGCCGAGCTCGTCCTGGCCGAGGCTCCGGTCGCTGGCTCGTCGGTCGATCCGGTCACGGCAGGCGACGTCGATCCATCGGCTGGCGATCGGGCCTCGAGCGACGGAGATGTCGACACCCACTCGGGTGACGGCGACGTCGACGGGCCGACCGAGGACGTCGCCGAGTACGAGGTCGTCCTCCTCGACGAGGACGACGACGGGGCCTTCCCGGAGCACTTCCCGATCGACGACCTGCTCGGCGGGGCCGACGAGGAGGACCCGTGGGTCCAGCTCGAGTCCGCCGGTCGGGAGGATCGACTGGCCGCGGCCCAGACCTTCGGCGACGAGCCGAGCGGTGCCGGTGCGGATGAGGCATCGTCCGCGGGCGGCCTCGGCTCGTTCGACAGCTCGGCCGCGTTCGACAGCCCCGCCGCGTTCGACGGCTCAGCCGCGTTCGACGGCTCAGCCGCGTTCGACGGCTCAGCCGCGTTCGACGGCTCAGCCGCGTTCGACAGCCCCGCCGCGTTCGACAGTCCGGCGGCGTTCGACAGTCCGGCCGCGTTCGGCGGCTTCGAGGGGGCATCGGGGTTCCAGGACTCCGGCACCCTCACCGATCCCGTCGCCTTCGGATCGGATCCGATGACCGCGTCTCCCGGTGGCGTCGGGGCCACCTTCGTCGGCGACGGAGCATTCACCGCAGAGCCGTCCCGGACCCCTCTGGCGGTCCAGGACCCGGTCCGCACCGACGCTGCGGCCGACAACGCGGCGGACGAGGTGCTGCGGCAGATGTCCAAGCTCAGCCCGAAGGCCGCCGAGGCCATCGCGGCCGCCCTGGGCTCCGCAGCGGACCAGGACGACCCGGCGACCTGACCGACCGGATCGCCGATCATCGCACGCGGTCCACCCGACCCGACACGGGGTCGCGTGGCACGGGCCCGGTTGGCCGGTACGGTAGGAGCGCCGGAACGTGTGGAGGTCCTCAGGCGTGAGCGGATCAACTCAGGGCGACGGGGCTGACCCGTCGGGTGTGAAGCCGGACGCGGTCGGGCGTGGTTGGATCGACCGCGGGGGGGCTCCTCCGGAGCCCGCGCTGTTCTTCCTCTCAGGCACCAGCCTGGGCATCGGGAACCTGGTCGAGGGCTCCAGCCCTGTCTGGATCGAGCTGCGTGAGACCACCAGTCTCGACGCGTTGGGCGATCCCGACCGAGGGCTCCAGGCCGTCGAGATGGCGCTCACGGACGGCCGGGTGGTGCGCGCCGGCTGGCCTCTGACCTTCTGTGACCACGTCGTCAGCGCGTTGCAGACGACGTTGCCGGCGATCGGGGCTCCCGCCCATGCCGTCGCCCCGCCGGTCGCCCCTTCCGCCGCTCCGTTGGCTCCACCGGCCGTCGCTCCGGTTCCGGTTGCGGCCCCTCCCGCCCCGGTCGGGGCCGCTCCCACGCCGGCAGCGGCAGTCGCCACGCCCGGAGAGGGGGCGGGCAGCCCGACTCCGTCGATCGCCCCGATCGCCGCCGCCGAGGCGGCGCCCACGCCCCCGGCCCCCGGAGGTCCTCCGGCCGACACGTCGATCTCCGCCGAAGCGGCGCCCGCCGCGGCCGCGGCCGCACTGGTGCTGGAGGACGTCACCTACCTGGGCGGTTACCCCGGCCAGAGCAAGAAGCGCAAGAAGTGCACCGCCACGCTCACCCGCGACGCCATCGAGGTCGCCGGGCCCAACGGGTTGACCTTCCGGGTGCCGTGGGAGGTCATCCGCACGATCGAGGCCCAGAACGCCGATGAGGCCCGCTTCCGCATGAACACCAAGGTGCACCGGGACGCCACGGCGTTGGTCATGGAGTGCGACCAGGGCGTGACGGTTCTCCTCGAAGCCCGCGACTGCCCCACCATCCCGTTGCGGGGTGCCATCGCCCAGCTGGTCGGCGACATGCCGGTCGTGGTCGTCTGAGCACGACCGACCCCACGCCGTTGCCGCCGACGACCGACCCGACCGGGCCCCACGCCCATCTGGTTCTGGTCGGTCTCTCCGGGACCGGCAAGTCGACCGTCGCCCCCCTGCTCGCCGAACGTCGGGGCGTTGTCGTGGTCGACCTCGACCGGCTGCTCGAGCAGCGCTTCGGCCGCCCGGTCGCCCAGGTGTTCCTCGAGGACGGCGAGCCGGAGTTCCGGCGGGCCGAGGCCGAGCTCCTGGCCGAGGTCCTCGTCGGCCCGCCCGCGGTGATCGCCACCGGCGGGGGAGCGGTCCTCGACCCGGAGAGCCGTCGCCGGCTGGCCGACGCCGCCTTCGTGGTCTGGCTGTCCGCCCCGATCGACCTGCTGGTCCGGCGCCTGTCCGACGTTGCCGAGCGGCGGCCCCTGCTGGTCGACGACCCCGCAACCGCCTTGCGGGCCATGGCCGCGGAGCGAGACGCTCTCTACCGCGAGGTCGCCGACCTCGTCGTCGACGTCGAACATCGCTCGCCCGAGGAGATCGCGGATGTGGTCGACCACGCCACCACCGGCGAGCCCTCGCCGATGACCCACAGGACGCGGGGTGCCCGATGAGCGAGCTGATCGAGGTGACGGTGCCACTCGGCGGCGGCCGCGACTACCCGGTGCTGGTCGGTGACGGGGCACTGGAGTCGCTGCCCGATCTGGTTCCCGACCACGCACGACGGGTCGCGGTGGTCACCCAGTCGGGCATCGGCATCGACGTCGAACCCGGGGTCGAGCACCGGGTGTTCACCATCGGCGACGGAGAGCCGGCCAAGACCACGGCCACCGTCGCCGACCTGTGCTCGGAGTTCGCCCGTTGGGGGCTGACGCGCTCGGACTGCGTGGTCGGTGTGGGCGGCGGGCTCGTGACCGACGTGGCCGGGTTCGCCGCCGCGGTGTACCACCGCGGAATCCCCGTGGTGCACTGCGCGACCACCCTGCTCGGACAGATCGACGCCGCCATCGGCGGCAAGACGGGGGTCAACCTCCCCGAGGGCAAGAACCTCGTCGGCGCCTACTGGCAGCCGAGGGGTGTGATCTGCGACACCGCGACGCTGGCCTCGTTGCCGCCACGGGAGTGGCGCTGCGGTCTCGGCGAGCTCGCCAAGTACCACTGGCTCGGCGGCGGGCGGCTGGACGAGCTCGACCTGCCCGAACGGGTCGCGGCGTGCGTGGCGATCAAGGCCGACGTGGTCGCCTCCGACGAGCGGGAAGGGGGCCGGCGGGCGCTGTTGAACTACGGCCACACGCTCGCCCACTCGCTCGAGACCGTCGGTCACCACGACCTCCGCCACGGCGAGGCCGTCGCCATCGGACTGGTGTTTGCCGCCGAGCTGGCCCACGATCTGGGTCGCATCGACGACGCCGCGGTCGCCGAGCACCGACGGGTCGTCTCGGACTACGACCTGCCGGTCGAGGTTCCCGCCGGCCTCGACACCGACGAGCTGGTCGAGGTCATGGGCCGCGACAAGAAGGTGCTGGGGGAGGGACTCACCTTCGTGCTCGACGGGCCGACGGGGGTGGAGGTCGTCCCCGGCGTCGACGCCTCGGCGGTGCGGGCGACGCTGGCCCGCTTCCGTGGGGAGACCGGTTCCGAGGGGAGAGCTCACACGTGACCGACCTGACCCGCCGTTCCATCCTGCTGTTGTCGGGACCGAACCTGAACCTGCTCGGAGAGCGCCAACCCGAGGTCTACGGGACCGCCACCCTCGACGCGCACGTCACCACGGCGGCCGAGCGCGCCCAGCAGGCCGGCGTCGAGGTCGAGCACGTGCAGTCCAACGCCGAGGTCGTCCTCGTCGAAGCGGTGCACCGCGCACGCGGGGCCCACGACGCGATCATCGTCAACGCCGGAGCGGTCACCCACTACGGCTGGGGGCTGCACGACGCCCTGGCCGCGTTCGACGGCCCGGTGGTGGAACTGCACCTGTCCAACCCGTCCAAGCGCGAGCCGTGGCGGCACACGTCGGTGGTCTCGCCGGTGGCCGACGTGGTCATCCAGGGTGCGGGTGGACTGGGGTACCGCCTGGCGGTCGACGCCGCCCTCGGACTCCTGGGCCTCGATCTCCCCTGACCCGTTCTGTTCGTTGGATCACAACTCCACAGTTGTGATCCAACGAACAGAACGGGTCGCGGGCGGGAGGGTGTGATGGCGCGGGCCGTAGGGTGGAGCCCATGACGGTCACCGAGTCACCGAATCTGGCGCCATTGCCCACCGACCTGCCGGCCATGGAGGTCTCCGCACGCCTCGGGCGGCTCCGGGACCGACTCGACAGCGCCGGCTGCGACGCACTGGTCGTCACCGAGCTGACCAACATCCGCTACCTGACCGGATTCACCGGCTCGGCCGCGATGGTCCTGGTGACCGCGACCGACGCCGTCTTCGTCACCGACGGCCGCTACCGCGACCGCAGCGCCGACGAGATGGCCGCAGCCGGTGTCGTCGCCGACATCCGCATCGTCACCGGTGCGGCGGACGAGGCGATCGCCGAGGCGGCCCTCGACGCCGGCGTCGGCCGACTGGGTCTGGAGGCCGACCACGTCAGCTGGTCAGCGCAGCAGCGCTGGGCCGACCAACTCCTCCCCGACGGTGACCTCGTGGCCACCACGGGTGTCGTCGAGGCACTCCGGCTGGTCAAGGACGACGGAGAGGTCGCCCGCATCCGCTCAGCGTGCGCCATCGCGGACCGAGCCCTGGCTCAGATCCGAGGACGCCTCCTCGACGGGCCGACCGAGGCCGAGTTCGCCGCCGAGCTCGACACCGCCATGCGCTCCGAGGGGGCAGCTGACGTCAGCTTCGAGACGATCGTGGCCTCGGGCCCGAACGGGGCCAAGCCACACCACACGCCGTCGGATCGTCGCATCGCGCCCGGAGACCTCGTGGTGGTCGACTTCGGTGCCCTGGTCGACGGCTACCACTCCGACATGACCCGGACCGTCGCCGTGGGCGACGTGGGTGACGAGCGGACCCGGATGCTCGACGTCGTCCTCGCCGCCCAGGACGCCGGCGTGCACGCCGTTCGGGCCGGCGTCGAGGCCGCCGAGGTCGATCGGGCCTGCCGCTCGGTGATCGAGGACGCGGGCTGGGGAGAGGCGTTCCTGCACTCGACCGGACACGGCGTCGGACTCGACATCCACGAGGAGCCCCGGGTCGGAGCCCGCTCCACTGCTACCTTGGACGCCGGCCAGGTGGTGACCGTCGAGCCCGGGGTGTACCTCACCGGGTTGGGCGGCGTCCGCATCGAGGACACCGTCCTCGTCACCGACGACGGCTGCGACCGCCTCACCCTGGCCCCCAAGGATCCGATCCTCGCCTGAGCGCGGCCGCCCCCGAGCCGTGTCGGGCCGAACAGACAGGCCGATAGCCATGCCCCAGATCTCCACCTCCGACTTCAAGAACGGGATGACCGTCGACCTCGACGACGGGCTCTTCTCCCTGGTCGAGTTCCAGCACGTCAAGCCGGGCAAGGGCGGCGCGTTCGTGCGCACCACGCTCAAGAACGTCCGCAGCGGCTCGGTCGTCGAGCGCACCTTCCGTGCCGGCGAGCGCATGGAGCGGGCGATCATCGACAAGCGCGAGATGCAGCTGCTGTACCGCGACGGCGACGACTACGTCTTCATGGACAACTCGACCTACGACCAGATGAACGTCCCGTCGGCCACCCTCGGCGACGTGTCGAACTTCCTCGTCGACTCCTCGACCGCTCTGCTGCAGATGTACGGCGACGAGATCGTCGGTGTCGAGGTCCCCGCGTCGGTGGAGCTCACCGTGGCCGAGACCGAACCCGGTGTGCAGGGCGACCGGGTCTCGGGCGCCAAGAAGCCGGCCACCCTCGAGACGGGGCTGGTGGTGCAGGTCCCGTTGTTCATCGAGCCCGCCGAGCGCATCAAGGTCGACACGCGCACCGGCGAGTTCATCTCTCGCGCCTGATGGGACCGGATCCGACTCCGACTCCGAGCGGGACTCCGGAGCCGGCGCCCGAGCCGTTGCCGGACGAGATCGCCGACCGCGTCGGTCCCGACGCCCGGGTCGTCGGCTCCGAGGTCGTGCTCCCCCCGGTGGTCCCCCAGGTCGCCGGTGGTCGGCGCGAGGCGCGTGAGCGGGCGGTGCACCTGCTCTACGAGAGCCGGATGAAGACCCGCAGCGGTCCCGAGACCGTGGCCGATCAGGTCGCCGCTCCCGACGACTACGCGGTCGACCTGGTGCAGGGGGTCGAGGACCACCGCGACGAGATCGACGGGATCATCGGCCGACTGGCGCGGGGTTGGACCATCGAGCGCATGCCGGCGCTGGACCTGGAGGTGCTCCGCGTCGCCTGCTACGAGCTCGGCCACCGTCCCGACGTCCCCCGGGGGGTCGTGCTGGCCGAGGCGGTCGAGCTGGCCACCCGCTACGGCACCGACGACTCCTCGAGGTTCGTCAACGGACTGCTCGCGGCCGCGGCCGACGAGCTCCGACCGGCCTGAGCCCTGACGCGACCGAGCCCTGGCCCGGCTCGAGGCGCGGGCAGGACCTGTCCGCTGGGCGCGTGGATCGGTCCGCTGCACGGAGGCCCGGCACCGGCCGTGGCCCCCATGATCGACGTGACCACCCCATCGACGCACCGGGAGCTCACGTGTTGATCGCCATCCTCGACCTCAGAACCACCTCGGCGGACCGTCCCGCCGTCCGACTCCAGCTCGACGCGGAACGCCCACAGGTCCGGACCCTGCCGGGGTGCGTCGACATGCGGGTGTTCGACGCCCCGGACGATCCCGAGCGGCTGACCGTCCTGCACGAGTGGGACGACGAGGCCGCCTTCGCCGCCTACCTCGCCTCCGACATGTTCGCCCGCTCCGGTGAGGTCATCCGACCGCTCCTCACCGACGCGCCGGTCAGCCGACGGTTCCGCGCCGAGCTCGTGGAGACGGTTCGCTGAGCCGGACCGCGGCCGCTCGGGTGCGCGACGATCGTCGCGTGCCTCGAGCGGCCCACAGCTTCGTCCGGGAGTTCGACGCGGCCCCGGCGCAGACGTTCTGCGTCGAGCAGCACTACCTGCTGTGCGTGTCGCGAGGGGCGCTGCGCATGGAGGTCGACGGCACGGTGTGGATGCTGCCCCCTCGTCGCGCCGCTCTCATCCGGGCCGGACAACCCGTCGAGGTGACCATCCCACAGCCGGTGACCTCGTCGTCGGTCCTGGTGTCGCCGTCGTTCGCCCCGCCCACGCCAGCGGTGCTGTCGGTGTTCGAGCTCAGCCCGCTGGCCCGGTCTCTGCTGGCCGAGTGCGCACCGTGGGGCGAGGACGCCGGGCCGCTCGACGACTACTCGACCGCCATCTTCCGGGCGCTGGTCGCGGTGACGTGGGCGGCGGCGGAGAACCGGAGCCCGGCGCACATGCCGAGCGGTCGGTCGCCGGAGCTGCGCCGGGCGCTCGCTCTGACAGAGTCGCTCATGGCCGAGGAGCCGTCGATGGTCGACATCGCCCGAGACGTCGGCCTCACCCCTCGATCGCTCGCCCGTCGGTTCGAGCAGGAGATCGGGATGACCTGGCGGGCGGCGCTGCGGCGCCTCCGCGTCCTCCGATCGATCGAGCTGCTGGCGACCACCTCGATGTCGGTCACCGAGGTGGCGGTGAGCGTCGGCTACTGCTCGCCGTCGGCGTTCAACGCCGCGTTCCGCGACGTGACCGACACGACGCCGTCGCGATACCGGGCGTCGTTCGCCGTCGACCCCCCGTCGACCGGATCCGGCCTGCCGAGCAGCTGCTAAGGTGCGGGCCTGACCGTGAAGGGGGTCCCGTGAGGCCCCTACGGACAGGAAGGACCTGCCGGTGGCAGAACGCGAGCGACGCCTGACGCGCCCCTACGGGGGCGTTTTCGTTGCCCGGTCACGGGTGATGAACGCCGAGGACATCCAGCGGGCGCTGCGTCGGATGTCCCACGAGATCCTCGAGCGCAACCACGGCCTCGACGAGCTGGTGGTGATCGGACTGCAGACCGGGGGCGTGGACCTGGCCCAGGCCCTGGCCGGCGCCCTCGGCGACATCGAGGGCCTGGGGCCCGATGATCCCGAGGTCCCGGTCGGCACCCTCGACGTGGCGCTGCACCGCGACGACATCGGCATCCGCCCGGTGCTGCCCGAGGAGATCACCGAGATACCCGTCGACCTCGACGGTCGCACCGTCATCCTCGTCGACGACGTCCTGTTCACCGGCCGGACGATCCGCGCCGCTCTCGAGGCGATGGGGACCTACGGGCGGCCGCGGGCGGTGCAGCTGGCGGTGATGATCGACCGCGGCCACCGGGAGCTGCCGATCCGCCCCGACTACGTCGGCAAGAACCTGCCCACCCGACGCGACGAGCTGGTCGACGTCACCATGGCCGGCGTCGAGCTCGGCGAGATCCACAAGCCGGGGTGAGGAGGGTCATGGACGGTCACCTGCTCTCCATCTCGGAGTTGACCCGGGCCGACCTCGAAGAGGTCCTCGACGTCACCGACTCGATGGTCGAGGTCAGCTCCCGGGCCATCCCCAAGGTCCCGGCCCTGCGGGGTCGAACCGTCGTGTCGCTGTTCTACGAGGACTCGACCCGCACCCGGTTGAGCTTCGACACCGCGGCCAAGCGCCTGTCGGCCGACACGATGAGCTTCGCGGTGTCGTCGTCGTCGGTGAACAAGGGCGAGTCGGTCCGCGACACCATCGAGACGATCGAAGCGATGGGCATCGACGCCGTGGTCGTCCGCCACCGCTCGTCGGGCGTACCGGCGCAGATCGCCGCGTGGACCGACGCCACGGTCATCAATGCCGGCGACGGCTGGCACCAGCACCCCACCCAGGCCCTGCTCGACAGCTACACGATCCGCAGCCACCGGGGTTCGCTCGACGGGCTGCACATCGGAATCGTCGGCGACATCAAGCACTCCCGGGTGGCACGGTCGGACATCGAGGCCTTCACCCGGCTCGGGGCGCACGTGACCCTGGTCGCGCCACCCACGCTGCTGCCCGCGTCGACGGCGCCGTGGGACGTGCAGGTCTCCCACGACCTCGACGCCGTCCTCGGCTCGCTCGACGTCTGCTACCTGCTGCGCATGCAACGCGAGCGGATGACCGAGGCGCTCGTGCCGACGCTGCGCGAGTACACCGCCTGCTACGGGCTGAGCGCCGAGCGGGCCGACCGCCTTCCCGACGGCGCGCTGATCATGCATCCCGGCCCGATGAACCGCGGCGTCGAGATCGCGTCGGAGGTGGCCGACCGCCCTGACGCGGTGATCACCGAGCAGGTCGCCAACGGCGTCGCCGTGCGCATGGCGGTGCTGTTCCTGCTGCTCGGACCGGGTCGGGCCGCGCTGCCGCCGCTCGCCGACGCGGTCGCCGGCGCGACTGCCGACCCAGCCTCCGACGTGGCCGCCTCCGCGCCCGCCGACGGCGGTGTGAACGGCGGCGTCGGCGACGCCGGGACCCCCACCCCCTCGACTTCAGGAGCGAGCACGTGAGCGAGATCCGGCCCGGTGCCGACGTGGTGATCAAGGGCGGCCGCGTCCTCGACGCCGGCGGCGAGCGACCCGCGGACGTGGTGGTGTCGAACGGGCGGATCGCCGCGGTCGGAGCCGACCTCGACGCCGAGGTCGTGCTCGACGCCGGAGGATGTCTGGTCACACCCGGACTGGTCGACCTGCACACGCACCTGCGCGAGCCGGGCCGGGAGGAGGCCGAGACGGTCGAGTCCGGCGCCCGGGCCGCCGCGCTCGGCGGCTACACCGCGGTGCTGGCCATGCCCAACACCACGCCGACCATGGACAGCGCGGCGGTCGTGCGCGAGGTGCTCGAGCTCGGTCGGGCGAGCGTGTGCGACGTCCACGCCTCGGGCGCGATCACCGTCGACCGGGCGGGGGAGCAGCTCGCCCCCATGGCCGAGATGGCGGCTCTCGGCGTGAGGATCTTCACCGACGACGGCACCGGGGTGCAGGACGACCGGCTCATGCGGCGAGCGCTCGAGTACGCCGCCGGTCTCGGCGTGACCCTGGCCCAGCACTGCGAGGTCAGCGCCCTCAGCGCCGGCACCTGCATGCACGAGGGCGAGTGGTCGGCCCGCCTCGGCCTGCCCGGCCAGCCCGCCGAGGCCGAGGAGCTGATGGTGGCCCGCGACATCGCCCTGGCCCGACTCACCGGAGCTCGGATGCACTTCCTGCACCTGTCGACCGCGGGTTCGGTGGCGCTGGTCGCGGCGGCCAAGGCGTCGGGGCTGGCGGTGACCGCCGAGGCGGCGCCGCACCACTTCACGCTCACCGACGCCTGCTGCGCGGGCTACGACGCCACCTTCAAGGTCCACCCACCCCTGCGTCCGCACGTGGATGTCGACGCGGTGGCGTCCGGCCTGGCCGACGGCACCATCGACGCCATCGCCACCGACCACGCCCCGCACCCGCTCGAGGAGAAGGAGCGTCCGTTCGACCAGGCCCCTCCGGGGATGCTCGGCCTCGAGTACGCCCTGGCCCTGGCGCTCACCCGCCTGGTCGACGGCCAGCGCGCGGACGTCGATCCCGACCGTCCCGACGGCGGCGGAGTCGCGGGTGCCGCGGGTCCGTACCGGGGACAGCGGCTCTCCGACGCGGACGTGATCGCCCGCCTGTCGTGGCAGCCGGCCGCCATCGCGGGGATGGAGGACCACGGCGGTCCGATCGAGCAGGGTCGGGCCGCCAACCTGTGCGTCATCGACACCGCGCACCGCTGGACGATCGACGGATCCGGCGGCGCGTCGCGCAGCCGCAACGTCCCGTACGTCGGCCTGAACGTGCGGGGCCGGGTGCGCCACACCGTGTGCCGGGGCGAACCGGTCGTCGTCGACGGCGAGGTCCAGCGTTGAGCAGCAGCGGCGCCGGGCCCGTGACCGGGCCCACCACCGACACGAGCGAAGGAGCGAGGCGTTGAGCCGAGGCATCGAGGAAGCGGCCATCGTCCTGGCCGACGGCACCCTGTTCGAGGGCGAGGCGATCGGCGCCCGTCCCGAGGGAGGGGTGACCCCGGGCGAGTTCGTGTTCAACACCGTCCTGTCGGGCTACCAGGAGGTCATCTCCGATCCGTCCTACGCCGGGCAGGTGATCACGTTCACCTACCCCCACATCGGCAACTACGGGGTCAACGCGCACGACGACGAGTCGGTCCGCCCGCACTGCTCCGGGGTGGTCGTGCGTGAGCTGGCCCGGCGCCACAGCAACCACCGGGCCGAGGGCGACCTCGACTCGTACCTGCGGGGCTTCGGCGTCGCCGGCATCGCCGGGGTCGACACCCGTCGCCTCACCCGACACCTGCGCGACCACGGGGCCATGCCCGGCGTGTTCGGTTCAGCCGACGAGGCCACGCTGCGTTCCGCGGCGAGCGCCGCGGTCGGCACCGACGGACGGGACCTGGTCGCCGAGGTGACCGCGGCGGACGTCGCCTCCCACGCCGCGACCGGCGGGGCGGCGGCGGCCTCTCGTCGGGTGGTGGCCGTCGACCTGGGCATCAAGACCACGATCGTGCGGAGCCTCACCACCGTCGCCTCGGTCGAGGTGGTGCCGGCCACGACCTCGGCGGCGGACATCCTGGCGCTGTCACCCGACGGGGTGTTCCTGTCCAACGGGCCGGGCGACCCGGCCGCGGTAGCGGTCGTGCCCGACACCGTGCGCGAGCTGTTGGGTCGGGTGCCGGTGTTCGGGATCTGCATGGGGCACCAGATGATCGGCACCGCGCTCGGCGGGCGGACCGCCAAGCTGCCCTTCGGTCACCACGGCGGCAACCACCCGGTGCGCGACCTCGGCACCGGCCGGGTCGAGATCACCAGCCAGAACCACAACTACGTCGTCGACCCCGACTCGCTCGACCGCGTCGAGGTCACCCACGTCAACCTCAACGACGGGACCCTCGAGGGCTTCCGCTGCCTGGACGTTCCCGCCTTCGCCGTGCAGTACCACCCCGAGGCCGGCCCGGGTCCGCACGACAGCCACTACCTGTTCGGGCGGTTCGCCGACATGATCGACGAGCACCGTCGGTGATCGGGCGCTCCCGACGACGCCCGGCGCGCGACGTTCAGTCGATGCCGAGGTGCTCGGCGACGGCGTCGGCCTCCTCCTCGAGGTTGGTGCCGATGTCGCCCACCACGGCCTTCTCGACCCGACCGCCGACGAGGGGGATCTTGACCTTGAACTCGCCGCGCAGCTCCCGGACGGTGTCGGCGCCGTCGGTGCGCACGTCGATGCTCGCCGATGCCCGCATCAGCCCGGCGGCCTGCACCGGAAGGAACCGCACCTGCGCGGTCAACGCCGTCAGGTCCCACTCGGTCTCCTGCACCCAGGCGACGTCGTCGGGGTCGATGAAGCGGGCGGCCTGGGCGGGCAGCGTGGCGTTCACCTTGTACCGCAGCCGCACCAGCGCAGTTCCCGCCGCGTCGTCGCGCTCGAGGCTCAGCAGCTGCGGCGGCGCCATGTTGGAGAACCCGTCCAGACCGTTCCAGAACCCCTCGTCGAGGTACGTCTCCATGATGGCGTCGACCGGAGCGGCCCACCGTTGCTCGAATCCGAACTTCACCGCACCAATGTCGCACATCTCGAACCAGCACATCCCGAACCAGCGCATCCCGAACACCCCCACCCGGAACAAGAGGACCACACATGCCCCGTCGTGACGACCTGGAGTCGATCCTGATCATCGGGTCCGGTCCGATCGTGATCGGCCAGGCCTGCGAGTTCGACTACTCCGGCACCCAGGCGTGCCGGGTGCTTCGCGAGGAGGGCTACCGGGTCATCCTGGCCAACTCGAACCCGGCCACGATCATGACCGACCCCGACTTCGCGGACGCCACCTACGTTGAACCGCTGGTCGCGGAGGTGCTCGAGAAGATCCTCGACGTCGAACGTCCCGACGCCGTGCTGCCCACCCTCGGCGGTCAGACCGCCCTCAACCTGGCCATGGAGCTGTCGGAGTCCGGGGCGCTCGAACGTCGCGGCATCGAGCTGATCGGCGCGGACGCCGAGGCGATCGCCACCGCCGAGGACCGGGACCGGTTCAAGTCCGCCATGTTGGAGATCGGCCTTGCGGTCCCCGCGTCCGGCATCGCCCACAGCATCGACGAGGCCCGCGCCGTGGTCGCCGAGCTGGGGTTGCCGGTCGTGATCCGCCCCGCCTACATCCTGGGCGGCAAGGGCACCGGGATCGCCTCGACCCCCGAGGAGTTCGAGCAGCGGGCCTCGTTCGGCCTCGACGCGAGCCCGATCACCGAGATCCTCATCGAGCGCTCGATCGCCGGCTGGAAGGAGTACGAGCTCGAGGTCATGCGCGACCGGGCCGACAACTGCGTCGTCATCTGCTCGATCGAGAACGTCGATCCGATGGGCGTGCACACCGGCGACTCGATCACCGTGGCCCCGGCCCAGACCCTGACCGACGTCGAGTACCAGGCCATGCGCGACGCCGCGTTCGCCTGCATCCGCCGCGTCGGGGTGGAGACCGGCGGATCCAACGTCCAGTTCGCGGTCGACCCGGCCACCGGCGACCAGGTCGTGATCGAGATGAACCCCCGGGTGAGCCGGTCCTCGGCGCTGGCGTCGAAGGCCACCGGCTTCCCGATCGCGAAGATCGCGGCCAAGCTCGCCGTCGGCTACACGCTCGACGAGATCCCCAACGACATCACCCGCAAGACCCCGGCCAGCTTCGAGCCGACCATCGACTACGTCGTGACCAAGGTGCCCCGGTGGGCGTTCGAGAAGCTGCCGGGCGCCGAGGCCCGCCTGGGCACGCAGATGCAGTCGGTCGGAGAGGTCATGGCCCTGGGGCGGACGTTCCCGGAGTCGCTCCAGAAGGCGATGCGCTCCCTCGAGCAGGGGCGGGGCGGGCTCAACCAGGACCCGGCCGAGGCGGAGTTCGACCGGGTCCCGACGCCGGAGCTGCTCGAGCGCGCCGCCATCGGCGCCCCCGAGCGCCTCCTGGCCGTCGAATCCCTGCTGCGGCGCGGCGTCGACATCGACGAGGTCGCGGCCGTCACCCGGATCGACCCCTGGTTCCTCGACCAGATCCTGGCGATCTCCGAGGAGCGCCGTCACCTGGAGAGCCTGGCCGGAGGCGCCGAGGGCGCCGGGGTCCTCGATTCCCTCAGCGTCCGGGACTGGCGCCGCGCCAAGCGGCTCGGCTTCGGCGACGCCCAGCTCGCCTACCTGTGGGGCCTCGACGAACCGACCGTCCGCGCCGCCCGCCTGGCCGCGGGAGTCGAGGTCACCTACAAGACCGTCGACACCTGCGGAGCCGAGTTCGAGGCGTCGACGCCCTACCACTACGGCACCTACGAGGACGACAGCGAGGTCGCCCCGTCGGCCCGCGAGAAGGTCATCATCCTCGGCTCGGGTCCCAACCGGATCGGCCAGGGGATCGAGTTCGACTACTGCTGCGTGCACGCCTGCTTCGCCCTGGCCGACGCCGGCTACGAGACCGTCATGGTCAACTGCAACCCCGAGACGGTCTCCACCGACTACGACACCTCGGACCGCCTCTACTTCGAGCCGCTCAGCGCCGAAGGCGTCCTCAACGTCATCGACGCCGAGCGCCGCTCCGCCGAGCAGGGCGGCGGTTCTCTGAAGGGGGTCGTCGTCAGCCTCGGCGGTCAGACGCCGCTCAAGCTGGCCAACGTGCTGCCGCCCGAACTGGTGCTCGGCACCGCGCCGGCCAGCATCGACGCGGCGGAGGACCGGGACCTGTGGGCGTCGCTGTGCGCCCGCCTGGAGATCCCCCAGCCGGCGGGCGGAACCGCCACCACCCTCGACGGTGCCCGCGACATCGTCGCCCACATCGGCTATCCGGCGCTGGTGCGCCCCAGCTACGTCCTCGGCGGACGCGCCATGGAGATCGTCTACGACGACGAGGACCTGGAGCGGGCATGGGGGGCCATCACCGGCTCCGGCTCGCTCGGTCGGGAGGGTGGACTGTCCGCCGAACGCCCGGTGCTGATCGACCGGTTCCTCGAGGACGCCACCGAGGTCGACGTCGACGCCATCCGCGACCGCACCGGCGAGGTGATCATCGGCGGGATCATGGAGCACGTCGAGGAGGCCGGGGTCCACTCGGGCGACTCGGCGTGCGTCATCCCACCGATCGGCCTGTCCGACGCCACGATCGCCGTCATCGAGGAATCGGTCCGCTCCATCGCCGAGGCCCTCGAGGTCGAGGGGCTCATCAACGTCCAGTTCGCGGTCAAGCGATCGGCCGCGGATCCCGGCAGCGGCCAGGTGTTCGTCATCGAGGCCAACCCCCGCGCCAGTCGGACCGTGCCGTTCGTGGCCAAGGCGACCGGCGTGCCACTGGTGAAGGTGGCGGCGAGGGTCATGTGCGGGGCGACGCTGGCCGAGCTGCGCGACGAGGGCCTGCTCGTCCCGAAGGTCGACGGCGACCACGTCGCGGTCAAGGAGGCGGTGCTGCCGTTCAACCGCTTCCCCGACGTCGACGCCGTGCTCGGCCCCGAGATGCGCTCCACCGGCGAGGTCATGGGCATCGACTCCTCGGTCGGAATGGCGTTCGCCAAGTCGCAGCTGGCGGCGGGGGACCGGCTGCCCTCGGGTGGCACCGTGTTCCTGTCGCTCGCCGATCGCGACAAGGCCGTCGGGCTGCGTGCCGCGCGACGGTTCGCCGAGCTCGGCTTCGGGATCGTGGCCACCGAGGGCACCGCGGCGCACCTCCGCAGCAACGGCGTCGATGTCGGTCGCGTGGTGGCCAAGCTCCAGCGGCCCGAGGGCGCCGAGGACCCGGCCTCCGCAGGCGACGGCGACGGGACGGTCGACGGCGTCGAGCTGATCGCGAGCGGGCAGGTCGACCTGGTCGTCAACAGCCCGCGGGGGCGGGGTCCCCGCGCCGACGGCGCCCACCTGCGTCGGGCCGCCGCGGAGGCGCGCATCCCGCTGTTCACCACCGCGGCGGCCGCGTTGGCGGCGGCCAACGGCATCGGCGACTGGACGTCGCGGGATCTCGCGGTGCGGAGCCTCCAGAGCTACCACGGCCGCGATCGGGGCGGAGCGACCGCGGGGGAGGCCCGCTGAGGTGGGCGCCGACGGTCGATCCCGACTCCGGCGCGCCCGGCCGGCCCGCGGCGTCACGGGCGCGGTCGACCTGAGCGTCCGGGTCGGTTCGGTCGACCTCGTCGCCCCGGTCATGACCGCGTCGGGCACCGCCGGTCACGGCGACGAGCTGGCCGCCTACGTCGACCTGTCGACGATCGGGGCCGTGGTGGTCAAGTCGCTCGGGTCCGGGCCCTGGCCGGGGAACCCGGCGCCCAGGGTGCACCCGACCCCGTCGGGGATGATCAACAGCGTCGGCCTCCAGGGGCCGGGGGTCGCGGCGTGGCGCGAGCACGAGCTTCCGGCGGTGCTGGCCACCGGCGCGACGGTCGTCGCCAGCATCTGGGGCCGTCAGGTGGCCGACTTCGCCGCCGCCGCAGAGCAGCTGGTCGGGGTGGACCCCCGCGTGGTCGCGGTCGAGGTCAACCTGTCGTGTCCGAACCTGGACGGCGGCTCGCACCTGTTCGCCCACGACCCGGCGGCGACCGCCGAGGTGCTGCGGGCCGTCGCGGGGGTGGGCCTGCCGATGTGGGCCAAGCTGAGCGCGAACACCGATCGGGTCGTCGACGTGGCTTCGGCGGCCCAGGAGGCCGGTGCCGAGGCCGTCACGTTGGCCAACACGATGCTCGGGATGGTGATCGACGTCGAGGCGCGTCGGCCCGTGCTGGGCGGCGGCGGTGGCGGGGTGTCGGGGCCGGCCATCCACCCGATCGCGGTGAGGACGGTCTATGACTGCCACGCCGCGCTGCCGGAGCTCCCCATCGTGGGTGTCGGCGGGGTGGTCGACGGGCGATCCGCGGTGGAGCTGATGCTCGCCGGGGCGTCCGCGGTGCAGGTCGGGACGGCGAGCTTCGCCGATCCCCGCTCGGTCGCCGTCGTCCGCGACGGCGTGGGAACATGGTGTGCCCGTGCCGGTGTCAGCCGGGTGCGGGATCTGATCGGAGGAGCACATGGCTGAGGCCGGGACACGGGCCTTCAGGGACGACGAGGTGTCCGAGGACGTTCGGCGGCGGCTCGCGCTGGTGCTCGACGTCGACGACCTGGTGGAGGCGATGCGCCTCGGGGCCGGACTCCGACCCTTCTTCGGGGTCGCCAAGGTCGGCCTCGAGCTGTTCAGCGCCGCGGGCCCCGACGCCATCGGAGCGCTGCGGGACCAGGGCTACCAGGTCTTCCTCGACCTCAAGCTGTTCGACATCCCGACGCAGGTGAACCGGGCCTGCCGGGTGCTCGGCGCCCTCGGCGTCGAGTACCTGACCCTGCACGCCTCGGGCGGCGTCGACATGCTGCGTGCCGGGGTGGAGGGCCTGCTCGACGGAGCCCACCACGCCGGCCTGCCCACCCCGACGGCGTTGGCGGTCACCGTGCTGACCAGCGACGACTCCGCCCCGCCGCACATCGTGCCCAACCGGGTGCGCCTGGCGCTCGAGGGGGGGTGCGGAGGGCTGATCCTGGCCGCCGAGGACCTGCAGACCGCCCGGGAGCTGGCTCCCCGCCTGAAGCGCGTGGTGCCGGGCATCCGCTTGGCCGGCGCTCCCCGCCACGACCAGGCCCGGGCCGCCACGCCGCAGGAGGCGGTCGCGCAGGGCGCCGACCTCCTCGTCATCGGCCGGGCCGTCACCGCGGCCGACGACCCGATCGCCGCGGCCGCGGCGGTGGCCGCCGCGGTCTGAGCCCACCCGTGGAGCCCGCCATCGCCCCGGACGCCGGCGACCGGCCCGATCCCGATCCGCGCGCTGCGGCGTTGGCCTGGGCCGCGGACGCACGGGCCCACCGAGCGGAGCTGAGCCGGGATCTCGCCGCCGGGGTCGCGTCGCTGGCCGACGTCCTGGCCCCGGGTTCCGGCTCAGGGGGAGTGATGCTGCTGTTCGTGCTCGAGTCCCTGCCCGGTGCCCGCAAGGTCGACACCCGCCGTCACCTCGACCGCCTCGGAATCGACGGTTCGCTGCTCGTGCGCGACGTCGACGCGGTGCAGCGCACGGCGCTCCTGGCCGAGTTCCCGCTCGACGCCCCGGACACCTCCGCCCGTGGGGTCGAGCACCGGTGAGCGGGCTGCTCCTACCCGACAGGACCGTCGTGGTGGTGATCTCGGGGCCCGGTGGCGTGGGCAAGGGCACCCTCGTCCGGGAGCTCGTCGACTCCGACGACCGCCTCTGGCTCAGCCGATCCTGGACCACCCGCGCCCGTCGCGACGGTGAGGCGCCCGACGCCTACCGGTTCGTCACCCCCGCGGAGTTCCAGGCCCACATCGACCGTGACGGGTTCCTGGAGTGGGTCGACTTCCTCGACTACCGGCAGGGCTCGCCCCGTCCGACGCCACCCGCGGGTTCCGACGTCCTGTTCGAGATCGACGTCCAGGGGGCGGCGCGCATCCACGACCTGCACCCCGACGCGGTGCTGGTCTTCGTCGACACCCCGGACCGCGCCGTCCAGGAGGCCAGGCTCCGCGGGCGGGGCGATGCCGAGGATCGCATCGCCCAGCGTCTGGCCAAGGCCGAGGAAGAGGTCGAGCGCTCCCGCCACCTGCCCTTCGAGCGGATCGTGAACGACGACCTGGACCGGGCCGCGGCAGAGATCCGCACCCTGATCGCGAACGCCCGCCACGCTCGGGCGACCTGATCCTGGTTCCGCCGATCGGTGGGTTCGGGTTCAGGCGGCGGTGAGGAGGTGGTGGAGCAGTTCGTCGAGGGCGTAGGCGGTGAGGTGTTCGCCGCCGCCGTGGCAGCGACACGAGTCAGCCCCGATGTCTGGTGGCGTTTCGGGTGGGTGTGTCTGGAGGGGCAGCACCGTGACATCCGCGTGTGGTCCGGGTGTGGGGCCTGGCGGGCCGGAGGAACCGAGGCAGCGGGTTCGGTCGTAGAAGCTGAGTTGGCTGCCGTGTCGGATGATCTGCCAGCGTTTCCGGTGCAGTTCGTGGTGATGGAAGCTGCACAACAAGACACCGTTGTCGAGGTCGGTGAGACCGCCGTGTTCGGCGACTCCGGCGATGTG
>WBZP01000379.1_pt2 | contig 53837 bp, 35 predicted proteins | sample 5204301 | NCBI WGS metagenome assembly WBZP01 (sample SAMN12412401, study PRJNA552823) | activated sludge metagenome | isolation source: activated sludge from nitrification reactor of wastewater treatment plant... | place: USA: Pennsylvania | collected 2017
CCGGAATCGATACCGGCTGTATAAAATTCATTTAAGGCAAAGCTGAATTTTTTTATTCATATTGAATATTATCAATCATTTGTCCATTTTATATATACGTTTTCTAAACTTTAAAAATAATAAGTAAAATATTTTCAAGTTATTGTCGTTTTACTGTATGTTTGCATCAGATTAGTTCTTAACACTGTGGGGTGATGAAATTTTTGGCAGACATGCCCTCTTGTCTCGGGGGTGGAGGTAACAGGATAAACATTGCATAACGCCGATCCGCTGACGAGCGGACCGACTGGGGTTGACCACCAGTAGGTTGAAGGTAGCACCTTCTACAAATTTGTGTAATGGCTAACTGCTCCGTGGAGGTTCGAGCCCTCCCCCTACAGCTATTTGAAAAGCCTTCGCTGAAATGCGGAGGCTTTTTTGTGTAATGGCTAACTGCTCCGTGTCCCGAAAGCTTTCGGGAGTGCCCTCCCCCTAGAGCTACTTGAATAGCCCTCGCTGAAAAGCGGAGGCTTTTTCATTCGGTATGGAACATTATTGCTGATTGAGTTTCCCTCCAGGAATTTTCAATAGTCAATGTTCAATACCCAATTCTCAATAAAAAATCCAACAGGTTAAATAACTGAAACGAATTGAACGATTCAATCGATTTTCCCACCGGCTAACTGCTCCGTGTCCCGAAAGCTTTCGGGAGAGCCCTCCCCCTACAGCTATTTGAAAAGCCTTCGCTGAATGCGGAGGCTTTTTTGTGTAATGGCTAACTGCTCCGTGTCCCGAATGAATTCGGGAGAGCCCTCCCCCTACAGCTATTTGAAAAGCCTTCGCTGAAATGCGGAGGCTTTTTTGTGTAATGGCTAACGGCTCTGTGTCCCGAATGAATTCGGGAGAGCCCCCCTAGAGCTACTTGAAAAGCCTTCGCTGAAAAACGGAGGCTTTTTTCATTCGGTACATTATTGCTGATTGAGTTTCCCTGAAGGAATTTTCAATAGTCAATGTTCAATACCCAATTCGCAATGAAAAATCCAACAGGTTAAATAACTGAAACGATTTGAACGATTTAAACGATTTTCCCACCGGCTAACTGCTCCGCGTCCCGAATGAATTCGGGAGAGCCCCCCTAGAGCTACTTGAAAAGCCTTCGCTGAAAAACGGAGGCTTTTTTCATTCGGTACATTATTTCTGATTGAGTTTCCCTGAAGGAATTTTCAATAGTCAATCTTCAATAAACAATATTCAATGGAAATACTACTGCAAAGCCAACCTTAAACTTTTTAATCCCTTGAAACCTTTTGAACCACTCTCTCCCCCTTCCAAATTCTCCGTATTTTTACCCGCTGCCTCAACAAGGACAGCCATTTTATGACCATCACCGTCCGCTTTAAAAAATTTCTTTTCCGATTATTTGAAGGCCTCACCCTGCCGGTATTCAGCGAGCAGCTGAAGGGGATGAAACTGAAGGTGAGTCCGCTGATGGCCTGGGGACTTTACTTTAACAACGTAGAACCAAAGGTGCATGCCGTATATAAAAAATTCCTCGCGCCGGGCTGTGTGTTTTTTGATGTGGGCGCCAATGTAGGACTTCACAGCTATTTCGTGAGCAGGCGCTATGCGGGTTCACAGGTGCATGCGTTTGAACCGCTGCCGGGCAATGCAGATTATATCCGAACCTCGATCCGGATCAACCAGATTTCCAATATCACACTGATCCAGAAAGCGGTTGCCGATCAATGCGGTACTGCTTTTTTCGACCGGTTTAAAAGCAACCATGAAGGCTTTATCACCGACCGGGAAACCGGGTTCAGTGTGGAACTTACCAGCCTGGATGCCTACCTCGACCAGGTACCCGTGAAACCAACCCTCGTGAAGGTGGATGTGGAAGGCGCCGAATCGAAGGTGCTGCAGGGATTTGAAAAGCATTTCAGCGCTGTACAACCGGTGATGGTGATTGAAGTACACAACCCGCCCGCCGCTGCCGACCTCAGCCGTTTCTTTGCCCGGTACCGGTACACGGTAGGGTTGATCACCGGGGCAACCGATGCAGCCGGTGAGCCTGTTTTCCGATTGCTGCAGTCACCGGAAAAACCCTGTACCCAAACCGATACCCTCATCGGTCAGATCGTGGCAGTGCCGGAAGGATTGATGAACCAGCACAAGAACACTTTTACGGAAGGATAGAAGAGGGATACAGATTACTTTTTACCAACTGATGCTTCCAGCTGTCATTGTATGATATCAGGTATGTTACCTTTGATGATCATTTTTATTCTAAGCCATTAAAGCCGTTGTCACTACTGAATGCTCAAGGCTTCAGGGCAAATGCAGCCTGCAAACCCCCGGCTGAGCTACCGCCCACAAATACATCAAAGTCCCCGGGTTCATACCGGTACCGGAGCTGTGCATCATAAAAGCGCAGTTCATCCGGCGTCAGTGTAAACGTAACGGTCCGGCTTTCCCCGGTCTGCAGGAGAACTTTCTGAAACTGTTTCAGTTCCTTTACCGGTCTCACCACCGAACCCACCCGGTCGCGGATATAGAGCTGAACCGTTTCTTCACCTGCATAATCCCCTTCATTACGTACGGTAACGTTTACCCGAATCCGTCCTTTGGAACGAAGTACAGGCTCGCTCAGGCTGAGGTTACTGTAAGCAAAACGTGTGTAGCTGAGTCCGTACCCGAAAGGATAAGCCGGACTGTTGGGCAGGTCTGTATACGCGGATACATAATTCAGGTCGTTTTCATTCTTAGCCGGGCGGCCGGTATTGAAATAATTATAATAGACCGGAATCTGACCTTCACTGCGCGGAAAGGTCATGGGCAGTTTGCCGGAAGGATTGTAATCGCCAAAGAGTACATCCGCAATGGCATCCCCCGCCCGGGTACCTAACCACCACGCATATACGATAGCGGGCACATTTTCCCGGATCCAGTTAAATACGAGGGGGCGGCCGGCATGGATCAGCACCACCACCGGCTTGCCGGTAGCCACCAGTGCTTTCACCATTTCTTCCTGTACACCCGGCAAACGGATGCTGCTGCGGCTTTTCGCTTCACCACTCATATCACGGGCTTCTCCAATGGTAACAATCACAATGTCAGCGCGGGTTGCCATTTGTAACGCTTCTGCAAAACCAGCGCGGCTGCTGTCGGAAATCCCGCAGCCACGTGCATACAGAAGCTCGGTGCCCGGCCACGCCCTCCGCTGCACAGCCTCCCAGGTGGAGCTGATCCGGAGGGAATCATCCGGCCAGTCGTAGCTCCAGAAACCGAGATGATCACTCTTTGCTTTCACAAAAGGACCTACCATGGCGATCACCGGTTTCGCAGGGTCACGGAACCAGGCTTTCCGTAAAGGGAGGCTGCTGTTTTCATTCTTCAGCAGCACGATGCTCTTGCGGGCGATGTCCCGTGCAGCTTCCAGGTGAGCAGGATTGTTCCATTGTTCTTTTTCCCGCTGTTCATTTGAATAACGGAATGAATCATCAAACAGCCCCATTTCAAATTTCTTCCGAAGGATGCGGCGAACCGCTTCATCCAGCACCGGCATTTTCACCTTGCCGGCCTTCACCAGCGCAGGCAGGTGCCGGATAAAGGCGCGGCTTTCCATGTCCATGTCGCAGCCGGCTTTGGCGGCGGCGGCAGCAGCACCGATGCTGTCTTGAACATAGCCATGACTGATCATCTCTCCCACACTGCCCCAGTCGCTTACCACAAATCCCTTGAAATTCCATTTTCCTTTGAGAACGGTTTTTTGCAGGTAATCGTTACCGGTAGCTGGTATACCGTTTAGATCATTGAATGAATTCATAAAGGTGGCCACGCCGGCTTTGGCGGCTGCCTCAAAAGGTGGCAGGTAGGTTTCCCAGAGCTGGCGTTCACTCATGTCCACGCTGTTGTAATCCCGCCCGCCCACCGCGGCGCCATAAGCGGCAAAATGTTTGGCACAGGCCATCACGGCATCGGTTTGCCCAAATCCTTTCCCCTGGAATCCCTTTACACGGGCTGCTGATATCAGGCTGCCCAGCAGAGGGTCCTCCCCGGCTCCTTCCATCACCCGGCCCCAGCGGGGATCACGCGCAATGTCCACCATCGGCGCGAATGTCCAGTGGATCCCGGCCGCAGCTGCTTCAACAGCTGCAATTCTGGCGGATCGTTCAATAGCCGGCAAATCCCAGCTGGCCGCTTCTGCCAACGGAATGGGAAAGATGGTTCGGTAGCCATGGATCACATCCTGGCCGAAGAGCAGGGGAATTTTCAGCCTCGACTGTAATGCCAGCGCCTGCAGTTCCCGGGTACGCGCTGCCCCGGTGGCATTGAGCATGGAGCCCACTTTCCCTGTTTTTATCTGATCCAGCAGCTGGTCATCATTGGTCAGCGGACCCGTGGCAGCCCATGGACCGTTGTACTGGTTCATCTGGCCGGCTTTTTCTTCGAGGGTCATCAGCCTTAACAGAGAATCCACCCGCTGATCGATGGTTCCGCGCTGGGCGGATACCAATTGGAAAAGCAGGATAGCCAGTATAGTAGAAAAGTTTCTTTTCATTTAGTATGCTTTATTCCTTTAGTTAAATGATCGGCTTGCTTTTTTTGTGCAAACAACCAGCTTAATAATAAGGGCTCTGCAAACGCACGGTCCCAGCTGTTATGGTTAGCATCGGGATATACAGTGTACTTCACCCGTACCTTGTTCCGCCTGAGTGCCCGTACCATGGCTTCAGAAAAAGCAGGTATCACTACATCATCTTTATCTCCATGAAAAATCCACCAGGGCAGGTTTTTCAATTTGGCTGCAGTTGCGGGATGAGCACCCCCGCAGATCGCAAAAGCAGCAGCAAAAACACCGGGGCTCCTGCGCACCAGTTCATAAGTACCCATCGCTCCCATCGAAAGACCGCCTGCATACACCTGCCTGCGGTTGACCGGATACTCAATCAGCAGCTGCCTCAGCAACCGCTGCAACATAGCCATATCCCTGGTAGGAGTACCACCGGACCGGAAAGTATACCGTGCCCGGCCAACGGCAGTTTCATCCCGGATCACATTGCTCCAGTAGCCATCTTTTGAACATTGGGGAAACACTACAATTGCAGGGTAACGGTTCCGTATACTGTCGCGCAGAAACAAATCCGCCCCATGCACCAGCTGCTTTTCATTGTCATTGCCTCTTTCTCCTGATCCATGCAGAAACAGCACCAGCGGGTATTGTTTCGCCGGATCATACTGATCCGGCATCAGTATCCGGTAAGGAAGGGTGTCATTCAGGAAAACAAAACTTTTCTTCAGGTAAAGATCTCTATCCTGAGCCTGCAGCGAGACAGAGAGCATGAACATACTAACAATAAAGTTTACACGCATTTTCATGGTACCGATTGAATCTTTTTAAACCGTATCAGAAAGCCGCCGCCTGGGGCCGTTTTCACCACCACCCGGGTTGTATTTCCCCGGGTAAAGGCTGCTTCCCGGGTACTCAGCTTATAATCCGATGGATAATCGGCTGCATTCAGTCCGTCACCACAGATCGTTTCCTCATAGCGGCCGTCTAAAAAATCAACCGGAAAAGTGATATCCCTCGCTTCGCCATCCGTCATGCCCGCGATGTACCAGTCATCTCCTTTTCGCCGGGCTGTAACGATATAATCCCCCACCCTGCCTGTTACAATTCTTGTTTCATCCCAGGTGGTGGGCAGCGAACCCAGGAGCCCCATGAATGCCGGCTCCAGCATACCCTGCGAAGGATTGCCTGCAAATATCTGCAGCGGACTGTCGTACACCACAAACATGGCCAGCTGGTGACAACGTGTGCCCTGGCTCATCACTTTTTTGCTGATGGGCCGGAACTGTTCTTTGGTCGCATTATCAAGTATACCCGGTTCGTAATCCATCGGACCAGCCAGCATGCGGGTAAACGGCAGCGTTACATTGTGTTCCGGTGTGGGTTTGTCGCTCCAGATATTGTATTCCGACCCCAGTACTCCTTCCCGGGTGATATTATTGGGCCAGGTACGGGTGAACCCCTTGGGCGGATAGGCGCCGTGAAACATGATCATGGTCTGATGTTCCGCACAGGCTTTGGAAATACGTTCATAAAAATTCACCATGGGCTGATCATCGCGGTCCATGAAATCCGTCATGATAAAATCAACTCCCCATCGATGAAACTGTTTCAGGGCGCTGTCCAGCTGACGGTCCAGTGTAGAGCAAAGCGTCCACATACTCAGCCGGATCCCCTTTTGCCGCGCATACGCCGCCAGGGTATCCATGCTGAGCGCCGGATTAATCCTGAAGATATCTTTATAATCACTCCAGCCCGCGTCGAGCATGATTCGGTCAAAGCCAAACTGCTGCGCGAAGTCGATGTAAAATTTATAGGTGGCTGTGTTGATACCCGCCTTAAACGGCACATTGAACAGGTTGATACCGATGATCCATTCATCGGTTCCCTTACCCGGACGTATCCACGAAACATCCCTGATTTTTGATGCGGATGCGAGGCGGTACACAAGATCATTCCCGGGAAGGTCTTTATCCTCAGGTGCAATGATCAATACCCGCCAGGGAAAGTTCCGGGCACCTTTTGTGCGGGCGATATAGGATGCGCGGCGGGTGACCACTTCCTGGGGAAATTCACCATTCGTCATAGTTGTTTCCAGCGGATAGCCCGCAAACAATCCCTCCAGGGCATTGCCAGCAGTGCCCCGCAGAAACATTCCGGGGTAATCTTCCAGGTCTGATTCGGTAATAGCTACTTTGATTTCATCCCCGGATCCCGCCAGTACCGGGGTATACGCGAAGGAACTGCCGGTTATACTGTCGATGGATACAGGCCGGTACAATTCCTCAAAACTGGTATGAAAGGAATCGGTACGTCCGGCAGGATCAATCAGCGGAAAAAGCAATCGCTTTCCCCTTTCAAAAACAAACTGCGCCTGTTCGTTGCTCACTACAAGCGAGTCTTTGAAACGGGTAGTGATGCGGTAGGCCACTCCATCGTTGTATACCCTGAAAATAAGGGAATAGGGTTGCCGGAACTGCACTGTCAGCTGGTTGTACTGATCGGGAATGATGACCCTTTTTTCGGGCACCGGCGAAACAATCGTGTCGTTCACCCGGGTGATACGTGATGTCCTGACAGACGGATTTGCTGACAGCGCCGGTTGATTTTCGGGCAGCAGATTGATCGCGGAGGGCTGGAGGATTGTTTTACCCTTATACTGAACCGTGTATCGGATGGATCCCTTACAGTATAGGGTAACCGAAATATGATTATCCGGGGAACTTACCTGCAGGCTGTCGGCAGCATACAGGCAGGAACCAGCAGCGATCAATAATAAGAGTATGGTAATATGCCGGATCATATCCAAAAAAAATATCCGGAGTAAAAGCCCTCCGGATATTTAACTGACTGCTTTTACAGTAAACGGAAGGATGCCTCTTTCACTTCCCGGCTGTTGCCGCCAATAAATATTTTGAATTCACCCGGCTCCGCCACATACTTCAGGTCGTAATTATAAAATTTCAGGTCGTTGACCGAAATGCGGAACTCCACTGTTTTAGTTTCCCCGGCTTTCAGGGTAATTTTCTGAAAACCTTTCAGTTCTTTCACAGGCCGCGTGATACTGCCCACGAGGTCACGGATATACAACTGCACCACTTCCTGTCCGTCGTATTTGCCGGTATTCGATACTGTTACCGAAGCCGTAAGCGAACCGCCGGATTTGAGGGTGTTGGCACTCAGCTTCACATCACTGTATGAAAAACTTGTATAACTAAGGCCGTAACCGAAGGGGTATAACGGATCGTTACTCACGTCGAGGTAATTGGTACGGAATTTTTCAAACCACTGCGCACGTATAGGGCGACCCGTATTTTTATGATTATAGAAAAGGGGTACCTGTCCGATATTCTGGGGCCAGGTAGTGCTGAGTTTACCCGATGGATTTACATCCCCGAATAATACATCCGCAATGGCATAGCCTGCTTCGCTGCCGCCAAACCACACATTCAGAATGGCCGGTACGTTTTCGTGCTCCCATTTGATGGTGAGCGGGCGACCGGTGAATAATACCAGCACCACCGGTTTGCCGGTTTTGAGCAAAGCCATCAGCAGGTCTTTCTGGGCCTGGGGCATATCAAGGCTGCTGCGGCTGCTGCATTCACCACTCATTTCAGCACTCTCACCCAGTGCGGCTACAATTACATCTGACTGAGCAGCCACCGTCATTGCCTCTTCCAGTAACTGCTGGCTGGTACGTCCGTCGCGGTCAAACGCTTTTCCAAACATACCGGCACGCTGCTCGAACAGGGTATCATAATCCAGGAAAGAACCCTGTGCGTGCAGCACTTTAGCCCGATCACCCAGTACCGACTGCAGTCCTTCCAGCACCGGAATGGCTTTATCAAACCGGGCGGCCACACTCCAGGTGCCGGGCATATTTTCGCGGTTGTTGGCCAGGGGTCCAATCAGTCCGATGGTACCCGCTTTTTTCAGCGGCAGCAGGTTGCCTTCGTTTTTCAACAACACAAAACTCTGTGCGGCAATATTACGGGCCTCCCGGCGATGGGTATCCGTAAAAATTTCTGTCTTTGCACGTTCTTCCTTACAATAGCGGTAAGGATCTTCAAAGAGACCCAGTTTGTATTTTGCTTCCAGGATGCGGCGGCAGGCCAGGTCAATGTCCGCCATCGTTACCTTTCCTTCTTTCAGGGACTGTTTCACCGTATTCAGAAATCCTTCACACACCATATCCATATCAATACCGGCTTTCAATGCCCGGGCAGATACCTGCTGCAGGTTACCGATGCCATGATCCTCCATTTCACAGATGCCGGTATAATCCGTTACCACAAAACCCTTAAAACCCCATTGCGTGCGCAGTACATCGGTCATCAGGTATTTGCTGGCAGTAGCCGGTACGCCATCCACTTCATTAAAGGATGCCATCACACTGCCCGCTCCGGCATCCACTGCGGCTTTGTAAGGAGGCAGGTATTCATTGTGCATCCGCAGGCGGCTCATATCCGTAGTATTATAATCACGGCCTGCTTCGGCTGCGCCATATAATGCATAGTGCTTCACACAGGACAAAATGGTATTATCCTTCTTCAGATCAGTACCCTGGTAACCCCGTACCATCGCTTTGGCAATCTCACTACCGAGATAGGCATCCTCACCCGATCCTTCCGCAATGCGGCCCCAGCGGGGGTCCCGGGCAATATCCACCATCGGGCTGAAAGTCCAGTTGATGCCATCGGCACTGGCCTCCTGCGCGGCAATCTGCGCACTGCGTTCTATCGCTTTCATATCCCAGGTACAGCTAAGTCCGAGCGGAATAGGAAAAACTGTTTCATAACCATGAATTACATCCATCCCGAAAATCATCGGGATGCCCAGGCGGGTTTCTTCCACCGCCACTTTCTGCACCGCTTTGATTTTAGCAACGGATTTGATATTAAACAATCCGCCCACCTTTCCTTCCTTTATCTTTTTACCGATATCGGAGTTGCTGGCCTGGCCGGTTACAATGTCCCCGCTGCCGGGAAGATTCAGCTGGCCGATCTTTTCATCCACCGTCATTTTTTTCATCAGCGCGTCGATGAAGGTTTTCATTTTTGCATCCTGTGCCTGCACCTGTAATGAACCGAGGGCCAGCAGGGCGATCATGATTTTCCTGAGCATGCGTATTTGTTTATTGGTTTATCAGCAATGGTCTTTCAATGTGGCTTCAGTGGCGACGCTCCGTTCAGCGGTATCACTTTGTTCATCCGGGATGAAGGCAGGAGGTGCGGAGCCATGGCCTTTTGCCAGATCCGGTAACCCCGGGCGTTCATATGCAGCGAATCTGCTATAAAGATATCACCTCTTGCCTGACCACGGCCGTCCATCATCCGGTTATACACATCAATATACTGCGCCTTTTCCTGCGTTCGCATAAAATTCCTGATCAGCCGGTTGGCCTCGCGCATTTTCGGCCATAAATGACGGCGGCTGGGACTGGGTTTCAGGGAAATAAATGCCACCGGCACTGCAGGCTGCCGTTCACGGATCCAGCCGAAGAGGCGGAGCCAGCGATGGTAAACGGTGTACCCATCGGCTGTGGAGTCTTCAGCCAGGTCGTTTTCCCCGCAGTAAACAATGATCTGCCGGGCCTGATAAGGCGTAATGATATCAGGGGCATACCGAAGTACATCCGAGAGGGTGGAACCACCAAAGCCACGATTGATAAGCCTATGAGCGGGGAAATAATCCTGCACGTCTTTCCACATCGTAAAGGAGGAACTGCCGATCAGTAAGAGGGCATCCGATGGAGGTGGCTGCAGGCTGTCGAGTTGCCTGAACGCAGCAATATCCTGGTAAAAAGGAATTTCCTGGGCAGACAAAGACGAGGGCGCCGACAGGATGAACCAGCCAGTGCTGAGAAAGACGATCAATGTCTGTATGAATCGTTGCATCTTTTTAACCGGCAAAAGCCGCCTGCCTAAGGACAGGGAAAAACCGGAAAACCCCTAATCCCACAGATATTTTTCCTCGTACTGCAGGTTATTTTTTTCGAGCAGGAGCAGCACTTCGTCTTTGAAACTGCCAGACTGGTGATGAAGTGGCTGATTGCGTATATATCCCACGAGATATTCCATGTTATCCGCCTGCACGGAAAAGGCGGCATAGCCTCCCTGCCAGTAAAAATGGCTGTAGCGGCTGCCTTTTTCCTTGATCCATTTGGAGGAACGCTTCTTGATTTCCTCCACCAGGGCTATCAAAGTGACTTTTTTAGAAAGTAAACAAAGAATGTGAACGTGATCGGCGGCTCCGCCAATGGCAATGGGTGGACAGCCCATTGCCTTGCATACACCCCCGAGATAAGCATGCAATTCCGGTTCAATGACAGCATCGATAAAAGGATAGCGGTGTTTGGTGCTGAATATAATATGAATAGCCAGCTTGGTGAAAGATTGGCCCATGCGGATGTTTTAAGGAATAGAAAGTTACTAAGGCTATCCTGAATGGGAAAGAGGGATAAGGCGTTTATTCGCCTGATATTACGATTTGTCTGCCGTGAGCGGATAGCTCGTAGGGCGGTGCCCTACGTAATAATATTACGCCCCTCCGGGGCTAATGGAAATTCACATTCGCATTTTATCCATAGGGCGGTGCCCTATGCTATGATATTACGCCCCTCCGGGGCTAGGTGATAGCTAAAAATTCTCACATCACATAGGGCCTCGCCCTAGGCTAAAAATTACGACCCTCCGGGGCTAGGTGATAACCAACTATTCTCAAATCTCATAGGGCGATGCCCCATGCTAAAATATTACGCCCCTCCGGGGCTACGCGAATCGTTTACCATTATTCCGCTAGATAGGGTGTGGCTATATGCGATAGGATGACGCCACTAAGCGGCTATTGGAATAATCCATTCATCCTTTAATCTTTTTCCATAGAGCGGTGCCCTATGCTATGATATTCCGCCCTCCGGGGCTACGCCCTTACTCCACCCGCATCGTTTCAAAACGTTCACTCACCCCGTTTTCACTCACCGCTTCTATCGTGAAATAATAGGATTTGAGTTTATCCAGCGCCTTGAACCATAGCTCATTGTTCTGCATCACCATTACGCAATTGTACATCTTATCCGGGGCGATGCCATAGTAGATATTATAGGCATAGGCGCCGTTAACGGGACTCCATTTGATCCAGGCGCTGCGTTTGTCCTTTTCCGTTCTCAACACGATGAACTGCTTCACCTTCTCCGGTTTGGGTCCGTTGCCATTGCCAAAAACCCGCAAACCGCTGATGGCGAATTTGCCGGTAGGCATATGCACATTCTCAAGCCTGATAAACCTGGCCTGTACGGGTTGCGGCAATTCCAGGTACTCATGAGGCACGTCAGCCAGGTTTTTGCTTTTATCCACCAGCACTGTCCATTTTTTACCATCGGCAGAATAGTACAGTTTATACTGATGGTACTGGCCGTTGATCTTGCCGAGGTGATCATCCGCCACATCCTGGTCAGCATAATTGATCTGTACTGCCCGCACCGTACTCAGGTTTCCAAGATCAGTCTGGATATATTCACCGGCATCAGCGCTGGCCGCGCTCCAGTAAGTTTTGATGTCTTCATCGTTGGCATTATTGGCCACATAACTGCCCAGGGTAGACGAAACCTGTACGGGCTTTTTGTAATTCAGCAGCATCCAGCCTGTGAACCCGCTGCCATACACCTGCTCTTTATACGGCGGCAGGAAATGCGGGTAGTCGCCGAAAGCGGTGTTGCACCACATCACATCGTCCTTATCAAAACCAGCAGGCCAGATACCCAGCCGGCGTTCGAAATTATTTTTTACTGACAGCATGATGGTACTTACATGCCAGTACTGTCCTGTATTATCCTGGAAAGTGCTGCCGTGTCCGGCTCCCCGGGCAAATCCGCCCAGTTTCATGCTCAGCGGATCGCTTTGCTGCTCGGGATACTCCAGCGGGCCGGTGGCTACGGCCACCCCATCCGCATAGCCGCTGAACTCGGTACCCGGCGCGCCGTACTGCAGGTAATATTTACCGTTATGTTTCGTCATATGCGCCCCTTCCACAAAAGGATCGAGGAAGGTGTTGTCCATATGCTCACCAAAGCGCTGCCAGCCAAAGCGCCAGTCTTTCAACAACAGCAACTCCTTGCGTGTACCAATGGGACGGAACGTTTTCCGGTCCAGCTCAATACCATATAAAGGGAAATTATTGCTGCTGCCGTTATACATATAGAATCTCCCGTCATCATCCGTAAAGAATGCCGGATCCCAGCCGCCGATCTCAAAGGAATCCACTAACGGTTTCCACTCGTTGGCTTTGGGATTGGTACTCATCCAAAGAGTAAACTTACTGGTATAGGTAGATCCGAATACAATCATCGTATCGCCCACGATGCCTACACCGGGTGCACAGAGTTCATCATAGCCCGCGTTCCAGGGACGCAGGAATTTTCGGCTGATGAAGTTCCAGTGCAGCATATCACCGCTCCACCAGTATCCCCACTGGTTGGTGCTGAAGAGATAATAATCCCCTTTATAATTTACAATCACCGGATCGGCCGTAGCCCGGTGCCGCCCCCACTCACTGAAATTGGGAATAGGCGTGTATCCGTAGTCGATATTGACAGGATTGCAATAGGTCTTTTGCTGAGCAAACGTGAGCTGGCATCCAATAACCATTGCGAACAGCAGGCCCGCTTTTTTACAAACAGTATTCATACGCTTTTCATTTCTTTCATCGTAACAAAACCACCGTACCTTTTTTCTCCTGCCAACCGAGGTTGCTGTACCGGTAGCGGCAGATCCAGAGGTAAACACCAGGAGCTGCTGCTCTTCCTTTATAGCGACCATCCCACCCTGCTGATACATCAGTTGTTAAGAACACTTCGCGGCCCCACCTGTCAAAAATCTGCAGCAAAAACCTTTCTGGCGGCAGGGAAGCCCAGGCACGGAAACGGTCATTACGGCCATTATTATCCGGACTGAACGCATTGGGCAGGTACAGGAACCCTTTACAGGTTGCTGTGCGCACAGTTGCCGGGCTGCTGCGGACACATCCCTGGACATCTTCTGCTGTTACCCGGTAAATACCCGGCAGATTCACTGTTACCGTGCGGCCAGTTTCTCCATTGCTCCATGTGTAACTCCTGAAGCCGGCGCCCGCATCCAGTACCAGGGGCTGACCGCTGCATACAAAGGTATCGGTAACCAGCTGTAAACGGGGCACCGACCGTACCATAATCTGCACAGTATCCCGCAAACGGCAGCCCGGCCATCTATCCGCTTCGCCATACAAAGCAAAGCTGGCGGCTGCCTGAAAGCTGATTGTTTGCGTATATGCTTCACCGGTATATTCGCCCGGGCCCCACCGGTAATCTGTGAATCCCGGTGGCGCGGAGAAACGAAGGGTATCACCGGGACAAACCGTTCTGTCATCCCCGATACTGAAAGTAACCGGGGCAGCGGGTTGTACCACCACCGTATCCCTTAACGCATTTCCGCAGGCATCCTGCACTATAATATGATACATACCAGGCATACTGACGGTATACACAGCAGCCGTATCCCCATCCTGCCACCGATAATTACTGAAACCCGCACCGGCATTCAGCCGAAGGGTATTACCTGTGCAGATCACAGTATCCGGACCAAGATCAAGGCTTCCGGGTGTAGTGGTAACATTCACCAACAAGGTATCGCGGAGTGTGCCGCATTCGGTTTGGAGGGAAAGAATCACCGGAAAAACGCCCGTGTTTGTGAAGAGGATTCGGGCTGTGCTGTCGTTCTCCATTGTTACAGAGGAAGCTGCAGGACTACTGAACTGCAGTTTGCGGGCAGCATCATGCTGCACGGTAGACCTGAAGCTTCCCGCACGACCTGCACAAAGAGTGCCCGGCCCCTGTATTTTACCCAGCCGGATAACAGTTTGGGTGCTGCAGCTCAGCAACCACTGAAATCCATTTCCTGAGAGTGTATCCAGGAATGAAGGCTCCACCTGGTTGACTGAGGTGAAACTGGTAAGGATATTGGGAATATCCTGCAATGTATAGGCCGCGGACTCCACCAAAGGCGCATATACGGTACTGTTACAGGAGGGCAATTGCCCTATGGGTGATGTTTTCAGCAACGCTGCCATTACCCCGTTGGTGCCCTCGCGGTTGAATCCACCTACCAGCAGGGAGCTGTCGGGCAACATCCGGCTGTCGTTGGCGCATTGTATATCGGGTAGGTTCAGTCTCCACCCGCGGTAGGGCGCATCGGCACCATACAACTGGTAAACAAAAAAGTCGCCACCGGTATTGTTCAGGTACTGCACGCCGGCCATCCGGAAGGGATCAAACAAGGCACCCTGAAACAGATTGGCATTCGCGGAAGGCTGCACCGGGTTGGCAATCCGCAGTGCGGAGGTATTGCGCCCCTCCTCATCCATATACAGGGTAATTTGCCCGGGAGACCGGGGACCGCTGTACAAAAAGTAAGTGTTGCCGGTAATGGCCAGCCGGCCGTTGCTGTACTGAATGTCACTGCAGTAATATTCAGCCTGCGAACTGAGGGCAGGCACACCCGGGAAATTGATCCACCGGATCCAGCCGGTATTGCCCTGCTGCTTGTCGATACGGGCCACAAAATTGGAAAGATTATTGTTCAGCCGGCTGGTGCCCGTTCCGGTAACAAAATACGCGGCCGGACTTTCCGTGCAGGAGGTATACCGCAGCTGGCAATCCCCGCTCTGAATGCCGGTATACCGGTTGAAACTTCCATCCGGCTCCAGCAGCAGCAGCACTCCCCCGCTGTTATTGTAACCCGCCACCATCAGCAACCCTGCAGCCGTTTCATATACCGATGTAACCACCTCAATGGCCAGGTGAGCCGAGGTGTAATTGAGTCTTTTCTGCCACAGCAGGTTGCCATCGCTGTCCATCCGCAGCACATAATTACCGCTGTATTGTGACGCAGCTGCGGTAACCAGCAACACGATATCACCATTGCGTGTCAATACCGAACTGTAGGTGCGGAGGTCGGTTTGTACCGCGGTATCCCCAATGCCGATTTTTTTTGTCCAGATCAGTTGCCCGCTCCCGCCCACCCGCATCACCTGTACATAATTCCGCTGAATGGCCATCTGTTCAAAATTTTCCTTGATGGTGCCCACCGCCAGGAAATCACCATCCGTCCTCACATGTACGCGGGAAAAATCGGAATATCCCTGTGTCTGTATCCTCCCGTAAAAAGCATAGCTGCTGCAGGAATCCGCCCATATCTGCGCAGAGAGGGCGGCAGGGAACATGCATAGAGCAAGGATATACCCCGGGTGATAGCATTGAATAAATGCCCTGATACATGATGCAGCTTTTGATATGGCCGGCCCTGTTTGCATGATTGACGGAATTACAACAGGATATCCTCAGAGATTGTTCTTCTTCAGTTCCCGCACCGCGTGGTGTACAGCACGGGCGGTAAACGCCATGTATAAAATAGACGGGCTCTGGCTGCCGGTACTGGTCATACAGGCCCCGTCAGTTACAAACACATTCCGGCAATGGTGCAGCTGATTCCATTCATTCAGCAGTGAACGGGCCGGGTCTTTGCCCATCCGCACACCGCCCATTTCATGAATATCAAGACCCGGCGCCTGGTGATTGTCACGGGCCTCTATATTACGCACACCGGCTGCTTCCAGCATGGAACGGCCCTGCTGCAGAAAATCCTGCACCATTTTATCATCATTATCATCATATCCCACGGAGGTTACCAGCAGGGGAATACCCCATTGGTCCTTTTCAGTGGTACTGAGGCGTACATGATTGGCTTCTTTGGCGATGGTTTCACCCTGCATATACATGTACACGCCCCAGGGACCTGGTTCACTGAGGGCCTTTTTGTAAGCAGGGCCTATCGGATCAGGTGCATGTTTTTCAGATAATCGTTCCCGGTAGGCCCCGGAATAAATCACATATCCCCCGGCAAAGTCGCGGTCACGGCGTTCCACATTACTGAAGTTAGCCACAATGCATTCCGCCGGTTTGGATACTTTATAGTACCAGTCTTCAAATCCCTCCACCTCACCATTCATGCTGCCCCTGTAATTATGAAAGCAGATGTATTTCCCCAGCAGACCACTGTCGTTGCCCAGTCCGTTCGGAAAGCGGTTACTGGTGGAATTGAGCAGGATCAGATTGGTATTAAGCGCGGAAGCATTTACAAATATGATACGGGCAAAATATTCGGTTGCAGCATGGGTAAGCGCATCGATCACGCGCACGCCCACAGCCCGTTGCCGCTGTTCATCATAGATAATAGAATGCACTACTGCATGCGGCCGGATGGTAAGGTTACCTGTTTTGGCAGCCCAGGGCAAGGTACTGCTCACCGAGCTGAAATACCCGCCCAGCGGGCATCCCCGCATACACAGATTCCGGTTGAGACATTGAGTACGCCCCTGGTCGATATGCACCTGTTGGGGTTCAGTAAGCTGGGCCCACCTGCCGGACACATAATGCCGGTTGAACTTTTCCCGGATCACCTGCTGCAGGTGCTGCTCCACCTTATTCAGTTCATACGGCGGCAGAAACTCGCCATCTGGCATAGACGCAATTCCATCCCGGTTGCCACACACACCAATAAACCTCTCCACATGGCTGTACCAGTCTTTGATATCATCATATCCCAGCGGAAATGAGAGGCCGTATCCATCCCGCTCCGGCATCCGGAAATCGTACGGGCTCCAGCGGGCGCAGGCCCTGCCCCAGGTCAATGATTTTCCGCCCACCTGGTAGCCCCTCACCCAGTCAAACGGCTTTTCCTGTATATACGGATGATCGCTGTCTTTCACGAAAAAATGCTGCGTGGTTTCATCATACCCGGCAGCGCGGCTGATGAGCGGATGGAGACGGCGGGTTTCGGCGGTGATTTGCCCGCGGTGAGGCAGCTCCCATCTCGACAGATTGGCGGTGGGATAGTCTTTGATATGCTCCACCGGCCGGCCCCTTTCAAGCACCAGGGTTTTCAACCCCTGTTCACAAAGCTCTTTGGCAGCCCAGCCTCCGCTGATGCCGCTGCCGATCACAATGGCATCAAAATGGTGGCCTTCTGGGCCTGCGGTGCGGGGTGGTATCTGCAGACTATCAGGCATCAGTAATATTTTGGACGGCTTTTGAAGAAGCGATGATCAAGCGAATAGGCTACGGGCCCGGTAAAAAAGAATACCAGGGCCAGCAGTACAAAAAGAAAGGGATGCTGGTCTTCATACCAGAACCGGCCTTCGGCTACCCTGAAACAGATAAACAGCATATCAATTACAATGAAAAGTGCAGCCAGCCGCGTAAACAACCCGGCCGCCAGCAGCAATCCGCAAACCAGCTCTGCACCTTTGCCAAGGTATACCATCACCAGTGCAGCCGGCAGGTCTTTGATGCGTTCCCATTCTGTATACCCGCGCATCGTGTCGGGCTTAAATACCTCCAGGCCGTGATAGGCTACCAGTAAGCCGGTTACGATCCGTAACAATACAAGTCCATTGTTTTGCCAAAGGGGTTTGGGAGCAATCAGATTATTCATGGTCATTGATTTGATTGACTGATAATTGAAACATATCTGTCTTCAATTACAAATGTTGCATATGCCGGAGCCAACGACTTATTCGAATAAAACGAATGAAACCAATCAGGGATCCGCTTTTGAAACAACCTTAAACTTTAAACCTGCAACATTAAACATCTAACGAATCCCCGTCACCCCTGCTTCGCTTCAGGATAACTAAACCGCTCGCCTCCTTTCAGCACCCGGTAAGGCTGACCGATCTTATTGGCCTCCCTTACAAAGTCCTGCACATCCGCCGTGTTAAACGTAAACATATCATAATGGCAGGGGATCACACAACCCGCGCCAATAGCTTTGCCGAGCTCCGCTGCTTCCCGGCAACTGAGGTTGCCAGCCACCTTGCGCTCCGGCAGGTTGCCATTGATGGGCAACAGGGCCAGGTGAACGGAAAAGGGCTTCAGCAGTTCCGCCATACCTTCAAACCACAACGTATCTCCACTGTGGTAAATACTGAATTCTCCGAAACGGATTACAAATCCCATATACTTACAATGGCCCTGCTCATCCCGGTCAATCGTATTGTGCATAGCCGGTATACCATAAAAAGTGAAATCATCCAGCACCACCGATTGCCCGTCGCTGATACCCACCGGAAAATCTGCTGCACATCCCACCCTGGCTGCTACAAAGGAGCGGTTGGCTTCAGGTATCAGAAAATGAATGCCGGGATTATTCCGCAACACAGGCTGCAGGGTTTCCGCATCCAGGTGATCGGTGTGATTATGACTGGAGGTAACCACGCTGATACCGCTTAACAGTTCCGGGTCCATCACCCGTTCACTCATACGGATATGTGGTTTATCCGTATCCGCGTATTTTCGGGTAAGCGAATCCGATAGATACGGATCCAGCAGTACCCGCTTCCCTTTCCATTGCAGCAGAAATCCACTCTGTCCCAGCCACCAGATATGAAAACTGTCCATATCAGTCAGCAGGTCATCCATTTCTGCAATTAGCAGGGCGTCTTTTTGATAAGCCGGTATCAGCATTAAATGAAAATTGAATATTGAAAATTGAACATTGAGAATTTTCAATAACCAATTCTCAATGTTCAATGAACAATTATAGCATCTCCCTTACCTTTTTCGCTCCCTTCACCATATTCACCAGCTTCTGCCTCGCGGCCCAGCGGGCGGTCTGGCTGAGGCCGCAGTCGGGTGCTACCGATAATTTTTCCGCGGGCACATACTGCAGGCAACGCTGAATACGCTGTACCACATCGTCGACTGTTTCGATGTAATAATTTTTAACATCAATGATGCCCACTGCTACATGCATTTTTTCCGCGAATGGCTGCAGCAGTTCGATCTCTGCAAACTCGCGGTTGGCCATTTCAATGTGTATTTCATCCACGGTCATGTCCAGGAAATCAGGCAGCATCGGTTTGATACTGCGGTAACCCACCGGACGGCCTTTGAAATTTCCAAAGCAGAGGTGTGTGCTGAGGTTGCATTTACCCACCACCGGTTTCACCGTTCTGTTGAAAATATCTACAAAGCGTTTGGTATCCTCCTTGTACGCGTAGCAGCTCATGCTGGGTTCATCCACGGTAATCTCCCTGCAACCCGCTGCCACCAGGGCTTCCAGCTCACGACTGATGATGGGCAGCAGGGCCTCCGTAATCTCGAAGCGGGATTTATACCGCTCATTCGGCAGCAACCGGCCACTGAGGGTATACGGTCCCGGTATGCTCGCTTTCAAAATATGCCCGGGAGGCGCCAGCCGCTTCAGTCGTTCATATTCCTTTACGGCGCCCAGTCCGCGGGGCGCTTTCAGTTCACTCACTATATTATTCTTCCCCCGCTGGTCATGGGCGGGAGGTCCAAACTTTCTGGTTTCGGTTTCATTGTTTTCAATGCCTTCAATGAATCCGTAAAAGGAAAGATTGAAGTCGAGGCGGGTTTGTTCTCCATCGGTGATCACATCCAGCCCGGCGGTCACCTGGTCGTGAATCGCGGCAATTACGGCATCTTCAATCATCTCTTCAATATCAGCCGCGCCAAACTGCGGCAGGTTACGCGTGGCGAACTCCAGCCATCCGGGAAACGGATAGCTGCCAACAACGGTGGTTCTGATGGGCATTGTTTGCATAGTTATATTTTTTTGTTTACCAGCTGCGGGAATACTGCTCAGCGGCGGTTGTGTCACTCCCTTCAGCGGTGGGTAATGCTATTGATCTTTTCCTGCCTCCGCGTACAGGGTTGCCATCCGATGGGCATGTTCATCATACGCTGCTTCAAACAGTGCGGTGGCTTTCTCATTACCCACCACACATCCGGCGGTAAGCACTTTGGGTGGTGCGCCGGCTGCAGTAAGCAGCTGTGCGAGCTCGGCTTTGATGCAGTTGATGAGCAGCACACCTCCTACGGTAGAACCCGGCGCCACGGGTGTTTCCAGCCCGGGTATCTGAATCATGGAATCACCTGCCGGGGCACCGGTATCCAGTACCAGGTCGGCAAAGTCGCCCAGTTTTTTCCCATCCGCCCTTTTGCTGGTACTGGCTGCGGAGTGTTGTTCCGTAATCACTGCCACCACTTTGATGCCCCGCTGCTGAAATAATTCGGCCATTTCAACCGGCACCACATTGCAGCCGCTCGAGGAAATCACCAGGGCACAATCTGCTTTACTCAATCCAAAGTTGCGCAGGATGCGGGCCGCCAGCCCGGGCACATTTTCCAGGAACATGGCCTGCCGTTGTCCATTGGCACCCACCACGCTGTTATGATTGGTGAGCGACAATTCAACGATGGGATTGAAGCCGGGAAAGGATCCGTAGCGGGGCCACATTTCCTCGACCATGATGCGGCTGTGCCCCGAGCCGAATACGTGTACCATTCTTCCGGCGAGGATGCTTTGCGCAAACCAGCTTGCGGCAGTACGGATTTTTTCTTCCTGCGCGGCTGCCACTTGCAGGATCGCGCTACTCTTTTGAAGGTATGTTTGAGTTGCATTCATATAATCGTGTTTTCCATCGCGAACAGCGCCGCGCCTTTTGCACCGGCCAGTTCTCCACCGGTTGCTTTTACTATGATGGCTCTTTGTCCGCCCGGCCGCCATTCATACTGCTGCAGGTATTGTTCCAGTGGATCAAACAAATCTGTTCCTGCTTCCGCAATCCCACCCCCGATCACAATCGTGTCCGGAGAAAGTATATTGGTAAGCGAGGCCAGCCCGATGGCCAGTTGTTTCACCGACCGTAACCAGACCGAAGCTGCAAAATCATCTCCCGTGCGATAAGCCTCCAGTAACGCATGCGTGGAGGTGAACCTGCCGCCCGATCTTTTCTCTACTGTACAATTTCCGATACAATCCTCCAGGCTGCCGGGGATGCCGGTAATATCACATTCCCCCTGTTCATCAATCACCATATGCCCGATATGACCTGCCTTGGCAAAAGCGCCCTGGTAAGGCTTTCCATCAATGAGGATGGCGCCGCCCACCCCGGTACCCAGGGTTACCATCACTGCATGGCGCGCATCGCGGGCTGCACCGAGCCGTACTTCCGACAGCAGGGCAGCCACCGCATCGTTGATGACAAACGCAGGTTGCTGTAAAAAATCCTGCCACACCCAGCCCTCCAGCCCCTGCATACGGCCGGGCATAAACGCAATTGCTTTGTTTGCAGCATCGGGCAGGCCGGGAGCAGAGATGCCAATGACAAAACCCGGTTGCATATACCCCTCTAACTGCCTGACCAGCTGCTGCACCGAAGTTTTCCACGGCTGTCCGTCACCGTCATGTGTAGGCACAGTGAGTCTGTGCAGCAGTTGGCCGCCCGCGTCCAGCGCCACCGCTTTGATGCTGGTGCCGCCCAGGTCGATTCCGATGGCTGTTCTGTTATGCATATTGTCCTTCACTGATACTCCAGCCGCCGTCTACCGCCACCACCTGGCCGGTCGTAAACTTAGACTGATCACTCATAAAATACAAAGCCAGTCCATCGAGATCATCCGGCTGACCAATCCGGCCTCCATCCAGTGGCTGTTTGGTTCTGATAAATGCCTGTATGGCTTCATCTCCTGCTGCACGCTGCGACATGGGTGTTTCCACCAGCGCCGGTGCAATCACGTTCACGCGTATACGCTCTTTGGCATAGTATGCCGCCACGGATTTAGTGAACCCGATGATGGCTGACTTGGCAGCCGCATAAGCATGCGTGGCAAAAAAATGAGGGGAAGGAGCATACCCCAGCACCGATCCCATATTCAGGATGGTGCCGCCTGTACCCCGCTCCAGAAAACGGCGAACGGCTGCCTGGTTTGAGAGCATGATGGAGGTGAGGTTCAGCTCCAGGGTTTTATTCCAGCCATCCAGGGTCATCTCATGTAACGGGCCATCGCCCATACGCCGGCCGCTGCCACCCGCCACATGGTACAACCCGTCGAAACCACCAAACTGGCGGATACAGATATCAATGGCCTGCACAGCAGTATTTTCATTCGTGGCGTCGGCAGATAAGGCCAGCACCTGCTTGCCCAACGCTTTGCGGGCTGCTTCCGCGCTGTCGGCGTTACGGCCCACGAGCACAAGGTGTGCGCCCTGGGCCGCAAAGGCTTTCGCTGCGGAGAGTCCAAGACCGGTGGTACCGCCGATAATGACGATGCTCTTTCCTTGCAATAATGTCATGATAACCGAATTTTATTTGACCACCGGCCAGGGAAACCTGCTCAGGAGCGGTATCCGGTTTCCGGTATCCGATGATTTGCGGGCCGCTTCAATGATTTCGAGTACATGCAGGGCGTGTTCCACATTGATCAGCGGTTCTGTTTGTTTGATCATACTCTCCCCTACCACGCGGGCTCCTTCCTGCCATTCATATCCTCCTTTATCCGTGCAGACCAGTTTCGGTGGTTCATCCCAGGAAGTATCCATGATCACACCATTGGTTTCCCAATCGTAGCCGATGAGCCGCATATTACCCTTGTCACCGTAAATCTGGATGGAGTGCAGGGTTTGATTGGCTGCTTCATGGCCATGCGGATCAAAATAATTAAAACCGCACATGATATGGCTGATCACACCCCCGTCATGTTCCAGCAGGATCTGCGCATTGTCTTCCGCTTCCACCTTTATTTTTCCTTTATCATCCACGGTTCTTTCCGGATTCACGATGCTGGTCATGGCCATTACACTGCGGGCCGGACCCAGCAGACCGGTGAGGGTGGCCATATTATAGACACCCAGGTCGGGCATGCTGCCACCGTCTTTTTCATAGAAGAAGGCGCTCCAGGTAGGACCCGTATGGCCATATTGCCCGTGTGCGGCAGCCACCCGGCCCAGTTTTCCTTCCTGCAGGGCGCGGCTCATGAAAGCAAACTGCGGACTGTTCACCACCGCCGGGGCGCCCCAGATACGGAGACCCTTGCTGCGGGCCAGGTCGAGCAGCGCTTTTCCTTCCGCATAGGTATTGGCCATGGGTTTCTCGCTCCATACATGCTTTCCGGCCTGCAGGGCTTTCCGGTTCAGATCGCCGTGTACCTGCATATCCGTGAGCGTTACCATCATGTCGAAGGGAACACCATTCAGCAATTCATCAATGTTGCGGTAGGTTTTCGCATTCACCTTGTACTGTTTGTTTTGTTCCTCCGCCCGCTCATATTTGATGTCGCAGAGGCTCACCAGTTCTATAAGTGGTGATGAGAGGAGTTGCGGGATATACCGGTTGCTCACGCTGCCGCAGCCTATCACGGCCACCCGCAGTTTTTGGCCGGGAGTCTGTGCTGCCCAGCCCTCCAGTGAAGATACCAGCAGGGCGGCGCCTGCCATGGCTGTTTGTTGCAGGAATGCCTGCCGGGAGATTTTTTTCATATAGCGTTGTTTACCATTGAACAATCATTTCATCTGAACGGTGATCAAGAGTAACGGTCTGCATCGTTTCCTGCCTGCGGCCGAAAAGGATTGACTGGTAATAACCGGGATCGTAGATCGCTTCCAGTCCTTCCACCGCATTGAACAACCGCTCCTGTGAAGGTTCGGCAGCCTGCGTTTCACTACCGTTCACGCGTACCCGATCCAGGGATTCCTGCCAGGCATGAAACACCAGCCGCAGGTAACGGAAGCGGGAAGGATAACTGCCTTTCTGTTTTTCCAGGACGAGGCGGCGCGCGGCGGGTTCCAGCCGGATCTTTCTTTTACAATAGCGGCCCTGATGGTACTGCATACCGTCTCCATCATCTTCGTAATATACAAAGGGATGATCGTTTTTACCGGCATAGAGATGTAGAACCAGCGTGTCGGATGGTTTTTCAGCTGTGCTTTGCACCAGCGACTGTTGCGGGATAATAGCGGATCCCTTCACGAAAAGCGGTATTTCATATACCGGGGCAGACACCGTAATTTCTGCCGGACCCTGCAGCTGTTCGCCATTGTGGAGGTTGTACCATGTTCCCGGAGGGAGAAAGATTTTCTTACTGCGTTCCAGGCTGGTGACAGGTGCCACGAGCAGGGCATCTCCAAACAGAAACTGGTACTGGTAGACCGGATCGTACACTTTGTCTTCGTAGGGCCATCCCAGACTGAGGCTGCGGGCAATGGGCATGCCGGTCTGGGTGGCTTCATACACGGCAGAATAGAGATAGGGCAATAACCGGTAGCGCCAGTTGATGTAGTTCCGGGAGATGACCTCCGCTTCTTCCCCATAAGCCCAGGGCTCGCCGGCAGCGCCGAAAAATTCGCGGTGATTGCGGCAGTAGGGAGAGAAGATGCCCAGTTGTATCCAGCGTTTATACAAATCTTTAGAAGCATCCCCGATATATCCGCCCACATCATAGCCGCAGAAGGCCATCCCGGATTTACCCAGCTGGTTGTTGAGCAAAACACTGCTGAGCATCCCTTCGTCGGTGGAGGTATTATCGCCGCTCCAGAGTGCTGAATAACGCTGTACTCCGGCAAAGCCGGAACGGGTAAGCACAAACGGGCGGTGTCCGTTATTATGCTGCAGCGCACCTTCATAAGTACTGCGCGCCATCTGCATACCGTAAATATTTTTGGCTTCCAGCGCGCCGGCGGCATGACCATCGAAATTAAATACCAGGTTTTCGGGCAAGTAACTTCCGCCAACCGCGGGTTCATTCATATCATTCCAATAGCCCCGTATTCCATTGTCTTCGAGCCATTTCATTTTATGACTCCACCAACTGCGTACACGGGGGTTGGTATAATCAGGCAGGTGAATATCCAGCGGAGCGATCGCCGTTTTGAAAACAGATCCATCCGCGTGTTTCAGAAAAAGATCCTGCTGCAATCCTTCCCGGTATGAATCATAGGTGGAGTCGGTTTTAACGCCGGGATAAATGGAGGCGGTCAGTTCCACGCCCAGACTTTTCAGTTGTTTCGACAGTGCAGGCAGATCAGGAAAACGCTGTTTGTTGATACGGAATGGCTGATACCCGAGCTGGTAATCGGCATCGAGTACCAGTCCGTCGAGCGGAATTTTTTTGCGCCGGAAGGTTTCCGCGATCCACAGCACCTGGTCCTGCGGAAAATAACTGCAGCGGCTCTGCTGGTAGCCGAGGCTCCAGAGCGGGGGCATGGGCATGCGGCCGGTGAGTGCCGTATAATGCTCCAGCACTTTTGTGGGCGACTGATCGTGGATGAAAAAATAATCCAGTTCGCCACCTTCGAAGTGAACGGAGGTAAACCGGGTGGATAAGCCAAAATTGAAAAAAGCCGGGAAACTGTTATTGAAGAACATACCATACACCTGCTGGTGATGGATACCAGTAAAGAAAGGAATGCTGCTGTACATCGCCAGCCTCGGATCACCATACTTATAGGTATCGGTATTATTCAGTGTAATGCCGGTGCCGCGTCGGTCGAGGTTGCCCAGTGCTTCTCCCAGGCCGGTGAAGCGTTCCCCCTCCTGCAACTGCTTGTATACGGTGACCCGGTTACCGTTGAATACAGTGCCGAACCCTTCGCCTGGTACATCTTCATTGAGTACTGTACCCTGCAGTGTAGAAAAGGTTACCCGGAAAGCGGGCTTCTCCTCTATCAGCACTTTCAAGGCAGCGGTAGACAATATGATGACTCCCCCGGTACGCGTTACTGTTATATCCTTAAAAGCCGGAAGCTCATTACTGACGAGCGCATAGGAAAAATTCCGGAAGGTTTTATCCTGTGTTACCCGCACCCGGATCACATGGGGGTTATATGCCCGGATATCGATCTGTGCGGTGGCTGTTCTGCCAACGATACCCCCGGGTATGTGCTGCACGCTGATCAGGGGACCAATGTTGCGGTGCTGCCCCGTTAACTGGATACAGCAGCAGCAGCTTACGATGAACAATGCGATGCGGCTGAGCGGCTGCCGGATGGAAGCGGACATTGCCCCGGCAACAGAGAGCGCCTGGGCACGCATACCGGAACGCTTGCCCCTCACTGTGGGGCAATGGGAGCGTACAGCCGGAACAAGGGCTGCTGGAAGTTTCAAAAGCCGGGAGCCCCTCATGGTTTTTTAAAATAAGGTGAGGAAAAGCCCAGGCGTTGCAATCCGCGCTGGATGTCGGGTATTTTCATGAAAAGTTTCCACAGCAATCCCGTCCGGTAATTTTCAATCATGGTGATGATGGGTCCCTGGTCGATGGCGAGGTGACTTTTCGCATACCAGTTGTGGTGAATACTGAAGCCGTCAACAAAACCGTAGTGGCTCCAGATTTTATTACCCAGTCCATAGTAAAAATGCCGGAGGGCTTCCATGCTTTCTGCCGGCGTGAATGGCAGGGAAGCGATGGCCGCAGTGGGTTGTATGACGCCGCGGTCGTTTTCGGGGCTGTGGGCAACATATCCCTTGTAGCTGTCGCCGGCGGTGAGGCCCCAGCATTGGGCGCTGTAGCCTTTGTATTTGTTCGGGTTTTCCATGCAGTAAGCCCGGTTGATGAGGGTATGGTTGCGGCCCTGTTCAAAATAATCAATACCAATGGAGTCTTTCAGTCCGTTGGGATCGATACCCTGGAAGGTGTACTGCTCAAAAAAAAGCGGACCGCCACGGTCCTTATCATAATTTCCTAACGGCAACCTGTATCCGTAATATTCACGGCCGTTGCGGAAGCCCTGACTGCCCGTCCAGGTACCGTTGTACACATCCGGAGAAATGGCATGGTACTGAGAGGAGGCCGACATGATATAGGTAATGAGGCATTCGTTCCAGCCCCAAACCGGGAAGTTCATATCGAAGCCGTTGTAGGGACTCCAGTGCCAGTACAATTTATTTTCCTTATTCGTGTGCCAGTTCCAGTTAGCAGCTCCCCACATTTGGTTAATGCGTTTACGGAGGTACACTTCCCGGGGAATATCTTTATTGAAATATTCACGGGCGCACAGAAAACCCATCAGCAGGTAAGAGGTTTCCACGATATCGGCGCCATCATCGAGGCGGTCGAAGCGGATGGTTTTGCCGGTGCGGCCGTTCATGAAATGAGGATAGATGCCGTGATAGCAATCGGCGTTGATGAGGAAGTCGGCAATTTTAATCAGCCTGCGCACGGCGGTATCGCGGCCGATCCAGCCACGCTCCACCGCTACAATGGTACTCATGATGCCGAAGCCGGTACCGCCGATGGCGCCGGCATCCGGACCAAAGGTGGTGCGGCTGAAATTGGGTTCATCCCAGGCTTCGTTGATATAATCCCAGTAATGTTCTGCGAGCACGGTGTTGCTGCGTTCAAGTGCGAGGCCGCTGTGGGGATGCGCGCCATGCCAGAAAAACCGGAAGGTTTGCTTTTGAACGGTTTCGAGCAGTTGCTCATCGCTCAGCCCCTGGATAATGCCTACCGGGGCGATGCTGTCGGGTCCGTCGCCATAACGGCCGGTGGTGAGGGAACGGGGGCGTTTACCCTGTGCCGTGATGTGCAGGGCACAGAGGGCTAAGAGAAGAGCGGCGATCAGATTTTTATACATACAGTTGGTTTAAATGATATTTTCAGTTCGTGTTTTTCATAGCGCTTCGCACTATGTTATATTATTTCCCCTCTAACCAATTCCATAGCGCTTTGCACTATGTTATGATATTTCGCCCCTCCGGGGCTATGCGTTTAATACTCCTCTCTTATTATCATAGCACGATGCGCGATGTTGTGATATTTCGCCCCTCCGGGGCTATTATGGTTAATAGCCCTTCTCTATTTGCATAGCGATCCGCACTATGCTATATTATTTCGCCCCTTCGGGGCTGGTTATTACCCATCGGTTCAATGTATTGAAAGGTAATTCGATTACCACTTTATAAAAGTCGCCGATGGGTTCCGGTAGTGATATAACCGCTTTTCCTTTGCCAACGGGTACATGGGCGAGTAAGCGGTAATCATCTTTCCCTCCTTCCCTGAAATGATTGGTGCTGCTGAGCCAGATGCGGGCCATGCCGGAGGGATCGAGTACTTTCCAGGAAACCGTAAGTTCCTGACGATTGAGAGCAACCCGGGCGCTGTCAGCAGAAATTTTCCCGGTGAGCGGTATACCATCTAATTCAAATTGTTGTTCACGGGGAATCTGCAGATTCAGGCAACGGGCCAGGCTGGGCATGATATCCACGATACCCGGGTTGCGCCGGAATGCCCTGTTGAGACTGCGCGCATTGGTGGCAATCCAGGTAGTGCGCTCCCGTTGTGTATGGCCGCCATGATGATAGCCATTGTCTTCCCGGCCATGATCGGTGGTGATCCATATTTCCCAACGTTCTCCAAAGTTTTGCTCACGGTAACGGATAGCTGACCAAAGCCGTTCGAGTTGCCCGTCGAGTATCTCCACGGCCCGGGTAAGCTGCGGACTGTTGCCGTGGCGGTGTCCCATTTCATCGGTGTATTCGAGATATACCCAGGAAAGATCAGGCGCCTGGTTCCGGATAACTTCCGCGGCCTTTTTGGAAACCGCTTCATCTATCGGGTAAAAATATTCGCCCTGGTCATCATGGGGAAAACGGAGGGTATCCAGTTCCAGTCCGTCAAATACAAAATCCGGCTGCAGGTTACCCGCAGCAGCTGCCTCACTGCCGATGAGTTTTGTACGGTTATCCACCCAGGCAGAGAAAATGGCTGTCTTCTTCCCCGGATACTGCTGTTTGAAAAACCGGAAGATATTCCAGTAGTGATAGTTGGGCGCGGTGATATCATTATCCCACACATTGTGTTTGTTCACCCAGGTACCGGTAAGCAGGCTGTTATATCCCACCGCTGAGATGGTGGGCGTTTGTGAATATCCGTCCTTTTCACCCCCTACATAGGCACGGGTATAGCCGCCTGCCCGGGTGATGGCTTTCAGGGCGGGCATCGGCAGGCTTTCAATGAGATCAGCCGGTATACCATCTGCAATTACAAAGACTGCTTTCTGTAGCGGCTGCGCGGGTACTGCGCGGACAAAAGCCATCAGGAGCAGTATAACAAAAATCCTGTATTGCATATATTCATTTTGCATTATTCCCCTTTATCACCGTATCAGCACAGAGCTGCCGCTGTACTGTACAGGTTTACCCAATTCATCCAGGTAGCTGAGTATCCAGGCATAAGTGCCGGCATCCTGTGGTTCGCCCCGGTAACGGCCATCCCACCGGGTATCCCTGTCGCGGCTTTCAAAAACCAGGACGCCCTTCCGGTTGTATACCCTGAACAGGAGCTGGGATACTTTATACGTATTCAATGGCGATAACTCATCATTCAAACCATCACCATTGGGTGTAAATGCACCCGGAACCGCGATATAACAATTGTTGACCACCTTCACCATATAAGTGGCTGTATCCGCACAGCCGGAACTATCAGTCACTGCCAGCTGAACCCGGTATTGATTGCGCATATCCGGAATGGTTATATACTGTACGGGAGGCTGCTCAGCAGATGACTGGTTGCCGTTATCAAAATTCCACTGGCAGTGAAGCTGGTAACCGGCGCTGGCATTATACAGCACCAGTGAATCGTAAGGCCTGCAGAGATAAGCATTCCCGCTGATCACCGATTTCACTTCTTCGGTATTGCGCAGCAGAATTCGAACCGAAGCAGTATCACTGCAACCCTCCTCATCCGATACCGTTACCGTATACACAACATCGCCTTCGGGTTTTGCCACGGGATGACGGATGACGGAGGATGACAACCCTGCTGAGGGGAACCAGCTGTACTTGCTACCTGCTGTTGCTGAAAGGGTAACCGTACTTCCGCGGCAGACGATGGTATCAGGACCGGCATCTGCCTCTACTCCTTTTACCAGCGCATATACACTGTCGTTAGCGGAACATCCCCCCGCGGTGATGATGGTTACATAATACATTCCGCTGTTTATACGTGAGGATGCATAAATGTGCGGGCGGGCGATGTTATCATAAAAACCATCAGGCCCGTTCCACAGATATCTCACCCCTCCGCTTGCCTCAAAATGCAGCTCACTGCCAGCGCAAACCGGTGCGTTGGTAACAACCGATATATTATCCGGAATGCCGTTTACTTCCACCCTGAGGTTACCGGAATGTACCCGGCAGTTCAGGTTTTGAATATTCATGCCCTCCGCCGATGAGAGCCTGAATAAAAAAGTATCCGGTTCCGAAAACCGGCGGGTAAAATCCGGCGAAACCGCGCCGGGTATATCCAGCCAGGTTTCGCCACTGTCGGTACTTTGCTGCCACTGGAATCGGGGATCACTGTAATATCCGGTTGTTGTTCCCCGGAAACTGATAGTTGCATTTTGCTGAAAGCAAACACTCCGAACGGTTTCGAGCGGACCAGCGTCTGAAAAAGAAATCGTCAGTTCAGGGCCAGTGGAAGCCAGGCTGATATCATCCACTGCCACCGGAAAGGTACAGACAGCACCGCCACTCACTTCATTCCGGATACTGAGTACCAGGGCCGTTTCCGCAGCCGGCATGATAAAATCGGCAGCACATAAACGGAAGCGGGGGGTGCGGTCCATATTGTAGGCATACGATAAGGGACCTGTGGAAATTTCCTGCAGCACACGACCGTCAAGGGTAGCTACCGATAACCGGAAAGAAGGAAAGAGGGGTTGTGTAAGTGGACAATCAGAGGGTACAGCTGCATTCAGAAAATAGGCGGAGAAACGGTAAGTGGTGCCTGCACACATATCGGCCTGAATAGTATCGATGAATACCATTTTACTATTGTCTCCGGCTGTGTTCAGCAACATCATATACCCGTTGTTACTTTGTGGTGTGTTATCCAGAGACCTGCCCATCCGGGTGGCCGCACACCTGTACAGGTTGTTGGTAATGGTGTATTTTCCATACGCAGGACATGAATCTGTGGTAAATAAAAACTCCGAATTGCCGGAAGCCAGCGGATATCCCGGATTAGAGTTTCCTTCCCCGAAGCTGATATTCAGCAATGCTGTGCCCTGGCTGTATACCCTTAACGGGAAAATACCAGCGAGCCCTATCAGTCCATAATATAATATTTTCGCAAACAAACTTTCTCAGTTAATGGATAACAGGCGTTATTATTTTACCGGCCCGTATTTTCTTTTATCTGTTTCAGCAGCAAGTTTTTGTAACCCTTCCTGTATTTCAGGATTTTGCATAAACAGTTTCCAGATCAGGCCTGTCCGGTAATTTTCAATCATAACAGTCATGGGTGCCTGGTTCAGCCCCATGTATATCTCCGAGCACCAGTTTCGGGTAAGATCAAATGCATCCCGGAAACCAAATTCTCCCCACAAAAACCGCCCATAATTGAAATAGTAATTTTTAAGCGCTTTCATCGCAGGCACGGGCAGGTAAGGAAAAGAAGCCATCGCACCGGTAGGTGCTATTTTGCCGCGGTCCTGTCTTTCAACCGGCTCATCAGCGGAGTAATCAAAGGGGCCATCACTGGCTGTAAGTCCCCAGGTACTGTCGCCATATCCCAGGTATCCTTTCGGATTCCTGATGCAGTACCGGTAATTGATTTCCGCAATATTCCGGTTGTTGGCGAAGTAGTTCGTCCAGGCATCCGTAAGACGCCGCGGATCAAAGCCCATAAAGGAATAATGCGTGAAAAAAAGCGGACCGCCATTGGAAACTCCCACCTCCAGCTGTATCCCTTCATAGGTGTTTCCGTTCGCATACCCTGCACCGTCAGGTGTTTGCCCCCAGCCCTGGCGGTATTGCCGGCCGGTAGCATCCCTGTTAGCCCACCCGCTGTAATACATAGATGCAGGCAACGGATGAGTGGGCGAAGCAATGGCCAGCAGATAGGTAATCATCGTTTCATTCCACCCGATAAGAGGATGATTAATCACCCAGGCCTGATCGGGCGACCAGTGCCAGTATAAAAAATCACTGTCTGCAGTTTTTCTGAACCAGTTCCATTCCGCTGCGCGCCAGATGCGGCCGATGCGTTCCCGGATTTCCTTTTCAGCTGGAGTGTTTGCAGAAAAATACTGCCGGGCGGTGAGCAGGCCCTGCATGAGGAAGGCCGTTTCCACCAGGTCGGCTCCATTATCACGGGCACCAAAAAAGGGCTCTGTCTTTCCGCTGGGTCCGTTGATGAAATGCGGGTATACTCCGTGAAAACGGTCAGCTTGTTCCAGAAATCGCAGTATTTTCAGGAACCGGTTAACTGCCTGTGTACGTGTAATGAACCGTCGTTCAGTACCTGCCACCAGGGCCATCAAACCGAATCCGGAAGCGCCCGTGGCAATCATATCCTTACGACCAGGAATATTTTCGCGGGCAAGTCCACTGTTCGATTCCGCAGCTTCCCAGTAATACCGGAAGCTGGCTTCCTGTACCATGGTAAGCAGCTCCTCATCTGTCATCTCCCGGGTTGATACACTCACTGTATTGGATAAACGAGTTTCAGTATAATCCCGGTTCAGACAGGCGATGCGGTAAAAATATTTCTTTCCGGTAACAGATGTGTAATCGGAATACCGGTTGATGCCCGGCTGCTGAACACCCACCGGCTGGAAGTTCTTGCCATCCGTGGAACGGTACACTTTCACCAGATGAAGCCCGGCGTCTGCAGGCTGATCCCAGGTTATATCTGCATGACGCGCATACCCTTTTGCTCCGGTAAGGTGCGGAATACCCGGCAATGGCCGCTCTGCCGGGTGCTCAGCCATTTCTATATCATCCAGCCAGATACGGTATTCTCCGGCTGTTGATGAAGGATTTTGTGAGCATACCAGGCCGATCCATTCCCGGGGGTCTGCAATTCCGGTAATACCGAATGAAGAGAGCGGAATCAGCACCCTTTGCCAGCGGGATTGTCCGTCGAGCGGAATGATTGCTTTTTCCGTCAGGCTGCTATCGGATTTCATCATCTGAAGGACGGGCAACTCTGAGGAATGCGTATTCTCTACCTCCGCATAGATCCATAATGACAAATAAGCTGCCCTTCTGAAATGATCCATTCCCCTGATTTCCCGGGAAAATACAGATGCCTGCCACCAGCCACCCGGTGCATTACGGTAATGCAGCAGCAATGCATTTCCGGGGGTGTGGAACTGTTCCTCAGATACCGGAAGCTTGCCTGCATCCGCTTTTATAAAAGATCCATTGGCTGCTGCAGCCCGGCTGAAAAAGTAAAATCCCGGCATCCCGCTGTTGGTAAAAAAGCTGCGTGTATAGGACACCTCACCCGCCCTGGCAGCACCAGCGAAACAGCAGTAACAGACCAACAGGAATTTTCGCATACTGTACCGGTTTAGTATGTTTATTTTTTCAACCATGGACTGGTAAATCCCAGCTTTTTCAATCCGGCCTGTACTTCCTCACAACTCATAAACAGTTTCCACAACAAGCCGGTGCGGTAATTTTCGATCATTACCGGGATAGGGCCCTGGTCAATAGCCAGGTATTTTACGGGGAACCAGTTGTCTGTTTCACTGAAGGCATCGTAAAAACCAAAAGGACCCCACACTTTATCATGCAGGTCATAATACCAGTGTTTTAAAGCTGCCATGGATTGCACGGGTGTATAAGGAAAAGAAGAGAGTGCAGCGGTAGGAGAAATCACACCATGGTCATCATTGGGGTTAGGTGCGTGGGCAGCATAAAATTTCACGGAATAACTGGCGGTAAGGCCCCAGTTGTTTTTTCCGTACCCTTTGTATCCTTTCGGATTGTTTACGCACCAGGTATAGTTAATAAGCGACTGATTCGTATTCTCCTGCCAGTAATCGGCGTAGCGGTCTTTCAGTCCGCGGGGATCCAGTCCCAGGTAAGAGTAATGCGACCAGAACAGCGGCGCTCCGTTGGGTGGGTTTCCCTGGTAACGTAACTGTAACGGGTACCCGAGGGCGGTGTGCGGCTGGATCAGTTTTCCACCTTCGCCCCAGCCTTCATGATACACTTCAGCAGGTATACCGTGCGTGGGGGAAGAAGCAGCGAGCACATACATAATGAGGCATTCATTATATCCCCGCACCGGAAAATTCATGCGCCAGCCATGTTCGGGGCTCCAGTGCCAGTAGAGCACGTTCTGGCCATTGCGGTACCAGTCAAACTCCACTTCTTTCCATAAACGGTTGATTCTTGTGGCCAGCGCCTTTTCCGGATCGCTGCCGTTGCGGAAATACTGGCGTACGCACAACAAGCCCTGCAGGAGAAAAGAAGTTTCCACGAGGTCGCCACCATTATCATATTTAGAAAAGGGCTTCACCTTGCCCGTTTCTCCGTTCCACCAGTGTGGCCAGGCACCATGAAAACGATCAGCCGTTTCGAGGAAATGCACGATCTTTTCAAGGCGTTCCAGTCCTTCCGCCCTGGACATAAATTTTCTTTCCATCGCCACAATCAGCCCCATTACCCCGAAGCCGGCGCCACCACTGGTTACGATGTGGGAATCCTTTTCAGGATAATCCCCGTCGGCGTGAAAGCGCTCCCGGGCAAGCCCGCTTACCGGCTCCGCGCCCTCGGTAAAATAGCGGATGGTTTGCTGCTGCACGAGGTCCAGCAGGGCAGAGTCTGAAAGGGCTGCCGGGCGTGCCGTACCGGCCTGTTGTGCACAGGACACCAGCAGGATGCAGGAAAAAAATATTGTTACCGGGATTCGGCTGTAAAAGGCTTGGTTCATTTTTTACTTTTTGGGGATATCAGTTCAAGCGTAGCCATCACCGGGAAATGATCGGAAGGATATTTCCGGTCGTATGAATCGGTGATAGTGGCAAACTTCCGCACTTTCCATTTTGCGGCTGGTGAAATAAATATATAATCAATACAACCCGCAGGCTGCTGATCAAAACGGAAAGCGTTCCAGGTATCGGATGGACCGTAAGCCGGTTGAAGACTCACCGACCGGCTGTTGATCATGTGAGAAGCGATGTACTTAACCGGTTCATCTGAAGGATGAGCATTGAAGTCGCCGGTGAGTACTACCGGATAGCTGTACACGCGGTTCAGTGTTTGTATCCGTTCGATGATCAGCCTGGCCGAGGAAGCACGTGCCACCTCTCCCACATGATCGAAATGTGTATTGAAAACCCAGCACAGCTGCCCGGTCGCTTTTATCCTGAATAACCCGTAGGTGCATACCCGGTGGCAGGCGGCATCCCATCCGCGGGATACCGAATCGGGGCTGGCGGAGAGCCAGAAAGTGGACTGACGCACCGGCTCCACGCGATGATGATTGTAAAGAATACAGGAATATTCACCGCCGGTTTTGCCATCATCCCGGCCCACGCCGATGGAGCGGTACTGGCTGAGTGTGGCGAGCAGGTATTGCAGCTGGTGATGCTGCACTTCCTGTGCACCGATGAAATCGGGCTCATAGTATGCCATCAATGCCGCCACTTTTTCCTTACGGGCATCCCAGCGGTTTTCCCCGTCAGACTCCACATCGAGCCGGATGTTGAACGACATTACCCGCAGGGTGGTCTGTGCTTCGGCAGAAACAGCGGCCATTACTACTGCCCATAAGAGGCATCCGGCTGCCATTCGGAAATATCCCTTCATTCGGTCTGATTTTACATTTATATCTGAAGCCTCAGAGATACGGCGCGGTAAATCCCAAAGCCCGCATACCCGCTTTCACTTCAGGACAACTGGTGAACAGCTGCCAGATCAATCCTGTGCGGTAATTTTCCATCATTACAATGATGGGGCCCTGGTCAATCGCCAGGTGAGAAGCCGCAAACCAGGTTTCCTTCAGTGAGAAAGCATCTACAAATCCGTAGTCTTTCCACAGCCGGTCGCCGAGTATATAATAGAAAAATTTAAGCGCGCGCATGGATTCTGCCGGTGTGTAGGGAAAGGATGACAGGGCGGCGGTAGGTGCAATGACCCCTACATCATTCGTGGGGGAACTGGCTGTGTACCCGTTTTTGATATCACTGGCCGTGAGTCCCCAGCAGTCGGCACTGTACCCGAACTGTGCGTTGATATTGCGGACACAGTGCTGGTAATTGATCAGGCTGTGGTTGCGTGTCTGGGTAGCATAGGCGGCATAGCTGTCCTGCAGACCATTGGGATCTACCCCCAGAAAGCTGTAATGTGATAAGAAGAGCGGGCCACCCAGGGAGGGGCCTAACGGAAGCGGATAGCCGAAATAACTTACGCCGTTTCTGAATCCGGTTCCGCCGGCCCAGCCATTCTGGTAAACAGAAGCAGGAATGGGATGGGTGGTACTCGATGCCGCGAGTATGTAGGCAATCAGGCATTCATTCCAGCCACGGATGGGCAGGTTCATATCCCAGCCAAAGTTGGGGCTCCAGTGCCAGTAGAGCACTTCTTCATTGTTGCGGCGGAACCAGCTCCATTCCACGTTGTTCCAGAGCGTGTTGATATCGGCACGCAAAGCGGCTTCTGCCGGATCCGCCCCGTTAAAATATTGACGGGCGGTCAGCAGTCCGGCCATCAGGAAAGAGGTTTCCACCAGGTCGGCGCCATTATCTTTCGCGCTGAAGGGTACCACAAAACCGGTGTTGCCGTTGAGCCAGTGCGGAAAGGCCCCATGGAAAGTCTGTGCGGTATTTTTCAGAAAGCCCACGATTCGCTGCATCCGCTCCAGCGCCTGTGCCCGTGTGATGAATGACCTGCTTACCGCAACCGGAATAGCCATGATGCCGAAACCTGTGCCACCGGACGTAACCACGTTGTTATCTCCATTACTCCGTTCCCGGGCCATGCCGCTAACCGGATGACCAAAGTCCCAGAAATACCGGAATGTTTGCTGTTGTACTTTGGTTAGCAACTCTTCATCCGTGATGACCGGGAACTTAGTCGTTGAGTCGATGGAGGTGACAAAAGCCCTCGCCTGGCTGAGGTTGAGGTTGGTTTGAGCGGCAGAACGCAGGGTAGTGCTGACACTGAGGTCGTGACGGGCCAAAGACAACAGTGCAGTCTGCGGCTGAATGATGAGTACACTGTCTCCATTTGTATAGCTCAGGTTGACAGCTACCGGCGTGCCAGCCTGGGTAAGGCTGATGGCACTGGCAACCGAGGAGCGGTCGACCGGCATATTCAATAATATACTTACGGTACTGTTTACACGCACATCATACTTTACAGAACCCGGCGGTACTGAGACCCCGTTGAAGCGTATATCTTTTACCTGCAGGTTACCGGCAGGTGCGGGTGTGGGCGGAGAATCTGATTTTCCGCAACCTGCGGTCAGAAGAATACTCCATAGAATAATATGGTAATAATAATTACGCATCAGAATACAAGGGTGGAAATGGAGCGGGGTAATGCGTTCAGTTTAGCCGCCTGCCCGTTGATCCAGCAGTAATAGGGTGTTTCCTTATCGGACTGGTTCATTACGATCACCACCACCTTCCCATCGGGGTTCAGAAAAGCCGTGCTCAGCAGCTGACTGCGGCTGGCGGCGGCAGCAATGCGGCGCGCACCAGGCTGAATGAATTTAGAGAAATGGCCGATGTAATAATAAGCATTGGTATAAATCAGCTCACCGGTGGCAGTGTTGGCGTGTACAGGCGCGAAACAGAAATTTTTCACATGATTGGGCCCGCCGGTTTCATCCAGCAGAATATTCCAGTCGGTGAAACCAACCATTCCGTTATTGAAATCATTGATCATACTGCGTCCGTACTCCTCGCCCAGCACCCAGGCATTGTAGCGGGTGGGATCAAAGCTTTCCGCGCAGCCTTCGGTAAAGAAAATATGTTTGTTGGGAAACGCTTCCTGCACACGGCGGATGTTATCATACATGGGTGTTCCGCCGCTCCAGTCTTCATACCAGTGGAAACCAATACCCCAGGCATATTTTGCAGCAGCCGGATCGTTGAAATAGGTTTGTGCGCGCTGGTAAATCAGGTCGCGGTTGTGATCCCATACAATGATTTTTTTGGAGGCAAGCCCTTCTTTCGCCATCGTGGGGCCCAGGTGATCGCGGAGAAAATCCCTTTCCTCTTCGGCACTGTAAATGCAGCTTTCCCAGATCTGCGTGGCCATCGGTTCATTCTGCACGCTTACGCCCCATACAGGAATGCCCTCCTTTTCATAAGCCTTGATGAATTTGGTAAAATACCGGGCCCAGGTACTGTAATGTTCTTTTTTCAGTTTGCCCCCGTGCAGCATATCATTGTTGGTCTTCATCCAGGCCGGCGGACTCCAGGGACTGCCGAAGAGGTTGAGTTTACCGCCCGCGGCGGCCATAGCTTCTTTGATAAACGGAATCTTGAATTTTTTGTCGTGGCTGATATCAAATGTTTTCAGCTCCTTGTCATTATCGGCCACATAAGTATACATATCACTCGAAAAATCGCAGCTGTTGATATTGGTACGGGCAACTGTATAACCGATGCCTTCCTTTTTATCAAAATAAGCCTTCAGGAGTTCCTGCTGCCGGGGCTTTGGCAGTTTATAAAATGTTTCGGCGGATGCATCGGTGAGTGCGGCGCCGATGCCAAAGTATGTCTGAAAGGTTCTACGGGGATCCACAAATACACATACCTGTGTTTCCACCGGCTGATTCAGGGCTTCAAAACCTGCTTCGCCGTTGGGTGACAGGCGGAGATCGGTGTTTTGAGCGGTGCTGTACACCTGCACTTTTTTATGGGCGGCAGAATAGGCGGCCCTTGCTTTGGGCTGCTGGGCATGCAGCGCCGGAATGATCAGCAGGGCTGCGGCCAGTAAGGAGGTTGGTTTCATATTACACACTTTACAATGATTGAATGAGATTACCATTCGTAGGTAGCTACCGCATTGGCCGGCAGGTTGGTTACTGCGTTCATGCCTTTGTATTGAATATTGAATGTAGCGGTTGCGTTTTCTTCATTGAGTACAATCAGTACTTTTTTACCGGCAGGCGTTACAAAAGCAGCTGAGGAAAGACTCCCGGCCTGGGTAGAGGCAATGCGTACCGATCCTTTAGGAACAAACCTGGAGGCATGTGCAATGATATAATAGGCCACATTCCGGTTAACGGTTGTGCCATCAATGGTTAACGCTCCTTTACACTCGGTGCAACCGCCGGGCGTATGCGGCCCGTAGGTGGGATCATTGGCCAGGTTCCATTCAAGGGCTGTCCGGCTGTAATTGCGCATGGAACCGATCATCACATTTTTGATGTGCCACTTCAGGTCGCCCTCGAAGCTGCCGTTGGCACCGGTCCATTGTTCGGTAAAATACAGGTTGCGGTCAGGATGTGCATTGCGTACCGTACTGAGTGCGCTGATGTCGCCTGCATACAGGTGAAAAGCGGATCCGTCCACAAAAGCCTTGGCGGCCGGATCATTCAGGATGGTGATGGGGTAATTGGGGTTATCGCAGTTATGATCCCAGATGATGATTTTGGTAGTGATCCCTGCATCCCGGAAAGCGGGGCCTAAATGATTCTTCACGAATTCGCCCTGCTGGGATGCCGACATCACCATACTGGGGTTATTGCCTCCATGCTGGGGTTCATTCTGTACCGTTACGGCATGTATCCGGATGCCCTCAGCCTGCATCGCCTGTATGTACTTTACAAAATAGCGGGCATACACGCCATAATATTGTGGCAGGAGACTGCCGCCTATACTGCTGTTATTGTCTTTCATCCAGGTGGGAGGGCTCCAGGGTGAGCCCATCAGCATAATATCCGGATTGATGGCCAGTATCTGTTTCAGCAGGGGTACCAGGTCAACGGTATCTTTTGAAAGCGTGAACCGGTCGAGATTGACATCCGTTTCCCCGGGCCCCAGGTCGTTATAACTGAAAACCGAAGCGCTGAGGTCAGAAGCGCCGATACTTACCCGCAAACAACTGATGCCAATGCCGCCGGTTCCTTTGCCGAAGAGCTCCTGCAGCAGGGATGCTTTTTGCGGGGCCGGCAACTGGTTAATCAGCTGGGCGCTTCCTCCAGTTAACGTATACCCGAAACCATCCACCTGCTGGAAACGCTGGTTGCTGTCAACAGCTAGGGTGGTCCTGTTCTCCGTAGCAGCGCTGAAACGCAGGGGCGCAGACTGCTGCTGCAGCAGTAAGGACCGGTTACCGGTGGTAATCCAGTAATTGATGCTGGCGCCCAGCGGCGGATCAACAGGTGTGGGGGGCGCTCCTTTTTTGGAGCAATAACAGTTTACAAACAATACCGTCATCAGTAGTAATACCCTGGCAGTATTGATAATGGATGATCCGGGTGAATAATGATTCAACAACATACGCTTGATTCTTTTATTGATTATTCTTCCATTGCAGTACCTGCAGGCGGTGATTGTTATTTCCTTCGAGCAGCCACTGACGGCCATCAGCTGAACGTATCCATTTCAGATCGCGCACTTCGCCACCGGCCCCCGCTCCCAAACGGCCATTGAAACTGAATTGTCTGCTGGCGGCATTGAAACTGAACATACTGGGCTCGAGTGCATCGTAGCGTCCTTCATACGGAATGGTACCGGTAAAATTGCCCGCTGCCACAAATCCTTTACCTGGCAGAGCCGCAAAGGCGAATATGGGGGCCCACTGCAGTTCTGACGGAAGATCTACCCGCTTAAATCCTCCTTTTCCGTCGTTCATAAAACAACTGGATGCCAGTACTTCGGCTTTGAGTTCGGTGTACCCGGTAAAGAGATCATAAAACATGTACTGCACAGTTTTACCGGCCACTTCGCCGTAGGTGAGATAGGCTTTCTTGAGAACAGGCAGTGAGCGTTCCAGTTCATCTTTGGCCAGGAAGGGATACTCTTTGCCATCAATGGTGTAGCACATGATCTGTTCGATAAATCCGTTGTGATCGAAATCTTTCACGTACAATTTCAGCGGCCCGTTTTTGCCGGACCATAGTTTGGTGTTCTGACCCCAGTTACCCGCCAGCAGGTCGGTAAAACCATCTCCGTTCACATCGGCCGGAAACAGTTTTTGCCAGAGACCGGTGGAAGCCGGAAGATCAGCAGCCGTAAACCGTCCCTTATTGTTCCAGAAGATTTTAACCGGCATCCATTCGCCACTCACCGCCAGGTCGGGCCAGCCGTCGTTGTTGAAGTCGGCAAAAGAAGCAGTGGTCACCATGCCAATATTCAGTAACGGCATCTGGCCGTTGGGTGCTTCCGTGAATTTTCCTTTCCCGTCATTGATATAGAAATAAGAGCTTAATGGCAGCCCGTATTTTGTTTGATCCGTCAGGTGACCGATGAATACATCCGTATCGCCATCCTTGTCCACATCCGCTGCAGCGATACAGGATTTATTATAGAACTGATTCTTGAAAGCGGCGGCATCCAGACTGAAATGTCCTTTGCCATCATTGATAAAGAGCCGGTCGGCATTGGCGATTTCGTTGGAAGGCATTTCATTGCCCCCGCTTACCACCCACAGATCCGGGTGCCCATCGCCGTTCGCATCAAAGAACAAAGCATCCACATCCTCGCAAACCGTGAATTTCCGGAACAAGGCTGTATCAGAAGCCATGAAACGACCGCCCGGCTGCTGCAGCATTAATACACCGGGTTGTCCTTTGGCGCCGCATATATAGGCATCTTCCAGTCCGTCTTTATTCACATCGGCTACGGCTATGCGCGGACCCATCATGGAGAGCTGGTGCGGGATCAGGTACTGGGTATTATAATCCAGGAAGGGGTTTTCCGTGTGCCGCCAGCTGATGCCTGCCGCATCCGTTACCGCTTCAAATTCCGGTGCGGCCGGGGGGAAGAACTGGTCATATACAAAGGTTCCTCCGGCTGCTTTCCGGTCAAGTACCAGTTCTTTTCCGGCCGGAATGTTTTTCAATACCTGGAACGACTGGTCGGGCCAAACCACCAGCAGGCTGTCGGCTGCTGAAAGACTGTCGAGCCCGAAGTGCAGCCGGTAATCCACCGACGACTGAAAACCCCGGGTGGGCATCAGCTGCTGGTACTGCATTCCTTTCTGTGTAAAAAGCCATGCTTTGGCTCCTACACCGAAACGGTTAGCCCCGTTGCCATTCAGCTTTAAACGAAGCCATGCACCCTGCGGAGACTGATTGCGCAATACCACGGCCGGACCATTCAGGGCATTGATCACCATATCCAGCCGGCCGTCGTTGTCAAGGTCCGCATAGGCGGCACCGTTATAGTACCCTTTCATGTTGCCGGTTCCCCATTGTTTACTCAGATCAGTAAAGGTCCCTTTTCCGTTCCCTCGGAAAAAGAAGGGATGTGAGGCGCCGTCGGGCATGGCTTTGATGGCATCCTCATCATAGGCATCGGTACGGTCCATTCCCTTCATCTTGAGGTCGGATACAAATTTTACATAGTCGAGGTCTACCGGACGCTTAACGATTCCACTGGAAATAAAGAGGTCTTTGTTGCCGTCATTATCAAAGTCGGCAAACAGGGGGCTCCAGCTCCAGTCGGTGGCGGATACGCCCGCGATCAGTCCGGTTTCACTGAAGCTTCGGCCACTACCGTTGTTGTGCTGCAGGCAGTTGCGGGAGCTTTGGTGCTGGTATCCTTTAGACGTGAGTTTAACCGTGTATATATCCGGATTTTCATCACTGCCATAGGTTTTCAGTGTTTTCTCATCCGGGGGCAGCATGTCTACTGTTATAATATCAGTTTGACCATCGTTGTCATAGTCCGCGGCATCATTGCCCATGCTGAAGCGGCTGTAATGTCCAAAGTGCTTTTGTCCTTCTTCACGGAAAGTGCCGTTTCCGTTATTGAGATAGTAATAATCGTTTTCATGAAAATCGTTGCCTATATAGAGGTCATCCCAGCCATCATGATTGAAATCGGCTACGGCAATACCCAGCCCATATCCCAGGTTGCTGCGGAAGATACCCGCCTCAGCGGAAACGTCCGTAAAGCGCCCGGTAAGGGAAAGGTCATTGCGGTAAAGGCGGTCGCCCGACATGGAATCATACCGGTTGCGGAAGGCCGTATCTACAATATTGGCATGGGGGTGGTGTGACTGGTTAATGATGAAACAGTCAAGATCGCCATCCCGGTCATAGTCAAAAAAGGCAGATTGGGTACTGAAGCAACGGGTGTTGAGGCCATAGGCTGCCGATTGCTCTGTGAAGGTATTATTACCGTTATTGATGTACAGCTCGTTGTGCCCGGTAAGTTTGTATTTACCGCTCACCGTAGATACATAAATATCCAGTTTGCCATCTCCGTTCACATCGGCCATGGTTACACCGCTGCACCAGTCAGCCTTTCCCTGCACGCCGGCTTTGTCGGTGATATCTTCAAATTCAAAATTGCCTTTATTCAGGTAGAGTTTGTTATGCCCTTTGCTGTTGGCGGTGAAATAAAGATCCGTGAGGCCATCATTATTGATATCGCCGGCGGCCACACCTCCGCCATTATAATAATAGAGATAATACAGAATATTGAACAGCGGCTTCTTTTCCAGCATATTGCTGAACTGTATATGGGTTTGTGAAGCGGGCATGCTCTCAAAAAGCGTCTGCTCATTGCGGCATCCCTGCAGGATGAGCAGCAGGGCGAAAAGCACGGTTAGGATAGCAGCATTCAATGTCTTCATCACTGATGAGTCTTTATTCCGGTTGAAGAATTAAGTATCTGGTTACTGATGTCTTTATATATACCGATATAATGGGAACGCATATGCGCGGAAGTGGGAACTGTTTCCCCCTGCCGCAGCACCATGATAGATTTGGATGCCTTCTCCGGCATATGGCAGTTAATACACTCTTTTTGCAGGAAGGAAGCAGGCTTGCTCTCCGATAATTTGCAGACAGGTTGTTCTTTACCGGTATGACAGCTATTACATTGAGCGGTGAAGCTGGCAGATTGCCCGGATTGATTGCGGTGCGGATGATGACAGCTGTTGCAGGTCATCTTGCTTCCCTGGAAACAGGGGCTGGCGGCAAGCATGCCATACTGGTTGCCATGTACATCTATTTCTTCCACCGGTGTGGCATTTGTATCTTTTCTGAAAAAATCATCCAGCCGGTCGCCTGGCCGGAAACTGAAAGAGGGTTTTGTTTTGCTGAGCATCCCCCCGTGACAGAGCCTGCACTGATCCAGCTGTTGCAGCCTTGTCATGGAAGACAGCGACAGGATCGCATGTGCTTTCTTTTCCCCGGGATGCAGCTGGTGGTAGTCGGCATGTGATTTAGCCGGACCATGACATTTTTCGCATTCCACCCCCAGGATCATTCCTTCCCGGGCAAAAACATCCGCTTTTGCGCCGGGTTTTTCCTCCTGTTGTATCCAGGTGCTGTGGCATTCCATGCATCGGGCGGTGATGGGGCGGTTAAACTGTACTATATTCGAGTATCCCGGACTGTTAGTCCACTCCTTCGTTTCTGTAAAATAACTGATGGGCAGCTGGAACAGGTATTGCTGATGCCAGTACAGGAAAGTCTGACCCCGTTTGCCGGAGCCTACCACGATATCAAACGGACGGGCTACCTGTTCTTTCCCGTTCCGCCAGGCTGCCTGGTAATAGCGTTCGCCTCTTTTTTCGAGTGAAACATATAAACCCGGATTGAAATAAAAACGGTTGGCCCGTTCACTGAAATCGCCCATGACCGTGGAGTCGGTTGCCGGGGCTGAAGTGAGATGGTGAAAATGCTGCTGGTGATCCTCCCAGGCCTGCCGGTGACAGTTTCGGCAGGTGGCAGAACCTGCATAGTCCCGGGAAACAGCCGTATCAGGCTGTTGCAATGTAGCCCGATGGTCTGTCTGGTCGATGCAGCGGCTGAATACAAAAATGCCCGCGAGTAATATCCCTGCTACCAGTAAGGATGGACGATATGCGATGTTTCTCAGCATGGATCGTTGGGGCCGCGGGGCCGGAACAGGATGGTCGCTAATCCTGATAGCAATCGATTACAGAAAAAGCAACCCGGGGGTAAAGGAAGTCTTTAAATGGAGAAGGCTGCATCAAAAAGTCATCACCACTCCAGAGAACCTGACTGAAGAAAATCAGTAAGATTCTGATAGTCCTGGAAGCCTTTTTGACTTTTTGATGCAGCCCCGCTCCTGTTATACCTTCATAGGTGTTAAACCGGTCAGAGTCTGTTGTTAAACAGGTCCTGCACTTCTCCGGCAGACAATGCTTTGTTGTACATCCTGAACTGGTCAAGGCCTCCACCCCATTCAGCACCCCAACCGGATACACACTTGCCGCCGAGGAGGAAGGAAGTTACCTTGGTAGCATCCATACGTACCGCGCCATGTGATCCCCATGTTTTGGTAGCATGCAGCACTCCATCACGGTAGAACTTCATGCTGGAGGTAGCCTCGTCATAAACGAAAGCGAGGTGGTGCCATTCGTTGTCGTAGATATTCGGCATACGGTCGGCGCCCACCAGTTCAAACCAGTTTTCGCCGGTGGCGTCCAGTACAAAGAATTTGATAACCGCCTGGCCGGTGGTTGCACCAGCACCGGTATGATCAAACAGGAGGAACATGGTGCCACCGCTCCAGTGACCTGCCGCGGAAGGGATACTGAAAGCGAACTGCGCTTCACCCGTCGGAACGCCGTCTTTCTTCTCCCAGAATGCTACACTGAAACTGGTAGACTTGGCAAAGTCATTGGAGTTGTAGTAGGTGAGGCTCTTGCTGGTATTGCCTATATATGCGCTTCCACGTACACCCGGGCCGTACTTGATAGAGGCATCAGGGAAAAAGCTCGGATAGCCGGAGATGCTGTCCTTGAAGCGGAGATTGATCTGCTTGTCAGACGCAGAAGTGGAATCAAATGGCAGGTAGAACCGCAACGGGGTGCTGGGCGTAACGGTTACGTCCTCCGGAAAATCCCCAAGGGCCGGCTGCTTCATTTTCTGGCAGCTCACCATCCCGGTGAGCAGGGCCACCATTGACAGTTGGAAAAATTTACTTTTCATATTCATAGCAAAGTATTTACAGTTTTGATGAAATGAGTGATCTACCATTCAGGATTCTGAATCAGCACACCCCCTGAAAGGTCGATGGCTTTCTGGGGAATGGGATAATACCGGCAACGGTTGGTATAACCGATTGATCCCAGTTCTGCAACGGCATCACCCCAGCGTACCAAATCATAAAAGCGGTAACCTTCCATCGCAAATTCCCAGCGGCGCTCATCCTTGATTGCCTGGCGCATAACCGCCTGGCTAACGGTAGCGGGTACCGGAGGAAGAATGCTGGCATTTCCACCCCGGGCACGTGCACGGATCAGTTCCAACATTTCGGCTGCCGTGGTCCGGTCGCCCAGTTCGTTGGCTGCTTCGGCTTTCATCAGGATCACATCCGCATAACGCAGGGCACGGCGGTTGATCCAGGCAGGATATCCTGCCGTAGCGGTACCGGTGAACTGACGCATGGCCGGATCGGAATATACTTTCTTGTTCCAGAATTTCTGGTCGAGGGAAGAACCCGGGCCATAAGGAGGCAGGGTTGCACCGTAACCGCCCTGGTCGGGACCGCCGTCAAACTGGCCGGAATACAGGATCGTCATGCGTTTGCGGGGATCGCTGTTATCCCACTGGGATTCCAGTTTATCGGTGGGCGTGTTCCAGCCCCATCCGAGATTCCATTCAGGGGCTGCACCACCCTGGCGGACGTTTTGCGAAACCGCCCAGAAGGAACCATAGTCAGGAGTACCACCGGCACCCATATAACACTGGGTTTCCAGGATCGACTCCGGTCCGTTTTTACCGGCACCACTCAGCCCGTCTTTCCAAACATCGGTAAACTTGGGCGCGAGGGAATATTTACCCAACCCGATCACCTGGTTGCAATAAGCCAGTACCTGGCTCCAGTTACCCCGCATCAGGTGTGCCTGGGCGGCTAAGGTAAGGGCAGCTCCTTTGGACAGCCGGCCGGGGAAAGGATTCTGACCAGTGGTACTGTTGAACCAGTCAACCGGCAGATACTGGGCTGCTTTCTGAAGGTCCTCATCAATCAGCGCATAGAGTTCAGTAACGGTGGATTTCGGGCGGACACCATCGGCCGCATTCTCATAATAATAGTCAATCTTCGGTACTTCACCGTACGCTTTCACCAGTTCAAAGAAGGAATAAGCCCGGAAAAAATGGGCTTCACCAACGTTCCGGAGCGAAGCGGCATCATCGAGATTGAGCGAGTCCGCAAAATACAGCAACTGGTTGCACTTATTGATCAGGTAGTAATGATCGTTCCAGTAGCTGTTGGTTGCCCAGCCGTCTTTGGTGTACTGGAAAGTTTCGAACTCTGTTACAATTTCTGCTCCATCCGTGGGACTGCTGCCCTTTTGAGCATCATCATCCCGGATGCTGTTGAAGTCAATCCAGGGCAGGGTGGTATAGCCAGCCCAGGTATTAAATACACTGTACAGACCCAGCGCCTGACCATCCACCACGCTTCCGTAGTCATCCAGCGTAGCTGATAACGGTTGGCGATCCAGAAATTTCTTACAGCCGGTAACAGCCAGCACAGCTGCTGCTACAACAAACAGCTTCCAAGTGGTTTTATTATATCTTTTCATATCCGGTTCTTTAGTTAATTTATCAGAAAGTTACGTTCAGGCCAAAAGTGGTTACGCGGGGGATGGCACCGCCGGCATTATCAAATCCAAAACCGGTTGCATCGCCGCCATACTCTGGTACATATCCTTTATTGCGCTTCCAGGTTTTCAGGTTCTGGATATTGGCAAAGAGCCGGAGGCTCCGGATTTTGGCTTTCGACAGCATTTTGCTATCGAAGTCATATCCTACCTGCAGGTTCCTGATCCTGAAATAACTTCCGTCTTCAATATTATAGGTTGAGCCGTTGTAGTTGAACCGGTTGCCCTGGCTGATGATCGGATCCCAGTTAGAGGTACCGGGGCCGCTCCAGCTGGCTGCCTTAAACGCCGGATAATTCACGCGCTGGAAGGGCGATTCCAAGGAACCCCAGGTGCGGAAGATCTCGTTTCCGTATACACCACCGAAATCAACATTCAGATTGAAACGCTTGTAGGTAATGCCTACAGAACCACCGTAGATGAAATCCGGCGTGGGATTTCCGATGAAAGTACGGTCGTTGGCATCAATGATTCCGTTGCCGTCCACATCCTTGAATTTAAAGTCGCCGGGACCATACGTACCCAGTGAGGAAGCCAGGGGCGATTGCAGGATATCGAGTTTGCTCTGGTACAGACCTTCCACCACATATCCATAGAAAGAGCCGATGGGCTGGCCGGGAGCAGTACGTGCTTCCGCACTTCCGTTGTTCTGGAAGCCGCGGATGATCACACCACCCGGTAAGCTTTCTGCTACACTGATTACCCTGTTCTTCATAAAGGTAATGTTGCCTCCGAAATTCAGTGTCAGGTCTTTGTTGAGGCGCTGCGTCCAGGTGGCAGACACTTCATGTCCCCAGTTTTTGATCTCACCACCATTCTCCAGCTGATCATCCAGACCCAGCGCTCCTAAAGCTACATAGGTCATCATGTCCGTGGTTTTTTTGCTGAAGTAAGTGTATTCAAAATGCAGTTTATTCTTAAACGCATTCAGTTCGAAACCGATATCGGTTGCGTTGACTGTTTCCCAGCGGAGATTCGGGTTAACCCGGTAAGCGGGGAGTGCAGCATTTACCAGGGTTGAACCAAAGGGAACAACGGTACCGCTGCGCAAACCGGGAAATGCAGGATAGTCGCCCACTACACCATAGGCACTCTGGTTACCCAGCACACCGGTGGAAGCTTTCACTTTCAGGAAGTTGATGGCCTGCACGTTATCCATGAAGCTTTCGCGGCTCACTTCCCAGGCTGCACCTACTGACCAGAACTTCTGGTGACGGTTCTGTTGGGGAATACGGGAAGAAGCGTCATCACGGAAGGAGGCATTCAGGTAATATTTGTTTTTGTAGTTGTACAGGGCACGCGCCAGCAGGGATACCGTGGTGTACTCACTTTGAGAAGAAGTGGCTCCACCCTGCAACACATAACCGAAACCGTTATTCAGGTACCACAAACGGGGATCATTGGGAATGGGAAGATCTGTAACCGCCGTGCCCTGAACGGAAGAGCCGCTCTGACCGAAGGTTCCGAAATAATAGGTAGTGAAACCACCCATGGCCGTGAGGTTATGGTCACCGAACGACTTCTTGTACGTGAGGATATAATCCTGCTGGTACTTGCGCCAGTCGCGGGTGCTCTGGTTAACGCTGGTTCTGGGATTGTAGAGATATGGTGTGTTGTTCATCGGGTTATAGGCATAATACAGGGGGCTGTAAGAACGGGTATCCACCTGGCTCACATCCGCATACCAGGTAGAGCGGAAATTGAAGTTTTTCAGGAAGTTCACTTCGGCATACACACTTCCCACGTAGCGGTTTTCGTGGCTGATGAATTTATCCCAGGTGTTTTCCACTTCCAGCAGCGGGTTGATAACCCCTGAGTTCTGCAGGGCGCGGTTCACATCCGAGTAAATAGGCAGGTTAATACTGTCGGAGCTGTACGGATCCTTCACGCGGAAGGTTTTGGTGCCAGGTTCGATGTGAGGCATCGTCTTGCGCGCATTATCCAAAACAGCGGTGGCATTGTATGGATTCTTCTGACGGGAAACATTCAGGTTCATGCCGATTTTGATGGCACTGTTCACCTTGTATTCGTCACTGAATGACAGGGTCATTCTTTCCAGTTTCTCATGCCTGATAATACCTTCATCCGTAATATAACCGAGGCCAAGGTTGAACTTGTTCTTCTCGGTGCTTCCGGCAATGCTGAGATTATTGGTGTTGAACTTACCGGTACGGGTAACCGCGTCGATCCAGTCCGTATTGCCTTTCAGCGCGGAGTAATCAGGAGTAGGCACATTATTATTGGCGTTTTCCTGGGCAAAGAGCCGGTCAAAAAGCTGGGCATCAGCCATTTCAATTTTATCCACCAGGGTTTTGAAACCATAAGTGCTGTTGAAGTTGATGATCGTTTGACCTGCCTTGGCGCGCTTGGTGGTAATGGCGATGGCGCCGGTAGCACCCCGTACCCCGAAGATGGCCAGTGAGGAGGGGTCTTTCAGTACTTCAATGGATTCAATATCGTTGGGGTTGAGGTAGTCGATATTATCATTGAGGATACCATCCACAATATAGAGCGGATTCACCTGGCCGATACTCACGGTACCGCGGATGCGGATATCGGGAGCGGCACCGGGCGTACCGTTGTTTACGATGTACAGGCCCGCTACTTTGCTTTGCAGCGAAGCTACCGGGTTGGTGTTGGGCTTATCGGCCACTTCTTTACCAGACACTTTCACGATGGAACCGGTAAGATCACGCTTGCTGGCCTGGCCATAACCGATGACCACTACTTCATTAATATCTTTCGCGGCCACCTGCATCACCACATTCACTTCTGTGCGTCCGCTGACGGCCACTTCCACGGTTTGATAACCTACAGAAGAAAAAACCAGGGTGGCGCCTTCCGGAGCAGTGAGGGAGTAGCTGCCGGAAGCATCCGTCGTGGTACCCACGTTGGAGCCTTTGATACGAACAGACACAGCCGCGATGGGCTGGCCTTCTGCGTCGCGCACCTTACCACTCACTTTCACATCCTGCAGTTCCAGGCTTTTTTCAGCAATCACCACCAGCTTGTTGTCGAGCAGTTTGTAGGTAAGCTGTGTTTCATTGAGGATGCCATCCAGTACCTCGGTAACGAGCGCATTGTTGGCATTGATGCTCACTTTGCGGGTAGAACCCACTACGGCATCATTGTACAGGAAGCGGTAATCGCTCCGCTTTTCAATCTGCCGCAGGGCTGTTTTCAGTTCGGCAGACTGCAGCTTCAGCGTAATGCGTTCCTGGGAGAAGGAACGGGCAGAAACGTGCAGCGTCACAAAAAGCAGCAGGGCAATAGTGCATTTCATAAGCAGCAACAGTTTGTAAATGCTTCTTCGGTTAGTCATTCCAAGCATTCGTTTGGCATTTTTCATATTTGAGCGTTTTGGTAGAGAGAAAGTATTTGAAAGATGATCAACGGCTTCCGGTATACTGAAACCGGATACCGTAAGGAACCATCTGGTTATGAACTGTTGAACTGGCTGGCAATCATTTTTTTCTTTAACGGTTGGGTCTATTGATTACTATCAGGTCGTTTTTAATGCTGTAGCTGAAAGGCGTTACCAGCTGCAGGGCACTGAGCGCTTCACCCAGTGTTTCCTTTTCAAAGTTTCCGGTAAGAGTAGCCGACTTCAGGCTTTCATCCGAAAAACTGATTTTTACATTGTACCAGCGCTCCATTTTCAGAGCTACTTCCTCAAAAGTTTCACTGCTGAACACCAGCCTGTTCATCACCCACGCTGTTTCTATTATGGTATTATCAGCGGGCAACAATGTCAGACTGCTGAGCGAAATCAGCGGTTTGCGCGGTTTTTTTTCTTTTCCCGGGCTGCTCTCTGCCTGTTTAACAGACAGCTCCTCCGCTGCGGCTGCATCACTGACTACCAGTTTCTCGTTGGGTTTCAGCCTGATCTTTTCCTGCCGGTCCTTCAATGTTACTTCAATACTGCCGCGGATCAGGCTGGTTTCTGTGGTTTTCTCGCCCGGATAGCATTTTACGTTGAAAGCAGTTCCCAGTACCTTGATATCCATCCGGTTGGTATGGATCACAAACGGCAGGTCGGGGTTCTTCACTACATCAAAATAAGCCTCACCAGTAAGCGAAACTTCCCGCTGTTTATTACCATAATGCTTATCATACCGCAGTTGGCTTCCTGAGTTCAGCCATACTTTGGTACCATCCGGTAACACCAGGCTGGTTTTGGAACCGTTGCGGGTATTGATCTGGTTCAGGGAAGCAACCTCCGGAGCAGCTACAGCAGACATACTGCGGTTCCACTGCCAGGCGGTTATCCCTGCGATCAGCAACAGCGCGGCGGCGCCCAGCAACAGTAACTTGTTTTTCCTGTTTCCTTTCTGTAAAAGAACTTCGGTTTCCGGGTTGATATAATGGTCGTCTTCCGTAAACTTTCCCTCATCAATGCCCAGAGTTTTCATTTGCTGCACCAGGTCTTTGTACCGGTTTTCAGCGTATTGCGGGTCGGTAACGGGCTGATTTTGCCAGAAATCATGGAGGAGCTCCTTAAAGTAGCCCGCATCCGGATGCTCCCTCAGCAACTGTTCCAGCTCCCGGAGTTCCGAGGCATCGGCTTCACCGGATAATTTGCGGGCAATCAGCAGCCAGATATGATCAGGAGTTTGGTCCATCCGGGTATAGGACAAGCCGGAAACCAAAATCTACCAATTTGTTAAAAAAAATATTCCGGTCCGGGTGAAAACCGTCCTCAGGCTTTTTTCAGATCGAAATTAATGGCGCCACTGATCTTTTTTAAAGCAATAGCCATTTGATTATCAATAGTTTTTACTGAAATATTCAGGAGGCGGGCAATCTCATTGTACCGTAATTTATCTTCTTTCACCAGCTTAAAAATGAGCCGGCAACGGGGCGGGAGTTTTTGAATTTCGAGATTGATTTTTTTAACTGCCTCTGAGGTGATGAGCAGCTGTTCCGGATTATAAGGACTCATGGAGATGTTCAGCGACATCTCTTCCAGGGAGATGATTTCTTTCCGAAAGTGACGGGAGAGGTAATTGAGCGCGGTATTCTTGGTGCTGACGTAGAGATAAAGTTTGAAATTCTCTATCCGGGCGAGGTCGGCACGGTTCTGCCAGATTTTTATAAATACATCAGAAACAATTTCTTCCGCCAGTTCGTGGTTCTTAATAATGGTTTGCGCAAACCGGAGCAGATAGGGCATGTAGGCAATGTACAGCTGGCCGTAGGCCTGTTCATCACCATGCTGGCTGATGCGTAATTGTAGTTCCCTTACTTCGTTGGCAGCAATCATGGAAAACCGGTTAATCAAACGTTTGCGTGCAAATTAACAAATCAGCCGGATCATCAAAATATGTCTGACTGATTTTTATGCCGCAATGCTGCACCGGACAAATGATTTTTATCAGTTTTCATTGCCATTAGTTCAGGAAAGCAACAACTGCTCAGGAATAATAGGGGCTGATCATGAAATAAACGATCACACCGGTGATGGCCACATAAAACCAAACCGGCCAAACCCACTTCACCAGCTTCCGGTGTTGCTGATATTCTCCCGTGAGGGCCCGGTAGGCGGCGAAGAGAATAAAAGGCAGGGCCAGTCCGGCCAGGGGAATATGTGTGAGAAGGATGATGAGGTAAATCGTCCGCATGGAGCCGGTGGCTGCTTTTTCCGCCTCACTCAGCCCGGGGATGCCATCAGTTTCGCCGTACATGGTTTCTCCGGCCAGCAGGTGATGGCCGATATAAGAAAGCAGAAAAAGGACGGAAAGGACCATAGCCGTCATCATCAGCTGCTTATGCAGCAGGTATTTTCTCTGCCGGATGGTCACCAGGCCCGCCAGCAGCAGCACACTTACCGTGGCATTGATGGTGGCATTGATGGCCGCAAACAGGTGTACATCAAAGGGCAGTGTTACCT
>WBZP01000474.1_pt1 | contig 53822 bp, 45 predicted proteins | sample 5204301 | NCBI WGS metagenome assembly WBZP01 (sample SAMN12412401, study PRJNA552823) | activated sludge metagenome | isolation source: activated sludge from nitrification reactor of wastewater treatment plant... | place: USA: Pennsylvania | collected 2017
ACCCCAAGGACCTGCATCTGACCCTGACAGTATTCGAAAAGGACATCGACCGCATCGAAGTCGGCCAGCGGGTCTGGGCGGTGCGAAACGACGCCCCGGCGGATACACTTCAAGCCGAAGTGATCCTTGTCAGTCACAACCTGGACGAGCAGCGCAAAGGGCTAGTGCATTGCCATTTGCTGGAGACCAAGGGCCGCTTATTGCCCGGTATGTTCATGCGGGCCGGTATCCGACTTTCCGGCCGAGCGGCAACGGTGGTTCCGGAAGAAGCGGTCGTCCGCTACGGGAAGGAGCAATTCATCTTTGAAGCAGTGAATGATTCCACATTCCGGATGCTGGCGATCAAGACCGGTCTTCGGGAGGATGGACTGATCGAATTGCTTCCTGAAACAGATGATCTGACAGTAAAAAAACTGGTCATCCGGAATGCCTATACCCTGCTGGGAAAGGCCAAGAACGTGATGGAAGAATGATCGAGGCCGCAGCATGCGGAAGGACTCTGTATCTTCGCCATCCCATGTCCGACTACACCTCCGTCATCAAGAACCGCAAAGCGGGATTCGAATACCACCTGCTGCAGCAGTTCACGGCCGGGATGGTATTGACCGGAACGGAGGTCAAATCGCTGCGTGCCGGTAAAGCCAGTATTGCGGAGGCATTTTGCATCGTCCAGGACGACGAGGTGTGGGTAAAGAATATGCATATCACCGAATTTGAGCGGGGCTCCTACTTCAACCATGACCCCAGGCGGCTGCGGAAGCTATTGCTGAACCGTCAGGAGATTCGGAAGATCAGTGCCCGATTAAAGGAAAAAGGTATCACGATCATTCCGGTACAGGTCTACTTTTCGGAGAAAGGTCTTGTGAAAATGGATATAGCGCTTGCCAAGGGTAAAAAGCTTTACGACAAACGGGAGGACCTGAAGAAGAAGGACCTGGACAGGGAGCGGCAAGAGGGTTAGAGAGGAGTAACTGGAGACTGGAAACTATTCACTAGTAATTAGTAATTAGTAATTGGTGATTGGTGATAGGAACAAAAAAAAACGCCCCGGGATCCGGGGCGTTTTTTTTATGGGCAGGTTCTCTTAGAAGTAGAGGGAGAGAACGATAGCGCCGCTAGCGTTGTCTACGTCAACTGCGAAAGAGCTGGATTTGCCGGTCTTGCCAGTCTGGCTGGTGGTACCGGTACCATTCCAGAACTCAACGGTAGATTCGCCTTCGCCGGTCGAAGAAAGGCCGAGGCCCCAACCGTATTCAGCGCCGATGGACATTTTCGGAGCGAAGAAGTATTCAGCACCGATGAAGCCACGCAGGTTGAAACCGAAGGTAGAACCAGCTTTCCACTCGGTAGGACGGCTGGTAGCCGGAACTGCCTGGCCGGTCGACCAATCGGTCGAGGTCGGGCTGTTGTTCGTGGTGGAGAAAGCGTTACCGTAAGAGTAGGTCTCTTTGGAAGAGCCGAGCGAGATACCAGCTTCAGCACCATAGAAACCACGCAGACGGCCTTTTCCACGGTATTTCTGAATACCACCGCCGAGGGTGATGTTCATACCGCTGGTCTTGAGTTCGTCCGTTACGGTTGCAGGAGGATTGGAAGTGCTGCCGTCCTGGTCGATGATGTTGTTGAAGGTGTTGGAACCGAAACCGAGGCGAACTTTAACACGGTAAGCGGTGTTCTCGTCCTTCATCATTTTGCCCACGATGGTCTGGGTCTGCTGGTAAGCTGCGTTCGCGCTGTTGTTACCGGAGTTGCTCATGAGGTTGCCGAAGTATTGCAGCCACGGAGCAGCATCGAAGCCGATAGACCAGTCACCTGATTCCGGAAGAATCGGGGTGCCGCGCTTCGAATTCATGTCCTGAGCATTGACACCGGCTACAGCTGCAGCCAGCGCTACTGTAAGAAACAGTTTTTTCATTTTTTGGGGTTTTAGGTTAGATTGGTTTCCTGCGTGCAAATTTAAGCGGGTCGGAAAACATCAGTCAAGGTTTTCTTGGAGTTATCCACCAGCAAGTGTTCATTTGCTTGATACTTAAGAGCTTTACGAATGAAGATTTAGAAACTTTAACGTATTAAAACCATCCGATTGGCTGGTAATACTCTGTATGTCGTATGTGTGCACCGAAAAATTGTACGAAAATCAACTTTTATGTCCTTTTCCATCTGCCCCATCCGAGCGGTCAGGATATCAACAGCCTGTTAACATTCGATTACGTTAAAATTCAATCCATTGTACCGTTTTTAGCTAAATTTTGAGTTAAAATTTGTTAATGATGCAGCATTATTTGCTAGCTTGACGGCTGTTTCCCTGAAACTACAGACTAACCAAAAACCACTTCTATGAGAAAAACGCTAACGCTTCTGGCGTTGCTGCTTGCATTCTGCTCTTTGCAGGTCAGCGCGCAAGACCGCACCATTTCCGGGAAGGTGTCCTCTTCGCAGGATAACCAGACTATCCCCGGCGTGAGTGTAGTCGTGGTAGGCACTACCATCGGAACGTCGACCGACATCGACGGGAATTACAAGCTGAGTGTCCCGAAAACCGCCAAGACGTTGCGGTACTCCGGCATCGGAATGCGGACCAAGGAAGTCGCTCTCGGAGCTTCCAACGTCCTGGACGTGGTGCTGGATGCCGATGTGATGAAACTGGACGAGGTAGTTGTAACAGCGCTTGGTATTAAGCAAGAAAAGAAGGCAGTCGGATATTCCGTGCAGGATGTCGGCGGCGATGCCCTCACCAAGGCCGGTTCTCGCGATGTCATCAACGGTATGTCTGCCAAAGTCTCGGGTATGACGGTCATCAATTCAACCGGTACGCCGGGGGGTTCGTCCTTCATTCGTCTTCGTGGCTGGAACTCCATCCTGGGTTCCAATTCCCCGCTCTTCGTGGTTGACGGTGTTCCGATGGACAACTCCTACAACCTCTCCGGTAACCCGGATGACGGAACCAACAATGGACTGGAGAGCGTTTCCAACTCCAACCGCGCCCTCGACATTAACCCGGACGACGTGGAATCGGTCACCGTACTGAAAGGCCCAGCTGCCTCTGCCCTTTATGGTGGAAGCGCTGCTAACGGCGCCATCATTATCACTACCAAAAAAGGTAAGGCGCCTGCCGGAAAGAAAGGCGTGAACGTCACCTTCAATTCCTCTATCCAGTGGGACCAGGTGAACAAACTTCCGGAGCTGCAGGATAAGTTCTCTCAGGGTACTTCCTGGGAAACCGGCACTCCTACCTGGTTTGGTCCCGACTACGTCAGCCAGGCCGGACTTGGGGGCTATCCCCGTCAGGTAGCCTGGGGTGCGATGATCGATACGTTGTATTGGGACGGTTCCGACTACAAGTGGGACAAAAACGGACGCATCGTTGGTGCTTCCGACCCGAATGCCAAGAAGAAAGTAACCCCTTACGATCCGTATGATTTCTTCCGTACCGGTGTCACCTATGACAATTCCATTGCCATATCCGGCGGTAACGATCTGGCTTCCTTCCGGGCCTCGGTAGGTCATCTGAAGCAGACCGGCATTGTTCCGTTGAGTGACTGGTCCCGTACTTCTGTAAAGCTTTCCGGAGAGGCAAAAGTTTCGCCCAAACTCCTGACCAGCGGTTCGGTCACCTATACCAACTCCGGCGGACGTCGTGTTCAGCAGGGTTCCAACCTGTCGGGTATCATGCTCGGCCTGCTGCGCACACCTCCTACCTTCGACAACTCCAACGGACTCTCCAACCCACGCGATCCGGCGGCTTACTCCTTCCCTGACGGAACCCAGCGTACCTATCGTGGCGGTACGGGTTATGACAACCCTTACTGGACGATCAACAAGAACCCGTTCAATGACGACGTAAACCGCATGTTCGGCACCCTGACGAACGTTTACAATGTCAACGAGTGGTTCGATATCACCCACCGTATCGGTACCGACTTCTACTCGGACCGCCGCCGACAGGCATTCGACATCTATTCCCGTCAAAATCCTGCCGGTCAGTTGTTTGAAGATCAGAACTTCTACCGTCACGTTTACTCTGACCTCATGTTCAACTTCAAGTACAAGTTGAACGACAATTGGGGCGGAAGTTTCCTGGTGGGTAACAACCTCTTCAGCCGCCGCACGCAGCGCCTCTATACACAGGGTGACGGTCTCACCTTCCGGACTTTTACAACATGTCCAACGCGCAATCGGTACTTTCCAAGGAGACCACATTCCGTTACCGTACCGGAGCGATTTTCGCAGACTGGAAGCTGGACTTCAAGGACATGCTCTTCCTGAATGCCACCGGTCGTTTCGAACAGAGCTCGACCCTGCCGAAGGATGACAACGTATTTTTCTACCCGTCTGCCAGCATCGGCTTCGTCTTCACGGAAGCATTGGGCATGAATAACAATCGCGTATTGCCTTTCGGTAAGCTGCGCGCCAGCATTGCTACCGTGGGTAACGACGCCGCTGAATATTCGCTCAACAACGTATACAACCAGGGCTTTGCGGCCGACGGTTGGACGAACGGCGTTTCCTTCCCCTTCAACGGTGTAGGCGGCTTTACCGTAGGCGATATTGCCGGCAACCCGACGATCAAACCGGAACGTACCACCTCGAAGGAATTCGGTGCGGACCTGCGTTTCCTGGACAACCGGCTGGGTGTTGACTTTACCTACTACCAGTCGAATTCGGTTGACCAGATCATCCCGGTTACGATTCCCGGCTCCACCGGTTTCGCATCCGCCATCCTGAACTCCGGCGAATTGGAGAACAAGGGTATCGAACTGTTGGTAAATGCCACGCCGGTCAAGAGCAAGAACTTCAGCTGGGACATTACCCTGAACTGGAGCCGGAACCGCAGCAAAGTCATTTCGCTGTACGAAGGCATCGAGAGCCTCTACATTGGCGGTTTTGAAGGTTCTGACGCCCGTGCATTTGTCGGTCAGCCATATGGTGTCCTGTACGGTGGCGTATGGGAGCGTGACGGAAGCGGCAACATCGTCATCGAGGATGATCCTACGTCCTTCTACTATGGTTTCCCGCTTGCCAGCGCTGACCTGAAAGTCATTGGTGACCCGAATCCGGATTGGATCGGTTCCATTTCCAACACCTTTACCTACAAGCGTTGGTCGCTTAACCTCCTGATCGAGCGTCGCCAGGGCGGTGATATCTGGAACGGCACGAAAGGCGCCCTCACCTTCTTCGGCATGAGCGAACTCACCGAAAATCGCGGAAGCACCACGGTATTTGAAGGTGTGAAAGCGTCCGACGGTTCTCCGAATGATATCTCGGTGACCCTGGGTGAAGACTGGTATACGGACAACGGCGGTGGTTTCGGCGCTGTGACCGAACAGTTCATCGAAGACGGCTCCTTCACCCGCCTGCGTCAGGCTTCCCTGACCTATAGTGTGGACCCGAAGCTGATCAAAGGAACCCCCTTCTCCAGCATCGATCTTTCCGTCATCGGTACCAACCTCCTGCTCATCACCGACTATGAAGGTGTCGATCCGGAGACCAGCCTTACCGGCGCCAATAACTCTCAGGGCCTCGACTATTTTAACAACCCAGGCACGAAGAGCTACGGTGTCCGTCTGCGTGTTACCTTCTAATCACATTCGACCAGAGAAACAAACCAACCTATGAAAAAGAACATTCTTCAACATACCAAACTGTTGGTGGCCTTCCTGGCGGTCTTCTCCCTGAGCAGCTGCGAGAAGACCTTCTTCGAAGACATCAACAAGGACCCGAACAATCCGACCGCAGTTCCCCCCAAGGTCATGTTACCGACCATTCAGGCCTCCCTGGCCTATGCCCAGGGAGGGGATCTGGCGCGCTATACTTCGCTGTTCTCACAGTACATCACCGGCAATGCCCGTCAGTTCGCAGTCTATAATTCGTACAATTTCACCGAATCCGACTTCGATAACCTCTGGCGCCTGAACCTCTTTGCTGGTCCGCTGATGGATAATTACACCTTGATCAATCAGTGCAAGGCCAATAACTACACGCATTACGGTGCTGTTGCCAAGCTCATGATGGCTTACAGCATCATGCTGACCACCGATGTGTTCGGCGATATGCCTTATACCCAGGCTTTCCAGGGAACGTCAAACATTTCCCCGGCCTATGATCGTCAGGAAGCGCTTTACTCGGAAGTCAGCAAGCTGATCAACGAAGCGATCGCAGATCTCGCCGCCACTGATAACAGCGGCGTGGAAGTCGGCGCTGAAGACCTGATGTTCGGCGGCGATTACGAACTCTGGGGTCGCTTCGCGCACTCCCTGGAAGCCCGTCACGCCATCCACCTTACGAAGCGAAATGGAAGTGCTGCAGCCGCGCTGGAAGCGTTGGAGCATGCCGGTGAAGGATTCACGTCCAACGCCGACGACGCCCAGCTCAACTTCGGCGATGTTGAAACGTCCGCCAATCCCTGGTACCAATTCGATGGCCAGCGTGGTGACATTTCTTATTCCGGTTATCTGATCGATACCCTGATGCCTTCGCTGAACGATCCGCGTTCCTCGCTGTATTCGGATGGCAGCGGTGGTCCTGGCGCCTTCTACAACAGCATCAACTCACCGGTGATGTTCATGACCTATTCGGAACTCAAATTCATTGAAGCGGAAGCTCATGTTTACCTGGGTGAAGATGCGGAAGCTCAGCTCGCACTTACGGAAGCCGTCATGGCCAATATGGACAAGCTTGGAATCACCGATACCGGCTTGGTCAATCCGTTCCTGCGCGACCATTGTACGCTCAGCGGTACACAGGCTGATCGCCTCAACACCGTCATGACCCAGAAGTACATTGCGCTCTACCAGTCGCCTGAAGCCTGGACCGATTGGCGCCGTACCGGTATTCCGGCCCTTTCCGTACCTGCAGATGCCGTAATCAATGAGATCCCTCGCCGATTCTTGTACCCGCAGTCGGAAGCTGAGAATAACTCGGCCAGCCTGAATGCCGCTATTTCAGCACAAGGTGGGGCAGACCTCACCGACCGTGTTTGGTGGGATAATTGATCTTCCTGAAAATCAACAAAAAAGGCTTCCCTACCGGAAGCCTTTTTTGTTTAAGTAAATTTCTTATTGGCGATTTTTTATGTTAAGTAACCCTTGCTCTTGGCCAGATCAGTCGCCCCAATTCTTATTCTCCAGCATGGGTACAAATCTGAAATCACGCAGCGTCTGCTGTTCGATCGTCCCATCCGGAAGCTTCCGGATGCGTTGCATTTTCTGTACCTCTCCGGCACCAACCGGGATGACCAGGAGTCCTCCGGGCTTCAATTGATCCACCAACTCCTGCGGTATGAACGGGGCGCCACAAGTCACCAGAATCTTGTCGAACGGACCATAGGCCGGTAAGCCTTTATAGCCGTCACCGTAAAACAGTTTAGGACTATAGCCCAACAACTGAAGGAAAGCCCCCGTCTTGTCGAACAACTCCTTCTGACGTTCGATGGAAAAAACCTTCGCACCAAGTTCGAGCAAAACACAGGTTTGATATCCCGAACCCGTCCCGATCTCCAGCACCTTCTCCCCTTTAGCAACTTCCAGGATGGCGGATTGGTAGGCCACGGTGGAAGGCTGGGAAATCGTCTGGCCTGCACCGATCCTGAATGCCATATCGGTATAGGCCTGATTTAAGAAGGCCTTATCGAGGAAAAAATGCCTTGGGACCTTCAGCATCGCTTCCCAGACACGTGCATTACCGATCTCTTTTGCCTGCAGGTCGGCAATCATCTTACGTCGCATGCCCTGATGCTTGAAGCTATCTTCCGGGCGCTGATGGGTGGATTTCATAAAGTCTGACAAAGAAACGATGATTGAAGCCTCCATTTTGCCCACATTTGAACGAATTTCAACACTCATGCGTTGATCCTCCCTTTCCCCACCCCTCTGAAATTGCTACCTTCGCGCCTCTCCTGAATTATGCATAAAAAGCTGGGCATCGGGCTAATTGGCGTAGGTCACCTGGGTAAGATCCACCTCCGGCTGATCCTGGAAAACCCCCACCTCCACCTGGTTGGGATCTTCGACCACAACGAGGAGCACGCCCGAAAAATCGAGGCTGATTTTGGGGTACGGCGCTATGAAGATGCCGATCAACTCATTCAGGATTCGGAAGCATTGGATATCGTGACTCCGACCTTGTCCCACTTTTCGTACGCGTCCCGTGCGATCCGGGCATCCCGACACATCTTCATTGAAAAACCCCTGACCCATACCGTCAAGGAGGGAAAGAAACTCGTTGACCTGGTGATGGAAGCCGGCGTTAAGGCCCAGGTTGGTCATGTGGAACGATTCAACCCGGCTTTTCTTGCCGCAAAGGAGTACTTCGGTCAACCGATGTTCATCGAAACGCACCGCCTTGCCGAATTCAATCCACGAGGTACGGATGTTTCGGTCGTTCACGATCTGATGATCCACGACATCGACATTGTCCTGAGTGTTGTTCGTTCCAACGTGAAGAAGATCAGCGCAAGCGGCGTGGCTGTTGTGAGTGACACACCGGATATCGCCAATGCGCGCATCGAGTTCGAAAACGGATGCGTCGCCAATCTGACTTCGAGCAGAATATCCCTGAAGAACATGCGGAAGAGCCGCTTCTTTCAGCGCGACGCGTACATCTCCGTCGACTTCTTCAAGAAGAAAACCGAAGTGGTCCGACTAAAGGGCCTTGTTGGCGAACCCGGACCGCTCGACATCACGATCGATCTGGGCGAAAAAGGATCCAAGCTGATCTACTTCGACCAACCGAAGGTGGAAGCAGTGAATGCCATTGCCATGGAACTCGACCTGTTCGCGAAAGCGATCCGGGAAGATCTTCCCACGCCTGTCCCGGTTGAAGACGGCTTTGCAGCGTTATCCGTCGCCCACCAGGTGAACGAAAAGATCCAGGCATCGTTGTCTGTTGTCGCATGAAGCTCACTCTGAAAAAGCACCGAATCTGTCTGGCCGGCACCCTGCTGGTAACCGGTGCGGTTTCATTCTGGGGTTGTTCGAAAGACGATCTTGAATCTTCGGTTCCCGGCTATCTCTACATCGACACGATCCAGCTGACCACCGACGAGATCAGCCAGGGTAATAATCGCGCTGCTTTTACCGATGCCTGGGTATTCGTCGACAATGAACCCCTGGGAGTTTTTCCGCTACCGGCCACGGTACCGGTGCTGGATGCCTCGACGCACAAGATCAGCATCCGGGCGGGAGTCGTCGAGAATGGGATTGACGCCCTTCGCTCCGCCTACCCCAAACTTGTCCCCTTCGACACCACCATTTCGCTTATTCCGAACGGCACATCGGCCTTCCAGCCAAGAGTCCGATATCTGAACAGTGCGCAATTCGTACAATTGGAAAATTTCGACGGAGGCTCCGTTAGTCTGGAAAGCATTCAGACGAATGGAGCGCCGATCCGGATCAGCATAGCCGGCGATCCCAATGTCCTCGATGGTGCCGCCGGCGTGGTGGACCTTGACGCTACACAGCCCAGCTTTCAACTTGCCACCAGCGATACGTTCCTGTTACCGACTTCGGTTTCCTCGTATATCGAAATGAATTACCGTTGTGACGCGGAGTTCACCGTCGGAGTCATTGTGAATTCAACCGGCGGATCCGTCTCCTTTAATTCACTTGTAACCCTGCGGCCGACAGCCAACTGGAAAAAAGTTTATGTGAACATCAGTGACCTGGGCGGCATCCAAACCGATGCTGCCGGCTACAAATTGTGGCTAAGCGGGACAAAACCAACCTCCTTGTCACAAGCATCCGTGTACTTCGACAACATCAAGGTACTTTACTGATGAGTAAACGCGGCTACACGATCCTCTCCGTCTGTTTCGACGCCATTGCCGCCGCAGCAGCCTGGGCGCTTTTTTTCGTTTACCGAAAGAGTGTCATTGAAACCGAAAAGTTCGGATACGATGTCTTCATGCTTGATCAGAAATTCTACCTCGGCATTCTGGTCATCCCGTCGTTCTGGTTGTTATTGTATTGGGTGACCGGAACCTACCGCAATGTCCTGCGCAAAAGCCGATTGAGAGAATTCGGTCAGACCCTCGGCATCTCACTGATCGGCGTGCTGGTCATCTTCTTTTCGCTGCTGCTCGATGATACCGTCATTTCGTACAAAACCTATTACCTGACCTTCCTGACCCTTTTCCTGTTGCACTTTGTTATCACGGCGGCGCTTCGCCTTTTCATTTCAACCCGCATTATCCGGGATATATACAATAAGCGGATCGGTTTCAATACGATCATGATCGGGTCGAACCAGAAGGCCCTGGAACTCCTCCGGCAGATGGAAACGGAATTCCGGAGCGAAGGCCATACGTTCGTCGGGTTCGTTCACGTCGATGGGAACAACGACCATTTACTGGGAAGACACTTGCAGAACCTGGGAGGTATCCTCGATTTGCGGGAGATCATTACCCGTCACCAGGTAGAAGAAGCGATCATTGCCCTCGAATCCTCCGAGCATGAAAATATCGGAAAAGTCATCAATGAACTGGAAGACACATCGGTAATCGTCCGGATCATACCGGATATGTACGATATTCTTTCCGGCTCCGTAAAGATGAACGCGATCTTCGGGGCACCCTTGATCGAGATATCACCGGACCTGATGCCCACCTGGCAACTGGCGGTGAAGCGGATCTTTGATATCATTCTTTCTGTCTTTGTACTGACCTTCTTCTTTCCACTTTACCTCTTTACGGCCATCGGGGTGTTGCTTTCTTCCCGCGGCCCCATCTTTTACAGTCATGAACGTATCGGGCTGCATGGAAAACCCTTCCGCATCTATAAGTTCCGCTCCATGTACACCGACGCGGAAAAGACCGGTCGGCCACAACTTTCCAGCCACAACGATCCACGGATGACACCCTTCGGGCGCTGGATGCGGAAGATCCGACTGGATGAGATACCCCAGTTTTGGAACGTCCTCAAAGGCGATATGTCGATCGTTGGCCCACGCCCGGAGCGGCAGTTCTTCATTGACCAGATCATGCAGGTAGCACCCCACTACCGGCACCTACAAAAAGTAAGGCCCGGCATTACCTCCTGGGGACAGGTGAAATTCGGCTACGCGGAAAACGTCGAGCAGATGGTCGAACGACTCAAGTACGACCTGATCTATATCGAAAACATGTCACTGGCGCTCGACTTCAAGATCATGACGTATACGGTCTTGATTATTTTGAAGCATAAGGGGAAATAGTGAATAGTGAATAGTGAACAGTGAATAGCGAATAGTGAATAGTGAGGAGTTGGCATAGCTCGGGACACGTAATCAATTACTAGTTACTAGTTACTAGTTACTAGTTACTAGTTACTAATTACCAATTACCAATTACTAACCTCCAGTTACCTCCATCATCATCTGATCATCCATTCTTTCTATGAAAAACATCAGTGTTATCGGGGCGGGGACCATGGGAAATGGTATCGCGCATGTGTTTGCCCAGTCGGGTTATCAGGTCGCGATGTTCGACGTATCTGAAGACGCTTTGAAGCGCGCAGTGGATACGATTTCCAAGAACCTGGATCGGATGGTCGCCAAGGAAAAGATCAGTGCGCAGGACAAGGAAAGCACCCTGAAGCATATCCGGACCTTCACATCTTTGCAGGAAGGTGTTGCCGGTGCAGACCTCGTGGTTGAAGCCGCAACAGAGAACGTCGACCTCAAATGCAGGATCTTCCGCGACATGGACCAGCACGCTCCTGCCGGCGCGATCCTGGCCACCAACACCTCGTCGATTTCCATCACGCTGATGGCGGCGCAGACGAAGCGACCCGAAAAAGTGATCGGCATGCACTTCATGAATCCCGTTCCGATCATGAAACTGGTGGAAGTCATACGCGGTTACGCCACGTCGGATGAAGTGACCGGAACCATTCTGGAACTTTCACGCAAACTCGGCAAGGTGCCGGTAGAAGTGAACGATTATCCCGGATTCGTTTCCAACCGCATCCTCATGCCCATGATCAACGAAGCCATCGAAACCCTTTTCCAGGGCGTAGCCGGCGTAGAAGAAATCGACACGGTCATGAAACTCGGGATGGCTCATCCGATGGGTCCGCTGCAACTTGCCGACTTCATCGGGCTGGACACCTGCCTGAGTATCCTACGCGTCTTGCAAAACGGCTTTGGCAATCCGAAGTACGCTCCCTGTCCCCTGCTGGTCAACATGGTTACCGCCGGAAACCTGGGCGTCAAAAGCGGAAAGGGATTTTACAGCTACTCCGCGGGCAGTAAGGAATTGGTGGTAGCACCGGAGTTCAGGCGGTGAAAGTGGAAATAGTGATTGGGGATTTGAAGATGGTAACTAGAAACTAGTAACTGGTAATTAGTAATTAGTGATTAGTGATTAGTAGCTTGAGCTGATTATTTTAGAATTACCAATATCTGGTTATCAGTTTCTAGTTACTAGTTTCTAGTTACTTGTTACCCGCCTTCCTCCCACTCTCAAAACGCTATCTGCCCCGTCTCGATCTGACGTACGATGTTCTCGATCGTTTTGTCGGCCCCGGTAGGATCGTAACGGTCCTTTAAGTCGTGGCCGAATAACCTGGCCAGGCTTTGTGCAAAGAAGGCGTTGAAAGAGCCCTTTAGTTCCTTTATCAGGCTATAGGAAGATTGTCCGGTTTCCCGGTCGATCAGTTTGATCAGGACATTGCCCTGGTTGATGCTGAGCTTTTTGATCTGCTCCTCGAAGTCCTTTCGAATTTGGTCTTCTACCGCCTTCCGGTACCGGCGTTTTTCACGCTCGCTGTCCATCTTCTCCATTCTTGCATTCATCTCCCTAACTTTCACTGCTGCAAGACGCGCATAGGGATAGACTTTGATCACATTGTATCGAAGCCGGTAGTACTCTTTGAGGTTCTTCTGGTAGTCCGCACCGCTTTCGACGATATCGACGATCGGAAGGTTGACGACCGGAATGGTATCGTCTCCTTCGAGTATATAGGGGAGCTTGTAGGGGCCCTGCGGGTCACCTTTTTGTGCGACAGCGCCAAGGGAAAGCAGACAACAGCACAACAGCAAAAGCGTTTTCATCCCGTCCTTGATTACAAAGCACGTGCCGAATTAAAGTCAGTCAGCAGACCTTAACCTGTTTGATTTCCAGCGTGAAACCTTCCCCTGCTCTCCGGAAGTGGAATTTCGGGGTATGGAATTATTCCGAATACTCCGGACAGCCAGCAAGGCCGCGATCATCTCCTCATCGGGCTCCGCACGGTGCAACATATCAGGAGTATAGTGGTTCTTGACGAAATGGGTATCGAACTTTCCCGAAACGAATGCTTCATGCCGCATCACGAAATGGCAGAACGGTAGTGTGGTCTTTACCCCGGTGATGTGGTAGTCCTCGATCGCCCGCTTCATGCGTTCGATAGCTTCCGAACGATCGCTTCCGTAGGCGATCAGTTTGGCGATCATCGGATCGTAATAGATCGGAATATCCATGCCCTCCTCATAGGCATCGTCCACGCGTATGCCAGGTCCCTGCGGGATCCGGTAGGTCGAGAGTCGACCGATGTCCGGCAGGAAATTATCCGCCGGGTCTTCCGCATACACCCGGATCTCGATGGCGTGACCGAGAATCTTCAGGTCTTCCTGACGGAATGAAAGACGTTCGCCTCGGGCGACCTTTATTTGCTCTTTCACTAGGTCGAGGCCGGTGATATACTCTGTTACCGGGTGTTCTACCTGGAGACGCGTATTCATTTCCAAAAAGTAGAAGTTAAGGCGTTCGTCGAGCAGGAATTCCACGGTGCCTGCTCCTACGTAGTTGCAAGCCTTCGCCACTTCTACCGCGCAGCGCCCCATTTCCGCCCGCAGTTGGGGCGTCAACACGGACGAGGGCGCTTCCTCCACGACCTTCTGATGCCGGCGCTGTATGCTGCATTCACGTTCAAAGAGGTGGACCACATTGCCGTGCGTATCGCCGAGTATCTGGATCTCAATGTGACGAGGAGAACCCACGTATCGTTCGATGAAGACTGCGCCGTCACCGAAAGAGGAAGTCGCTTCACTAACCGCCAGGCGCATCTGCTCTTCGAACTCAGCGACAGCGTGCACGATGCGCATGCCTTTGCCTCCACCACCGGCTGAGGCCTTGATCAGCACCGGAAACCCGATCTTCTCGGCTACCCGCATACCCTCTTCTACCGATTCAAGTGCCTTGGCCGTGCCGGGTACCAGGGGAATATTATGCGCTTCGGCGGTCGCCTTCGCGGCCAGTTTGCTGCCCATCTTACGCATGGAATCGCCGCTCGGTCCGATGAAGATGATACCGGAAGCTTTCACCAGGTCCGCGAACGCCGCGTTCTCCGACAGGAACCCATAACCCGGATGGATGGCATCGGCGCCGGTTTGACGGGCAGCCTCGATGATGCGCTCCATGACCAGATAACTCTGGCTGGAAGCAGCCGGTCCAATGCAAACTGCTTCGTCGGCATAGCGCACGTGCAGGGCATTCCGATCGGCTTCAGAAAACACCGCAACGGTAGCGATACCCATTTCACGGGCAGAGCGCATGACCCGGATCGCGATCTCGCCCCGGTTGGCGATCAATATCTTCTTCATAACAGGTTATTGGCCTTCGAAAGGTACGGAATCCGTTGAAAGGGGATTCCCTCAATACAATGAAGTAATCAGGAATGCTGATCATCGGTCGCACCGGACCTTCCCGTATCCGATTTCGGTGGCATCGTACCGAAGACGAAGTCCCACAAGGGCATCGAGACCGCAAAGGCCGAATGCACCGAGGCATAGTGGTGACGGCTGTGATGCTTCCACCAGTACCGCAGGAAATTGTCGGGAGGACGCCGGGCATGCACGGAATAATGGATCACCAGGTAAGTGGAATAACCGGCCAGAAATCCTCCGAAGAGTATCCACCCGTTTCCTCCCATCAGGAAGTAAAAGCAGTAGCCGAAGAGCGATGCTACAACTATAGAAACAACCGGCGGCATGACGAGTCGGTCCTTGTCGCGCGGGAATTCATGATGGATCCCGTGAATGTTATACTGGAGTTGAAGTTCAGCCGGCGACTTTGCGTTAAAATGAAAAAGGAAGCGATGGATGAGGTACTCGACCAGGGAGAAGAGCAACATGCCGGGAACAAACAACCACCAAAATCGAAGAAACGAGATGGATGTTTCGTAGATCGCATAACCCACACAGGAGATCGCGGCCAGATAGTACAAGATGACCGGAAACAAAAAGTGCGTTCTGGTGAGTCGCTCGAGGAATGAACTGGAAAAAAGGCGACCCGATCCTTTGTTGTCAATCTTGAAATCCTTCATGATTGTAACGCTGGGTGCATTACAAAATTAAGGATTAAAAAACCGAAATATCAACGGGTAACCTGGTAGCCGATCAGGCGGTACACGAGCTTCGCCAGGGTATACTCAGACAGGATACTGCCTTCGATGGGAGCACATTCGACGACATCGAAACCGACAACATTCCGTTCACGGAAGACACGGCGAAGAAACTGCAGCGTTTCCACCCAGAAAAGACCATTGGGCTCAGCCGTACCGACTGCCGGAATAACAGCAGGATCGAAACCATCCGCATCGATCGTCAGGTACACGTTCTTCGGAAGGGCAGCGATGGCCTTGTCCATCCAGTCGGCTTGCGACCGGATCGTATGGGCGTAGAACGTATGGATGTTGGCGCTCGCTTTGATCAGATCGGCTTCCTCTTTGCACTGGGCGCGGATTCCGATCTGCACCAGCGGAACGTTCAGATCATGAATTCGGGCCATGACACTGGCATGCGAGTACGGATTATCGTGGTAAGCCGCACGCAGGTCGGAGTGGGCATCAATCTGTAGAACGGCCAGATCCGGATACTGCTCCAGGTAGGCTTTCACAAATCCAAGCGTCACGGTATGCTCGGCTCCGAGGCTAACGACATACTTGCCGTTACGTACGTGCCTGGATGTTTCCGACTGGATGTGATCAACGGCAGCCTTATCGAACTTGCCGGTAAAATCCATGGGCGCGAGCGTGGCGATACCACATTGCTTGTAGGTCTCCAGGTCCAATTCCTCGTCGTAGAACTCGACGAAATGGGAAGCGGCCACCATGGCTTCAGGTCCTTTGGACGAGCCTTCCAGGTAGGACGAAGTATGTTCATACGGAACCTGCTGGATGACGAAGCGGGCTTTCTCGTATTGGCAAAATTCGGGCTCGGGCACGGCCAGAAAGGCGTGCTCGTTGGAGAGTACGTTCATGGATGGGATCAGTTTTTACTCAACACCTGATTGACCAGGTCGGCGGCTTCCTTCAACTCGATCGCGGAGAACACCTTGAGTCCGGACTCGTCGATGATCTTCTTGGCTTCCGCGGCGTTGGTTCCCTGCAGGCGCACGATGATCGGAACTGGTATTGAGCCGATGTTGTTGTAGGCATCGACGATCCCCTGGGCTACGCGGTCGCAACGCACGATGCCGCCGAAGATGTTCACCAGAATGGCCTTCACGTTGGTGTCTTTCAGGATGATCCGGAATGCCTGTTCCACCCGGGCCGCGTTGGCGGTGCCGCCTACGTCGAGGAAGTTGGCCGGATCGCCACCCGACAATTTGATCATGTCCATGGTCGCCATGGCCAGGCCGGCGCCGTTCACCATGCAACCGACGTTACCATCGAGTTTCACATAGTTGAGGCTGTGCTCGCCCGCTTCCACTTCGGTGGGATCTTCTTCGCGTACGTCGCGGAGCTTTTCGTAGTCGGGATGACGGAACAAGCCGTTCTCGTCGAAATTCACCTTGGCGTCCACGGCGATGATCTTGTCATCGCTGGTCTTGAGGACCGGGTTGATCTCGAACAAAGAGGCGTCAATAGCATCGTACGCCTTATAAAGCGCGGTGACGAATTTCGTCATCTGCTTGAACGCTTCACCACTCAACCCGAGGTTGAAGGCCACCTTGCGTGCCTGGAAGGGCAGCAGACCGGTTTTGGGGTCAACTTCTTCTTTAAAAATCTTCTCGGGTTTGGTAGCGGCAACTTCCTCGATGTCCATGCCGCCTTCGGTGGAATACATGATGATGTTCCGGCCTTTCGAACGGTCGAGCAGCACGCTCATGTAGAATTCCTTGGTCGGCGAAGCGCCGGGATAGTAAACATCCTGCGCGATCAGTACCTGGTGGACCTTCTTTCCCTGAGCACCGGTTTGCGGAGTCACCAGGTTCATACCGATGATCTGTCCGGCTTTCTCTTTCACTTCGTCCAGGGATTTGGCCAGCTTAACGCCGCCACCTTTTCCACGACCACCGGCATGGATCTGGGCTTTCACCACCCACCATTGGGTACCGGTTTGTTCGCTGAGTTTTTTCGCGGCGGCTACGGCTGCATCGGCCGTATCGGCCACGATGCCTTCCTGGATTCCGACGCCAAACGTCTTGAGGATCTCTTTACCCTGGTATTCGTGAATGTTCATGCTGTTGCTGGCTGTTCCGGCAATGGTCTGTTCCACCCCGGAAGCCGCGCAAAAGTAGCAGATTCGGGGAAATTACGACCGAAAAAATCGATCATTTCCCGTATCGTTCGTGCAGGATCCGGGTGTGGTGCCGGGCATGGACGATCACGAAATAGAGTAAAATGCGGTTGGAGACTTCCCTGCCGTTTGCGACCCCTGCCCGATCCCATTCTGCTTCATCAAAGGGCTCTATCAGGCATTCGTAGGCTCTCCGAACGACCGACCATTCTTCCAGCATTTCATCCAGGCTGCGATCATCCGAGCGACTGGTCTGAGCATAGAGATCCTCGTCGAAGGCCGGTAATGCCGCGCGCTCCCCTCTTGCACAAGACAGCGCCCTGAATTGGAAAATCCGTTCGCAATCGATCAGGTGACCCAACAGTTGTTTGACCGACCATTTACCGGGAGCATAGGCAGGGCCACCGTCGGTCGCCCGGAATGCTCCGAACGCTTCCAGGCTTTCCCGAAACTGATTCTTCATTTCCAATAGCAGGTCATCCGACTGGAGATAGTCCCAATAACTCTGGTAGTATTCGGACAGGTCCGCCTTGACCGGGGGCTTTACTTTATCTATCATAAAGATTTGTAAAATAATAAGTTAAGAGTCTGGTGCAAATAAAAAATGAAGTCACTTAACCAGCTTTGTCAGCACGGTATATCCCTTCAGTTTGTCGCCTTTATAAGACTCCGACCGCACCATCCCATTCCCTTTGGAATACCACTCAACGCTATTCATTTCCATGGTGAAGATCGTTTTGGACTTCACCTTCGAGGTGATCTTCAGGCAGGTGAACGTGCCGGCAGCGGTGGTTATGGTTTCCTCGGCGACCACCTTGCGGTCGGTCACTTCGATCGACATACCCGGCATCTTCATCCCGTTCATGCTTACCTCGATCATGAAGGAACCATCCGGTAATGTCTGACCGGGAGCCGCATTGAGTGGGATCTGCAAATCGGTTCCGCTCATTTTCATGTCCATGTCCTTCCAGGCAGCCAGTTGTTCGGACGAAACCATGTTTTTCATGCTCATGTAGAAAACGCCCTCCGAGCAACGTGCATCAAAATCCACTTCAGCCATGCTTTTACCTTTCTCGTCTCGTGAACTGCTGTGCATCTGCAGGGTGATTCCGTCGGGACCGGAAGCGCGGTCGGTGATGGTGGTGGTGGAGACCGACTGCAGCTTGTCCTTTTCGTTGTAGGAGGTCAGCTCCATCACATTGCCCTTATTCATCGGGTAGAAGCCTTCGCAGTCCTGTCCGTAGAGCTTGCCGAGCAACACGATGGTGCAGCCGATGGTAAAGAGTAGCTTTTTCATGTTCGTGGGATTGGGTCTTCAAAGTTAACATAAGCTCATCACTCCTAATCCATCCTTCCGCACAATAGCTGCGAGCACTGAACCGTTGCCTTCAAAGCTTTTTGCGGACAATTCTAACTTTAACATTGCATTAACCCCGGGAAGAGCGGAACGGATGTACGTTTGGAAATCCCCGCCCCCTATGCTGCTGCGCAAGCTTTTTTTTGTCTTTCTTCTTTTCGCGTCCGGCCCCAGGCTCTTTGCAGACGCGACCAAGACGTATGAAGCCCGCCGGTTTACAGGTTCTATCCGAATCGATGGCAAAGAAGAAGACACCTGGAGGACCGCTGCCATTGCCGAGGGATTCACGCAACTGGAACCGCAGGAAGGCGCCGTCATCAGCCAGGAGACCCGGGTCAAGTTGCTGTATGATAACACCTCGATTTACATCCTTGCCCACCTCTACGATACTTCACCCGACAGCATCCTGCATGAGTTGGGTAATCGCGATGAAGGGTATAACCTGAATACCGATGCGTTCAGGATCGGCCTGGACCCCTACAACCAGCGGCAGGAAGGCTACGTGTTTGAAGTGACGGCCTCCGGTGTACAGTCGGAATCGTATGCGAATGATTTCACCTTTGATGCGGTCTGGCAGAGCGCGGTTCAACTGCATGACAAAGGCTGGACGGTGGAAGTCAGGATTCCTTATTCCGCGCTGCGTTTCCCGGCGGCCGACAAACAGGAATGGGCATTGCAATTTGCCCGTTTGATCCGGCGCAACCGGGAATATGATCAATGGTCGCTGACCAAGAAAGACCAGCGGAACGGTATGGTGTATTGGGGCACCCTGATCGGACTGACCGATATCAAACCTCCCCTGCGACTTTCCCTTACACCCTATCTGTCCATCTACGGCGAGAACCAGACGAGCCTGGGCGAGAACGGACAACGCACCCACGATAACAGCTACAGTTACTCCGGCGGTGCGGACCTCAAGTACGGGATCGACGAGCGCTTCACCCTCGACCTGACCCTGCTTCCCGACTTTTCGCAGGTACAAAGCGACAACAAGATCAAGAACATCGGCGCTTTCGAAGTCATCTACGATGAGCGACGGCCGTTCTTCAAGGAAGGGATCGAACTGTTCTCGCGCGGGCGACTGTTTTATTCTCGCCGGGTCGGTGGTACACCCTCGGGTTATTACGATGTACCTTACCTGCTGAACCCGGGTGAGTCGATAGAAGAAAATCCGGACAAAGCCCGCCTGGTGAATGCCGTAAAAGTCAGCGGTCGCACGAACAAAGGACTCGGCATCGGCTTGTTCAACGCGGTTACCGCCAATACCTATGCGACGATCCGGACAGCTGACGGCGGGAAGCGCAAGATCCTGACTTCCCCCCTCACCAATTACAACATTCTGGTCTTCGATCAGCAACTGCCGAACAACTCCAGCGCCTACTTCATCAACACCAGTGTGATGCGCGATGGCGCATCACGTGATGCCGACGTCTCGACCGGTTCCTACACGTTTGAAAACAAGAAGCACACCGTCCGCATCTCGAGCCGCTATTCCCGCAGTGAAGTCCGGCAGTGGGTGGACAATCCGGAAGGCGGTCGGACGAAGGATAAGAAAGACGGCAGCCAGTTCAGCTTCGTAGCCGACAAGATCAGCGGAACCTGGCAGTATGGCGGCGTGTTCGAATTCGGCGACAAGAAATTCGACAAGAACGACCTGTCGTACATCTTCGTGAACGATTACAGCGATATCAACCTGTACGGCAGCTACAACAAATTCAACCCGTTCTGGAAACACTTCCGGCAGGGTAACCTGAACGCCTGGATCTACCGGGGCGGCCGCTGGAGCGCGAACAACCTGATGACGCAGTTTCAGGGCGGACTGAACTTCTGGTTACTGCTGAACAGCAACTGGTCCATCTATGCCGATGGCGGCAGCACCTTCGCGGAGGGTCGTGATTATTTCGAACCCCGTACCTACGATGGCAGGTATTACGTGACACCGATGAACCACTGGGGAAGCATCAATTTCACGACCGATTACAACAAGAAACTGGCCTTCGACTTCGGTACCCGTACCTGGCAGGCACCCGCATTCGGAGCATCCAGTTACGGTTATTATGTCGTCCCCATGATTCGATTCAGCGACCGCTGGTCGTTTAAGGTGAACCACAACTGGGATTATACCCTGAACGACCGGGGGTTTTCAACCTTCAACAGCGCTGGTGATCCTGTTTTCGGCAGACGGGACGTCCTGACGATCACCAATTCGGTTACGACCCGTTACCTGTTCAAGACCGACATGTCACTTTCGCTCAACCTGCGCCATTATTTCTCGCAGGGTGACTACGACCGGTATTATGACCTCGGCACTGAAGGAGAACTTGTCCAGAACGACGGATACCTGAACCCGTCTGTGGAATTGCTCTCGACCGATTTCCGCGCCAACTACTTCAATGTGGACCTGGTCTATAACTGGGTCTTCTCACCCGGCAGCTCATTGATCATTACCTATAAAAATCAAATAGCCCACGAAGACTCCGCCGTCTTACCCGGCTACTTTCGCAACCTTTCCAACACCATCGAAGAACCGCAGACCAATTCGATCTCGGTGAAGGTGCTTTACTTTTTGGATTGGGAGTATTTGAAGCGACACAAGAGTTAGAGGGTTTCGGGTTTCGAGTTTCCGGTTTCGGGTTGTTGGAAAGTTCAAACAACGTTATTCCGTTCAACTAACTCGAAACCGGAAACTCGAAACTCGAAACCATTTAGCCCTTCTTTCGCTATCTTCGCGAACGATGATCAGCGCGAAGGGTATCACGAAACGGTACGAGCAGTTGGATATCCTCAAGGGCATTGACCTGGAGGTGGCCCGGGGCGAGGTGGTGAGTATTGTCGGCGCTTCGGGAGCGGGAAAATCCACCCTCTTGCATATCCTTGGCACATTGGACGTTCCGGATGCCGGAACCCTGACCATTGCCGGTGAAGAAGTCAGTCGATTGAAGAGCGCCCGACTGTCCGCTTTCCGTAACAGGCATCTTGGGTTCGTATTCCAATCGCACCACCTGCTCGGGGAATTTTCCGCCCTGGAAAACATCCTCATCCCCGCGCTGATTGCCGGTGATAGTCGAAGTGACGCGGAAAAGCGGGCAAAAGAACTGCTTGCACAACTCGGTCTGGCCGATCGGGCGGAACATCGTCCGTCGGAAATGAGCGGTGGCGAACAGCAACGCGTTGCCGTAGCCCGTGCCCTCATGAACCGACCCGACGCCATCCTCGCCGACGAACCATCGGGCAACCTCGATTCCGCATCCGCGCGTTCGCTGCATGAACTCTTCTTCCAGTTGCGCCGGGACCTTCAACAAACCTTTATCATCGTCACCCACAACGAAGAACTGGCCAACATGGCCGATCGGAAGTTGCACATGCGTGACGGCCTGCTACACTGAACATGCTGCTGCGTTCCCTCCTATTCTTTATTCTGCTGAGTTCTTCCTTGTCCGCTCAGGTCGACACCTGGCAAGCCGTCGCCGATCAGCCCATCGGCGGCCGTCAGCTCGCTGTTGCTTTTTATGTCGACGGTAAGGGCTACAGCGGATTGGGCGCCGACAGCCTTGGGAATTTTTACAACGACTTCTGGGCGTATGATCCATCGTCCGACAGTTGGACGCAAGTCGCCGATTTTGGCGGCAGTGCACGAAAATCGGCCGTCGCTTTCGCACTGAGTGGAAAGGGGTATGTGGCGACCGGACAGGACACCTCCGGCTTGTTGAACGACTGCTGGAGCTATGATCCGGCCTCGAACACTTGGACGGAGGAACAAAGCCTGGGGCAATTCAGTACCAGCAACTCCGCAGGTCGCGCGGATGCCACGGCAATTGAAACCGACAGCCTCGCGTTCATCCTTTGCGGTTACGATGGCGGCTCATCCTGGTTGAAACAGAACTGGCAAATCAACCCGCGCCGGGATACCATCTGGACATTGAAACGCAACCTGGCCAATGTCACGGAAAGTACACTCTTCGGCCGTCGCTGGGGCGCCGGATTTTCAATCGACAACAAAGTCTATTATGGCTGCGGTTTTTCCTTTTCTCAGGATTACCGACAGGATGTCTGGTCGTACAACTACCTGATCGATGCCTGGACCCAGGTCGCCGATTTCAGTGGCGGCGGTCGTTCTAACCTGTGCGGCTTCAGCCTTAATGACAAAGGCTACTTCGTCGGCGGCACGAACGGCACCACGCAGTCCGACATGTGGCGCTACGATCCCAACCTGAACAACTGGACCACTGTTGCCAGTTACGGCGGCGGACCCGTTTCCAACGCTGTTGTCTTTACCGACAACCGCAAGGCTTACATGGGCCTGGGGCGCGACTCCGCGGGTAGCAGCCTTCATCGTTGGTATGTGTACACGCCCGATTCCACCGTGGGCGTCCCTGATCTCTCGGATCCGGTTCGGCTGATTGTTTATCCGCAGCCGGCATCCGAATGCGTTACCATTTCCGGTTCTTTTCAAAGAACACCTTCCTCCAGGCTTGAACTACTGGATCAGCAAGGGCGGATCGTGTTTAAGGAAGCTGTCCGACACTGGCCAATGCTTGTCCGCACGGATTTTTTACCTGCAGGGCTTTATTTCTACCGCATCCTCGATGGAAACAGCTCCCGAACAACTGGAAAGCTGGTCGTGGGTCGCTAAAGAGCTTGCCGGGACCGGAACTTTTCGCCAACTTGTGGGAACCACCACCCACCCAACATGATCACTTTCCGTTTGCGGCTGTTACTTGCCGCGCTGTTGCTGACCGGCCTGCAGGCCGGCGCGCAAGTCTCGACCTATCTGTTTGTCCAGGATTCCACGACCTACACCGCTATCAACGGGACAGTCATCGGGGATTCGCTGACCGATGACCAATACTTCGTTGATACCGCTTCACCACTCGGCGGTCCGTTGACCAGTGGTCCGGGAATCCCGATCGGGTTCACCTTCGGTTATGCGGCAGGTAATTGCGATGTATTCGGGATCAGCGCGAACGGATGGATCGGCATCGGGTCGGGTTCGGTGAACTTGTCCAATACAGCCCCATACTTCCCGCTCTCGACGACCGCGGGCGGCAACATCATCGCCGGCTTTGCACGTAACCTTGCTGCACAGGATGGCTCGCGACTGGAATACGCCACGCTGGGCACTGCCCCTGATCGTGTACTGGTCGTCCAATGGACCAACTATCGCAAACGCGGCAATGTCGGTGACGCGTTCAACTTCCAGATCCGGTTGTACGAAGGATCGAACAACATCGAGTTCGTTTATGGCCCGATGAGTTGCAACATCAATTCCTCCTTCGTGCAAGTGGGCATGATCGGCGGCAACAGCAGCGACTTCAACCTGCGCGCAAGTCTTGGCGGCGGCGGCTGGACCGGTACCGTTTCCGGCGTGCTGAACTCCGCGACGGTTACCCTGAACCAAAGTGAACTGCCACCCGACGGACTCGTTTTCCGTTTCGGAGCTCCGCCGCCCTGTACGGCGCCTCCGGTAGCCGGCAACGCCACCGCTTCCGCCATTTCCGTTTGCCCGAACAATTTCGTGACGGTGACCCTGCAGAATTTCAGTTCAGGTCCAGGACAGTCCTATCAATGGGAATCGAGCACCGACAACCTCAACTGGAGTCCGATCGTTGGCGCTATCTCCACGGCCTGGAACCAAACCCTGCTGGCTACGACCTGGTTCCGCTGCGTTCTCACCTGCGACGGACAGAGCGCGGCCTCCACGGCTGCGATGGTCGGACTGAACGAGCCCACACTCTGCTACTGTACGACCAACCTGGGCGGCAACTGTGATCCGGGTTCGTACGGCTTTATCGACCTGGTGAAGATCACCGGAACGCCGCTGATCAACGACAATTCCGGCTGTACGGGAACCATCGGCTTGTACTACACCGATTATCCCGATACCGGCAATTACACGGCAACCCTGATAGCCGGCTCCAGTTACACCCTGACCGTTCGATCCAGCTTCAACGCGAACGAATCGGTCTGGATCGACTGGGACCGCAATGGCACGTTCGATGTAACGGAATGGTACGACCTCAGCCGCAGCGCCACGCCGAATGTGGCCGACTCGGTGACCATCACCGTACCCGGCTGGATCATTCCCGGTCGTACCAAGATGCGGGTACGCAACCGACTGGCCAGCGCTCCGAATTCCGCCATCGATGCCTGTACGCAGATGGCCAGCGGCGAAACGGAAGATTATACGCTGACCTTAGAAGACCCGACCAGGATTTCAGCATTCAATGTTGGCGTTGCGCTTGAATTATTTCCGAATCCGGCCCAACAACAAATCGCTCTACGATTACCGGATGAGTTCCGTGCAGGTCAAGTGGAGATCCTTGACTTCCCGGGGCGAATAGTTTTCAGCTCCCGAGTTGAAAAGAACAAGGAGGAAAGCAAATTGCTCGACCTACGATCGCTTTCATCCGGTATTTACATTGTCCGACTTACTGATCCCTACTCACAGTGGAGCGCCCGTCTGATAAAATCGGGAGAGTAAGCTGAACGGAATACTGAGCTTTAAAAACTACGAGCCGGTGTTTACCTGCAAGAGGACTTCGTTGGCTGGAAGGATCAAGCCTATTTCTTCCAATTGAAGTCCGGCATCAGACAAATCCTGTACTACCCTTCCGGATAGGGACGGATCAATGGTCAGCAGCAGTCCCCCACTGGTTTGCGGGTCGCACAGCGCGATGAACTCGGGACCGTTGATGCCGCTCACTTTCTTTTCGAGACTGTTCCAGTTGCGGTAGGTATTATCGGGAAAGATGAACTGGTCCATGTATGCTTTTACCCCCGGCAATAGCGGAACATTCTTGTAATCGATTCTTGCCGAGACGCCGGAGCTTTCGCAGACCTCGGCGAGGTGACCGAGCAACCCGAAGCCGGTGACATCGGTTAGCGCATGCACGGCAGCTTCCTTTCCCAGTCGGCTGCCGAGGGAATTGAGTCGGGTCATGGAATCGACCGCCGCCTGTACGTGCGCCGGATCGGCCTTACCCCGCTTCAGGGCCGCGGAGACGATACCCGTACCCAACGGCTTGCTGAGGTAAATACGGTCGCCCGGTTTGGCTCCGCCGTTGGTGCGCAAGTGATCGCGGCTGACGAGTCCGTTCACCGACAAACCGAAGAGCGGCTCGGGCGCGTCGATGGTATGTCCGCCCGCGAGCGGGATGCCGGCCTCCTCGCAGATCGCACGGGCGCCGTCGAGCATGGTGGCGGCTACCGCCGGCGAGAGTTTGTCGACGGGAAATCCCAGGATCGCCAGGGCCATCACCGGTTGTCCGCCCATGGCGTACACATCGCTTAGCGCGTTTGCCGCGGCGATGCGTCCGAAGTCGAAGGGATCATCCACGATCGGCATGAAGAAATCAACCGTGCTGACCAATCCGCGACCATCGCCCAGATCGAGCACCGCTGCATCGTCGCTGCGGTCGTTGCCCACCCAGAGACCGGGAAAATGCTCCGGCGCGGTACGACCGTGCAGGATCTCCTGCAAGACAGCCGGCGCGATCTTACAGCCGCAGCCGGAGCCGCGGGAGAGGGTAGTTAGGGGAATGTTGGTGGGCATGGGGTGAGGGACGTGGGACGGGGGACGGGGGACGAGGGACGGGGGACGTGGTGCGGGGTGCGAGGGATATTGGTTAAGTCAGAAGGTCTGACTTTCGGTTTGGGCTTTGATACGATGCGCTAAATGGGAATACTCCTCCCGGATGTTCTGTTCAATTCGTGTAACACTCCCCCTCCTTCCGCAACGAATTACCATAGTCATACTTCTTGTCGTAGTACAGCAGGATGCAGTCGAGCGCTGCGAAGATACACTACCGGCGAATGAAACGTTCCACGGATCGGCCGGACGGTCCGTCGAGGATGAGGAGGTAACAACCCGGTAACAATCGTTCAGTGGTGATGGACGTAGTCGTATTGGCGTTCAAGGTGCGCCGATCGAGTTCTTTGCCCGTGATGTCGGTCACCAACAAAACGCCCCGCTCTCCTGATGGTCCGTTCCAGCGCACATGCACTCGATCCACGGAGGGGTTGGGCCAGCAAACGAGCTCGTCCCCGCTGCTTAACAGCGACTGAATACCTACACCGGGAATCGAGACTACACGGATATTGTCGAACAACTGTTCACAGCGCAAATGGCTGCGCACTTCAAGACCGATCTGGTATTGACCCAGTGCCTGAAATGGGAAGAGCGAAACCGTGTCGGTGACCCAGGACGTGGAGTCGTATTGAAAGGAAAAAACCGAGATGCTGTCGGTCATCAAATCATGGCCACCTCTTTCCCAAAAGTACTGGCGGGTCCTGCCGCAGTCCGGGGTGACAAACAGCGCCAGTGTATCCGCTTGGGCCAGATCATAGTCGTAGCCGTATACGCGGTCGAAGACCAGGGCTGGATCAGGAACCAGGCTGAGGTCGATCAGCGGACTGATGAATACATCGACACGATCGGGCTGAACACTTGGCGTTCCACCGGTATAATAGGCCAAGGTCCAGTCGGATTGTTCATAGGCCCCGCCGAAATAATCCAACCGGCTAAAACCCGGGAATGCCCGTCGAACATTCCATTCCCAACCGGGAGGCGGAAACACAGCCGACTCAAAACCTTCGTTGAACGGCGCGGCCAGCACCGGCGGCGGTTCCACTACGACCGATGAGCGCACCACCGAATCCTGACCGTTCAGACCTGTGATCCTCAACCCAACATCATAGGTTCCGGCATTCGGATAAGTGACGACCGGCGATACGTCCATTGAACTTGCCGGTTGTCCACCCGGAAAGGTCCAATAATAAAGTGTCTGATATGCAAGACCGGCATGCAGGCTGTTATCCTGGAAGCGGACAGAATCGCCGGGACAAATGGCGTTCAAATCCTGAACGAAATCCGCCACCGGCGCTTGTGCAAGGCTACGATCAAATGCCTGGCCTTCCCATACGCCTCGGCCTTGGGTGGCCATGCGAATGCGATCCGTTCCCGGTACGACCTGCAGGTCAAAGCCAGTAACAGCCGGTAGGCCGGATGCTATCGGTTGAAAATTACTCAGGCTATCGTCGATGTAATACACCTCATAGCCGTTGAGCAGATACAAGCCATCCGCGGCATTGTTGGCCGGCCCGGCCATCACACGGTTCAAGCCATCCACGGAAATATCCATCCCGGGATACTGCTGCCAGGTGTTACCCGTATCCTCGGAGAATGCAACTGTAAAATTGAGTCCTACCGGTACAAGTCCCCAAAGTTTATTGACTTCGTCCGGGTCGATGGCGATCAGGTGGGCGTTGACCGGCAACCAACTGGCCCCCTGATCGTGCGTCCGATGGTTACGCGTGAAGAGCGTGTTGGAATCCACTTGTGATACTTCCAGGAATCCGCCGGCTCGAAGCCCGGAACTGATCGGTTGTACGTGGGTACCGAGATCGGTGCTTTTCCAGACGTTGTCGATAGCAAGAAATACGGTGTTCGGATCGAGCGGATTGAACCTGACTTTCTTGCCAGGCGAGAAACCGTATTGCGATTCGTTCACGCCTTGAAACAGATTCGAACTTCCGGTTACATACGTATGCCCGCCGTCCAGGGTCCGGTAATAACCATATTGGTTCTTACCGAAGAAGATCAACGGATCAGCAGGATGAATGGCGACATCCAATCCATCGCCGCCAAATGTATTCGCCCACCCGGCAGAATCGGAATGAACGATGATGTTGCAATCGTCGGCTCCGACCAGGTAGATCGCCGAATCGACGGGGGAAATTGCCAGGGATTCGAAAACACCGACCGAAAGTCCATTGGTGCGGTCCTGGAATGTAAACCCTCCGTCCTCGCTCTTGTAGATGCCGCCGTCGGTACCGACCCAGACCGTATTTCCGCGGAATCGGATGCATCGCGTATCGGGATGCACATACGGAAGTGCATTGGTCGAGTCGTACGAATATTCCGAAGAGAATGTCCAACTCAGTCCTCCGTCGACCGAGCGACTGGTCAACTCTCCGCCTACCAACAGCCGCTCCGGATCGCTCTCGGAAACGGATATGCAGGGAAGGACCATATTCGCCTGTCCGCTTCCGGTTGCTCCACCAACAGAAAAGCTGGTGCCCTGATCGTGGGAGTACGCCACCACTACCGTCGACAAGGAACGGGTGGATACATACACCCGCATCGGATCGGCCGGAGTCACGGAGATGTAATAGGGGTACGAACTGCTCGGGATCGTGATCTGGTTCAACGAATCGAAACTCATCCCTCCATCCTGTGATCGGTAGAATACGGTGTTCTGTCCGATACCATACAGGATGTCGGGTTGCCCGGGACAGATCTGCTGCGCCCAAACCGAATCGCATGTGATCCACGATTGTCCGTTGTCGTCGGAACGGAACAGCATGTATGGCCATTCAAACGAATGATACAGCCGGTCAGGTGCCGCTGCGTCGATCAGCACATGGCCGGTACTGTTTCCGGTTTCCCGCAGCAGGGTCCAGGTGTGACCGGTGTCGGTGGTCTGGAAAAGTTCATCGATGAGCGTGACGTACCAGGTACCCGGGCGGGTCGGATGTGCACGGACATCCGTCACGGTTTTCCAGGCTACGCTGTCGCTGAGGGCTTGCCAGTGGCGTCCGTCGTCGGTGCTTCGCCACAGTCCGCCTAAGGGCGTTCCTGCAAAGAGGATGTTCGTATCGGCTGGAGAAACGTCGAACGGAAAGACCCTGCCGACACCACTGCCGCCGATTCCATTTAAGGTCGGGCGAGTGCTGAAAGGGCCGAGACAATGCCAGTTTCCCTGCACCGACTGCGAACGGGAGTTACCGACCAGGCGAGACATCTTGTGCTTGTAAGCCGGTAGGCTGAGCAGGCGGCCGTCATCGGCATAGCGGTCGGCTGCGTCGCGGAGCCAGTGGTGGAAATGTTCTTCGCCTTCTTCGCGCAGTTCGCCGATCGCTTCGAAGCGTTCCGGCGCCAGCAGTCGGGATACCAGCTTCCCCTGCCCTGCCCGTCGCAGGCTATCGCTCCAGGTCTGATAGGCCGCGATCACCTCGTCACGTCCCGATTGCCCGTCAGTAGTCATGCGCATCCAGTCGGAGGACTGTCCGCCGGCCAAGTGAGCAAGACAGAGTAACAGGATGCTGCCGCGAATCATTGCGGGAAGTTGAAGAATCGGAACCAATCCTTCAAGCGGACTGCCGGATTATTGGCCAAGGGACGATGAACGTAGGTGAAACCAGGCTTGGAAGGAGCAGGTATATGGGACGAGGGACGAGGTGCGGGGTGCGAAAAAAAAATAAAGACGTTAGACGGACTGATTTTTTGTTTTAAGTTTTAAACGATGGGCGAGTTGGGAAAAATCCTCCCGTGCTTGCTGTTCAATTTTTGTGACGCTCCCCTCCTGCCGCAACGAATTACCATAGTCATACGTCTTGTCGTAGTACGGCAGGATGCAATCGAGCCAGTCGTGGAGGCGGCCTTCGTGGAGGGCGGTGATGGCGGTTCGGGTGCGTTCGAGGCCGAGGCGTTTTTGGAGCTGGGCGGTTTTCTCGGCGAGTTGCTCGACGGGAAAGCTTCCGTATTCGTGCAGGATGCGTTCGCGTCGCACTTCGTCGGAAACGACCAATTCGGTTACAGGCGCGTTGCGGATGGCTTCGTAAAGGGTGTCGGGTAACTTGACGCGGCCGATGGTGCGGCTTTCGTTCTCGATCCAGACGCGGCGAGCAGGATCCAGCTGCCCGATACGCCCGGCCAGGAGGTTCTCGAACTGTTCGTTGGAAGGCTGCGGCTCCTTACCCAGCCCCCCGAAAGCCGAGCCCTTGTGGTTGGCCAGGGCTTCCAGGTCGATCACCTGCTCGCCGGTGGCTGCCAGGGCCTTGAGGAGTTCGGTCTTCCCGCTGCCGGTACGCCCACCCAGGACCCGCAGGGGCATGGGTGTTACCAGTTGCTCCCTTACCCGGGCCCGGTAGGCCTTGTACCCGCCCTTGAGGACGTGTACCCGGTACCCGGCCAGCTCCAGTACCCAGGCCATGATACCCGAGCGCATGCCGCCCCTCCAGCAATACAGCGAAATTTCGCGGTTTTCGGTCCATTCCCGGACCTGTTTAACAAAGCCCGCGAAGGAAGGCCCCACCAACTTAAACCCCAGCAAAACAGCCGCGTCCCGGCCCTGCTGCTTATAGGCAGTGCCTACGGCGGCCCGGTGTTCGTCGTTGAGCAGCGGGAGGTTGATCGCCCCGGGAATGTGAGCCTGCCGGTACTCCGAAGGTGAACGGGTATCCAGCAACAGCCAACCGCTTTCCCGTACCAACTTCAGGTACTCCTCCGGTAAATGTATCAACGACATCAACGCAAAGATACTCGCGCGCCCGCTTTGGTATAGTCCACCACCTTCTTTTCTTTCAAGTATGGCGGATGCGTATACGGCTTACCTTCCGCCATGCATTTGAACCAGTGTTCGAAGGGGAGGAATTCGAGGGAGGATGGATCCCATGCATATGGTTCAATGTTCAAACTAAGCAAATTAAAATTTCGTACTTGAAGCCTATATGTATCTTTAAAACTTATGGACTTATAACCTAAGCCATTAAGAACTTTTATTATGATCTCAAGCCTTTTATTCAATCTCCCATTTTTTCTAGCTCGATAATATGCCTTCCGAATATTTTCGATCATTTTTGATTGATTTAGCTTATAATCCCCTTCCTTCTTCATAGAAACCTGAATCTCTATCAATCGATAATAAAAGTTACCCTCAAAACGATTTCGAAATAGTGACTTCAACCTGGGCTCACTGATTGGCAGTTCAAACTTGTCAGTATCAAACAAGTAATTACATGCTTTCAAAAGCAAAGCAACATCAGCCAAACTTGAATCAGGCACTGAATCAAGTTCAACAAGTTGAATAAGTTTTTGGAAAGCTCTTTCAACTAGCGCGATATCATTTGAAATAAAACCTATTTTAAGTTGTATCGATAGTCCCCTAAACTTATCGACAGGTGAATCAGCTATACTTAGATAACTGTAAATTATTGACCGAGAAAAGGTATAGGCGCCAAGCCAAAGTAAGCATTGACTCATGTTCAATAAGGTAACCGACTCAATTTGCTTCAAAAAAAGAAGCGTTTTACTGGAGTTATATCTTCTTAAAGTGCGAAGCTCTATGAAACAAGATAGATAATCCTTTTTCCAGTAATACAATGCGGATTTGAAAAAGTGATAATACACTTTTACGTGCACCGATTGTGTATATGCAAATTTCATTTCATCTGATTTCAGGTACTTTTCAAGATTTGATTTAAACTCAGTATCAGAAATAGAATCTTTAACCATCTCATTAAATCGTGCTAAATACCAATCAATCTTAGCCATGCAAACGGAAAGACTTTCTGCGTTTGCAATTTTACGATCCAAATTTTCAATTTCTCTAACTGTTCCAAACTGAGCTAAATGCCTTCTTTGCCGTTTTAGGACATAAACTAGAAGATCAAATGATTCAATTTTCAATAAGTCATCTTCCAACTTTTCAAGAATATCAAGTGCATAAGATCTTAACCCTCTAAATTGAAGTAGGTCATGATACTGTATGGCATTTAACTGATCAAAATACTTTTCTACACGTAATGGATAGTTGTTGGACTTAACAGAATCTTTGCTAAACAATATGCTCTTAATGATTTCTTCCGCACGACTTAGAACTGAATAATACTCAGGAGCATTTGCACGACCGAACAATCGCATTTTAACATCTTTCTTTGATAGACTCGATTCATTCATGATTAACTTAAGAAACCTCGTAGCATTTGATGCATTCTTTCTGGTAAAGTTCCTTAGCTTATCCTTCTCTGTCTTAGTCATCACAGATACTAACTTACATACTCGCTTATACTGCATCTTAATGAACAATTTTCTGTTAATTCCAATTCCTGGTAGTCAAGTCCTTCTGAACTTTAGAATACGTAGAATAATGGACCTTCAATACTGACTTGGTGAATATAGGCAAAAATCACTAGTATAAAATGGCACTAATTGTCACTAAAGTTTACTGTCTGATCTGGGCACTTTTCATCCCAAAAAGATGAAAAAGCATATCAAGAAAAACGAGTGCATGATCAATCTGGGAGTAACCTTTCGCGTACTTCGTTTACAAAAGGGTTACCGATCAGCTGAACAATTTAGCTATGAGCACGACCTAAATCGAACAGCTTATTGGAGATGGGAAAACGGAGAGAATATTACGATGAAGAATCTCCTGCGTCTTTGCGAGATTCACCGTCTATCTCCAACCGCATTATTCGAGCTTGTTGAGCGAAGAGGAGGCTTCCTCATTTCAAACCAAAGCATCTCCATTGCAAGTGAACCTTCACACGAACGAAGAGATAGTACACCTAACTCCGAATTCAATGCTTCCAGTCAAAACCAAAACCTATTGTAAGAAACGCTGACCAAAGGGACCGCCCATCAGGGCGGTCCCTTTGTGCTGTGGAAACCATTGAGATTCGCATGGGCCCCCAAACACTCCAGGTTACACGACTCGATGCTCTATATGAATAACCATCTCTATTCGAGTTGGCGAATTCCCCTTCAAAAGCAACTACCGCGGTCAGGAACTTAGAAATAGTGCCATTGAACTGAAACTTAATGAAAGCCCCAACTTCAGCATAAGAGATAGTTAATTCTTGACCAGATGCCTTATACCTTTTCCATCTAAAATCAGCTACCATAAGATCAATGCTCCACGCATTACTATCTTGCAGCAACTTCCAACCATATGCCATATGGAATGTAGCCGGAAGAAAAAATCCTTGTTGAAGGAGCCTTGTTTCTGGATCATACTGATTAATTAAGGTAGAATTTACTTGAATTAAGAAAGTGGGTCTTACCAGTTTTTTTCTTGATTCGAACCAATAGGCAAAAATCGTCCAATTGTCGTCAGACTTTAATAATGGCATACTAGGTTGTCCACTAAAGCCCAGCTTGCCGTCAAACCCAAGTTCCAGAATCCCACTATAAACAGAATCAATTTTAGAGACTGCTTTACAATCCAGCATGAAACTATATCGCCCTCCTTCAATGGAACCAGCATTTCTAGACCTTTGATATGTTCCTGATACCAAAATTGAAGATTGAAGCATCTGATCCTTCCTCAATACTCTCCTTTTGAAACAGGAATCAAGATACTCACTTGTCCGGTCGCAAATATGAATAGCTATTGCATCTACACTAAAGGCGAACGAAATTAGAAGAGCAATGACAAATTTACCCATGGGGTAAATAAGAAAACTCTCCGATTAATATTCAAATATTAAATGATGGTTAATATATGAGGAAAAGCATATTACTTTAGCTTTTTCTTAAACCAATCCGTAAAATTAATTAACTCTGGCGATTTTACTTTCCATGCAAGCTGCGAATCTTCACCATCAAGTAAATCGAAGTACTTCTTCCTAGATTTATATGTGAAGTTGTAATCAAAACCAAGGTTTGCCAATTTACTTAGTATTCGCAGAATTATTATATATCTAGGGTTGATGAACTTCAATGAATTAATCCGTTTGATATACTTATGCAAACTTTGCGTTTGCAAGTCTACATAGTCATATTCGCCCAATTCAATTTTACAGAGCAGCAGATAGATTTTCCTCATGACATTCCATCCTTCCTTATCTTTTTTTAGATCATGAAGTGCATTCAATTCAGCTTCAGCTTGCTTATAGTCCCCATTAACAAAAAGCAAAACAGCTGAGTAGAACTTAAACCTTTCATTTACGATGGCATCCACCCCTTTTAGCTTAGACATAGCTTTCAGCAACACCTTCTCACTTTCGGCAAACTCATCATTATAATACCTGCTGTAAAACATTACTTCAAGAGATAAAATTTCATTTAGAGCCACTCCTTGGAACAAATTATAAGCCATTTGAGAATTAAGGTATGCCTCATTGTATAGTTTCAGGTGCAATAAATTACTTGCATAGTTCAACCGCCAAGTTCCGAGTCGGTTTTTCGTACTGAAGACTGGCTTTTCCTCAAGCATCTTACCTAGCTCAACTAAACATCTATCAGAATTTTTATAATCACCTTGAGTTTGAAACTGTTCAACACTAAGCAGATAGTAAGAATATCCAATCGATGCCGACTTAGTTTCTTTATACCATTCATTTAACTTACTTACTAAAATTAATAAATCAGAATAATACTCCCTTGTGTCGAAAGAGAAATTGATCCGATTCATCATGCGACTAAACTCACTATTTGCATTATCAACTAGAAACTCTGCCTTCTTATAGAAGGCTATCTCAGTCGAAGTTTCATCAACAAGCTTCTTCCTCTTTCTTACAATATACAATCTACGAAGCACATTAAGTGCCTGCGATAGAACATCATAGATTTCGTAGTCCTTTGCATCTCTTACTATCTCCTTTAATCGGTTCTCCAGTTCCTCTGTTGCACCTCGATTAAAAAGCAACTCAGAAATCAATAGCCTCTTCTTTAATCCGAATATAACCTTGTTCCTTAAGGTATAAGAGACTTCATTAATGTGCTGGTCCAAAAGCAATACTTCATAAACCTTCTCCTTAAGTCGACTGACTAATTTGTAAAAGGCAGTGGGATTAGGTTTTCCATAAATGGTTTTCTGTATGTCATTGGTCGAATAGGTGTTTTCATCAAGAAGAATTGAGGTTAATTGCGCACTTTTTGAAGGTCGATTAGCTGCGGGAATTTGAAAGTCCAAGAAAAGAAGCAGGGTCTTTACTTCATCTTTCTTTAACTTCCATAGAAGGCTTCTCAGGTTTGATAATGGGTTCATTCGTTACATCAATTATCACCTCTTTTCTTACAATGTAATTGAAAGCTTAACATCTAACTCCTCTTATGCACGTGGAGGGATAGTTTGCGGATACAACCCCCAAAACATTCCCAACATGCTGGAATTATTGCTTTCCATTCTCGCCCTCTTTGGGTTAAGTCCGGATAAGTCCGGGAAACCGATTTCAATCAATGCCGAGATCTACTCCAAGATCAGCTCCAATGCCAATTACCATGATCTCGGAGGTGATGCTGCTTTACAGTCCATTGCCGTATTCGGAGACCCGAATGCGAAAGAGGACATTATTGTTACGGATGATGTAGATCCCTTAGCCTGCAAGTGACAAAAATCGAATGTCTAAAAAAAGCAACTGATGAGTCTTTTTTTGACTTATATGGTTAAAAAATTGATTTCCAAACATATAAAAGAAAGGAGTGGACGATTGACGGCTTGATGCCGGATTATGACAGATTCCAGAAACAGCTAAAATTTCGAAAAAATAAGGACATCCGTCTGCCCCGAGAGGGCAGATGGATGTCTATTTATTTGCGTTTTGTCCCTTTTTGTCGGCTCGGTGCGGGGGTACTTTTGGGTACTTACTTGAAGCACCTGACATGACTGCTAAAAAAATCCAACCGATCGAGGTCTTGCCGGAGACAAGGCCTCAGCCGAGGTTCCGGGAGGTCGTCCTGATCGACGACAGCGATGTGGACCTCTTCATCAACGAAACGATACTGAACGCGGTATCGGTATCCCAAAAGATCCGCAAGGAATACAGCCCGATGAAGGTGCTGGAGGACTTGCAAAAGGTACAGCGGCTTACGGAAGTGCCGGAGCTGATCTTCCTGGACCTGAACATGCCGGAAATGAACGGTTTCGAGTTCATCCGCCGGTTTTCGGAGCTGCCCGACTTCGTTCGCAGCAAGTGCAAAATCGTGATCGTCACCTCCTCTACCGATACCACCGACAAACACAAAGCCCTGATGCACCCCAGCGTCGTGCGCTTCCTGCAGAAGCCGCTCGATGTGTACCAGCTCAAGGACTTCGTCTTCTGATAAAATCAAAACCACGATACCATGTTCACCGAATTCCGTAAACCCCACGAAGCGCACAAGGACGCGCACGGTTCCCAGCACGGACAGGACAAGAAGCCGGACGTACTGCGCGACCAGGAAAAGGAACTGCTCGAACAGATGTATTTCGCCCACGCGATCGTGCACGGCACGGATCGCCGCCGCAAGCGCCATTTCTAAACCCCAACTATATCGATCCAAACAAAAGCCAAGAAAAAAGGTCTCCCGCTTATTGGTTGTCGGGAACCTGGTCCGGCAGTAAGTCCTAACCCTCAATCCAAACCGTCATGTCCCGCTTCAAGTACGTATTGGTGGATCTAGTGCTGCTGTTCTGCATCGCGCTCGCTCTCGTCCGTCTCCTCTATTGAGCGCAATGCAGTAGCTTCGCCGTCGATGGCACGTCTGTCGGCGGCGGAGTTACGGAACTTTCTGGACGAAATGACCGACCGGTATAACCGGCCCGGTTTCATTGAGACCGATCCCGTTTCCATTCCGCATCGTTACCGCAACAAAGAAGATATTGAAATCGCCGGTTTCCTCGCCGCGACCATCGCCTGGGGACAACGACCGGTGATCCTGAAGAATGCCTCCCGCCTGCTTGGCTGGATGGACGACTCACCCGCCGCTTTCGTGCGGGGCTTTTCCGAAAAGGACCTGAAACCGTTCCGGGGTTTTGTCCACCGAACCTTTCACCCGGACGATTGCCTCTACTTTCTCCGCGCCCTGCAACGGGCCTATCGCGAAAACGATGGGCTCCAGGGTCTATTTACCCCGGCCTACCCCGATGCTCCGCTGCGCGACACCATCAGCAGCGCCCGCCGACGCTTTTTCGAAGAGCCCGGACCTGCCCGCTCCCACAAGCATTTTTCTGATCCGGTCAAAGGCTCCGCCGCCAAGCGGATCAACATGTTCCTGCGCTGGATGGTACGCCACGACGAGCGCGGTGTGGACTTCGGTATCTGGAAACAACTGCAACCCGCTTCGCTGATCTGCCCGCTCGATGTCCATTCGGCCCGGGTCGGCCGGAAACTCGGCCTGTTGAAACGCAAATCCAACGACTGGCAGGCCGCCGAAGAACTGACCGCCGCCCTGCGGAAACTGTGCCCGGAGGATCCCGTGAAGTACGACTATGCCCTGTTCGGGCTGGGGGTATTCGAACGCTTCTGATTGCGTATCTTTGACGCAATGCAGTTTTTGAACCCGCAGTTCCTCTTCGCCTTTTTCGCCCTGGCGATTCCGATCCTGGTTCACCTCTTCAATTTCCGGCGTTACAAGAAGGTGTTGTTCACCAACGTCCGTTTCCTGCAGGAGATCCGGCAGGACACCCAGAACCGGTCCCGGCTGCGCAACTTGCTCATCCTGGCTTCCCGCCTGCTGGCCGTTACGTTCCTGGTCCTCGCCTTTGCCCAGCCCTACCTGCCGGCCAGTACCGCCGCCAAACGTGCGGCTGAACGCCGGGTAGCCATCTGGATCGACAACTCCTTCAGCATGGAGGCCCAGGGTAGTTACGGAACCTTGCTCGATGAAGCCAGGAAGAAAGCGCGTGAAATCGCCCTGGCCTTCTCACCTTCCGACAAATTCCTGCTGGTCACCAACGATTTCGAAGCCCGGCACCAGCACCTGGTCAACCGGGACGAAGCCCTGCAGTGGATCGACGCGGTACAGGCGGGCCCGGCTGCACGCTCCGCCGGTGAAGTCCTGCTGCGGGCACGCGACGGACTCAAATCGGGCAACCTGCCGGCCAGTGTTTCCTTCGACGCTTACCTGTTATCGGATTTCCAGCGACGCATCGCCGATATGGCTTCCGCCCCGGCCGATTCCAGCGTGAAGGTCCACCTGCTCGCCCTGAAGGCGAACGCAACGGCGAATGTCTTCATCGATACGTGTTACCTCGAGTCGCCGGTGGTGCAACTGGGCAGTCCCAATGAACTGATCGTGAGCCTGCGCAACAGCGGTGAAAAACCGGTGGAGAACATTCCGGTCCGGCTTACCATCAACGGTTACCAAAAGGCACTCGCCAGCGTTCCGCTGGAAGCCGGCGCCCAACAGGAAGTCCGCCTGGCTTTCACGATACAAAATCCGGGCTGGCAGGAAGCGATCGTGAGCCTGACGGATTACCCGGTCACCTTCGACGATACCTTCCACTTCACGTTCCGTGTTCGAACGGATGTTCCCATTGTTGCCATCAACGGTAGCGCGGGCGCGAGTCCTTACCTGGATGCCCTGTTCGGTCGGGATCCTTATTTCCGGTATCGCTCGATGCCGGTCGGGCAAGCCGACTACAATGCGCTTACGGCACCGCCCCTGGTAATCCTGAACCAGGTGGAAGCTCCATCTTCCGGGCTCCTTCAGGAACTCGAGCGTTACGTACGTAAAGGGGGCAAGCTGATGTTGCTTCCACCGACAGCTCCCAACCGGGAAGCTTATCAATCCCTCGCACAACGGTTTGACCTGCCTTTTCCCGGCACATTGGTAGAACAAGCCACACGGGTCGGGAAAGTCGAAACGAACGATCCGCTCTTCCGGGATGTCTTCGAAAAAGGCAAGGCACTCCCGGAGAACCCGGACCTGCCGCTGGTCAATGGCTATTTCAACCTAAGCGCTGCTTCCAACCGTCGCAGCGATGTGCTGATGCGGCTGGAGAACGGCAGTCCATTTCTGCAGCGCTTCCCATTCGGATCCGGGCAGGTGCTGGTGCTCGCTTCCCCACTTGATCCACAATACACCAGTTTTCCTCAACATGCCTTGTTTGTTCCGGTCATGTTGAAAATGGCGCTCAGCGGATCGTCGGAGATCGACCCACCGGTCGTGATCGGACAAGGAGCAGGCTTTTCTTCCGGCGACACCTTACTTCCGGGAGAACAGGTTTATCACCTGGTCCGACCATCCGACGGTTTCGATATCCTGCCGGAATTCCGACAAAATGAATCGGGTGGTACGGTGTACGTCCACGATCAGGTCCGTCAAGCCGGCACGTATCAACTGCAGGTGAACAAACAGTTATTGCGTCCGGTCTCCTTCAACTACGACCGCAAGGAATCGGATCTTCGTCCAACCGAGATCGACGAGGTCGTTCGCGGACTGCAAGTACCGGCCGATGTGGTCGATAGTCAATCGCCCGATCTTACACACGCCATCACCCGTGCCCAGGACGGCATCCAGCTCTGGAAGTACTGCATCCTGCTGGCCTTAGTGTTCCTGGCCATCGAAGTCGCTCTGATCCGTCTCATTCGAACCTAAACCTCCGACATGGAACTCACGCTCAGCAACGTCTGTATCCGGCTACCGGGCTCGCCCCTCAACGGAAGCCAACGCGATATCGTCATCGCCGATGGTCGCATCACAGAAATTGCTGCAGCGGGAACCCAGCGACGCGGTGAAGTACTCACCGGCAAAGGCTGGGAAGTATCGCCCGGGTGGTTCGATCTGCACGTGCATTTCCGGGAACCGGGCGACGAACAAAAGGAAACCATTCAGGACGGGTTGAATGCAGCGCAGCAAGGCGGCTTTAGCCGGGTCTTGCTGATGCCCTCGACCAATCCGCCGATCGAACATCCGAGCGGGCTGGCCTTCGCCCGAAACCGCGCAGCCCAACACCTGGTTGCACTGGAAATGGCGGGTTGTATCTCGGCAGGACGACAAGGGAAAGAACTCGCGGAATTGTACGATATGTATCAGGCCGGCGCGCGTGTCTTTACCGACGACCAGCGACCGGTTGGCGATACCGGGCTGATGACCCGCGCACTCGACTACGTGCGCAACTTCGGCGGTCGACTGATGGTGTATCCCGAAGATGCTTTCCTTGGATCCCTTGGCCAGGTCAACGAAGGTGTACCGGCAACGCTTTCCGGCATGAAAGGAATGCCCGCCATCGCCGAAGCGGTGATGATCGCACGCGATCTCCAACTGGTCGAATACACCGGCACTCCCCTCCACTTTTCCACGATCAGTTCAAGAGCCGGTGTCGCGCTCATCCGTGCCGCCAAGAAGCGCGGACTACCGGTAACCGCTGATGTCGCCGCATACAGCTTGCTCGACAATGATTCCGTCCTGGAACGCTTCGACAGCCACTACAAAGTGAAACCACCGTTGCGCGGCGAAGACGACCGGCAGGCCCTGATCGAAGGACTTTCGGACGGAACCCTGGATGCGGTCGCTTCCAATCACAGGCCGGAAGACATCGAACACAAGCAACTGGAATTTTCGCTTGCAGCTTATGGCATGATCGGACTCGAATCCGCCTTTGGCGTCGCCCGAACGGCAACGAAGGACAAGGTACCGTTGGATCGTCTGATCGACGCATTCGCCATCGCGCCACGAAAAGTTCTTGGACTGGAGCTACCACGGATCGAAGTCGGCGCAGAAGCGGAGCTGACCGTTTACGCACCGGACGATACCTGGAGCCTGCAGGCCGATCATCTTCGGTCGCGTTCACGGAACACGCCTTACATCGGCAGGCAGTTCACCGGAAAACCGGTAGCCGTCGTTCGGGGCAAGGCCCATTACCGGATCCCTTAATTCAGGTTCTGTCCTATGAAAATACTGATGGTCTGCCTGGGCAACATTTGCCGCTCGCCGATGGCGGAAGGCATTCTGCGTCACCACGCCGAAGAGCAAGGATGGTCGATTACCGTCGACAGCGCGGGAACCGGTGGCTGGCATGTTGGCGAAGCGCCTGATAAACGCGCCATCCGTGCGGCAAAGCAATACGGTGTTGATATTTCCCAGCTTCGTGCGCGACAGTTCTCGGCCGACGATTTCGATCGGTTCGACCGGATCTTTGTCATGGACCGATCCAACCGCAGCAATGTACTCGCATTGGCACGGAATGAGGAGGACCGGCTGAAAGTCGATCTATTCCTGCACCAACTCCAACCGATGAGCGATGCGGAAGTGCCGGATCCCTGGTACGGCGACGAAGATGGCTTCCACTCCGTTTACGATCTGCTGGAACGGGCCAGCCTCGCGTTCATCCGAAAAGCACGGTCAGGGACCGAAGCGCTTTGATCAACCATGTCGACCGGATCACTCTACCTTTTACCAACTTTCCTTGGCAATCGCGACCAGCGATTTCTTAGCCAGCGGTCCCTGGAAGCGACCCGACGACTCAAGTACTTCGTGGCGGAAGACGCGAAATCGGCTCGGAGTTTCCTAAAGGCGATCCAGCATCCGATACCACTGCAGGAAATCGTGATAGCAGAATTGAACGAGCATACACTTCCGGAAGCGGTCGCTCCCCTGCTTCGTCCGGTCCTGGACGGGCATGATTGCGGCATCATCAGCGAAGCGGGACTGCCCGGCATCGCTGATCCCGGTGCAGCCCTGGTGCGTCTGGCCCAGCAAAAAGGAATCCGGGTGCATCCCATTGCCGGATCCTCCAGTTTGTTCCTGGCGCTCATGGCATCGGGCTTGAACGGACAGTCGTTCCGCTTTCATGGTTATCTGCCGCGAGATCATGCCGCTAGAAGACAGCGATTGATTGAATTGGAAAAAGAAGTCCGGAGGAACGGTACCACACAACTGTTTATCGAAACGCCTTACCGAAACGACGCGTTGTTCGACGACATCTTGCGCACGTGTGACCCGAGCCTGCTTTTGTGCATTGCCGTGGACCTGGAAACCGAACAAGAGCTCGTTCAGACAAGCAGCCTTGCCGATTGGAAAAAGAAGAAACCGGGTTTACATAAACGTCCCTGTGTCTTCATCCTTGGTGCGTAAATCCAAACAGTGGACGGTTACTTTCCTGCACTTACTTCTACCGGCTCTTGTGCAAGGATCCTGATGTCGAACACCAGGGGCGTGTACGGTTCAATCAGGTAGGTACCCGTTCTGGGGTCGCTGAATCCTTCCGCTCCGTAAGCCAAAGAAGAAGGCAATACAATTTTCAATCGGTCGCCGACGCGTTTCCCCTTCACGGCCAGTTCCCAACCGGGTACTACTTGTCGGGCGCCCGGCAGGAAGCGATAGGCTTTTCCTGAATTACGGCTGTCGTCTACGACCGTACCATCGAGTTTGTAGCCGGTGTATTCGACGACGACGACATTACCCGAATCCAGTTTCTCCCCTTTTCCTGCCTCCACCTGTTGCAGCCAGTAGCCTTCCGGCTGCCGGAGTGAATCGAGGCGCTGAGCCTGTACATAACCGGCCAAGGACTCCCGTTCTTTCTTTTCCATTTCGGAAGCACGTTGCAACATTTCCTGCTCCGCCGTCACATAATCCTCGACGCGCAGCAAGCTGATATCAAACCGGATCATGGATCCTTTCCGGAAGCTCGTCTTCTCCTGCTCTACCTGAATACCCTTTCGTTTATACAGGTAATCGTACAAGGAATCAGCCGGCACATAAAAAGTGGCGCTGTCGCCGGGCGAGATGTAGGTCAGACCTTCTTCGAATGATCCTTCGAACGGAATTCGCTCCAACCGGAACCGCATGGGCTGTCCGGCTTTTCTTGAATCAAAGAGGATGCTATCGTCCGCCGTACGATTGACGAGGTGAATGGTCACATAGTCACCGACTTTCGGTTTGGGGCCGTCTATGTTCTTGTAAACCCGATAGGTGAAACCGCTGGCGGTCTTTTTTTCCGTACCATTCTGCTGGCAACTTGCCAGAAAGATCAACACGAGGGCGAAGAATATCGTGTACTTATTGTTCATGGGTTGACTTTCTTTAACTCGAGATCCAGGTAAACCGGTGTGGCACCGGGGATCTTATCCTGATCGCCCAACATACCGAAGGCGAGGTGGCTGGGCAATACCAACCGAACGCGTGAACCTTCTTTCACCAATTGAACCGCTTCTTCTACGCCTTTCAGGTGTTGAGCAGCACCCAGGCGAAAGACGTGCGGATGCAGGGTATCCGCAGGATAGACCTGAGTGCCATCAAGTGTGTAAAGTGAATAAACGATGGTGACTTCGTCTTTCGGACCGGGAACCGGTCCGGTCCCTTCGCGGATGACTTCGTACCGTAATCCTGTACCGGTGTCCTTCATCCGAAACTGATGGCGGGTAATGAAATCGGTAATGGTTTTCGACTCATCTTCCACGAGTATGCGGTTGACATTTTCCATCCGCTTCTTCAATTCAGCTTCCGCTGGCTGGCGATGCTGTTCTTGTCGGCAGGCCATCAATCCGGCAAGCACACCTGCGAGTATTAGTAGTCTCTTGTTCATTACTCGGACAGCAATTTTGCCTGGTAAAGGGGCAATAAGGCCAGGAACTTTTCGACCGTGGATTGCAAGGAGAGATCGGATCGTCCGCCGGAAGCGTTGCGGTGTCCGCCACCGTTGAAATGGGCGGAAGCGAGTTCCTTCACCGAGAATGTGTCCTTCGAGCGGAAAGAGATCTTGATCATTCCCTCCCGCTCGGCGAAAAAGGCGGCCATACGAATACCCTGAATGCTCAGCGCGTAATTCACCAGTCCTTCCGTATCGCCGGTTCGGAAATTGAACATGGCATGTTCTTCGGCGCTGAGCGCTATGTAGGCCGTGCGGTATTCATGGAGGACGGTCAATTTATCCTTGAGAACGTACCCCATCAGGCGCAGGCGGTTCTCGGTGAAATTATCATAGACCAGCTCGTGGATCCGGTAGTTGACCGCTCCGGCATCCATCAGGTCGGCGATGATCCGGTGGGTATCGGAGCGCATCGACTCGTAGCGGAACGAATTGGTGTCGGTCATGATTCCGCAATAGAGGCATTCGGCGGATGCTTTGGAAACCTGATCACGTCCGCCCAAACTGACGATGAACTGATAGATGAGTTCCGACGTGCTGCAAGCCTCCGGATAGGAGAAAATGTGATCGAAGGCGGGCTCCGGATCCAGGTGATGATCGATCAGTACTTTCACCGCAGCGGCTCCGCGGAGAACGGGTTCCATTTGTTCCACCCGGCTCATCCAGTTGAAGTCGAGGCAAAAGATGATCGCTGCAGCATTGAAATGTTCGATGCACTGTTCCGGCTCACGGGTGAATTGCAGGACCTGATCATTACCGGGCAACCATTGCAGGAAATCCGGATAATCGCTGGGGGCGACGACCCGAACGGTGTGCCCCTGGGATAACAACCAATGATACAATCCTAAGGAGGATCCCATGGCATCACCATCCGGACGGTGGTGGGTGGTAATGACAATTTTTGACGGCACCTTCAACAGGGAACGAACCGGATCCAGAAGCCGGGCAGGAAAACGAGGATTACTCACGTGCCAAAAATACGAGTTCCGGTTGTATAGAACGATCGGGCCCGCCGGTTCTTACGAACGCAGGCGGGCCCGGTGTATTCGAATTGGTGTTCCCGGAATGATCAGTGCCGGATGATCAGTGGCTGGCGGCTGGTGTTACCTGCATCATCGGTGAATTGGATCAGGTAGGAACCTGACGGGAAGTTTTCGGTCGAAAATTTGAAAACACCCTGCACCATTGCGGGCTCCAGGACGAGCCTTCCGGAAATGTCGAAGATCCGAATGCGCCCTTTGCCGGCGTAGGAAGGATCGGCGATTTGAACGGTCACAAATCCATCGGCAGGATTAGGATAAACCAGCAATGCATTGTCAGGTGTCGGTTCATCCGACAATCCCACTGCGCCACAAGCGGTCATTACGCCGAAGGCATCCACCTTTCCAAAGCCCCAGGCCGCATTCGGATAGGGCCCCCAGGTCAGTGAGTCGGTCATGGCACAACCCAGGATCGCGTCTTTGATATCCTGATAAGTAGCTCCCGGATTTTTTTGGAGGTAAAGCGCTGCAACACCGGCAACCACGGGAGCTGAAGCAGAGGTACCGCCTCCCGTCACATGATAGCCGCCTGGAGCGACCTTCCAGGGCTGAGCCGCGATCATCCCGGGAATCAGGGTAGTCACTCCGGTTGAAAGGATATGATGACCGGGAGCACAGATATCCGGTTTGATCCTGCCGTCGCGCGTTGGTCCGCGGCTGCTATTCTCGGCTAATTGCCGCGGGCGGTCACCGGGAGAAACCTGCAAGGTACCGTTGTAGTCGATGTGGCGATCGGTATTGTAGTAGTTGCCGACGGTCAGTACCTCATCCAGGCAGGCAAAGCCACTCACGATCGACTGGTTAGTATCGGGCGGATTGTAATTGACGATATCCGGAAATACTCCGGGAGCCGGAAGATTCTGGAACACCCAATCGAAGGTCCAGGAATCAAAATGTCCGTTACCGGTTGTTTCAAAACGCCAATGGTATGTCGTTGAATCCGGGATCACATAGACTTCGAGGGAATAGACTCCATCGCTCTCGGAACCATAAAGCTGGATCCGGCCAATTCGATTACCGCCATTGACCAGATTCAGGTTGACCAGTCCAAGTGTATTCTGGATGTTCCGGAAAGCGGTACGTCCACGGAAGGAAAAATCAGGCGTGACCTTATCGGCTCCGATCGCGAAAGATATGTTGTTGAAATCGGCCGTATCCGCGAAGATCTGGCAATAAGCACCCGGGATCCCGCTGTTGTATTTGAACCAGGAAAAGGACGTGTCGCCTGCCGTTGTTGTTGTACCCACATGAAACGGATAAACAATACCCACATTCCCGGCGGCGGCAACCAGCGCTCGTCCAGGTTGCGCGATGATGAGGTTGCGGATGTATTGCGACTGGAGATCACGGCCGTCGTGTGAACCGTAGTAATCGCCCAGGGAGGCATTGATCACACAGGGTTTTCCCAACAGCGAGGCCTTATTGAAGATATACTCGACAGCATGCGCAACGCGCGGCAAGGTGTCCTGGGCAGTGAAGTCATAGTTGACAACAATGATGTCACTCTTCGGGGCTACACCCTGGAAATGCCCGACCGACGAACCGTCACCGGATCCGATACCGGCCACATAGCAACCGTGACCATATTCATCCTGTCCGGTGTGGGCGGTGGCCAATCCCGCTTCGATGCCGGCTTTGTCCCATTCCTGTCCGTAGCCATAGGGTTGCGGCGTGTTCGAACTGACCGGCAACTTCGTATCCCACAGCCACAATACGCGCGACAATCCGAGGCTATCCTGGAAATCGGGATGCGCAAGGTCTATTCCTGAATCGATGTAGCCGATGATCACGCCGGATCCGTCATACGCCTGCGACAAGGGGGAAATTCCCTGATGTACTTCGTCGACCCTGCACAGGTACCGCATGGTATCGTTCATCGTACGCATCCTTCCGGAGTAGGCTTCGATCCGTTTCACGGCTGAAAGCCGGGTGAGCCCGGCAATGGAGTTCAACGGAGTTTCGATCCAGGCAATGTCGCCGGCTGAATTCTTAAAGTGACCACCGTGGGTCTCTGTGTAGGTTCGAATAGCTGCGGGGTCACCTTTGACCAAAACCGTGATCGTGGCAGAACGTTCGGCTGTCGCGACTTTTCGGGCAAGGCCCAGATTCAGTTTTGCTTCGGGAACCTGTGCTCTGGAACTCAAGACCGAGAGAACGATGAACACCGTCGTCAGAAAACTCGAAAGATTACGGATCATTTCAACTTATTTTATCAAAGTTAAACATCAACCACCCATCTGAAGTTGCCTTTTAACGTGATTTCCTGTCATTCAGATGGAAAAATCAAATTATCCGAATGGTCGGATACCAACCTGGCTTATCAACACCCATTTAATCAAGCGAAATTCACAATTGCCTGTTGATAGATGAGCTCCCTGCGACTATATTTGTTCAGGAATCACACACTCCCATTTCACCGTTTGCATCTGTGCGCACTCTCCTTCCGGGCAGTGATGGGCAACGGTGAACGAGATCAACCTGTACTTACACCTTACTTACTTAACTCATCACACCATGAGAACTTCGGTTTTCCAGTACCCGTACGAAAAAGTGTTTCGTCGCACCCGTGGCGCCCTGAACCGCCTGGGCATGCGCGTAACCAGCATCGACATGTTGCGCGGCAGCATTTGCGCGGAAAGTTCCTTTTCGCTCAGCAAGCCCAGCCTGAAGATGGACCTTATCGTTGAAGAAGTTGAAGGACAGACCACGCGGGTCACGGTCCGCGGACTCCTGCTTCGCCAACACTTCTTTCAAAAGCGCAAGGACATCGAATGCAGTGAAGCCGAATTACTGGAAGCACTGGCAACCGTCCTTTAATGGGCGCAGTGGACCATCCCGCTCCATCCACTCTTCGAGAAGCGTTTTACCGTCATGTGGCACAGACGAGTCTGCTGCCGCCCGGTCTGGTATTCTCCCATGCGGAAGGATGCGAGCTGATCGATCCTGACGGACGCCGCTACCTCGACCTGATCTCCGGCATTTCCGTCAGCAGCCTCGGGCACGGTCATCCGCGTATCCGGGAGGCGATCCACCGGCAGACGGATCGTTTCCTGCATGTCATGGTGTACGGAGAGTTTATCCTGTCGCCTCAGGTGGAACTGGCGAGCGAGCTTGCCAGTCTGCTTCCTGCATCACTGGGCAGTTGCTACTTCACTAACTCCGGGTCCGAAGCGGTTGAAGGCGCGTTGAAACTGGCCAAGCGAGCTACCGGACGAACGGAGCTTATCTCGTTTGAAAGAAGTTACCACGGCAGTACACATGGCGCCTTGAGTGTGGGTGGCGCCGAATGGCAGAAACGCGCTTTCCGTCCGTTACTTCCTGATGTTCGACAGTTGCCATTCAACGATCCGGTCGCGCTGTCGAACATCAGTGAACGAACCGCAGCCGTCATCCTTGAACCCATCCAGGCTGAAGCCGGGGTTCGCGTTCCTGACCCGGGATATCTGCAAGCGGTCCGAAAACGTTGCGACGAAACCGGCGCCCTGCTCCTGCTCGACGAGATCCAAACCGGCATGGGAAGAACCGGTACCCTCTTCCGATTTGAAGCGGAGGGTATTCTTCCCGACGTCCTCATCGTAGGCAAAGCCTTCGGCGCGGGTATGCCGCTGGCCGCCTTTCTCGCTTCACCTCAACTCATGCGGACACTGGCGCATGATCCTGTGTTAGGGCACATCACCACCTTCGGCGGCCATCCGCTGTCGTGCGCCGCGGCACTGGCAGGATTGCGGGTCCTGCGCGATGAAGCGCTGCATCTACGTGCACGAATTGCGGGTGAACAGTTCATGAAGCGGTTAAAACATTCACGAATTCTTCAAATTCGAGGCGAGGGATTATTGTTAGCTTTGGATCTCGGCAGCGAAACCCTGGTACAGCGTCTTATTCCGGAACTTGCCGCGCACGGAATCATTACCGATTGGTTCCTGTTTGCTCCGGATTGCCTTCGGATCGCCCCTCCGCTCATTCTGGATGAAAGCAGTATCGAGCGGGCTTGTACCACCATCCTCGACTGTCTTGACGCACTCTGATCCCTTACAATGAACGTACTGATCGTAGAAGACGAACGCCAGCTTTCCCACGAGATCGAGATCTTCCTTTCCAAGCAAGGATATCATTGCGATGTGGCTTTCAGCGGTAAAAGCGCATCGGAAAAAATCTTCGTCAACTCGTATGACTTCATCCTGCTCGACGTCGGTCTGCCGGATACCAGCGGGTTTCAACTTTTGAAAGAAGCCAAGGAAGGCGGGAAAGATGCCGCTTTCATTCTCATCACCGCCCGCGGCTCCATCGACGATAAGATCACCGGACTCGACCTGGGTGCCGATGATTACCTCGCCAAACCGTTTTCGTTGCTCGAATTGCAGGCCCGCATGCAAGCGATCCTGCGCAGAAAGCACGGACTGAAGAACAATACCATCCCGATCCACGATTTCGTGATGGACATCCAGAACCGGACGTTATTGTTCGGCAAAGAAACCGTCAACCTCACCAAGAAGGAATTCGACATCCTCCATTACATGGCCCTGCACAAGAACCGGGTCATTACCCGGGTGCAGTTGACGGAACATATCTGGGGCGACATCCTGGAAGAAGACTACGAATCGAATTATATCGACGTACACATCAAGAATCTGCGCAAGAAATTATCCGCGCACGCCAATGCCGATTTCATCGAAACCGTCCGCGGCATCGGTTACCGGTTGAACATGCCCTGAGCTGCGGCCGGACAGGGATCCTACCGTGAAACTCCAGGTCAAGCTCGCACTTTACAACGCCATCTCGAAGGCGCTCATCATCCTGGCCATCGGCCTGGTCATCCCGCTCATCATTGAACGCGTCGTCCTGCGCCACATGGATAAACGCCTCCTGGCTCGCCGGGACAAGATGATGATGATGATCGGCAAGGGTGGCTTGAACGAGATCACGCTCGATCAGGATTGCAGCTTCGACTCCTACTCGGTCTTCAAAGAGGAATACGTCTCGATCTCCCCCCTTACAGCTTATCCGAAGGACTTCGGCAAACCGAGTTTTCGCGACACCACCCAGTTGATCGAGAACGAAGCGGTCAAGCACCGCGTATTGCGCCAGGCATTTCTGTACGACAACCAGTTGTACCAACTGCAGATCGGGGAAGGCATGAGCACGATCGACCAGCTCAACCACACCATCCGGAATTTTACGGTCGATCTGATGCTGGTGGTCGTTCTGATCTCCATCTTTCTCGACATCGGTTTCGTTCAATTGATCCTGCGTCCGTTCAACCGCATCATCAACGAAAAGCTCCGGCAGATGAATCACCCGACCGGTTACCGGCCGGTGAGCATCAAGACCAACACCTACGAATTCAACTACCTCGACCGTTCAATCGACGAGATGATGCAGAAAGTGCAGGAGTCGTTCAGAACAGAGCGGGAATTCATCACCAACGTTTCGCATGAACTGCTGACCCCGGTGTCCATCCTGCGCAACCGGGTCGAGAACATCCTCAACGACCCCAATGTTCCCGAAGAGATTCAGGCCAAGATGGTCGAATCCCAGAAGACCCTGTCGCGGCTCACCCGGGTGGTCAAGGCGCTGTTGTACATCTCGAAAATCGATAACGACCAATATCTCCGAAACGAAGAAGCCGACCTGCAGGAATTGATGACCGACGTCGTCGCCGAACTGGAAGACCGCGTCCACGAAAAAGATCTGCGGCTGGTACAGGAATGGGTCGATCCATTTGTTGTGCGGAACTGCAACCGATCCCTGTTGCATACGCTGCTGCTCAATCTGGTATCCAATGCGATCAAATACAACAAACCCGGAGGCAGAATATCGATCCGTGGCTGGTCGGGTGAGCAACATTACGTGCTGACCATTCAGGATAGCGGAGTCGGGATACGGGAGGAACAACTCCCGTTCATCTTCGACCGATTCAAGCGCTTCCGTCCGGAAGACGGCATGAGCTATGGCCTGGGGTTGCCCATCGTACGCAGTATCGCCCAGATCCACGAAATCGATGTAGCTGTTCAGAGTGAACCCGAGGTGGGCACCACCTTTACCTTACGATTCCCCCTGGTCTGATTCTCGAATTCCGGAGGCACGTTCCTTTCCGGCGAGAGAAGAATCCTTAATAGAGCGTTAAATTGTTGAAAATCAAGAATCGACAGTTTTGGAAGTAACTATTCGAAGGCCTATTTTTGCCCGTATAGGGGGTTCACAGGAAGTCATTCCTGCGTGTATTCCTTTGCCGGTCCACAACCGGTCCAATACTCTGACTAAAAAAGCTGATGAATAACGCATCCTATCCGAAGTTCAAGCTGGGTGACCAACTCACACCGGAGCAGATCGCATTCTTTAACAAAAACGGCTTTATCCATTTCACCGGCGTAGCCAGTCCGCAGGAAGTGACCGATATCATCCGGTCCACCGAGGATATTCAATCGAAATGGATCCGGGAAGGTGTGAAGAAGATCAACGGCGTTCCGATCAAATTCGGAATTGACGAAAACAACAAGACCATCGTTCATCGTTTCTGCTTCACCTCTCAATACTGCGAACCTGTCCACGCGTTTGTGAACAGCCAGCGGGTGAAGGCGCTGAAAGTGCTCATGCCGGATGGCGCACGCATCGCCGAGAATGAAAAGGACGGCGTAGTCTTCAATCATTACGTCAATACCGATAACAGCAATTTCCGCCAGATGGGCTGGCATACCGACAGCATGCGCGATATCTTTTATGGTAAAAAGATCATGCCCATGCTGAACGTAGGCCTTTACCTCGACGATTCCTCTTCCGACAAAGGCGGATTGCGCATCATTCCCGGTACGCACAAGCAGAACCTTTTCTCCATGTTGTTCAAGAAGGCCTACTTCATGAACAACGAAGAAGATAAGAATGAGATGCTGGTTGACGCAAAAGCCGGCGACATGGTCGTGCACGACGGGCGTATCTGGCACCGCGTAGCGATGTCTCCATACAAAGGCGCGGCTTCCCGTCGTCGTGTCATGTACATTCCGGTCATTCTCGGGAAGTACCAACCGAAAGACGACGGCAGTCCTACTCCGCTCTATCATCACTTCCAAAAGCTGGTCCGCTAAGGAAGCGATCCAACGCTAGCGAACAGAAGACCGGAGCCAGCGTGTGGTTCCGGTTTCTTTTTATCCTTCATCATGGCTCAAGCTTATGCAATCATCACCGGCGCCAGTAAGGGAATCGGTCGCGCCATCGCCCTGGAGCTCGCCCGCCGTGGCTATTCGCTGCTCCTGGTAGCACGCTCCGCTACACTGCTGGAAGAAGCCGCCGGACTTGCACGAAAAGCCGGCGCAGCGGATGTCCGGACGATGTCCCTGGACCTCACCCAAGCGGAAGCAGTGTCCGCCATATTACAGGAGGTTCAGCGGAACAATTTACCGGTCGGAGTATTGGTCAACAATGCCGGTTATGGCGCTTGGGGCCGTTTCGATACGCTCAGCCTGGAAGAACAGAACGCGATGATGCGCATCAACATGCACGTACCGGTGGAGCTTACGCACGGCCTGTTGCCGATCCTGAAGCGCCGGCAACCGGCGTACATCCTGAACGTCGCCAGCACGGCTGCCTACCAGGCGGTCGCGACCCTGGCCCTTTATGCGGCTTCCAAAGCTTTCGTGCTGCAGTTTTCCCGGGCCTTGCGGATTGAGTTGAAAAAGTCAGGTGTCTCGGTGACCTGTTTAAGTCCGGGACCGACCGAAACAAATTTCATGTCGCAGGCCGGTATGCATCATCCGAAGATGATCCAACGCGCAAGCAAGTTCAACATGACGCCCGAAGCCGTGGCGAAGTTTGCCGTGAAAGGGATGTTAGCCGGGAAGAGCGAGATCATCCCGGGTGTCACCAATTCGGTGTCGGCCCTGCTCACGCGCTTTGTACCGAAGGCGCTCACCGAGAAGATCGCCGCGGGACTTTACGAGGTTTGATCTCCTTTTTCTTCAGGAAGGCCGATTCGAAATACTTGCAATAACGGGTGAGTCCGCAACGTTCGCAGGCCGGCTTGCGGGCGATGCAGACATAGCGTCCGTGCAGGATCAGCCAGTGGTGTGCGATGGCGAGTTTGTCTTCGGGAATGAATTTTACCAGTTGTCGTTCGGTCTGCAAGGGGTTCTTTGCACGCACTGTCAGGCCAAGTCGGGCAGAAACACGAAACACATGCGTATCCACCGCGATCGCTGGCAGGTTATAAACGACAGACGCGATGACGTTGGCGGTCTTTCTTCCTACTCCGGGGAGTTGCACGAGCTCCTCTACTGAGGAAGGCACCTTACCCTTGAATCGCTCCATCAGCATGCGTGCCATCCCGGCCAGGTGTTTCGCCTTGTTGTTGGGATAACTGATGCTGCGGATGTACGGAAAGATCTGATCCGGTGTGGCCACCGCCATGGAAGCGGCATCCGGGAAGGCCGCGAACAGTGCCGGCGTGGTCATGTTGACGCGTTTGTCGGTGCACTGGGCCGAAAGGATCACAGCTACCAGGAGTTCGAAAGGGTCCGTGTATTCCAATTCGGTCTCCGCGACGGGACGCTCCTGCTCGAAATAGCGGATAACGCCTTCAAAACGCTCTTTCCGGGTCATGCTGCAAAGATAGCAGGCCGCCGTTCACCCTTTCTCAGCAGGCATTCACGGGCTTAAACCTTCCGAAAACCTAAAAATCTTGAGCTGCGGATGGCTGTGAAATATCTTCGATTCATTAACAATTACACCTGCCTATGCACTAAACGAACGAGAAACACACAAGGTCAGAGAGAAACAAGAAAGATCGCCAATGGCGGTCTTTTTTGTTGACCGTCGGGCAGGTATTGTATAGGAATTATGTTAACCTATCAATGATCCGCTTCGGCAATTACACCATTTGGCCAT
>WBZP01000475.1_pt1 | contig 53758 bp, 54 predicted proteins | sample 5204301 | NCBI WGS metagenome assembly WBZP01 (sample SAMN12412401, study PRJNA552823) | activated sludge metagenome | isolation source: activated sludge from nitrification reactor of wastewater treatment plant... | place: USA: Pennsylvania | collected 2017
ATGGTGAGTCGGTGATAGCGCCGGATGGCTGCGATGACCGGGCGATGCAAGGGCATCCGGGCCCTCAGATCCATGATTCACCATTTCCTGAATACACAAATGCCTGTATAGTTGCGTTCATGGCCACCACCGATCCCTCACTAGAAGCGCTTGCTCGCTTTGGCCATGCCCTCTCCGACCCTACTCGCGCCCGGATCCTGATGCGCCTGCGAGACAGATCGGACTATCCGGCTGACCTGGCAGATCTCCTGGGTGTGACTCGACAGTCGATGTCCAATCATTTGGCCTGCCTGCGTGGCTGCGGCCTGGTGGTGGCCATTCCCGAGGGCCGACGCAATCGCTATGAGCTGGCCGATGCTCGGCTGGCCCATGCCTTGGAGGATCTGCACCAAGTCATCTTGGCCACTGACCCTGATCTGTGTGCCTCGGGTACGGGGCGGGAGCCTGCCTGATGGGCGCCGGGCATGGTGGTCACGGGCATGGTGGTCACGGACATGGTGGTCACGGACATGGTGTCGCGGCAGGCCACGTGGGCGGCAAATATCGCTGGCGGCTGGCGGTCACCTTTGCGCTGGTGGCCGCCTTCTTCCTGGTCGAGCTCTTAGCCGGGCTCTGGTCGGGCTCACTGGCGCTGATCTCAGATGCGGGCCACATGGCCGCTGATGTCGTCGCCTTGGGTGCAGCCTTGGTAGCTACTCGCATCGCCACACGCGAAGACCGCACTGGTCGTCGTACATATGGCTCCTATCGAGCCGAGGTCTTCGCTTCTGGTTTGGCCGTGCTGATCATGCTTGGGGTCTCGGTGTTCGTGGTTGCTGAGGCAATCGGCCGGATTGGCGCCACACCTGAGGTGGCCACCGGCCCGATGCTTGTGGTCGGTGGCATCGGTCTGGTGATCAATGTGATCTCCATGTTGCTCCTGCGCGAGGGCTCGAGCGAGTCGCTCAATGTCAAAGGCGCCTACTACGAAGTGATCTCCGATGCGGCCGGCAGTGTGGGTGTGGTCGTTGCCGGCCTGTTGGTGATGACCACGGGTCAGGCGCTGTGGGACACGGTCGTGGCCGTCGCGATTGGAGTGTTCGTTGCTGCGAGGGCGCTCTTCTTGGGCAAGCAGGTGCTTGCGGTGCTTGGCCAACACGTGCCTGATGATGTCTCCCTCGACCAAGTGATCGCCGATCTGGAAGCACTTCCCGGAGTGGCTGATGTGCACGACATCCATGTCTGGACCCTCACCTCGGGCATGCATGTGGCCACCGCCCATCTGGTGGTGTCTGACACGGCAGCACAAGAGGTGCTGACCAAGGCCCAAGAGTTGTTGGCGCGCAAGCATCGCATCGAGCACGCCACCTTGCAGACCGAGACGGCACCAACCAAGCAATGCCATGAGGTCAACTGGTGACGCCAGTCTGGTGGTGGGCTCCTCGTGGTTGAGGCATGATGCATTGGTGATGGAAAAATGGAAGCAACTATCTCCCTTGACCCGACGAATCATTGTCTCGGTCACGGTCTTTGACGTGGCGCTTCGAGTGAGTGCCCTCGCTGATCTCAACCGGCGTCCCTCAGAGCAGATTCGGGGCCCGAAGTTGTTGTGGGGCGCTGGTCTCGTGCTGGTTAACTCCTTGGGACTCTTGCCGATTGTCTATTTCTTGCGGGGGCACAAGCCTGACTGAAGCCGGTTACGATGCCGAGCATGAGCGATTCTGATTTGGTGGTTGAGTCGAGCAAGCGTCCGCGGCGTTGGCTGCGTCGTACTCTCCTCGGCCTGGCGCTGCTGATCGTGGTAGCGCTGGTTGGGTTTTTCACTTTGGCTCCAGGCATCGTCGAGCGAGGGCGTAATCAAGTTGTTTCAGCCAAGTTGCCCGAGGTCAGTGAGCAAACCCAGGAGCTTCATGACTCCTTGGAGATCGTGGACACCCACGCCGACACCTTGATGTGGAATCGCGATCTGCTCAAGCGCGCCGACCGTGGCCATGTCGACCTGCCTCGTCTCGAAGACGGCAATGTCGCTCTGCAGGTGTTCTCCTCGGTCTCAAAGTCACCTAAGGGGCAGAACTACGATTCAAATTCGGCTGACAGCGACAACATCACCCTGCTGACGATTGCCCAGTTGCAGCCACCCCGCACTTGGTTCTCTCTACTGGAGCGCTCGCTCTACCACGCTGAACGATTGCGGGATGCTGCAGAGGATTCTGATGGCAAACTCATGCTGATCCGCACCAAGGGCGATCTCGAAAAGCTCCTTGCCGCTCGGGCCGAGGGCAAGCAAGTCACCGGTGCGTTGTTCTCCGTTGAGGGTCTGCAAAATCTCGAGGGCAAGGCGAGCAATGTCGACAAGTTGTACGACGCGGGCCTGAGGATGGCTGGCTTCACCCACTTCTTCGACAACGAACTCGCAGGCTCGATGCACGGTGAGAAGAAGGGGCCTTTGACCGATCTGGGTCGTGAGGTCTTCGATGATTTGGAGCGTCGAGGCGTGATCATCGACATCGCCCACGCGAGCCATCCAGCCATCGCTGAGATGCTGGCCAGGGCCACCAAGCCGGTCGTGGCTAGTCATGGCGGCGTGCAGGCGACTTGCAAGGTCAATCGCAACCTCACCGATGATGAGATCAGAGGAGTCGCCAAGACCGGAGGGGTGATCGGCATTGGCTATTGGGATGCGGCGGTCTGCAAACTGACTCCCGCCGCCGTGGCTGATGCCATCGAGCATGTGATCAAAGTTGGAGGGCTCGAGACCGCGGCTCTTGGCAGTGACTACGACGGAGCCACCACAGTCGCGTGGGACACCAGCAAGATCAATGTGATCACTCAGGAACTGGTCGACCGCGGCTACACCCCCGATGAGATCAAGGCGATCATGGGCGGCAACACGATCCGGGTAATGCGTGAGGCCCTGCCTGATTGAGGTGCGTTTCTCGGCCCAAGGCTCTGATCCCCCTGGTGCTAAGGCGCCGCACGCTTGACTGCAGGCGTGCCTGATCGGTTGACCACAGCTTGAGTTAGACTCCCTTATTGCAAATGCTTTGCAATAACCTTCCTGCCTCGTCGATTGACGGCCAAATCAGTGAATGGAGAGCTTGTGCACGTACCAGATGGGTTTTTGGATGCGCCCACATCATTGGCCACCGCTGGGGTCGCGGTCGTCGGAGTCGGATTGGCTCTGCGTGGGGCCCGTAAGGAGTTGGACGAACGCACCGCTCCCTTGGCCGGACTGGTCGCAGCCTTCATTTTCGCCACCCAGATGGTGAACTTCCCTGTTGGTGCCGGCACTAGCGGGCACCTGCTCGGTGGCGCCTTGGCGGCTGCCTTGGTGGGCCCATGGACCGGTGTGCTGTGTGTGTCGGTGGTCCTTCTCGTGCAGGGCCTCCTCTTCGCCGACGGTGGCTTGACTGCCCTGGGCACCAATATCACCTTGATGGCTCTTGCCGGGGTGGGGACTGCCTGGTTGGTGCTGGTCGTCGTACGCAAGCTCCTGCCGAACAAGCCCGTGTCTGTGGTGATTGCCAGTGCGCTAGCTGCACTGGTCTCGGTCCCAATGGCCGCTACCGTGTTTACCCTGCTCTTCGCGGTCGGTGGGGTGGCTGATGTGCCATTCGACAAAGTCCTGGCCGCAATGGTTGGTTGGCACGCCTTGATCGGCCTCGGTGAAGCCGTGATCACAGGCCTCGTCGTAGGCGCCGTACTCGCCACGCGCCCTGACCTCGTCTATGCCGCGAGACCATTGATGGACAAGGCCGAGTTGGAGATCCGTGATCCGCAGGAGGTAAAGGCATGAGTGCGCGCAGTAATCGCAAGTTCTACGTCATCTTCTTGTTGGTCACCTTGGTGATTGCCGGTGTGGTGAGCTTCTATGCCTCTTCCCACCCCGATGGCTTGGAGTACGTCGCGCATGCCACTGGTTTTGCCGACACTGCCCAAGGGCATTCGACTGGCGACAGCCCGTTGGCTGACTATGGAGTCGCCGGCGTTGATGACGCTCGCCTGTCGGGTGGGCTTGCAGGGGTGATTGGGGTGACTGCCACCCTGCTTCTTGCTGGGGGTCTGACCCTGCTGCTGCGGCGCCGCGAGCCCGCGCAGGAAGGCTAGGCATGGGGGCCGGGCACGGGCACAAACTGCACTACCACGCCCACTCGGCCATTCACGGGTTGGCGGGCAGTACCAAGATCGTGGCCCTCCTTGGATTCATGATCATTGTCGTGGCCACCCCGGCAACTTGGTATCTGGCCTTCGTGGCCTACTTGGCCATCTTGTTGACGGTCATCACGATTTCAACGGTGCCCTTGCGATATCTGCTGCCGCGAATGCTGGTGGAAGTGCCCTTCCTGGTCTTCGCAGGGTTGATGCCCTTCATAGCCACCGGGCCGCGGATGGAGGTCTGGGGGATGAGCCTGAGTCAATCCGGCCTTCAATCAGGCTGGGCACTGCTCGCAAAGGGCACCTTGGGTGTGTTGGCGGGCCTGACCCTGGCCGCGACCACGGAGTCGCAAGAGATCTTGCGGGGATTGGAGAGGCTACGCCTGCCGAACCTTCTCGTGCAGATCATGGGCTTCATGATCCGCTATCTCGATCTGGTGATTGATGACATCAAGCGACAGCACATCGCCTTGACCTCGCGTGGTTTCAGGGCAACCGATCCCAGACATTGGCCGGTGCTGGCCAAGTCAGTCGGGGCACTCTTCATCAGGTCATATGAGCGCGGGGAGAGGGTGCATCTAGCCATGCTTTCCCGCGGCTATGAAGGGACCATGCCCAACAAATGAGTACTCCGGTCCTCGACATTTCTGGTTTGGCCTATGCCTATCCTGATGGTCACCAGGCTCTCTTCGGTGTCAACCTGCACGTGCACAAAGGTGAGCGAGTTGCCCTGTTGGGGCCAAATGGAGCCGGCAAGACGACCCTCGTCTTGCACCTCAATGGCATCCTCAGGGGCGGTGCCGGGGCAGTCAATGTGTCTGGCCTTGCCGTTGAGAAGTCAAATCTGAAAGAGATTCGCCGCCGGGTGGGAGTGGTCTTCCAAGATCCAGATGATCAACTCTTCATGCCCAAAGTCCGCGACGATGTCGCCTTCGGACCAGCAAACCTTGGTTTGCGGGGCGCGGCTCTCGATCGTCGTGTCATGACGGCTCTGGATCGAGTCGGTATGGCCGACTTTGTGGATCGCCCACCACATCACTTGAGTTTTGGGCAACGTCGTCGGGTTGCGGTGGCCACGGTGTTGGCGATGGAGCCCGAGATCTTGGTGCTGGATGAGCCATCTTCAAATCTTGACCCGGCATCGCGCCGGGAGTTGGCGGAGATCTTGACCGGCTTGGACATCACCTTGTTGATGGTCACTCATGACCTGCCCTATGCGCTGCAACTGTGTGAGCGTTCGGTGATCCTGTCAGATGGTGTGATCGCCGCCGATGCAGACACCTACTCGGTGCTCACCGACCAGGATTTGATGAGGCGACACCGACTGGAGTTGCCCTACGGCTTTCACCCGCATACTGGAGGTATGTAATGGGTTGTCACTAGGTAGCCTGTTTTGGTGATTTACTGACGCTATGCCCCTTGAACAAGGCGCTCGCGTCGAGCGTCACCGGATCGGCGAAGTAGCTTTGCGGCTCTTCGCGCAACGGGGCTACGACGCGGTGTCATTGCAGGAGGTGGCAGACGCTGCGGACATCCCGATCGCGAGTTTGATCAATCAAGTGCACAACAAGGAGTATCTGATCCTTGGCGAGTCAGCGGAGGGGCCACTGTGGATCCTCGATCGATTTGAGCAGACACCTCCAGGAGTTGATGTCCTGCAAGCGCTCAAGGATGCCTTCATCGAACGGATCGCCATCTTCCCCGAAGAGCGCATGCGGCTTTGGCGCAGTGCGGTGCTGACCGCTCCGCCCGAGTTGCAGCAGTTCGTGGCTCTAGGTGTGATCGAACGCTCCGCGCTGGTTGGGATGCTCGCCGACCGGATGGGGGTGGACAGTGCCTCAGATCCTCGACCCAGCGCCATGGTCAGCGCCGTTAACGGTGCGGTGGGCGAAGCCTACGAAATCTGGTTGCACGGGCAAAGCGATCGCGATCTGCTCGACCTGATCAAGGAGTCGCTGGCGCGGTTGCCGGACTGATCGTCGCGACTGATCTCAGGCTTCTTCGGGCAGGGGTAGATAGACCGACTTCAACTCAGTGAAGGCGGCCAGGCCCTCCGGACCGAACTCCCGCCCCAAACCGGACTGTTTGAAGCCGCCGAAAGGTGCAGCGAAGTCCATCGTGTAGGTGTTGATGCCGTAGGTGCCGGTGCGCACCTGCCTGGCCACCTCCATGCCGGCCTCGACGTCGGCGGTCCAGACCGTGCCGGCCAAGCCATAGTCGGACTCGTTGGCGATCCGCACGGCGTCGGGCACATCGTCGTACGCGATCACGCTGAGCACTGGCCCGAAGATCTCTTCTTGGGCAATCCGCATCTGATTGTCGACATCGGCGAAGACCGTCGGGCGCACATACCAGCCTTGGTCGAGTCCGTCTGGTCGGCCCTGGCCGCCGGTCACGAGTTTGGCGCCTTCTTGTTGGCCCAAGGTGATGTAGGAGTCGACGCGTTGTTGTTGACGCTGCGAGACCATCGGCCCGATCTCAGTGGCGGGATCCAGCGGGTCGCCGACTTGCATCGCGCCAATGCCCTGGGCGATCGCGTCGACCACTTCGGCGTAGCGGGCCTTGGGGGCCAGGATGCGTGACTGGGCCACGCAGGCTTGCCCGGAGTTCATCACTCCAAGGAATTTGACGCCTTCGACGACTTGAGTGAGGTCAGCATCAGCCAACACGATGGCTGCCGACTTGCCACCGAGCTCGAGGCTGACTCGCTTGAGTTGCTGTCCGCACATGGAGCCGATCTGGCGCCCCACGGCTGTCGAGCCGGTGAAGGCGACCTTGTCGATGCCGGGATGCTCGACCAGATGTGCTCCGATCGCGCCATCCCCGGGCACAATGCTCACCACGCCCTCGGGGACTCCGGCCTCAATCAGGAGATCACCCAGCAGGAGGGAGCTCAACGGCGACTCCAAGGCAGGTTTGAGTACGACGCAGCAGCCGGCCAGGAGCGCGGGCACGAGTTTGGCGACCCCAGTGAAGAGAGGCACATTCCACGGGGTGATCGCTGCGACCACGCCGACCGGCTCGTGGCGTACGAAGACATCGGCGCCGAGGGTGCCGGGTCGGGCCTGTTCCCAGGGGAATCCTCGGGCAATGCCCAAAAAGGCTTCGATCTGCATCCACGGGGCCGGGGCCTGGGCCAAATTGGAGAATGCGATCGGTGAGCCCATCTCGGTGCTGACTGCTGTGGCGAGCTTGTCGAGGTTGGCGGCGTACAGGCCCGAGAAGCGCTCGACCACTGCGATCCGCTCTGCGGGGCTCATTTGTGGCCAAGGCCCGGAGTCGAAGGCTGCGCGGGCGCTCGCCACCGCAGCGTCGATGTCACCGGTGGTGGCCCGGGGGAGTCGCCCGATCACTTCTTCGCTGTGCGGAGAGACCACTTCGACCGTGTCGGTGCCTGACGGTTGAGTCCACTGGCCGCCGATCAGGAAATGGTCGAAGGTGTAGTCCGTGCTCATCTGGGCTCCTCGATCTGGGATGGGCGTTGGCGACAGTGTGCCCCACCGTAGTGTGGAAGCGGCAAATAGGGAATGAGGAGTCATGGTGTTCTTGAAGATCTTGGGGATGGCTGCAGCTTTCTTCATGACGGCGGTCGGGGCAATGTGGACCGCACAGGGGCTCGGCTTCTTGGGTGACCTGAGTGAGTCGGCCGCGAAATGGTTCTCCCTGGTCGGTCCAGCTCTGGCTGGCTTCGGAATAGCCTTGGGTTATGTGATTGTTAGAGGTCCTAAGTAGCCTTGCATAAAATACCCTGGGGGGTATGATGGGGGGCAATGAAAAGGAGACCCTGATGAGCACCGTGACTCTCGGAGCAGACAACTTCAACGAAACGATCACCGACAATGACATTGTCTTCGTAGATTTTTGGGCAAGTTGGTGTGGGCCCTGTCGGATGTTTGCGCCGATCTATGAAAAGGCAGCAGAGGCAAACTCCGACATCGTCTTCGGCAGCGTCAACACCGAGGAAGAGCAGGAGCTGGCGGGAGCGGCTCAAGTGAGCTCCATCCCGACCTTGATGGTCTTCAAGTCAGGCAAGCTCGTCTTCAACCAGGCAGGCGCGCTGCCTGCGCCCGCCCTTGACCAGGTGATCACCGCGGTACGCGACTTCGAAGTGCCTGCAGACTGACCTCGTCGGGGTTGGTCAGCGTCAGGGCTGGTGACGTGGTTGGCTAGGGCTCATGAGCCATCTTGACCAACTATCCCAACTTGAGCAGGGCTGCACCAAGGCAGAAGCCTTGGCCTTCTTTGACTCACTTGATGCGCTGCCCGCCGATTCGTTGCGCGGCCGGTGGAGAGGTCGGGGTTTGAACACCGGCCATCCGATGGATGGCTTGCTTGAGTCCACTGGCTGGTATGGCAAGCAATTCGATGACCTTGACTCGGTGCACCCCTTGCTCTTCGAGGTTGGCGGCGAGATCTATCCGATCGAGCCACAAGCCAAGATGCCGGTCGATGTCACCAAGCGGGCCACCAGACATCGCGCTCGCTTGCGCAATATCGAGCACCGAGGCGTGGTCACTGCCGCGATGATCTATGACGGCCAGCCGATCATTGACCTCTTTCGCCAACTCTCGCCAAACACCTTGCTCGGGCTCATGGATGCCCGCGGGATGAACGAGCCGTATTTCTTCATCCTGACCCGCGACGAGGAGCCACAGTGAGCCTGATCGTCGAAGACAAAGACCGGGTCCGCACGATCACCTTGGATCGACCCGAGGCGCTCAACGCCTTCAATGAGCAGTTGTACGACGCTGCCGCCGACGCCCTGATCGAGGCCCACGAAGCCGATGACATCGCGGTGGTCGTGATCACCGGTAAAGGTCGTGCGTTCAGCGCAGGCCAAGATCTGATGGAGATGCATCAGATCGCCACCGATCCGGACTTCCAGACCGGCAAGCATGGATTCATGGGATTCACCGACGCCTTACTTGCCCTGGACAAACCGTTGATCTGTGCGGTCAACGGCCTCGGTCTGGGCATCGGTGCCACCATCTTGGGTTATGCCGACTTCGCCCTGATGTCCACCAACGCCAAGCTCAAGTGCCCCTTCACCAGCCTGGGTGTCGCCCCTGAGGCGGGTTCGTCGTACACCTTCCCGAGGCTGATTGGGCATCAAGCAGCAGCTTGGCTGCTGCTCTCATCGGAGTGGGTCGATGCTGAAGACGCGCTGAAGATGGGGTTGGTTGCGCAACTCTGCGAGCCGGACGAACTCCAAGCCAGCGCGCAGGCACGTGCCCGGAGTCTGGCTCGGCTACCGATCAGCTCCCTGGTCGCGGTCAAGCAGGCGATGATGGCGCCACACCGTGGTGCGATTGACCAGGCCAGGCAGACCGAGAGTCAACTCTTCGAGCAATTGATGGGAAGTCCGGCCAACTTGGAGGCCCTGGCTGCCTTCGCCGAAGGTCGTCAGCCGGACTTCACCAATCTCTAGCGCTCAACTACTACTGAGCGATCTCGTTGATGTGGATGAAGAAGATCAGGGTGTCGGTGCCCTCGATGCCAGCTTGCGGATTGCCTTGGGTGCCGTAGCCGTCTTCAGGGGTCATCGCGACGATCACGTCGCTGCCGACCTTCTGGCCCGCGATTGCCTTGGCGAAGCCTGGCACCACGCCGTACAGCGGGAAGGTTGCCGCCGAACCACGCTCGTAGGAGCTGTCGAAGGACTTGCCATCGCGTCCGTTGACTCCGAGATAGTCGACCGAGACGGTGGCATCAGCCGCAACGACCGGGCCGCTGCCTTCCTTCAGCGTCTTGACCTGGGTGGCCTTCACTGAGTACGGCGTGTCTGCGACTCGAATCTGCGGGGCCTGGTCGCCGGCGGGCATGGTTACGTGCAGGACTCCACTCGCAGTTTCCAGGGAGATCTCTTGGCTGGTCCCAGCCGCGCCGGAGTCGGATGCCGCGTCTGCTGGAGAGTCCTGCTTCTCGACAGTGTTGCCACAAGCAGCGACGGACAAGGCGAGGCCAAGGGCAAGGGCAGTGAGCAGGGACTTCTTCATTTGAGACCTTTCGGGGCCGTGGAGGCTGGTTGGAGTCATGGTCGCTGTCTAGTATCAAGGACGAAGGCAAGGCAGACGCCATTGGGCACGGTTTGATCAGGAGGTGCGATGAATCCAATTGTCATCACACATGCGCTGATCCAGGCAGTGCTGGTCAAGCGTCGTACGGAGCGGATGCCGGAGGCAGCCGGCCTGCACGGCTGGATTGACGGTCACGAGCACGACCCTGCAATGGATAGCCAGCCCTTGCGCTTGGTCTTGCTTGGCGACAGCTCTGCAGCTGGTCTTGGGGTCGACCACAATCTCGAGGGGATGGCTGGTCAGACCGCATTGCAGCTGGCGCAGCGACGTGGCACCCCGGTCTCGTGGGAGGTGCGAGCGCTGGGTGGGCTGACCGCAGGAGAGTTGGTCGACTACGTCGTGCATGCGCCAATGGACTACGCCGATGTCGTGGTGATCGCCGTAGGGGTCAATGACACCAAGAACCTGCACACTCGCAAGCGCTGGCGACGTGAGCTCGGTGGGCTCTTCGACCTGGTCGCCGAGTCAGCACCCAAAGCCGAGATCGTCTATCTGGCAATGCCGCGGCTGGAGCTTTTCCCGTTGTTGCCGCACCCCTTGGGTGAGGTCCTGGGGCGACGCGCCAAGCAGATGGGGGAGGTCTCGGCTGGCTTGGCTGAGCGACATCCGCGCGTACGCCGAGTGGAGCTGACGATCTCACCCGACCCTTCGCTCTTCGCTCGGGATGGTTTCCACCCAGGAGCCGGGCTCTATGCGATCTTCGGCGAGGAGATCGCCGCCGCACTCGATTGAGTTTGCCGCCAAAATAGGCCTTGCTTCACAAGTGACTAGACGCTAGTCTGGACACGTGTCCAGTCAAGTGATCAATGCGCCGCGCAGTTCACTCAACCCACGTCAGGCCGAGACCGTGGCCCGCATCCTTGAGGCTACTCATGAGTTGCTGACCAAGGTCGGCCCCGACGAGCTGACCATCCGGATGGTCGCTGGGCAGGCTGGTGTTTCGGCGGCCACGGCGTACACCTATTTCGCCAGCAAATTCCACCTATATGCCGAGCTCTACTGGCGCCATATCCAAACGCATCCGATCGATGAGCACGCCTTGGCCAAGAAGGGCTCGCCGACCGCGCGGGTGCAACAGGTGATCAGTGAGTTCGTCGAAGCCACTGAGAAGTCGCCGGCCCTGGCGGCAGCGGCCAATCAGGCCTTGCTCTCCAGCGACCCCAATGTCGAGCGACTACGCCTGCGGATCGGTGCGGAGTTCGTCTCTCGGATCAACCAGGCCTTGGGCGATCAGGCCGATGAAGTGGTGGTCGATGCCTTGGCGATGGCGTTTTCGGGCGCCTTGCTCCAAGTGGGCATGCAAGTGATGACCTATGAAGAGATGGTCGAACGCCTGGGCAAGGTGATCGCCGTGATCATGGAAGGACCCAAATGACGCAACCCCACATGGACCCCTACGACCTGCGCTATCAGGAGGACCCCTATCCGGCCTTCAAGCGCCTGCGCGAAGAGGCCCCCTTCTACTACAACGCCGAGCGTGACTTCTATGCCATCTCCAGGCACGCCGATGTGGAGAAGGCTTTTCGTGACGACGTGCCCTACTCAAACGCCATGGGCGTCTCGCTCGACAAATCGGCTTGGGGTCCCGATGCCCACAAGGTGATGTCCTTCCTTGCCCTCGACCCACCCGATCACATGCGGATGCGCGGCCTGGTCTCACGTGGCTTCACGCCGCGCCGGGTGCGTGAGATGGAGCCTGAGATCCTCGCGCTCACCAATCTCTATCTCGATCCGATCATCGAGGCGGCCCGCGACGGGGTCACGAATGCCGAATGGATCGAGGACTTCGCAGGCAAGCTCCCCATGGACCTCATCTCGCAGATGATGGGGGTGCCCCAGGCAGATCGGGCCGAAGTGCGCCGCCTCGCCGATCTGATGGTGCATCGCGAGCCGGGGTACGACGATGTGCCCCCCGCAGGCATGGAAGCTGCGGTACAACTGATCGGCTATTACACCGACTTCCTCAAGGACCGCAAGGCCAACCTCGGCGACGACCTGGTCAGTGCTCTGATCCGGGCTGATGTCGAAGGCGACAAGCTCAAGGACCACGAGATCATTGCATTTTTGTTCTTGATGGTCGTGGCTGGCAACGAGACCACCACCAAACTCCTGGGCAATGCCTTCTACCACCTCTCGCGGCATCCAGATCAACTCCGCGATGTCTTCGCCAACCCCGAGAACCCCGAGACCATGGTGGCCAGGTGGGTTGAGGAGACCCTGCGCTATGACACCTCCAGTGTCTTGCTGGCCAGGCACCTGCGCGAAGACGTCACCTTGCATGGAGTCACAGCTCCTGCCGGGGCACGAGTCGTGCTGTTGATCGGATCGGCCAATCGCGATGCCGATGTCTTCACTGAGCCGGAGAGCTTCAATGTCCATCGTGACGAGGAAGAGCTCTCCCGGATCCTGAGCTTCGGGGGTGGTCGCCACTATTGCCTTGGCGCAAATCTGGCGCGGCTAGAAGCCCGAGTGGTACTCAACGAGGTCGTACGGCGCTGCTCGTCGATCGAAGTCGAAGAAGCTGCCTGCAAGCGCTTCTACTCCTCCAATGTGCGCGGCTTTGCCCATGTGCCGACCCGATTTGAGATCCGTTGACCACGCCTAAGACCCGGCCCGCTGTGGTGACCGGGGCCTCGTCGGGCATTGGCGCTGCGACCGCGATCACCTTGGCCAAGCTAGGGCACCCAGTGGCCCTTGGGGCGCGCCGTGTTGACCGCCTTGAAGAGGTGGCCGCTGCGATCAAGGACGCGGGTGGGCGAGCCATCGTGGCCCCACTGGATGTGCGCGACGATGCCTCCGTGGCCGACTTCGCGAGGTCGGTGTCGGATGAGTTGGGCGAGATAGACATCGTGATCAGCAATGCAGGCGGCTCCCGACCAGGCTGGATCCATTCGATCGACACCGATCCGTTCATGGGCGACATCGACCTCAACATCGGCGGCGCGCATCGCCTCGTCACTGCCTTTGTGCCCCGGATGGTGGCTCGAGCCAGCGGCGACATCGTCTTCGTCTCCTCCGATGTCGCGGTGCGTCCTAGGCCGGTGATGTCGGCCTACGCCGCCAGCAAGTGGGGCCTTGAGGGCATGGCCCAGCAATTGCAGATGGAGCTTGAAGGCACTGGCGTGCGGGCGAGCGTCGTACGCCCCGGGCCGACGAAGTCGGAGATGGGCCTGGACTGGGACCCAGAGCTGACCGCCGACGTGATCAACACCTGGTCACGCTTCGGTCAGGCCCGACACGGTCGCTTCTTGCGGGCCGAAGCCGTGGCCGAGGCCATCGCTTCGGTCGTGAACGCACCATCTGGCGTACACCTCAATCTGATCGAAGTCTCTCCAGTGCCACCGATCGACAAGGAGAAGTAGTCATGACCCATCCACTAGCAGGCATCAAGGAGGTGTCCTCGCAATTCCCCGGCGATGAGCATGGCCACCTCGAAGATCTCAGAGCTGACCCGGTTGGTCTGCTCTTCAGGGTGCGCGAGGAGTGCGGTGAAGTCGGCCGCTTCCGACTGGGTGACAAGGATGTCGTCCTCGTTTGTGGCGCCGACGTCAACGAGATCTTCTTCCGAGCCCCTGACGAAGTGCTCGACCAGGGCGAGGCCTATCCGTTCATGAAGCCGGTCTTCGGTGAAGGCGTGGTCTTCGACGCCTCCCCGGAGCGCCGCAAGGAAATGCTGCGCAACCAAGCACTGCGCGGTGACATGATGCGCGGCCACGCCGAGACGATCGAGGCCGAGATCCGCCGGATGGTCGCCAACTGGGACGACGAAGGTGAGATCGACCTGCTTGACTGGTTTGCCGAGCTGACCATCTACACCACCTCGGCCTGCCTGATCGGTAAGCCATTTCGTGAAGAGCTCGACGGTCGCTTCGCTGAGCTCTACCACGACCTGGAGCGTGGCACTGATGCGCTGGCCTTCGTGGATCCATATGCCGACATCGAGTCATTCCACCGCCGTGATGCGGCACGTTTGGCGTTGGTTGACCTGGTGCAAGGGATCATCGACAAGCGCGAGGCTCGAGGCAAGGTGCCCAAAGAAGAGCGCGACCTGCTCGACGTACTCATCTCGCTGAAGAATCCCGACGGCAGCCTGCACTTCAGCACCGACGTGATCACGGGCATGTTCATCTCGATGATGTTCGCCGGCCACCACACTTCATCAGGCACCGCGGCTTGGACGATGATCGAGCTGCTCCGCCACCCTGATGTCTTGGCCCAGGTCACCAAGGAGCTTGACGAGCTGTACGCCGATGGTTCCTCGGTCAGCTTCCAGGCGCTGCGGGAGATCCCAGTGCTTGAAGCTGCGCTCAAGGAGACGCTGAGGCTGCACCCACCGCTGATCTTGCTGTTGCGCGTGGCCAAGGAAGACGTCGAGATCGGCGGGCACCTGATCCCTGCTGGCACCCTGGTGGGGGCGACCCCGAAGGTGTCAAACATGATCCCGGAGGACTTCCCCTCACCACAATCCTTCGACCCGGGCCGATATATCGACCCCCGGCAGGAAGACCTGACCAATCGCTGGACCTGGATCCCGTTTGGTGCCGGGCGGCACCGGTGCGTTGGCAATGCCTTCGCGATGATGCAGATGAAGGCGATCTTTTCGGTGGTGCTCCGCGATTTTGAGTTTGAGATGGCTCAGCCGGCCGACAGTTATGAAGATGACTGCTCCAAGATGGTGATCCAGCTCAAGCAGCCCTGTCGGGTCAAATACCGCCGCCGGGAGAGGGGAGCCTGACCATGGGTTGGAAGGTAATCGCCGACACCGACCTTTGCCAGGGGCACCAACTCTGTCAGGGGGAGGCGCCCAGTGTTTTCGGCTTCGATCGTGACGCTGATCGCGTCGTCCTGCTTGAAGAACATCCAGAAGATTCGTTACGACCCGCGGTGGACACCGCAGTCAAATATTGCCCGGCATTTGCCCTGAGCGTCGAGGAGGACGCATGACCGCAGTTGACAGAGCCAAGATGGAGGCCTTCTGGGCCGATTGGCTGGCAGCAAACCGCATCGCCGAACGCGATGATGATTGGGGCCCCTTGGCCGACTACTACTTCGAGGACGCCAATTACGGGTGGATGTACCAACCCGACGAACACTTCATGGCTGCCAACCGTGAGGAGATCCGCCGCTACGCACTCGGCACAGAGATGGCCGGTCTCGACGGCTGGCACTACGACTACGTCTCCACGGTGATGGATGAGTCCAATGGCATGGTGATCGGATTTTGGCGCCAGCGTGCCGGCATCCTTGATGCAGAGGGCAAGGAATACGAGATCCTCGGCATCGGCGGATCATGGTTCGGTCTTGAAGAGCGCGACGGGCAAGTGCTGATCGCTTGGCAGCGTGATTGGTTTGACCTCGGTGCGGCCGGGCACTGCTTCTTGTCGATCCTGGCTGACGGCAAGGCGACGCCTGGCCTTGAGGCACGGATGGGACTCCACGGCCCGAGCCAACCCGGCCACTACACCCTCGCCGACCTGCCCTCGACTGTGTGGCCGCCACCGGTCGAGGCTGGGCTCCACATCAAGCAGGAGGCAGCCAAGAATGCCTGAGCTCCCACCAGCGCCGCTACTCCTCATCGATGGAGCCTTGGTGCCCGCCTCAGACGGCGCCACCTATCCGATCATCAACCCAGCCACGGGTGCTGAGATCGGACGAGCGCCAGACGCGACCGCCGACGATGTCGACCGAGCCATCGCAGCAGCCCGCCGAGCCTTCGACGAGACCGACTGGTCGACCAACCACGAGTTGCGGGTGCGCTGCATCCGACAACTCCACCGTGCGTTGGTCGATCATGGTGCCCAAATGCGGGACCTGACCACCGCCGAAGTCGGGGCTCCTGCCTTCACCACCGCCGGGCCGCAATACGACGTACCCGTGGAGGGCCTGAGCTGGCTGGCCGACATGGTCGACGAATACGACTGGGAGAGCGATCTTGGTGTGGCCCAACCGATGGGCATCCCGACTCGTCGTACGGTGCGCAAAGAGGCCATCGGGGTGGTCGCTGCGATCACGCCGTGGAACTTCCCCAACCAGATCAATCTCGCCAAGCTCGGTCCAGCGCTCGCGGCGGGGAACACCGTCGTACTCAAGGCGGCACCGGACACCCCTTGGGTGGCTTGCGAGCTGGGCCGCCTGATTCATGAGCACACCGATATCCCCGCAGGCGTGGTCAATGTGGTGACCCCGCGCAGCAACGAGGTGGCTTCGGTATTGGCCACCGATCCTCGGGTCGACCTGGTCTCCTTCACTGGATCCACCGCCACCGGTCGCGCGATCATGGCGGCGGCTGCCCCCACCTTGAAGAAGGTCTTCTTGGAGTTGGGCGGCAAGTCGGCAGCGATCGTCCTCGATGATGCTGATCTCGGCGCGGCAGTAGGCACCGCCGCCTTCAGCGTCTGCATTCACGCAGGCCAAGGCTGCGCCCTGACCACCAGACTGGTAGTACCCCGTGATCGGTACGACGAAGCCGTCGAGATCGCCGCCGCCACCATGAGCAGCATCGGCGCCAAGGACCCCGAAGATGCCGGCACGATCTGTGGCCCGGTGATCTCCGAGACCCAACGTGATCGCATCTTGGGCTATTTGGCTAAGGCCATCCGCGAGGGCGGCAAGTTCGCGACCGGCGGCGGAGTGCCGATCGATCGAGCGGGGGGCTTCTGGATCGAGCCCACGGTCATCGCCGGGCTCGACAACGATGCCACCGTGGCCCGCGAGGAGATCTTCGGGCCAGTGCTGGTGGTGATCCCACATGATGGTGACGATGACGCCGTGCGGATCGCCAATGACTCCGAATACGGACTCTCCGGCTCTGTTGACAGTGGCTCCCTGGAGCGAGCGAAGTCGGTGGCCAACCGGATCCGTACTGGCACTCTCGCCGTCAACGGTGGGGTCTGGTTTGCCCCTGACGCGCCCTTTGGCGGCTACAAGCAGTCCGGGATCGGCCGTGAGATGGGAGTAGCCGGTTTCGAGGAATATCTCGAGACTAAGTTGCTCGCCGAACCAGCCTGAACAATCCATTGCAAGGAAGGAATCAGATGAGTTTTACAGGGAAGGTTGCCGTCGTCACCGGCGCGGCCCAAGGGATTGGCCAGGCCTATGCGGAAGCGCTCGCCGAGCAGGGCGCCAGCGTGGTGGTGGCCGATGTCAATGCAGAGGCAGGTGAGCAGACTGCAGCCGCAATCCGCGAAGCAGGAGGGCAAGCCACCTTCATCCAATGTGATGTCTCCTCGGCAGAGTCGGCAAATGCATTGGCCGAGCAGACGGTGGCCACCTACGGCGGCATCGACTACTTGGTCAACAACGCCGCCATCTATGGGGCGATGGAGTTCGATCTGCTGATCACCGTCGATTGGGACTACTACAAGAAGTTCATGTCGGTGAACTTCGACGGAGCACTGGTGATGACCCGGGCCTGCTTCCCGCACATGCAAAAGCGCGGGGGCGGAGCCATCGTCAACCAGAGTTCAACAGCCGCCTATCTCTACTCAGGCTTCTACGGCCTGGCCAAGGTGGGCATCAACGGGCTGACCCAGCAGTTGGCCCACGAGCTTGGTGGCATGAATATCCGGGTCAACGCGATCGCACCCGGCCCCACGGACACCGAAGCCACCCGCACCCAGGCCGGTGATGCTGCCAAAGACATCGTGAAGAGCTCGCTTGCGATCAAGCGGATGGGGCAGCCCGAAGACATGGTTGGAGCCTGCCTCTTCCTGCTCTCCGAGGAGGCCTCGTGGGTCACGGGCCAGATCCTGGCGGTCGACGGCGGCCAGATCTTCCGCTCATGAGCGAGCTCAATGGGGTCGGCTTCATCGGCCTGGGCAAAATCGGCAAGGCCATGGCCTTGCGCTTGGCTGCGTCGGAGCTGCCCACGGTGGTGTACGACGTAGTGCCAGACCCGGTCACTGAGTTGGTGGCCGCAGGGGCTCAAGCGGCAGGCTCCGTGGCTGATCTGGCCTCGCGCTGTGAGGTGATCTGCGTGATGGTGCGCGACGACGACCAGGTCAGACAAGTGCTGGAGCAGGCGCTGGTGCCCGCCGGTGACGGCACCGTCGTACTCGTGCACTCAACGGTGCGTCCTGACACCCCGGCAGCCCTCGCAGAGTTGGCGGCACCTCATGGGGTCGCGGTGCTGGATGCGCCCGTCAGTGGCGGGCCGATGGGCGCGACTGAAGGCACCCTGGCCGTGATGGTTGGGGGCGAGGAAGTCGCCTTTGCCAAGGCCAAGCCCGTGCTTGAGACCCTGGGGTCAAAGGTGGTCTTGGCTGGGGGAGTGGGTGCCGGCACCAAGATGAAATTGGCCCGCAATCTGCTGCACTTCGTCTCCTTCACCGCCGCGACAGAGGCCCAACGCCTGGCCGAAGCGGCCGGGCTTGATCTGGGGGCTCTGGGTGAGGTCGTGCGTCATACCGATGCGATCACTGGTGGCCCTGGAGCAATCATGCTCCGCAAGACAACGGCGCCCCTGGCTGAAGACGATTTCTGGTACGGCGTGTTTGAGCATGTGGTCGCCTTGGGGGAGAAGGATCTGGGCTACGCGAGGGACTTGGCCGAAGAATTGGGTGTCGAGGTGCCCTTGACTGAGCTGGCCTCGCAGCGCTTGGCCAGCGGCCTCGGGCTTCCCCAGCGCGGCTAGCGGGAAGGGCGGCTAGCGAGCAGCTCGTTTGCCGCCTTTTGATGGGGTAGATCGCGCAGGGAGCTCGGACTCGACATGAGCCACGGACCGTAGCCCTTGAGCAGCGACGGCCAGCCTCATGATGATCATCAGGCCCAGAAACAGGCAGGTGGCCGCCCCGAGCCCGGCTAGCCCCATGAAGAGCCACGCGCTGGCTTGCCCGTCTCTGGCCATCGTGCCGAAGGTGATCGCCAGCCAGACCAAGGCACCCCAAGCGGCGATGGTGGCCAGCATGGCGAGCACGAGCGCAACCAAGTGACCGAGAGCATTGGCGGACTTCTGCCTTGGTTTGTCTTGCCCAACGCGCACCCGTTTGGCGGGCGCGGGCCCAACCCGTGCTGGGTCACCGTGACCGGAATGCTTTCCCACGCCGGACATTGTGCCCTGACTGGTGTTGGACAAACCTGCGGGTGTGGCTAGGCAGTCAGGTCTGCGGCAAGCTCATCGAAGACCGCGATATAGGCGTCGATGGCCTCGTCGGTGTGGGTGACCGAGAGGGTCCACTCCTCTTCGCGGCCTGGAGTCATGAAGATGCCACGGTTGAGATTGAACAACCACGCCAAGTCAGCGAGCTCGGCATCTTGGTTCTCCTTGAAAGTCTCGTAGTCCACGACCTTCTCGGTGGAGAAGGTGACACAGCCCTTGGAGCCGATGCCGACTGCGTAGCCGGGGAGATCATATTTGTCGACGATGGCCTGACAGCCCGCCACGATCCGGTCGTTGAGTCGATCAAGGTGGGCATAGGCCTGTGGAGTCAAGACCTCTTCGAGTGAGGCCCGCGCGGCCACCATGCTCAGCGGATTGCCGTTGTAGGTGCCGACCTGATAGACCGACCCGTCTTCCACCACAGACATGACCTCTTCGGTGCCGCCGATCGCACCGGATGGCAGGCCGCCACCCAAGGCCTTGGCCAAGGTGACCATGTCGGGCTGGACTCCGAACTTCTCGGTGGCACCTCCTGGGGCAATGCACAATCCGGTCTTGACCTCATCGAAGATCAAGACGATGCCGTACTTCTTGGTGATCTCGCGCACGGCTTGCAAGTAGCCGTCTTCGGGCAGGACAACACCAAGATTCATCATCGCCGCCTCCATGATCACGCAAGCTGGCTTGCGTCCTTCGGCGTCGAGGCGCTGGATGCGCCGCTCCATGGCCTCGGCGTCATTGAAGGGGACGGCAATGGTCATGTCCACAACCGACTGGGGGATGCCGGCGCCGTACGCGAGCGAGGCGAGATTGTCGCGGTCACCGATCTTGTCGTACTCCACGCCGATCGAGACCATCACTGTGTCGTGGTGGCCGTGGTAGGAGCCGAAGATCTTCAGCACGGTGTCGCGCCCGGTCAGGCCGCGTGCGATCCGGATCGCGTCCATGGTGGCCTCGGAGCCGGAGTTGGTGTAGCGCCACTTGGGCAGACCCCAGCGCCTGGCCAACTCATCGGCGACATAAATGTCATCCTCGGTCGGGCAGCCGAAGTGGGTGCCTTCGGGATAGCGGCGATTGAGGGCAGCACCGATCGCCGGATGGGCGTGGCCTTGCACCATTGAGCCGAAGCCATTGTGGAAGTCCCACATCTGGTTGCCGTCGACATCCCACACCAGCGGCCCATCGCCCTTGGCGATATAGATCGGCCACGGGTCGCGCAGTTGGTACGACGAAGCAACGCCACCCGACAGGTGCACCCGCGCCCGCTCGTAGGTGTCCTTGGAGGCCCTGGTGCGCTCATCGAGACGGGCTGCCTCCCGCGCGGTCAGCTCGGCAATGCGGTTGCGATCAATGGTGATGCTCATCGGCTTGGATCTCCTTGTCGGACAGGCATGGCAACTGCTTCATTGAGACTAGTTTCACACTGGATCTGACACGCCGCTGGTCTGCTACTGGTCCAGCTACAGGTCAAGTGACCGTGATTGATGCTCTGACCTGCGCTTTTCCGGGTCGTGACGTGGGTCACTATGGCATCCACACGGCCTTGTTGTGGTCATTTTCGGCGAAGCTGTTGCCAGACTCCGGCGAGATGATTACGGTAACCACAACATCTAGTAGTTACACTGTTGTTGTTCATCCACATGTAGTCACAAGCTGAAGCGGGTTTCCCACAAGCCAAGGCCTCGACTCCACCGTTGTCCACAGCAATATGCACAGGGATTTGAGAAAGAGAGGGTCAAGATGCACTGTCCGTTCTGTCACAGCACCGACACTCGCGTCCTTGACTCTCGGGTTGCTGAGGATGGCACCTCGATCCGGCGTCGGCGGGCATGTTCTGCATGTGAGAAGCGCTTCACCACGGTCGAGCAGATGCAGTTGATGGTGATCAAGCGCAGTGGAGCCATGGAGCCCTTCAATCGCGACAAGGCGATCGCTGGCGTGCGCAAGGCCTGCCAGGGTCGGCCCGTGTCTCAAGACGACCTGGCGCTGCTCGGTCAGGCTGTTGAAGATCACCTACGTGCCAGCGGCACGGCTGAGATCCCCGCCCATGAGATCGGCCTGGCGGTCTTGGCTCCGCTGCGCAGGCTCGACGAAGTGGCCTACTTGCGTTTCGCCTCTGTCTACCGGGCCTTTGAGTCCGTTGCTGACTTCGAAGAGGAGATCGCCATGTTGCGGGCCGAACGAGCCGCAGCCAGCACCAACCCGACGCCCACGCCAACGGGTTGACCCAGACTGCCCGGCACACAGTGGGGAAGCTGTGTGCCGGGCGCCAAACCAAACAACCAGCACATCAACCTTCCAAGAGATCAGGATCAAGGAGAGTCATGACAGATTTGTGGAGCGGAGCCCACGCAGCCCAGGCTCAGTCAACCCAGTCCCACGTGGGGGGAGACAACCCGCGTGGCTTGGTGATGCAGCGTCATTTCTCGACCGAAGGGGTGCACCCCTATGACGAGATCACTTGGGAGCGCCGTGACGTCGTCCAAACCAACTGGAAGACCAACGAGGTCGTATTCGAGCAGCGCGGGGTTGAGTTCCCGGCATCGTGGAGCCTCAATGCATCCACAATCGTGACCACGAAGTACTTCCGCGGAGCCCTCGGCACGGAGCAGCGCGAGTGGAGCCTCAAGCAACTGATTGACCGCGTGGTCAAGACCTATCGGGCCGCAGGCGCCGAGCACGGCTATTTCGCGACCCCGGCTGACGCCGACGCCTTCGAGCACGAGCTCACTTGGCTGTTGGTCAACCAGTACTTCTCCTTCAACTCTCCAGTCTGGTTCAACGTCGGCACCACCTCTCCGCAACAGGTCTCAGCCTGTTTCATCTTGTCGGTCGACGACTCGATGGACTCAATCCTGAACTGGTACAAGGAGGAAGGCTTCATCTTCAAGGGTGGTTCTGGCGCTGGCTTGAACCTTTCCCGGATCCGCTCTTCCAAGGAGCTGTTGTCTTCTGGTGGTACCGCCAGCGGCCCGGTTTCCTTCATGCGTGGTGCCGATGCCTCAGCGGGCACGATCAAGTCGGGAGGAGCCACCCGGCGGGCAGCCAAGATGGTGGTGCTCGACGTCGATCACCCCGATATCGAGGAGTTCGTCGAGACCAAGATGCGCGAGGAAGACAAGATCCGCGCGCTGCGTGACGCTGGTTTTGACATGGACCTAGGTGGTCGCGACATCACCTCGGTGCAATACCAAAACGCCAACAACTCCGTGCGGGTCAATGACGAGTTCATGCGCGCGGTTGATGAAGGCGGCACCTTTGGGCTCCGCGCTCGCTCCACCGGCGAGGTCATCGAGACCGTCGATGCCCGGGAGTTGTTCCGCAAGATCAGTCAGGCAGCGTGGGCCTGTGCCGATCCTGGGCTCCAGTACGACGACACCATCAATGACTGGCACACCAACCCTGAGACCGGCCGCATCACCGCATCCAATCCCTGCTCGGAGTACATGAGCCTGGACAACTCCTCGTGCAATCTGGCCTCGCTCAATCTGCTGAAGTTCTTGCGTGAGGACGACACCTTCGATGAGGTGCGCTTCGCCCAGGCGGTGGAAGTGATCATCACGGCCATGGACATCTCGATCTGTTTCGCCGATTTCCCGACCGAAGCGATCGGCAAGACCACTGTCGACTATCGCCAGTTGGGCATCGGTTATGCCAACCTCGGCGCCCTGCTGATGGCCATGGGGCTCGGCTATGACTCCGAGGGTGGCCGCACCATGGCTGCCGCGCTCACCTCGTTGATGACTGCCACCTCCTATCGCCGCAGCGCGGAGTTGGCTGGCATTGTGGGTGCCTACAACGGTTACGAGCGCAATGCCGAGGCCCACAAGCGGGTGATGCGCAAGCACCAGGCCGCCAATGACGCCGTACGCCCCCTGCACGGTGATGACGCTGACGTGCTCCGCTTGGCGACCAAGGAGTGGGGCCAGGTGATCAATATCGGTGAGACGAATGGTTATCGCAATGCTCAGGCATCCGTGCTGGCGCCCACAGGCACGATCGGTTTCATGATGGACTGCGACACCACCGGCATCGAGCCTGACTTCTCGTTGGTCAAGTTCAAGAAGCTCGTCGGTGGCGGATCAATGCAGATCGTCAACCAGACCATCCCGCGGGCCTTGGCCAAACTCGGATATGTCGAGGAGCAGGTTGAGGCGATCGTGGCCTATATCGCCGAACACGGCCATGTCGTTGATGCTCCAGGCCTCAACCCGGAGCACTACGAGATCTTCGACACTGCGATGGGAGCCCGGGCACTCAAGCCCATGGGGCACGTCCGGATGATGGCTGCCTGCCAGCCGTTCTTGTCCGGTGCGATCTCCAAGACGGTCAACCTCCCCGAGTCGGCCACTGTCGAAGACATCGAGCACATCTACCTCGAGTCTTGGAAGCTGGGCCTCAAGGCGACGGCGGTCTATCGCGACAACTGCAAGGTGGGTCAGCCCTTGGCCGACGCCAAGGCGAAGAAGACCGATGCCGCTGTAGATGAGGCCGAGGCCCCTGAGCCAGTAATCATCCACAAGCCCTTCCGCAAGCGGTTGCCGAAGTCGCGTATCTCGCGCACCACTTCATTCACCGTCGGCGGTGCCGAGGGTTACATGACCTCGGGTGCGCACGATGACGGTGAGCTCGGAGAGGTCTTCTTGAAGCTGGGCAAGCAGGGCTCGACCTTGGCTGGCGTGATGGACGCCTTCTCGATTGCGGTCTCCATCGGCCTCCAGTACGGCGTACCACTGCAGAGCTATGTCTCGAAGTTCACCAACCTGCGCTTCGAGCCAGCGGGCATGACCGATGATCCTGACGTGCGGATGGCTCAGTCGCTGATGGACTATGTCTTCCGGCGCCTGGCGCTGGACTACTTGTCCTTCGATGAGCGTGCGGCTCTGGGCATCTACTCCGCCGAAGAGCGTCAACGTCACCTTGAGTTCGGCTCCTACGAGCCAATCGAGGAGACCGGTGGCCCAGAGCAGTTGATCGAGACCGATGCGCTCATCGAGATCGAGGCGCGCGAAGTCAAGGTTGAGCAGGCCCGCCCTGCCGCCTCCAATGCGCAGACCTCCGCCGAGTTGCTCGAGCAGATCACCGGACACGCGGTCGACAGCCCACTGTGCATGACCTGTGGAACGAAGATGCGCCCTGCTGGCTCCTGCTATGTCTGTGAGGGTTGCGGTAGCACCTCTGGTTGCAGCTGAGTCGGAGCGGCCAACTTAGGTTGAGGTGGTGGCGTGGCCCTCGTGGCTCGCCACCACCTCAGCAATTCACGGCAACTCTTGCGAGCTCCCAAGTCCTGCGGGTCCGTGGTGCGGGGCGCCCGCAAAAGCACTCGACAGGCTTTGACCTGCGCCCGAAGCTGTTTGCGCTTGGGTTGCGTGCTAGTGCTCGGCCTGGGGCGTGGTGAATGGTTGGGCCTGGCGCCTGCTGTGCTACTCGCGGTCGGGCTTGGGGTGGGGCTTGGACTCTCCGATGCTCCGCGGGACGGGCGCGTCTGGGTCGGCCGAGGCGAGGTGGTCGGCGTGGGCACAGAAGTGCGGGGAGACTTGGATGGGCGGGCGACTGGCACCTTGGGAGCCAGCTCTCCGCGGGCCCATTTGTTGGCCGCAAGGTCGGGTTTGCCCAGATCAGTGACTCTTGAAACTTCGATCACCTTGAAGCCAGCGGAGACCAAGCTGCGCGCGATCGTGAAATGTCCGCTGGACTCAGGCGCGCCCAAGACGCCAACCTGCACGCGTTGGTCACGGTTGGGATCAACCAGCCAGACCGCAAGATAGCCCTTCTTGGGCGGAGTCTTGAGGTGGATGTCCAAGGTGACATCGCGCTCGTCTCCCACCAATTGGGCATGGCCCTGCTCGGCTGACGTGTCTGGGTCGGCAAGGATGGCTGATGCCAAGAGGGTCGGGTCTGCAGTGTGAGGCTGCTCTTGGTCACTTGTGCCCCAGAGCAGCCACCCAGTGAGCAGCCCGAACAAGACCCCCACGGCTGCGATCTGCAAGAACTTGCTGGTGCGAAGTGCCCAGTGATACGGGCGGCTCGGTGAGACCGGCCCTGTGGCGGAGCCACCTTCCTCGGCCAGGGCTTGTTCGATGGCCTCCCAGACCTGAGGCCCAGGGGTGTGCAAAGACTCCGGGCGGTGCTCGATCAACAGCTTGTGCAGTTCGCGAAGTTCGGTGACATCTTGTGTGCACCTCGCGCATTGCTCGAGGTGGTTTGCCAAGCCCGGCGCGGTGATGGTGGGGTCGGCCACGTAGTCAGCCAGTTGATCTGGTGAAGGGTGTGCCACCTACTCCACCTCCTTGATTCTTTGGCGCAACTGCAACAAGCCGCGCCTGATATGACTCTTGATGGTTCCGAGTGGAAGGTTCAGCTGCTCTGAGATCGCTTGGTGGGTGCGGTCATCGATGAAGGCCATTCTCAAGATGGTGGCCCGGGGATCTCCCAGTGCCTCCAACTCATGACTCAAGGTGATCTGCAAGGCCAGGTCACTCAGCTCAGGAGGTGCCTGCTCAAGAGCAACCAATGCGTGATCGTTGCGGAGAATACGTTGCTTCTGGCGCCGCAGTTCGCTGATCTGATGCTTGGCGATCCCGACCAACCACCCGGGAAGGGCGGCCGGTGCAGGCCGAAGGGTGTGTCGGGATCGCCAAGCCGCCACGAAGGTCAGTTGGGTGACCTCTTCTGCATCATGGATGTCACCCAACGCCTTCAAGGAAAAGCTGTAGATCAGCCTGCTCCAGCGTTGGTAGATCTCGGCAAAGGCCTCGCGAGATCCGTCGTGCAACCGTTGGCAGAGGTCGACGATTTCGTCGACCTCTGCCTGTGCTGCCACGAATGACACCCTATCTGCGTCGGGGAGTTGCCTAGAGATCCACGGGCCGGATCACCCGATCGACGCCTTGAGCGATCTGCAGATTTCCCTTGTTGAGATTGCGCTTGAAGAAGAGCAGCCACGCATTTTGGTCAGTGCGGTCGCTGTCTGCGATCACGATGCGTGGGGCTCGATGGCGCCAGACGCGCACCTTGATCTTGCTGCCACTCATGGTGGTCAACACGGCACCGTTGCTGCGACGCAACTTGCGCACGGTCAATCTGGCATTGGGCACGATCTGGGAGAGCATGAGTTGCTCGAGTTGATCGGTGCTGGCATGGGCCACCAATGCGGCGTACGCATCCTGCTCTGTTGCGGGTCGGGTGCCGGAGAGGTCCTTCACGAATTTGCGGAATGCGCGGTCGGTTGGGATGAATGCCGTCAACGCGACATTGCCCTTCTTCACAGCTGACAGTGCGCTGCCCGGCTTGGCGTCCAACACCGTCCTGGTCACTTCGGTGGCGATGTCGAAGTCACCCCACAGGGTGTCGAACTGATTGCCGTCGCTGGCAATGGCGTCTTGGAGACTGGTCATGCCCAACGTCGGACGCGGTGCTGCTTGTGCAGCTGTGGCCGTCATTGCTGTGCCGATGAGCACGGCGGTCAGGCAACCGACCAAGAGTTGATGTAACCGGCGCCGGGCTGTGTTTGTCTGCATCTTGATTCCTCCTGTGAGTCCGGCGCGGGTGCGCCTGTCATTGACCTTGCGTTCGCAGGAGAGGATTTGGATGCAGTAGGTGTGGAATCTTTCTATTGGTGGATCTGCCAGGTCACCACACCTGGGGCACTCGCGCCGATGGGGAGGAGTTCGCGGCGTTGGGCGGGGCGGGTCTTGCGTTTGCTCTTGCGCTTCTTGTGAGGTTTCTTGTGCTTTTTCAGTGCAGTTGCCTTCCCGACCTGGCATGCCGAGCGGCCCAGGATGCTCAGCCCGACTCGATCCCCTGAGCCAAATGTGCTGATTTCAGGCACGTTCGTGGGATACATGATCTGGGTGGGGCTCTCGGTGTGGTCAAGGCCGACACCGTGGGCGAGTTCATGGATCAACACGGTGTAGGCGAATCGATCTGCCTCGGCCTGGCCCTCTTCGGCCTTCTTGGTCGCGTAGGCGTCAGCATCGATGATGACCTTGAACCACACAATGCCCTTGGGTCCACGCCGATTGTTAATGGTCATGATCGATGACTGTGCGATCCCGACTGTCCAAGGGCTCGTCCAGGCAGGGAAGGACGAGTGGTTTTCGAAGCTGATCCAGATCGGCGCCCGCTTGAGTCTCCTGATCGGTGGACTTGGGGAGGCCCAAGATTGCGAGGTCGGGCCGGCGTAGAAGAGGTTGAGACCAGTCGCTGCAGCGGTATCAGTAATCGCTCTTTGGGCTTGCGACAACAGATTGGGGTCGTGGCCATTGGTGTTGACCAAGACCGGATGCGCTTTGCAGGTCAACGCCACGGGAGTGCTCCCGTTGCGCTGGACTCTGCTGAACTGATAGCCGGGGTCGGGTGTCGGAAATGCCGTTGCCTGCGGTGCCCCGGTGAGGCTCAGCGCAAGCGCGCTGGCCATGACCAGCGCCGTGATCCTGCGGCGATGCGTCATGACGCCTCCTCGATGACAGTTGATCACCAAGGCTATTCGTGGATGCTCCAGTGCACAACGGGTGTTGATTGCGAAGCATCGGCCACGTAGATGCGGTGTTGGGCTGACCGGTGCTTGCGCTTCTTGCGCTTCTTGCGCTTCTTCTTTTTCTTCTTGTGGATGGTGGTTGACTTCTTGATCTTCTTTGGAGCACTGGGCCCAGCCACTTGGTTGAAGCTGCAGGCAGTCTGGCCGAGCATCCTCAGGCCGGTCAGATCGCCCTGCCCGTACTCGGTCAACTCCGGGGTGTCTGCAAAATACATGATCTGGGTTTCATCGCCAGTGTGGTCAAGGCCGACACCGTGACCAAGTTCGTGGATCAAGGTGGTGTAGAGCTGCCGATCCGCCTCGGCCTGGCCCGAAGCGGTCTGTGAATCCTGGTAGGTGTCGACATTGATCAAGACCTTGAACCAAGGGGCCTGCCTCCGGCCCCCCATGAGCACGGTAGGCACTGAAGCCAGCCCAATTGCCCCGGAATACTCCGTTGGGATCGAGGTTTCTGGTTCGAAGCTGAGTCGGATCGGTGTTGTTGCTAAAGACGCGATGGATGGGTTGGGCGAAGACCAGTTTTGGGCCGTCGTGCCGGCGTAGTACAAGTTGATCCCGGAGGTGGCCGCAGTGCGTGCGATGGCCTTCTTGGCCTGCGCGAGCAGATTCGGGTCACCGCCGTTGGTGTTCACGACCACAGGGTGCGACTGGCAGGTAAGCGCGACCGGAGTGAAGCCATCTGACTGAAACTGGGTGAACTGATAGCCAGGATCAGGAAATGGAGCCGCAGCGGCCTCGATCGTGACGGTGCCGAGCAACCCAGCAGTCACAGCCATGGCGATGGCAGTGAGGAATCTGCGGTGTCGCATCAAAGCTCCTGTCTGGTTTGCCGGTAATGCACGGATAACTGGCTCGTTGGTGGTAGGTTACTCCGAGACTGATCCTAGGGGCTTGGTCTCGCTAATGCGTTCATGATGATGGATCACTTCAGCAATGATGAAGTTCAAGAACTTCTCGGCGAAGACGGGATCCAGTCCAGCGCTGGTTGCCAAGGTGCGAAGTCGTTGGATTTGGCGTTCTTCTCGCCCAGGATCTGCTGGTGGCAGCCCGTGCTCGGCCTTGAGCATGCCGACTCTTTGCGTGCATTTGAAACGCTCGGCGAGCAGGTGCACCAACGCAGCATCGATATTGTCGATCGACCCGCGTAGCGTGGTCAGCTCGGCAGGTACGTCAGGTTTGGTCACTCGCACAGGATAGTCAGTTGCGAGATGGGATCACCAAGGTGACGGCTGGTAGTCCTTGAGGAAACTGCCAAACAGATCGACGCCGGCCTCACCCTGCACGATCGGGTCATAGACCCTGGCGGCACCATCGACCAGATCCAGGGGAGCATGCCATCCTTCAGCAGCGATCCGGAGCTTCTCCCCATGGGGTCGCTCATCGGTGATCCACCCGGTGTCCACGGCGCTCATCAGGATCCGATCGCTTTCGAACATTTCTCCGGCAGAAGTTCGGGTGAGCATGTTCAGCGCAGCCTTGCTCATGTTGGTGTGCGGATGCCCTGGGCCCTTGTAGCGACGCGAAAACTGCCCTTCCATTGCCGAAACGTTTACGACATAGGCGCGGGCTTGCTCACCCACCTCTTGGCGACGTTGAGCCACCGCTGCTCGCAGCGCAGGTCGAAGTCGCGAAATCAGCAGGAATGGAGCCGTCTGGTTGCACAACTGCACTTCCAACAGCTCCAGTGGATCGACCTCGTCAACCTTTTGGGTCCAACTGTTGTTGGCCGACATGTCTGGCAGCAGGCCGCCAGCGTCAACAGCCGTGCCAGCCAGATGGGCGTCGAGTGAAGCGGCTCCAGCAGACAGGCTCAACGACGTGAGTTGGGCTGCGGTGTGGGTCAGCCGAGCAGCCTCTGGGGATTCGCCATCATGATGGGCCACTGGCTCGGCGCTAAGGGCGCCGGCGATGGCAGCGGGGTGCGCTTCGGAAATCCGGTCGAAACTGACCATCTCGGGTAGTGCGATATTGGTCGGGAGTGGCGCGGACTCCATCTCGACCAAGGCTGAATAGGCGCCGGGTGTACGTCGTACGGTCTGGCAGGCATTGTTGATCAAGATGTCGAGTGGCCCATCAGCGGCGACGTCGTCAGCAAGCGCGATCACCTGGGTCGGATCTCGCAGGTCAATCCCGACTATCTTCAAGCGGTCAAGCCAGTCTGGCGCGTCTGGGAGCGTCGAGAAGCGCCTGATCGCATCGTGGGGGAAGCGGGTCGTGATCGTGGTGTGGGCACCGTCGCGCAAGAGTCGCAGAGCGATATACATCCCGATCTTGGCGCGCCCGCCGGTCAGCAGCGCGCGACGACCGGTCAGATCGGTGCGTTGATCACGCTTTTTATGTGACATCGAGGCGCAACCTGGGCACAGCCAGTGATAGAAGGCATCCACCAAGGTGAAGTCCTGCTTGCAGATGTAGCAGCCACGAGCCGTGATCAACTCGCCCGCGAAGGCGCCACTGGCGGTGGAAACCAGCGGGATCCCAGCTGTCTCATCATCGATCCGCAGGGCCGAACCAGTCGCGGTCTGCTCGATGATCCGTTGATCGTGCTCCTGACGCGTACGCCGGATCTCGGCACGACGGGCCTTCTTGATCATTTTGTACATATAGGAAGCAGCACGTTTGACCGTACGGATGTCTTCGTGTTCGGGAGGGAGTTGCGGCAATTCCTCCAAGACCTTCAAGGTGATCGCGAGTTCAGCCGGGTCGATTCTGGGTTGGTCCATCTTTGTTGAGTCAGCTCTGAAGTGTTGGGCGGCGAAGGTGGTCAGCCGTCAACCCTAGCAAGGCGCGTGTTTTTCAAGCAGCGGGAGTTTTGCCGTCACCTTGACACTCGGCCTTGGGCAAGCGGATGGTGAAGGTCGACCCCTCGCCTGGTGCAGACACGACATCGATCTCGCCATCATGGAGGTCAACAATGGTCTTGACGATCGACAGGCCGAGGCCAGAGCCAGGGATGGCATCGCGCTCCGCGGACTCTGCTCGGAAGAAGCGAGTGAACAACAGGGCTTGCTCTTCTTCGCTCATCCCGCGACCAGAGTCGGCGACACTGACTCTTACGGATTCCTCATCGGTCACCAGACTCACGCGCACCGTGCCGTCCGGAGGAGTGAACTTCGTGGCATTGCTGAGCAGGTTGATCACGGCTCGTTCAAGCTTTTCCCCATCTCCGGTGATGCAAACAGGCGACTCGGGCAGGACCACGGTGATCTCGGGTTGGTGGAGCCCACTGCCTGCGGGCTTCACCAAGTCAGCTGAACTCCTGACGATGTCGCGCAGATCGAAGGCCGCGGTCTTCTTCTCCAGCCCCTTTTGTTGGACCCTGGAAAGCGTGAGCAGATCATTGACCAAGGACAACAAGCGTCGCCCGCTGAAGCTGATCCGGGTAATGGCTTGGCCCTGTTCTTGGCTCAATGGTCCGAGATCGCCGTCTTCGAGGAGTTCGGTGTAGCCGATGATATTGGTGATCGGAGTGCGCAACTCATGGCTCACGGTGGAGATGAACTGGTCCTTGACCCGGTCGACTTCGGCGAGCCTCAATACCGCTTCGCGTTCCTTGCTCAGAGCCTCGTTGAGTGATCTTGCCGAATCCACCCGGCGGGTCACGTCTTCGCAGGTGCCCACGAATCCGACCAGCCGACCGTGTTCATTCAGTTTGGGTGCGACGAATGTCGATGCCCAGCGAGTGCGACCATCCTTGTGGGTGAACTTCCAGTCGTACCCCTTGGCAGGTCGAGTGATTGCTCGCTTGCCGAGTGTGTAGCCAATATGGTTGTAGCGGTCTTCATGGGATTTGTGTTGATCTGGATCCGGCTCGGGGACACCGGCGCGACGAGAAACGTCGATGAGGCTCTCGGGAGAGAAAAAGATCGCAGGGGAGCGGCCGAGTACTTCTTCGGCGGCGTACCCAGTCATGAGCTCAGCGCCACGAGAGAAGAACACGGTCTTGCCGAGCAGGTCGGTCTCAACCAGTGCTGTGCCCGTCGCGGTTTGCAGGGTCTCCTCAAGTTGAGCGGCCGTCTCCTTGAGTTCGCCTCTCACATTGGTCAGTTGCTCATTGGTGATATTGGCGATGATCACCACGAACAGGCAGACCAAGGTCAACGTGCTCACCGGTACCAGATGCAAGTCAGCCGGGAGCGGGATGCTGAAGGTGGTCTTGATCGCATGAGATCCGGGAAAGAGGCCGTATTCGAGCACTACTGCCGATCCTGCGATCACCCAGACTTGCCCGATCGCCTCCTTGAGCGGGAAACGTAGGGCGGAATAGCCCACCAAGGGCACCAGGAGATAGATCAGGCTTTGTCCCTTTGGTGTGGAGAACAACAACAAGGTCAAGGCGCAGACCGCCATCCAGTGCAAGAGGTGCTCAGCGACCCATGGCGAGTGCTTGGACGGAGTCGTATGGCAGATCATCGGGGTGGCCAACCCAAACGACATTGCGGTCAAAGTGCCCATGGCCAACGCTGCTACTAGTGCAGAGCCGGCTCCGGTGATCCAGGCCCCGAAAAAGGCGACAATCATCGCCGACAAGACACATGCGATGAATGCCTTCCCGAACAGCACCAAGTCATCACGCGTCTTCAGGAATGGCTCATTTTGAAGACTGCTGGTCAACACCTGATAACCGATCAAGCAGCCTACGGCTGCTGACGTGGCCAAGAACAAGGTGATGGCGAGTGGGCCACCAGCCAGACTGAAGCTCACCACGAGAGTCAGCCACATGGCGACTATCCATGACACGCGTATGGGCACGGAACGGCTTCGATTGAAATGCACCGCCCACAGCGCGACCCCGGGAGTCTGCACGGTCAGTGCCAAGGCAGCAATGATGACTGTACCCGCCAGCGAAGCGAGTGACAGGAGCGTGGGTTTCCAAAACACGCGGGCATCCCCAGTTCTGACAAGTAGTTCCGCAAGTATGACCCGATTTGCCGGCCTCTGTCTCAAGAGTGTCGTAAACCAATGGCATCGTGATGCTGGCAGGTATGTGAGGCATTGAATGCACGTAGGGTTGGCTCGCCATGGTTTCCACGACTCCCACACAGCAACTCCAGGATCTCAACGACTCCCAACGCCAAGCCGTCACCCATGAAGGCCCGCCCCTGCTGGTGATTGCCGGAGCCGGATCGGGCAAGACACGAGTGCTGACGCGTCGCATCGCCTGGCTGGTTGAGCAGAGGAAGGTGCACCCGGGCTCGATCTTGGCCATCACCTTCACCAACAAGGCCGCTGCAGAGATGCGTGAGCGCGTCCAGGAGATGATCGGCAATCGGGCAAGGCTGATGTGGGTAGCGACCTTCCACTCTGCATGCGTGCGGATCTTGCGCCAGGAAGCCGACAAACTGGATCTGAAATCGTCATTCACGATCTATGACGCTGCTGACTCAAAACGCCTGATGACACTAGTGATCCGGGCGCTCGATCTTGACCCGAAGCGATATCAACCCAACGCCGTACTCAATTGGATCAGCAACGCCAAGAACCAACTTCGCGGACCGCAGGCTGCCCGCGAGGCTGCAGTCAATGCCCTTGAAGAGGCCTATGCGGATTGCTATGTGGAATACCAGCGCCGACTCCGCCAAGCAAATGCCATGGACTTTGATGATCTGATCATGTCGACGGTCATGCTGTTCAGAGCCAACCCGCAGGTGCGTGAGCTGTGGCGACGGCGCTTTCGACATGTCCTGGTCGATGAATACCAAGACACCAATCATGCGCAGTACGCCTTGATCCATGAACTGTGTGCAGATAGTGCTGGTGTGTTGGAGTCTGCCGAACCCCGAGTTCCAGCCGCCGAGCTCGTGGTCGTCGGCGATGCCGACCAATCGATCTATGCCTTCCGGGGGGCCAATATCGCCAATATCTTGGATTTTGAGAAGGACTTCCCAGATGCACAGGTGGTCATGCTCGAGCAGAACTACCGTTCCACACAGAACATTTTGTCAGCAGCCAATGCGGTGATCGGCCACAACAGCGGCCGCAAACCCAAGCGTCTGTGGACAGATGCGGGTGCTGGCTCGGTCCTGGTTGGATATGTCAGCGAAGACGAGCACGGTGAGGCTCGCTTTGTGGCAGATGAGATCGATCGACTGACTGACGCCGAACAGGTGCGCCCCGGTGAGGTGGCGATCTTCTACCGAACCAACGCTCAGTCACGGGTCTTCGAGGAGACCTTCATAAGAGTTGGTCTGCCTTATCGGGTGGTCGGTGGGGTGCGCTTCTACGAGCGCAAGGAGATCAAGGATGCCCTTGCCTATCTGAGGATCCTGGCCAATCCCGATGACGCAGTGTCGATGCGCCGGATCCTCAATGTGCCAAAGCGTGGCATCGGGGACCGGGCCGATGCGTGTATTGAAGCTCTGAGCCAAAGAGACGGCATCACTTTCTGGGACGCCCTGCAGCAGGCTGACCAGGCGCCAGGTCTCGCATCGAGATCTCTCAAAGCGATCAACGGTTTCGTGGCACTGGTCCAGCGCCTGCAATCAATGGTTGCTGCGGATGAGCGGGTCGATGTTGTGCTCGAAGAACTCCTCGTGGCAAGCGGATATCTCGCTTCCTTGGAGGACTCTGAAGATCCGCAAGATCAGACCAGGCTCGAGAATCTTGCCGAGCTCGTGGCGGTGGCCAGGGAGTTCGTGGAGGATCCACAACCTGGCCCTAGCGTGGATCCTGACGAAACAGACCATGAGCCCGGCCTGACGGCCTTCTTGGAGCGGGTTGCGCTGGTGGCCGACAGCGACCAGATCCCCGATGCTCCTGAGGACGACGATGTCCAGGGGGTGGTCACCTTGATGACCTTGCACACCGCCAAGGGCCTGGAGTTTCCAGTCGTATTCCTCACTGGTATGGAAGACGGAGTGTTTCCGCACTCAAGGTCATTGGGAGATCCGGCTGAGCAAGAAGAAGAGCGCCGATTGGCCTATGTTGGCTTGACCAGGGCTCAACGACACCTTTACCTCACCAGAGCAGTAGTGCGGTCTGCGTGGGGCACCCCCGCCCACAATCCCGCGTCGAGATTCCTCGATGAGATCCCAACAGACTTGATTGAGTGGCGCCGGACGGCGGCTGAGAGTCTGACTTGGAGCCGGGCCGATTCAGGCAGTAGCTATGGATCTGGGGCAGGTTTGCCTCAGATCTTGCATTCCAGTGCCCAGCGCCGCTTCAGCAAGGCCGCTGCTCAGGCTGATTCGCGAGCCAAAGCCCGTGCTGCTCGACCTGTAGGTGAGATCCCGGTCCTCGCTGCCGGAGACAGAGTCCAACATGACTCGTTCGGACTGGGCACAGTGGTCTCGATCGAAGGTCAGGGCACGAACCAATGCGCGAATATCGACTTTGGCACAGACGGGGTGAAACGGCTCCTCCTGCGCTATGCGCCGGTTGAGAAGTTGTGACTCAGGTCAGGGAGTGACGCCGTGGGCCAAGAAGGCTGCATAGGGGTCTATTGGCGTCCCGTCGGGAGTGCGCACTTCGACGTGCACATGTGGGCCGGTGGTATTGCCGGTGCTGCCGAGTACCCCGATCGGGTCTCCGCCCGTGACTCGGTCACCGACTGAGACCTTGAAGGCGGTTTGGTGGCAATACCAAAGCTCAGTGCCATCGTCGAGCCGCTCGACGGTCTTGTTGCCGTAGGCGCCGTCGTACTCGGTGGAGACGATGGTGCCATTGGCGATTGCCACGATCGTGGTGCCCGAGGGAGCAGCGAAGTCCAAGCCGGTGTGGTTGTGTGCCCACAAGCCACTGCTCATCCCGAAGCGTGCAGTCAGGCGATATCCCGACGTGGGGACATGCCAGAGGTTCTTGACGATCTCTTGGCTGCGGCTCGCCGCTTGGTTGCCCAGCTTGGTCAAGGTGGTGACTCGTGAGGCGGCTTGGGCATCGACCGTCTCTTGAAGTTGGTCTTCAGCGCTTGTGGTGGCGCTAGTGCGCTTGTTGTCACGGCTGATCGCCTGGGTGCGATCTTCAAGGGCACCAGCGATTGAGTTGGAGGAGAACTTCGCCTTTGCAGTTGTTGCAGGGCCCGAAGTCAAGTTCATGCCGTTGTCCATGGCGGCACTTGTGCCTGCCAGACCGAGCGCGGTTGCGCCAACGACGGTTGGGATTACAGGGAGTTTGGCAACAGACAGCGAAGAACGCGATCGAGTCGCCTTGCGCTTGCCTCCGCGCTGAAGGGCGCCATGCTGATTGGCTCTGGAGCGAGCAGGGGATGATAGGGAGCGTGTTCGGTTTTCGGCCCGATGGTTGCCCATTGGATTCCTAACTAACGACGTCTCTTGCCAAGTGTGGTGCCACCAAGTGCACCGCGAAGCACCTTAGCGAGGGTGCCACTTCAAACCAATTCGCCTCTGCCAGTTGTGTGGACCAGCAAGGTGCTAAACCCATCAAAAGCCGCAAAGTTACGCCTAGAGTGTGGTCTTTGTGAGGCTCGCCACAAACGATGAATCTGTTTGTACAGATGACCCCTAGGCGTGGCATATTCCAGCAGGTGACCCATTTGGCGCATGTGATATCGCAGCGACTAGGGTCAGTCGATGGGCGTTCCAAACCCATAGGGCGTCCCCTTCAACCCCAATACATCAAAGGAGCGGGTGGACCGTGGACCTGATGGAATATCAGGCAAAGGAACTCTTTGCCAAACACGGCGTGCCAGTGACCCTCGGCAGGACCGTCGAGACTGCTGAAGACGCCAAAGTCGCTGCGGAAGAGATCGGCGGCGTTGTCGTAGTCAAGGCCCAGGTAAAGGCTGGCGGACGCGGCAAGGCTGGCGGCGTGAAGCTCGCCAAGACGCCGCAAGAGGCCGAAGACCATGCGCGTGCCATCTTGGGCATGCAGATCAAGGGCCTCACCGTGAACCGCGTGCTCATTGTGCCCGCGGAGTCGATCGAAGAGGAGTACTACTTCTCCTTCCTGCTCGACCGGGCAAATCGCTCCTACTTGTGCATCGCGAGCGTCGAGGGCGGCGTTGAGATCGAGGAAGTCGCCAAGACCAACCCCGATGCGGTGAAGAAGATCCCAGTCGATCCTGGCAAGGGAGTCGACGAGGCAACGGCTGCCGCGATCGTGGATGAGGCAGGGTTCCCTGCTGAGCTTCGTGACCAGGCCATCGGCTTGGTTGTGGGCCTTTACAAGGTCTTCACCGAAGAAGACGCCACCTTGGTCGAGGTCAACCCGTTGGCGCGGCTCGAAGGTGATCGCCTGGAGGCTCTTGACGGCAAGGTCTCCCTCGACGAGAACGCCGAGTTCCGTCACGAGGATCACGCAGCCTTCGAGGACAAGGCAGCAGCAGATCCGCTCGAGGCCAAGGCCAAGGAAAAGGGCTTGAACTACGTCAAGCTCGATGGGTCGGTGGGCATTATCGGCAACGGAGCTGGCCTGGTCATGTCTACTCTCGACGTGGTCGCCTACGCAGGAGAAAACCATGGGGGGCAGAAGCCAGCCAACTTCCTTGACATCGGCGGCGGAGCCTCAGCGCAGGTCATGGCAGACGGCCTTGACGTCATCTTGAATGACCCACAGGTCAAGTCGGTCTTCGTCAACGTCTTCGGCGGTATCACCTCCTGCGATGCCGTTGCCAATGGCATCGTGCAGGCGCTGGAAATCCTTGGCGATGACGCCAACAAGCCACTCGTCGTACGACTGGACGGCAACAACGTTGAGGAAGGGCGCCGAATCCTGGATGCGGCAAACCATCCGCTTGTGATTGATGTGCCAACCATGGATGGCGCTGCCGACAAGGCCGCCGAGCTCGCGAGCAAGTGAGGGAATAAGAGATGTCTGTTTGGGTAAACAAGGACAGCAAGGTCATCGTGCAGGGCATCACCGGTGGTGAGGGCACCAAGCACACCGCTTTGATGCTGAAGGCAGGCACCAACGTGGTGGGCGGGGTCAACGCTCGCAAGGCGGGCACCACCGTCACCCATGGTGATGTCGAACTCCCGGTCTTCGCCACCGTGCAGGAGGCAATGGAGAAGACCGGCGCTGATGTGTCGATCGCTTTCGTGCCCGCGCCCTTCACCAAGGACGCAATGGTCGAGGCGATCGATGCTGAGATCCCGTTGCTCGTGGTGATCACCGAAGGCGTGCCGGTGCAAGACACCGCTGAGGCTTGGGCATATGCCCAGGGCAAGAAGACCCGGATCATCGGGCCAAACTGCCCCGGCATCATCAGCCCGGAGCAATGCCTCGTCGGCATCACTCCGGCCACGATCTCTGGAGCAGGCCCCATTGGCTTGGTTTCGAAGTCAGGCACCCTGACTTACCAGATGATGTTCGAGTTGCGTGATCACGGCTTCACCACGGCCATTGGCATTGGCGGAGACCCGGTCATCGGTACGACGCACATCGATGCGCTCGAGGCCTTTGAGAACGATCCCGATACCAAGGCGATCGTGATGATTGGCGAGATCGGCGGTGACGCCGAAGAGCGTGCTGCTGACTACATCAAGGCCAATGTGACCAAGCCCGTGGTTGGTTATGTGGCTGGCTTCACTGCTCCTGAGGGCAAGACGATGGGCCATGCTGGCGCGATCGTCTCTGGCTCATCCGGTACGGCGCAGGCCAAGAAGGAAGCTCTGGAAGCTGCTGGCGTGAAGGTGGGCAAGACCCCGTCGGAGACGGCGCAGTTGATGAGGGAAATCCTGCAGAGCCTCTGAATCAACTCTGACCCAACCGGAGTCAGTCCTGGCTAGTTAGATTGCTAGGGCTCGACTCCGGTTTGGTCATTTCTTGGGAGATTGTGACGCCGCTGGCGATGGGCTTGCTCCCGAGTTGCCGTCTGCTGTGGCATTGGGTGCGGTTGGCTCCAACTCGCGGAGGCGATCGCGGGCCCGCTCCACCAAGGCGGTGAAGATCGCTTGATCGATGTCATTGATGCCCACTGGCGCAAAATTGACCTGAGCCAAGCTGCTGCCGACACGAGTGATGCCCATCCACCACTGGATGGTCTCCTGCTGATTGTTGATCTGCGATTCCACCCGCCACAACCCGTATTCGCTGTTGGGGCCGGCCTTGCGTTGCACCTTGGCCTGGGTCACCTTGGTGCCCAAGATGTCCTTCTCGCAAGCAGCCATCTTGTTGAACACGGTGTTGATCGCCTTGCGAGCCTTTGCCTGGTTGGGGAGCCTTGCAAAGGTTTCGGTCACCCCGAATCGAGCCGGCAGACCAGCTTGTGGGATCAGATAGCTCCTGGTGCGGGCGTCTGTTGCGCCGGCCGCGACAAAGCTGGTGTTGTCGCACGGCGTACTCGCGACATTTGGCTCACCAGCCAATAGGTCGCTGCCCATCCAGGGTGCGGAGATGTTGGCCACCGGTGGAAGGTCCACTGCTGACAACGAACCTTCTGGTTCGCCAGATGGTGGTGGAATGGCGGCTACCAAGTCGGATTGATAGGAGCATTTGGCCTTGGCGGCAGTGCTCTTGCAAAGTCTGCCCAATGCCTCATTGAGCAGGTTGGCTGATGCCTGCGGGTCGATTGGTGTCCCGGCTTCCGCATCCATCACCGTTGACACAGTCACAGATCCGCTCCGAACGACCCCGACCATGAGATTGCGGGCTGGCTCGCTCAGCACCCGGAAGGCGATGAGATCGGCCTGCTCTCCCAAGCCGTTGACCTGCCAAGCTTGGGTCAGCTGTAGTCGGGCGAGTTCGCAGCCAGTAAACCAGCCGCGGGTCGTTTCGTAGGCTTCCCTTGCCCTGGCTGGGTTGTCGGAGATCTCGATGGTCTCGACCAAGGACCTGGGTTGCACTCCAGGAGAGTCGAATTTCCTGACCAAGGTGCCGACTCCGTCAGGGTCAGCAAAACGCGCGCCCTGGCATGTGGAGTTGATCCCTGTGCCAGAAGTGTTGTCATTCGTGGAAGTGATCGTCCAAGGCTGTGCTGGCGGGAAGGTGCTGAGTTGCTTCTCCGTCAACATCATGGCCTGGGTGACTGGTTGGGAGTCTGTAGCCGAGTCAGACACGGGCGCTACGTGGCCACTGGACACGAAGAAGCCCGCGCCCAACACAAGAGCCACGGTGCCGACGCACCCTAAGACAAGCGCGGTGACTCGCCTGCGTGCCCCCTTGCGGATCAGTTGATCGGCATCAGGTGTGTGGCTCAAGTCGACAAGGGGCTGCAGTTTGTGCAGTGACTGCAGCACTTGATCGCTCGGGATCTGGAGGGCTCGGGTGTAGGCGTCGATCGCATCCTGGAGTGTCTGAGCTGCCTGGGTGTGGGTCAGGCCCAGCTCAGCAGAGATGCCCGACGATGACTGTCCAGCCAGATGGTGCAGGAGCAGCACGCGCCGTTGGTTGTCGCGCAACTGTTGTAGGCCGCGAAGCACCGCTGACTGCTCGGGGTTGACTTGGTCATCTCGATGCCAAGGGTGTGCGAGATGCCTTCGAGTGGCCATGGACCAAGCGCGAGACCTGATCCACTCCTCAGGGTCGGCAAGCCGAGAAACCTTCTTCCAATGGTGGCCCGCAGCAATGAATGCGTCGCGCACGCCGGCAGTTGCGGCATGTGGATCTCCGGTGAGAGCGAGCGCTTGAAGGGCCAAGCGCTCGTGGCTGCGCTCGTGGAGCTCGTGGAAATCTGAGAATTCAGGCATGACGATGCGAGATTACCCGCGTGGCTCAAAGCTTGGGCGGCCCGGCTCGGTCAAAATGGGGTCACCATGACCGATCTGCTCACAAGACCGAGGCCAGGCATGGACACATCCGCACAGTCGGCGCAACGTTCACTTGCGCTCGCAAGTTCCTTGGCAGCTTTGTGTGCTGCTGGTGCAACGCTGCTTGTTTGCATTGCGATTGCGATTGCCGGCTGGTTCTTTGCCGATGCCGGAGTCCACGGTGACGCCAATGATGCGATCGCTTCTGGGGCTCTGGTCTGGCTGGCTGGCCACGGTGCTTCCATCCGCTTGGCCGGAGTGCAGTTGGGGATCATTCCGTTGGGTTTGACGGGTGTGTTCGCCTTGGTCGCCTATCGCTTCGGCAGTTGGGCAGGGCAGAGTGCAGAGCCGATGCGTGCCGCCGGGGAGATGGACGCCGCTGAGTCGTCCAGTTTGGTTTTCCAGAGTCCACGGCATTCAGTCAAGAAGACCCTTGTCCTCGCCTTGGGAGCGTATGTCTTCTGCTATCTCCTGGTGGCAGTGACCACCGCCATTTTGATCCCGGCTCGGGTGGGAAGAATCGACCTGCCCAGTGTGGTGCTGGGCGTCGGCGCCCTCAGTTTGATTTTCGGGGGTGTCGGCATCCTCGCGGGCTCCGGTCAAGCCAAAGTCATTTGGGCAAGGATCCCCGGATTCATCCAGGTGATGCTGCGTGGAGCAGTCATTGCGGCCCTGTTGATGGTTGCCGCAGGGGCAGTGGTGGTAGCCGTACACCTGATCATGACGATGAATCAAACAGCTGCCGTGGTCGCCGGACTGGATCTGTCAGACAAGGACCTAGCGAGTTTTGCGCTGCTGAACCTCCTCTATTTGCCCAATGCCGTGGGATTCGCGATTGCGTATGTCGTTGGCCCGGGCTTTTCCGCAGGTGCACACACGGTGGTGTCGCTGAACCAAGTCGACTTGGGTCCAGTCCCGGCATTGCCGTGGTTCGCCTCCTTGCCTGAACCCGGAGCGCCACCAGCCGCTTTGCTTGGGTTATTGGTCCTACCTGTGGTGGCGGGCCTGATCGCCGCTGTGATCGCACAGCGCATCTACGCCGTTCCCGCCCTGGACTCAGCTGCACTTCGCGGCTTCGGAGTTGGCTTCGCTGCAGCCGTGGTGCTGTCGATAATCTGCTGGTTGTCGGCTGGTTCGCTTGGCGATGGGCGGATGGCTCAAATCGGGCCCAATGGCTGGGAGGTGCTAATGGCTGCAGGTGCGGCAATGAGCTTGGGTGGGCTTGCTGGTGGCCTGTCCACTGCAGTTTGGCAGCGAAGGGGACGACGTGACTGAGCGGCCTGCGCGGATCGTCGTACTCGTGTCTGGGTCTGGCACCAATCTGCAAGCGCTACTCGACGCCGCACAGGATCCGGGTTGGGGTGGGCAGATCGCTGCTGTGGGCTCAGACCGTGACGGTATCGAGGGATTGGTCCGAGCCCAAAGACATGGTGTGCCGACTTTCATCGAGAAGGTGAACCAATATGCAGACCGCTCAGATTGGGACCTGGCCCTGACCAAGACGGTTGCCTCCCACGATCCTGATGTGATCGTGCTGGCGGGCTTCATGAAACTCGTTGGCGATAGATTCTTGCGAGCCTTCCCCAATCGGGTGGTCAACACCCACCCGGCCCTGTGCCCAGCCTTCCCGGGTACGACTGGCCCGGCTGACGCACTCGACTATGGCGTCAAGGTCACCGGGGCGACCCTGTTCGTTGTCGACGAAGGTGTGGACACCGGCCCGATCATCGCTCAGGTGGTCGTGCCTGTTGATGACGATGACACGGTGGAAACGCTGCACGAGCGCATCAAATTGGCCGAGCGCCAGATGCTGGTCGACAACATCGGTCGGATGTCGCGCGAGGGCATCAGGGTCGCTGGCCGCCGGGTGAGTTTCAGCCGTTAGAGTTGACCCCACACGACTGGCGCAGGTGGGCAACCACCAGGGAGTGTCCCCATCCGGGGAGCACACGCGCATCGCCCGCCTGGGTGCGCGACAAGTGAAGTCGATCCCACAAAGGAGCCCGTGTCATGTCTGAAGGTCGCATCCCGGTCAAGCGAGCCCTGGTCTCGGTCTATGACAAGACGGATCTAGAGGATTTGGTGCGTGGCTTGCACTCGGCAGGCGTGGAACTCGTCTCCACGGGAGGCTCAGCGGCCTTGATCGACGGCCTCGGCGTGCCGGTGACCCGGGTAGAGGAGCTGACCGGCTTCCCCGAGTGCCTTGACGGGCGGGTCAAGACCTTGCATCCGAAGGTTCATGCTGGCATCTTGGCTGACCGTCGTCTGCCCGAGCACGTGGCCCAACTGGCCGATCTTGGGGTAGCCCCCTTCGATCTGGTCGTTTCCAATCTCTACCCATTCACCCAGACGGTTGCCTCAGGTGCCAGCGTTGATGAGTGCGTGGAACAGATCGACATCGGTGGCCCCTCCATGGTCAGGGCCGCGGCCAAGAACCACCCCTCCGTTGCGATCGTGACTTCACCGCAGCACTATGGCGAGATCCTTGAGGCTGTGTCTGCCGGTGGCTTCACCTTGGAGCAACGCAAGCGGCTAGCTGCAGAGGCCTTCGTGCACACGGCGACCTACGACGTACACGTCGCATCTTGGATGGGGTCGGTGCTGACGGACTCAAGTGAGGGCAGCGGTTTTCCTGGTTGGCTTGCTGGCACCTATGACAAGGCACATGTGCTTCGCTATGGCGAGAATCCCCACCAGAAGGCCGCCCTGTATCTCAACGGCTTCGGGCCAGCGGGACTTGCCCAGGCCGAGCAGTTGCACGGCAAGGAGATGTCTTACAACAACTATGTCGACACCGATGCTGCCCGACGCGCAGCCAATGACTTCGACCAGCCAGCGGTGGCGATCATCAAGCACGCCAACCCGTGCGGGATTGCCATCGGGGAAGATATCGCCCAAGCGCATCGTCTGGCCCATGACTGCGACTCCGTGTCGGCCTTCGGTGGCGTGATCGCGGCCAACCGGCCCGTATCGGTGGAGATGGCCAAGCAGGTTGCCGAAGTCTTCACAGAAGTGATCGTGGCCCCGGGGTATGAAGCGGGCGCAGTAGAAATCTTGCAGGGCAAGAAGAACATTCGGATCTTGGTGGCGCCGACTGAGGCTGGATCACCAGTGGAGACCCGGCCGATCTCAGGTGGTTTGCTGATGCAGCAGGTCGACCACGTCGATGCTGAAGGCGATGACCCGGCCACTTGGACCTTGGCGACCGGCAATCCCGCCGATGACGAAACTCTGAGCGACCTGGTCTTTGCTTGGCAGGCCTGCCGCTCGGTGAAGTCCAATGCCATCTTGTTGGCCGCGTCGGGAGCATCGGTCGGCATCGGGATGGGGCAGGTCAACCGGGTTGACTCTTGCAAGTTGGCTGTTGAGCGCGCAGGCGGTCGCGCCACTGGCTCAGTGGCCGCATCGGATGCCTTCTTCCCCTTCGAGGATGGTCCCCAGATCCTGATCGATGCCGGGGTGAAGGCGATCGTGCAACCTGGCGGTTCGGTGCGTGATGAGCTCACCATCAAGGCATGTGAGCAAGCTGGAGTGACGATGTACTTCACCAATACCCGTCACTTCTTCCACTGATCTGATCCCTAGACTGACCTCGTGACTGCACAGATTCTCGACGGCACTGCTACTGCCAAAGCCATCAAAGAAGAGCTCCGATCTCGGGTCGCGGCTCTCCATGAGCGCGGCATCATCCCCGGATTGGGGACGGTGCTGGTCGGGGATGATCCCGGATCCACTTGGTATGTCAACGGCAAGCACAAGGACTGCGCCGAGGTCGGGATCGAATCCATCCGGATTCATCTCCCAGAAAGCGCATCCCAGATCGAGATTGAGCAAGCTGTCGCTGAGCTCAACGCGGATCCCAAGTGCACCGGCTATATCGTCCAGTTGCCGTTGCCGAAGGGGATCGACGAAAACGCAGTACTGGGCGCGATCGATCCCGCCAAGGATGCTGATGGCTTGCATCCGACCAACTTGGGTTGGCTGGTGCTGGGCAAGCCCGCTCCGCTGCCCTGTACGCCGTACGGCATCGTCGAACTGCTGCGCCGCCACGGTGTGGAGATCAATGGCGCCCAAGTCTGTGTCGTAGGACGTGGTGTCACGGTGGGTCGTCCGCTTGGCCTGCTGCTGACCAGACGCTCTGAGAATGCCACAGTCACCCTTTGTCACACAGGCACCCGAGATCTCGCCGCTCAGGTGCGCCAGGCAGACATTGTGGTTGCCGCGGCTGGCGTGCCACACATGATCACCGGAGACATGGTCAAGCCAGGCGCAGCCGTGCTCGACGTCGGTGTTTCAAGAGTCGACGGCAAGCTCGCCGGTGATGTTGACGCATCGGTGCGTGACGTTGCCGCTTGGATTTCTCCCAATCCCGGTGGGGTAGGGCCGATGACGCGAGCAATGCTGTTGTCGAATGTGGTTGCGGCGGCTGAAATCGCCAACTGATGAGCGAGCCCGTCCAGCCGACAGCGAATGATTCAGGTCGCCGGATCCCGCTTTGGCCCAAGACCATCGGTGGGGTGATCTTCTTGGCCGTCTGCGCCATCGTTGGCGCCGGACTGATCGTGGTTGCGGTCGGCCATTGGCGGATCGGGGTGGTGATGATCGGGGGCTCGCAACTGATCGCGGCCGCGGCACGACTGCAGTTGAGCCCCTATGGAGCCGGGATGTTGAAGGTACGACGCAAGCGCTGGGTTGATGTGACCATGCTCAGCCTGATTGGCCTGGCCTTGATCGCGTTGGCGATCACTATCCCAGACCAACCAAGCTGATCAGATCCAGCTCAGATTAGGCCGAGCTCCTTGACCGCGTCACGCTCTTCGGCGAGTTCAGCGACCGAAGCATCGATCTTTGCTCGGGAGAATTCGTTGATCTCCAGACCCTGGACGATCTCCCAGTCGCCGTTGTTGGTGGTCACGGGGAACGATGAGATCAGACCCTCGGGCACTCCGTAGGAGCCATCTGAGGCAACTGCCATGGAAACCCAGTCACCTGTTGCGCTGCCGTAGAGCCAGTCGCGGGCCGCATCGATCGTGGCAGACGCGGCGGATGCAGCCGAGGAGGAGCCACGGGCCTCAATGATGGCCGCGCCGCGCTTGGCAACAGTCGGGATGAAGTTGTCAGAGAGCCAAGCCTGGTCGTTGACCAAGGATGCGGCATTTTGGCCGCCGACCTCGGCATTGAACAGGTCTGGATATTGGGTGGCTGAGTGATTGCCCCAGATCGTCATCTTCTTGATGTCAGTGACAGCGGCCCCGGTCTTGGCTGCGAGCTGGGAGATTGCCCGGTTGTGGTCAAGGCGGGTCAGGGCAGAGAACCGCTCCTTGGGGATGTCTGGGGCATTGCTCATCGCGATCAGAGCGTTGGTGTTGGCCGGGTTGCCGGTGACGCCAATGCGAATGTCCGCTGCAGCACTGTCGTTGAGGGCCTTGCCCTGCGCGGTGAAGATGGCACCATTGGCCTCAAGCAGATCGCCGCGCTCCATGCCCGGACCACGGGGGCGGGCGCCGACCAGCAGAGCGAGATTCGCGCCGTCGAAGATCTTGTTTGCGTCATCGCCAATCTCGACGCCAGCCAAGGTGGGGAAAGCACAGTCGTCGAGCTCCATGACCACACCCTCCAATGCCTTCAACGCAGGGGTGATCTCCAGCAGACGCAGCTCAACGGGCCGATCGCCCAGAGCGCCGCTAGCGAGGCGGAAGAGCAAGCTGTAGCCAATCTGGCCAGCAGCGCCAGTTACGGCAACCTTGAGGGGTTCGGTCACGTCAACTCCAACGGGTCGAGACATAGGGATGGTTACGACCCTGACGCTAGCAAGATCAGCAGAGCCTGATGCAGTTGGGTGGCATCTTGCGTGGGCAACGCGGTCGTAGCCCAAAACCGGCACCGCGATAAAGTTTCGGGCGTGACTGACTCAAATGGCTCCCCGATCATCTACACCTACACAGATGAGGCGCCGCTCCTGGCGACTTATTCATTTCTGCCAATCATCTCCGCCTATGCCTCCGTGGCCGGAGTCGATGTGCAGACGCGTGATATCTCCCTTGCCGGTCGGATCATCGCTGCCTTCAGTGATCTACTGCCAGAGTCTCAACGTACCGCTGATGCGCTGGCCGAGCTGGGTGCGCTGGCCAAGACGCCAGCAGCCAATATCATCAAGCTGCCCAATGTCTCTGCCTCGATCCCGCAACTGCAGGCCGCGATCAAGGAGCTGCAGGACAAGGGCTATGCCCTGCCTGACTATCCAGACGCAGTTCTCAGCGATGTCGACCGTGATGTCAAAGCGCGTTATGACGCGGTCAAGGGCAGTGCGGTCAACCCGGTGCTGCGTGAGGGCAACTCGGATCGACGAGCTCCTGAGTCGGTGAAGAACTACGCAAAGGCGCACCCGCACTCCATGGGCGCGTGGTCGACTGATTCGAAGACCAATGTGGCAACCATGGGGGTCAACGACTTCCGGAGCAATGAGAAGTCCGTCGTCCTGGATCGCGATGATGAGCTGCGCATCGAGCACGTCGCAACCGATGGCTCGGTCACGGTGTTGCGGGAGTCGATCCCGGTGCTGGCTGGTGAAGTTGTCGACGGCACCTTCCTGGATGTGGCTGCGCTCAAGACCTTCCTTGCTGAGCAGGTGCAACGCGCGAAGGCAGAAGGCGTGCTCTTCTCGGTGCACCTCAAGGCGACCATGATGAAGGTCTCTGATCCGATCATCTTCGGGCATGTCGTCGAGGCATTCTTCCCTGAAACCTTCGCCAAGTACGGCGAGCAGCTCGCGGCCGCAGGCCTGTCGGCGACCAATGGCTTGGGGAGTGTCCTTGCTGGTTTGGCCGAGTTGCCCAATGGCGCGCAGATCCAGCAGTCCTTCGACGCCGAGCTCGCCGCGGGCCCGCGCCTGGCCATGGTTGACTCCGATCGCGGGATCACCAACCTGCACGTGCCAAGCGATGTGATCGTGGACGCTTCGATGCCTGCGATGATCCGCACTTCCGGACACATGTGGGGTCCTGACGGTAATGAGGCCGACACCTTGGCAGTCATCCCCGACAGCTCGTATGCGCCGGTCTACCAGACCGTGATCGACGACTGCAGGGCTCACGGTGCCTTCGACCCAGCCACGATGGGTTCGGTGCCCAATGTTGGCCTGATGGCACAGGCGGCCGAGGAATATGGCAGCCATGACAAGACCTTCGAGATTGCTGCCGCTGGAGTGGTCCGGGTGGTCAACTCAGCCGGAGAGGCCCTCATCGAGCACAACGTGCAGGCTGGCGACATCTGGCGGGCCTGCCAGACCAAGGATCTCCCGATCAAGGATTGGGTGAAGCTGGCCGTGACTCGGGCACGGGCCACGGGATCCCCAGCCGTGTTTTGGCTTGACGACACTCGGGCTCACGACGCCAACCTGATCTCCAAGGTCAACCGCTACCTGACCGAGCACGACACTGAGGGTCTGATCATCAAGATCTTGAACCCAGCAGACGCCACCGCCTACTCCTTGGAGCGGATCCGGAGGGGAGAAGACACCATCTCGGTGACTGGCAATGTCTTGCGCGACTACAACACCGACCTCTTCCCGATCTTGGAGTTGGGCACATCAGCCAAGATGCTCTCGATCGTGCCGCTGATCAATGGCGGAGGCCTGTTCGAGACTGGTGCGGGTGGTTCTGCTCCCAAGCATGTGCAGCAGTTGGTCAAGGAAAACTACCTGCGCTGGGACAGCCTCGGTGAGTTCTTGGCCCTTGCCGAGAGCCTGCTGAAGTATGGCGCGGTCAATGGCAACGATGGCGCCGAGGTTCTTGGTGTCACCTTGGATCGAGCGACCGGTACCTTCCTCAACGAGGACAAGTCGCCGACCAGGCGTCTCGGCGGCATCGACAATCGCGGCAGCCACTTCTATCTGGCGATGTACTGGGCGCAGGAGTTGGCCAAGCAGACCGACGACACTGCGCTTGCTGCCCGCTTCGGGCCGCTCGCCCAACGTCTGGCTGAGTCCGAGGAGCAGATCGTCGCGGAGTTGATCGCCGTACAAGGGCAGCCGGCCGACATCGGCGGCTACTACCAACCCGACGAGGCCCTCGCGAGTGCCGTGATGCGGCCCTCAACCACGCTCAACGAGGCCATCGCTTCGCTCTGAGCCGGTACGACGCGCACGACGGGGGCGGTCAGGGATAGGTCATCCCCATCCGCTCGCGCACCTCATTGAGCGTCGACTCTGCGATTTCGTTGGCGGCCGCATTGCCGCGCGCCAAGACGTCATCGACGATTGCCGGATCGGCGCTGAGCTCTGCGCGCCGGGCTCGTAGCGGGGCGAAATGGGTGTTGATCGCGTCGGTGAGACGCCTCTTGAGACCCCCACCGCCACCATCACCGATTTCCTCAGCAATGGCGTTGGGGTCGCCACCTTCGCATAGAGCGATCAACTGCACCAGGTTGGCGACTTCGGGGCGGGATTCGGGGTCATAGGTGATCTGGCGCTCGCTGTCGGTCTTGGCACCCTTGATCTTCTTGGCCGTCTCATCGGCACTCATTCGAAGTTCGATGACATTGCCCTTGGACTTGCTCATCTTGGTGCCATCCGTGCCCAGGATCAGGGGTGCTTCGGAGAGCAGCGCGGATGGCTCGGGGAAGGTGGCTCCGTATTTGTCATTGAAACGCCGTGCCACAACTCGGGTCTGCTCGATGTGTGGGAGTTGGTCTCTGCCCACCGGTACGACATTTGCCTTGCAGAACAAGATGTCGGCGGCCTGGTGCACGGGATAGGTCAGCATGAGGCCATTTATCGAGGTGATCCCTGCGGTCGTGGCCTCTTCCTTGACGGTTGGGTTGCGCTGCAGTTCGGCCACCGAGACCAGGCTGAGGAAGGGCAGGAGCAGTTGATTGAGTGCCGGCACGCTTGAGTGGGTGAAGATGGTGGCCCGGTCAGGGTCGATGCCAGCCGCCAAGTTGTCGAGAATCACGTCTCGCACGCTGCCCCGGATGTCACCGGCGACCTCACGATCGGTGATCACTTGGTAGTCAGCCAGGATCAGCAAGATCTCCACGTTGCTGCTCTGCAATTTCAAGCGATTGGCGATAGATCCGAAGTAGTGCCCGATGTGCAAAGCGCCCGTCGGTCGCTCGCCAGTGAGCATCTTGAACTCTTCGGGGTTGGTGCGGATCCGGGCCGCAATGGCATCGCTGCGCTCGAGTGCTGCCTGATAGGTCGCAGACGCCTTGGAGGCTGGTGGGCTTGGGGGCGTGCTGCTGGTCATTTGTCTCCTCCTCGATGAGCGGGGCAACTCTACAAAGTGGTCACCTCAAGTGATCTGGGTGGGGGATCGTTAGTGTGGGTGGGTGCATCGGATAGGAGTTTCCATAGCAGTGCCCGAGCCTTGGGGGCGTCAACTCCAGGACTATCGGGTGCGCCTTGGGGACTTGGCCGCGATTCAGATCCCGACCCACATCACCTTGCTGGCACCTCTGGAGGTTGAGCCTGCGGAGATTGGCGGGATCATCAGTCATCTGCAAGTGGTTGCTGGTCGCAGCGATCCGATCAAGGTGCATCTGAGAGGCACCGGCACGTTCAGGCCGGTCTCGCCAGTGGTTTTCATCAACGTCGCCACCGGCATCTCCCAGTTGGAGAGATTGTCGCAGGGAGTACGCCAAGGGCCTTTGGCCGTCGAGTCGAAGTTCCCCTACCACCCGCATGTCACTGTGGCCCACGAGGTCTCTGAGGACTTGCTCGATCAGGCATATGCGGAGTTGGCCAGCTTTGAGGCGGAATTCGTGGCCACGCATTGTTGGCTCTACTTGCACGACGACGACTCAGGTTGGCAACCAGAGCGCTCATTCGCGCTGGGGCGCCACCCTTAGGGCCAGGCCACGAACTGCTCGCGTCAGCGGCCTTGCTTCATCGCCGTACGCAGGTCCTTGTTGAGTTGGGAGATCACATCTAGCGGGATCTCCTTGGGGCAGGCAGCCGAGCATTCACCGATATTCGTGCAGCCGCCAAAGTGCTCATGATCATGCTGGGCGGCCATGTTGACCACGCGCTCGTTGCGCTCGGCCTGGCCTTGGGGCAACTCACCCAGGTGCGTGATCTTGGCTCCCAGGAAGAGTGAAGCGGAGCCGTTCGGGCAAGCCGCGACACAGGCGCCACAGCCGATGCAGGTGGCCATGTCAAAGGAGCGATCAGCCTGCCCCTTGGGGATCGGATGCGTGGCCGCGTCGGGTGCAGCGCCGGTGTTGACCGAGATGAAGCCACCCATTTGGATGATCCGGTCAAAGGCGCTGCGATCCACGACGAGGTCCTTGATCACCGGGAAGGCCTGCGCGCGCCAAGGCTCGATCGTGATGGTCTCACCGTCATTGAAAGAACGCATGTGCAGTTGGCAAGTGGTCGTCACTTCGGGGCCATGAGCCTCACCGTTGATCATCAGCGAGCACATGCCGCAGATGCCTTCGCGACAGTCACTGTCGAAGGCGATCGGCTCTTCGCCATCAGCATTGAGCTTCTCGTTGAGTACGTCGAGCATCTCCAGGAAGGACATGTCCTCAGAGACCTCATCGAGCTCGTAGGTGTGCATGGCACCCTTGGCTTCTTGGTTGGCCTGCCGCCAGATTTTCAGGGTCAGTTTCATTACTTGTAGCTCCGCTGCTTCATCTCGATGGCGGTGTAGATCAGGTCTTCCTTGTGCAGGACGGGGGTGCCCATCCCGGGATCATTGGTGCCGGTCTCGCTTGGGGTGAACTCCCAGGCCGCGACATAGGAGAACTCATCGTCGTGACGTAGCGCCTCGCCGTCCTCGGTCTGGGACTCGGCGCGGAAGTGGCCGCCACAGGACTCGCGACGGTTGAGGGCATCGATGCACATGAGTTCGCCGAGCTCGAGGAAGTCTGCGGTCCGACCGGCCTTCTCCAAAGATTGGTTGAGGCTGTCGGCGGTGCCGAGCACCTTGAGATTCGACCAGAACTCCTTCTTGAGGTCACGGATCAAACCGATGGCCTTCTTAAGGCCGTCTTCGGTGCGCTCCATGCCGCAGTACTCCCACATGATGTTGCCGAGTTCCTTGTGGAAGCTGTCGACACTGCGCTCACCATTGATCGACAAGAACTTCGCGACTCGGGCCTCCACGTCGTTCTTGGCCTCGACAACTGCAGGATGGGTCTCGTCGATCGGCTCGTAGGGCCCGTGGACGAGATAGTCCCTGATCGTGTTGGGGAGTACGAAGTAGCCGTCTGCCAGACCTTGCATCAGCGCAGAGGCGCCAAGACGGTTGGCTCCGTGATCGGAGAAGTTGGCTTCACCTGCCACAAAGAGTCCGGGGATATTGGACTGCAGGTCGTAGTCGACCCATAGGCCACCCATGACGTAGTGAACTGCGGGATAGATCCGCATCGGGGTCTCATAGGGATTCTCGCCGGTGATCCGGGCGTACATGTCGAAGAGGTTGCCGTACTTCTCCTCGACAGCATCGCGGCCCATCCGCTTGATCGCGTCAGCGAAGTCGAGATAAACACCCAGGCCACCGGGGCCAACGCCCTTGCCGTCGTCGCATTGGTATTTCGCGGCACGCGAGGCGATATCGCGGGGGACGAGGTTGCCGAAGCTGGGGTAGATCCGCTCCAAGTAGTAGTCGCGGTCTTCCTCGGGGATCTCGCGGGGATCCTTGTCCTTGTCGGCCTTGTTCTTTGGCACCCAAATGCGGCCGTCATTGCGCAGGGACTCCGACATCAAGGTCAGCTTCGACTGGTGGTCGCCGGAGACTGGGATGCACGTGGGGTGGATCTGGGTGTAGCAGGGGTTGGCCATGTAGGCGCCCTTGCGGTGTGCGCGCCAAGCTGCGGTGACATTGCTGCCCATTGCGTTGGTGGAGAGGAAGAAGACATTGCCGTAGCCACCCGATGCCAGCACCACTGCATCGGCGAAGTGCGTCTCGATTTCACCGGTGACCAGATCGCGAGCCACGATGCCACGAGCCTTGCCGTCGGCAACGATCACCTCGAGCATCTCGTGGCGGGTGAACTCCTCGACAGTGCCGGCAGCGATCTGACGCTCCATCGCCTGGTAGGCGCCGATCAGCAACTGCTGTCCGGTCTGACCTCGGGCATAGAAGGTGCGCGACACCTGCACCCCGCCGAACGAACGGTTGTCGAGCAGACCGCCGTATTCACGGGCGAAGGGCACGCCCTGGGCCACACACTGGTCGATGATATTGGGGGAGACTTCGGCCAGGCGGTAGACATTGCTCTCGCGTGAGCGGTAGTCACCACCCTTGACGGTGTCGTAGAAGAGGCGATAGACCGAGTCGCCGTCTTCCTTGTAGTTCTTGGCAGCGTTGATGCCGCCCTGTGCGGCGATGGAGTGCGCCCGACGAGGTGAGTCTTGGTAGCAGAACGACTTGACGTGATAGCCAGCCTCGCCCAAGGTAGCGGCGGCGGCGCCACCGGCCAGTCCGGTGCCCACGATGATCACCGACAATTTGCGGCGGTTGGCGGGGTTGACCAGGCCAGCGTCGAACTTGCGATCAGTCCAGCGCTCTGCGATTGGTCCTGCCGGAGCCTTGGTGTCCTCGATCTTCTCGCCCAGGGTGTAGTAACCCTTGGCATCATCGGAGGTTTGCACCGCTGGCTGGTTGAGTGCAGGTGGGTTTGTCTTTGGGTTAGCCATTAGAGATCTCTTGCCTCACTTAGAGATGACGCCGAACAGCGTGAACAGGGGGACTAGCACGAAGCCGCCAGCAATCACCACGGCGACGATCAACCCGGCGGCCTTGGCTGCCTTGCGGGAGCGCGCGGAGTTGGTGAGCCCGAGGGTTTGCAATGCGCTCCAGGTGCCGTGGTGCAGGTGTAGGCCTAGGGCGACCATTGCCAACACGTAGATGAGGGTCAGCCACCAGACGTCGAATGAGTCCACCAGCAGGTTGTAGGGGTCGTTGGTGGCGCCGCCGGAGACGTTGACCTTGCCGATGGTGAAGTTGATCAGGTGCCAGACGATGAACAGCAGTAGCGCGACTCCGCCCCAACGCATCGTGCGCGAGGAGATCGAGGAGTGCTTGTTCTTCTTCACCTCGTATTTCACCGGTCGTGACTGGCTGGCTCGTGCGGCCAATCGAGCAGCGCTGGCCACATGCACCACCAAGGCCACGAGGAGTACGACGCGGATCAACCAGAGAAGCCCGCTGTAGGGGAGCATCGGCTCACCGAAGGTGCGCAGGTGTTCGGCGTACTCGTTGAAGGCATCGTGTCCGCCGAAGGCCTTCAGATTGCCGTACATGTGCATCAGTACGAAGCC